>Ga0315286_10003894_pt1 | contig 14245 bp, 18 predicted proteins | sample YL17G10_0_MG_FD_205038 | JGI IMG/M metagenome (GOLD analysis project Ga0315286, IMG submission 205038) | Sediment microbial communities from Yellowstone Lake, YNP, Wyoming, USA - YL17G10_0 | ecosystem: Environmental > Aquatic > Freshwater > Lake > Sediment | place: USA: Wyoming | collected...
TAACCCCTCCGCTCTTCAGCAGACGGACAGCAGCAGGAAGATGCTCGTGAGTTGTCTTGACATAGCCCATGATGACTCTGTCGGCGATGTCTTCCCCGGCCAAATCCCTGTTATCACCCAGAACAGGTTTCACAATCCTTGACACCTGGTTCAAAGCTACGTTCTCCGTGAGGTATCGAAAGGCGACAGGGTTGAGCTCGCAAGCGATGACCTTCGATGGCCTCTGGTACACTGCTAGAGGGATAGAGAAATAGCCTATGCCAGCGAACATGTCCACGACGGTCTCCCCGTCGCACATCAGATCGGCCATCCTGAGACGTTCCTCTATGTTCCCGGATGAAAACATGATCTTCGCGGCGTCGAACTTGTACCGTATTCCGTTCTCGAGATGCGTTGCCACAGTGTCCTTCCCGAGCAGAGTTCTGATGACTGGCTCCCTGTATTCTCCCTTGATCCCGCCCACATCCCGCAGAACAGCTTTCAGATTGAGGGCCAATGCATATGCTTCCGCTATCTGACTCTCGTACTCATCTAGTTCCGAGTCCAAACGGATCACAGCGACATCTCCGAACAGCTCCCATTTGCTTGGAAGCAGGTGCTTGAGTTCCTCGGGAACGCAGGCGACCTTCCGGATTGCGTCGATTGGATCTACCCTGCGCTTCCTCTCGGGGAAGGGCCTCTCGACCAGCTCGGCGTTGTGTTTCCTCAGCAGGGTCTCATCCGGCTCCGATTTCACCGGGATGATTACGAAATCATTCTCATCGATGATCGCATGGGTCTTGTCCAGGAACCTCCGCGAGGTGATGATCTTGCGAAGCGCTTCAGCGTCTGACCTGGCCACTCTTACACCAAGCACGATTCGTGGCATTGTCCCGGGTGACTATAAACACTTCCTGAATCGGAAGCGACGGACCACCGAAAGTGATATAGTCAGTCTTGGACTTCGGAGCACCGATGAAGTATCCTCTGGCGACGGTGTCGATTGTCCTTTCGCTAGTGCTCCTGTCATCCTATCTTGCCGCCGCGGACATCGCAGATCCGGGCGCAGATCCGGGGAACCCGAGGTATGCGAACAACTTCTTTGGCGGTTTTCGGACGCCGACTGTCGCACCGGGGCAGAGGGTCGATTTCTCCTTCAACCTCACAAACCCATACGACAACTCCAGTGCCATAATGCAGAACGTGACACTCGTCATCGGCATATACATGTACGCGACGCAGGAGAAAGCAGAAGCTGTGACAGGCTCGTTCCCGCATCCACCCCTAATCCGTGGAACCACTACCGAATGGAAGGAGAACATATCAGAGATCGTGCGGAACCAGACACTGAGGATCGAACTCCCCATATACACTTCCAAGAAGACCCCTCACGGGTCATACTTCTCGCAGAGCACCTATTTCGTCAGGTTCAACCTCACGTTCAATCTCCCAAACAACTCGGCCGATGTGGTCCTCAAATCCAGGGGATGCTTCACAGAGAACGAGTGGAACACGATCGTCTCGTTCGAGGGAAACCAGAGCATCGTAAACACGACCTACATGAAATCACTCGGCGTGGACGGAATACTGCCGGACTCCTCGTTTGGAATCAAGATCCCGATTCCTCGTTGGCCTCTCGGTGTGATCGTCGCAGGATGCGGCGGGCTGTCGTTCATGGCGCTGTACTATTTCACCTTGGACAACCCCGGGAAGTATCCCCGGCTAGAGAAACGATTCTATTATCTGCGGGGAAAACTGCGCGAGACGAGGGGCAAGCTTGAGTACAGTAGACGAAAGCGATGATGGATAGTCGATATCCCCTCTCTGTTCCAGCAACCTTCGAACGTCTGGCTCGGAGAATATCCGAAGCGCTTTGTCTATCTTCTTGTCCGTCAATGCAAGGAATATCTTCCTGATCCTGAATGCCCGGGAAAGCTCTTTCCCGAACTCCTCCTTCCACAGCCGGTCGTATGAACCGAGGCTCGAGGTCCTGTGGGATTCGAAGTATTCGGAGACGGCTTCGGCGCACAGTTCGGCTCCACGGACGCCGGTGTAGACGCCCCCGCCAGACAGGGGTTTTGCGTGACACGCTGCGTCACCTACGAGCAGGATGCGGCCCGAGACCGCAGACCTTCCCGGCCCGATGGGAATCTTCCCTGAGGTCGTCGAAACCCGTCTGGCATACCTGAACTGCGGTCTCATCAAGAGTCTCTTCAGGTACGTAGCCGGGAGATCTGCAGCGTCCCAAGTGCACAGGCCGACTCGCACGAGGTCGCCCGCAGGGATCGCCCATGCGAAGAAACCAGGAGCGACATCCCTACCAAGGAACAGCTCGACGAACTCTGGGTCGATCTCGACCCCCTTGAGGTCGACCTGGATCCCCGTCAACATATGCTTGGGAGCGGCAAGATGCGAGGATTTCCTGCATATCGACTTGTATCCATCAGCTCCAATGACTACTCTGGAGACGAGTTCTTCGGAGTGATGATCGGCCCTGACATCGATATGCACTTCAGAGCCAGTGTCAAGGATGTGACGAGCGCTGCAGCCAAGTCTAGGGACAGCTCCAGCGTCGACCGCTTTGTGGAACATCATCCTGTCGAAATGAGCCCTGTCGAGCACGTAGGCTCGTATGCTCCTCGCCTCGAGCGTGAGCGTGAAGCCCAGAGGAGAGTGCAGCTTTGCGCCCCTGACCTCCCCGAGCACGCTGTCGCGGGCGAACATGGGCACTCCCCTTTGAGTGACCAGGCCCGCACACTGAAGCGGCTCGCCAGGCGTTCTATGCTCTTCGAGAATGGCGACCTCGTGATCCCTAGCCAACAATCTGGCGGCAGTCGAACCCGCAGGTCCGCCTCCGACAACGACTACATCCGTCCGCACGACCGTTGGAGAGCGTTTGGGCATATTTCAGCCTTGTCAAGAGAGCCCTCACACAATCTCACAACTGTCTGGCGAATATGCTATATCCAGCCAGTGCTTAGCTCCATGCCGTGAATCCGAGAACGTCGTTTGAGGCGAGATTGGAGTCTGCCAAGGATCTGGCAGACATATTCGAAGTAGTGAAACTAGCCGTGAGGAAGAGCATTGGGAAGGAGAGATCGGGTCTGATGCTTGGGCTGGCGAACCTTGGCGGAGGGTATCAGGGGTTTGTAGGCGCATTCTTCCCTGTGGCCACGAACATAATTGTCATGAACAGCCTCCCGCTCAAGAGGATCAAAGAGACCGATCCCGCACTGTACAAGCCGTATGTGTTCCACATCTTGCTCCACGAGTATGTCCACACTCTGGGGATAATCGACGAGACTGCGACGAGGGCGAAGGTCTACGAGATAAGCTTGGCCACTTTCGGCAAGGAGCATCCGGTCACTCAGTTCGCGGCAGACCTTTCCAGGTTCGTCCCGAAGCTCGTGTACCCCGTGTATGGCTGGAAGCCACAGGAAGAATACCAGCTGGAACTGGTCAAAGGGTTCGACAAGTCCGCCACCAGCAGCTACATCGGTTGAACGACAGATCCGGCTTGGCTACTTCTTCTTCGGGACTTTCTCCCAGTCCTTCAGGAACTTCTGGATGCCCTCGTCCGTGAGGTTGTGTCTGAGCATCTTCTTCAGGACGTCGTACGGGATGGTCGCCACATGCGCGCCCGCGAGTGCAGCCTCTGTCACATGAACGGGGTGCCTCATGCTCGCAGCAATCACCTGGGTCTTGAATCCGTAGTTCCCGAAGATGGTGACGATGTCCCTGACAAGGGCCATCCCGTCATGGCTGATGTCGTCCAGCCGTCCGACGAACGGAGAGACATAGGTCGCTCCAGCCTTGGCGGCAAGGAGAGCCTGGTTCGGGGAGAATACGAGCGTGACATTCGTCTTTATGCCCTCTTTGGAGAGCACTTTGACGGCCTTCAGCCCTTCAGCGGTCATGGGTATCTTCACGATTATGTTCTTGTGTATCTTGGACAGCTGACGGGCCTCCTTGATCATGCCCTCAGCCTCCATGGAGATCGCTTCTGCGCTGATTGGCCCGTCCACCACTTGGCATATGTCCCTCACGCGGGTTTCGAAATCGCAGCCTTCCTTCGCCACAAGGGTCGGGTTGGTAGTTACGCCGTCCAGAATCCCCCAGCTGTTGACTTCCTTGATCTGGTCCAGGTTTGCAGTGTCTATGAATATCTTCATGTCGAGACCACCTTCACTTCTTCCTCTTCAAGACATCGTGAGCCGCCTCAACGATGTTGTCGACAGTCAAGCCATACTTGGTCATCAGCTCGTCACAGGCTCCCGATTCGCCGAAGACATCGGGGATCCCGACTCGCTTCATCGGGACATGGAAGTTCTCGACGAGCACCATCGCCACAGCGCTTCCCATGCCCATCATGACGGAATGTTCCTCGGCTGTCACGACTCCGCCAGTCTCTCTCGCCGCCCTGACGATGGTCTTCTCGTCCAAGGGTTTGATTGTGTGCAGGTTGATGACTCTCGCGTCGACGCCATGCTTCTGAAGCTCCTCCGCGGCCTCAAGGCATTTCGAGACCATTATCCCGCAGCCGATCAACGTGACATCCTTTCCATCTCTCATCACGGGAGCTTTGTTTATGTCGAACGGGGTGGCGGCGTCGGTGATCGTCGGCACGTCTGATCTGCCTATCCTGACATAGACTGGCCCTTTGCCGTTCGCAATCGACTTGACCACCTTGTAAGTCTCAGGCGAATCCGCGGGGACGATGACATTCATGTTCGGGAGCACTCTCATGAGCGCAATGTCCTCAACTATCTGATGCGACGCGCCGTCCCCGCCGACGGTTATTCCCGCGTGCGACAGAACGATCTTGATGTTGAGGTTCGGGTAGGCGATTGACTGCCGTATCTGGTCGTAGCATCGCCCGGTCCCGAAAACGGCGAAGGTCGAGACGAACACGGTCTTCCCAGACACTGCGAGACCAGCGGCTGTGTCCATCATGTTCTGCTCGGCGATGCCACAGTTGAAGAACCTCTCCGGGAACGCCGCTGCGAAATCAGCGGTCCTCGTAGAGGTCGAGAGATCAGCATCCAGCACGACTATATCCCCGCGCTCCTTTCCGAGCTCTACGAGCGCGCGCCCGTACTGCTTTCTCTGGCTCTCTTCCTTCCACTTCACGCCTTGTCACCCCCGAGTTCCTTCATGGCCTGCTCGTACTCTTGCTTGTTCGGTGCCTTCCCGTGGAAATGAAGTGAACCCTCCATGTAGCTCACGCCTTTGCCCTTGATCGTGTGACATATGATGATCGTCGGCTTGCCTTTGATGCCTTTGGCCTCGTTCGTGGCGTGGATTATCTCCTTCATGTTGTGCCCGTTGATCTCGATCACATGCCATCCAAAGGCCTTCCACTTGTCCGAAAGAGGCTCCAGCGACATGATCTTCTCAGTCGGGCCGTCGAGCTGCAGCTTGTTCCTGTCCAAGTACACGGTGATGTTGTCAAGCTTGAAGTGGGATGCCAGCATGGCCGCCTCCCAAGTCTCCCCAACATCCATCTCGCCATCGCCGACGACGACATAGATCCTGTAGAGTTTCCGATCAAGCTTCGCTGCCAACGCCATGCCGTTCCCAGCAGCAAGACCGTGTCCCAGAGAGCCGGTCGACATCTCGATCCCGGGGGTTTTCTGCATGCACGGATGACCCTGCAATCTGCTTCCCATCTTCCTGAGCGAGCTGAGCTCCTCGACCGGGAAGTAGCCAGCCATAGCCAGGACCGCGTATAGGGCGGGCGCGGCGTGACCCTTGCTCAGCACGAACCTGTCCCTGTCAGGCCAATCAGGTCTCTTCGGGTCGTGCCTCATGATGTGGAAGTAGAGTGCAGCCAGAATATCAGCACAAGAGAGGGAACCGCCGGGGTGACCCGAGCCAGCCCCGTAGATCATCTGAATGGAGTGCAGCCTGATCTTCTTGGCGATGGCCTCTAGCTCGCTGACGAATTCGCCGTCGTAGACTTCCAAGTCCGACCCCCTGGTCGTATCTCACAGACGCAAGCGGGATATCCGTTGGTCTGCCTTAAATCATTCGAGTGGAAAATGGCTTTCGCGACGATCAGGTTTCGAGGACGCGACATCTCCTGCCTTCGATCTTCAGCTTGCCTTGGGCGAAGAGCTGGATTGCACGCGGGAGCAGCTTGTGCTCCTCCTTGAGTATGCGCTCCTGCAGAGTATCTGCGGTGTCGTTCTCCTGCACAGGAACCGCCTTCTGAAGTATGATCTGCCCGCCATCGACATCCAGCGTGACGAAATGGATTGTGCAGCCCGAGACCTTGCAGCCGTAGTCGATGACCGCCTGATGGACATTGAGGCCGTGCATGCCCTCGCCTCCGAATGACGGAAGCAGCGCGGGATGTGTGTTCATCATCCGGCCGGCGTACTTGGATATCATGACTGGTGTCAGCATGCGGAGATATCCTGCGAGAACGACAAGGTCCACCTGATGCTGATCGAGGCAACTGACAACATCCTTCTCGTGATCCTCCCTCGTCATGCCCTTGTGAGGAAAGGCGAACGCATCGATCCTGTGCTTCTTCGCACGCTCGAGGGCAAACGCCTCGGAGATGTTCGAGATCACGACGACAACATCGCCGTCAATCTCTCCTCGTTCGCAGGCGTCTATGATTGCCTGGAGGTTTGTCCCGCCGCCAGAAACCAGAACCCCGATCCGCAATCTCCGCATAGAAAACCACTGGTAAGAGACTTCTCAACCTCGTGATGTAGTGTCAAAATGGGTCCCAAGATCTCTCAGCGCCAAATCATGTCTCCGATCAGTCACCGCTCTCGATCCTCGGTGCAAGCAGGTAGCGCACATCTCCTTTCCCGCCTGCGATCTTGAACTCGACCCTGACTGGGTAGTCGTTTCCCAGATGCATGGTAGCGAGGCTACCGGATGGCACCGCCTTCAGCATGTTGGAGAAGTATTCCAGAGGGAACAGGCTTCTCACGCTGCTCGGCGCCTCGAGGGACTCCATGTCCTTCTTGGACTTCTTCCAGGTGACCTGGTCCATGTCGCCCTCGCACGTCATCTCAAAGCCTTCTGGAGACGCCACTAGAGCAATGTGGTCCGACACAGTCTCGCTTGCCTTGATGCCTTGAACGAGATCGTCGACCTTTACTGTGAGAGTCGCAGGGAGGTTCAAACTCGGGACTTTCGGGTCGCTCATGCCGGTCGTGTCGATGAGGCTCATGCGCCTCGTGATGTCCCCCACGGAGATGTTGAGTCTCCTCTTCTCCTCGTCGTGCTTGAGGTCTATGATATCGTCCGATCTCGCAAGCTTGAGAAACTGGCTGAGCTTGTCGATGTCAATCCCGATCTCGACCTCGTCCGCCTTGAACTCCTCGAAGGCGTCCTTTCCCAGCGTGAGGTCCACCATCGCGATGTGGGCCGGATCCACGGCCTTGATTGTAAGTCCCTCTGCGTTCATGCTGAACTTCGCTTCATCGACGAGGGTTGAGACAACGTTCACAACCTCCTTCAATATGTCAGCCCTGGCTTTCGCCTGAAACATTAGCCCCCCTTCCGTGTCTACCTGTAACCTGTCGGTGTTTTAAAAACTTGTGCTTACATCCAGTGCTAATATTCTCGCCATGAGTGACCGCACTTGACGCATCGGAATATCCTGGTCTCAGGTTCATCTGCGGCTCGGGTCTGTCTAAGGACCCAATACGCCTTGTTGTGTCCGCACGACGAACACTCGGCATCCGCTGTTGGGAGCGTCCCGGATATCTCGCCCATCACGGCCATTTCCTTGTCCTTGCTCTTGTGCTTGATGACCTGGTCCTTCTTGTTCGATTCGTAGAAGGTCCCGCACTTCCTGCATATCAGCTTCCCATCCTGTGGAAAGAGAAGGCTCTTGCACTTCTCACAAAACATAGAATTCCCGCCTCACTCTCATCCGGACGAGCGAAGCGGTCGACTGATAAAAACGTTCCCGTCTCACCTAGACCTAGATGGAATCCCACTGGTGCAAGCTTGTGTGGTGCTCCTTCCTGCGAGGAATCGCGACTGCCTCGGATTCCACTGCAGCGTGCGAGGGGCCTCGTTCCTCGCACTCGTCCCGATCGACGAATCTCGCGGGATACTTCTTCTGGCCGCCGCCCCACTCGTGGTCGATCATCCTCTGTGCCCTCTTGATCGACTTCGGGTCTGACGAGACGCTGAACCTCGGGACTTCCTTGCTCCGCCTGATCATCCCGCCCTTGTAGCCACCCTCGGGTCGAGGGTTCTGGTACTGCGGGTAGTTGAATCTCGGCTTCGCGGAGAAGTTCTGCGCACCTCTCCTCTTCTGGCTGTTCTGCCACGAGTCCTTGTGGTGATGGTTGTGATGTCGGCGCCTCTGAGCTGGCTGAGCATACGTTTGCTCTCCCGCCGGGAGGAGGTACTGATCGTCCATCTCGCCTTCGCCGTCCGCGTAGCGCATCTCAGCGGCTCTGGCCCAGGACCCTCTTCCTCGGGATGTGAACCCGCCGCTCGCGTTTGGATACTCACGTCTTCCTGGGAGATGGAGCAAAGCTCCGACGCCTGCGAGGACACCATGCGGTTTCTCCGATTCCACTTGCGGGAGATATGAGTTCGGATCATGGACGAGAACAGTCGTGTTGGACACGACCGCTCCCGAAGAGTACTCGATCTCCCTTCTGTTCTGCTCTGCAAGCACGCCTCCGACGTACGCGAATGCCACTGTGAGCACGTAGGTGTTGATTCCGTACGGGCTCGCTCCTGCGAGCGCGCTGACGAATGCACCGACGTATTCCGATGAGAACTGGAGGTAAGGTGATATGAACGGTATGCTGTGGTTCAGAGCTGCCCCCATGGCTGCAGGCGCAATCGCGACTCCGAAAACGTGCGACGGAAGAAACCCGATCTGGAAGCCCGTCATGACCGCATAGAGACCAACGACAGGTACAATGGAAGCCGCAACTCCCTTCCAGGGACCGCCCGCTCTCCTGCCCCCGACGTAGCCCGCGATCATCTGGCCGAACATCGGCAACCACCACAGCATCAACGACAGGATGAGGGTGTATTTCGCAGCGCTCCAGAAACTGAATACAACGTTGCTGGACTTGAATCTCTTGCCCTCTTGGTCATGTTCGTAGGACGCCAGTCTGTACGGAACCCTGCGCTGGTCCACGGGTTCGTCCGCGTCTCGAGCATCCTTCCTGCGTGTGCCGAATACCATGCCCATCCCTTCGGTCCGACAGTCGTCAGACGAAATCACATATGAATCTCGTGCTATTTATTACTTGTGAGATGCTGGTCTTGCCATGTCAAGATGAACACGCTGTCAGACAAGAATGCCTATGGCATTCTCTCTCAATACCCTAGAAGGCGCAGGCACAGCTCGCCATTGACATCCTTGAACCACAAGGAGAAAGAGAAAGACGGTTTCCACATCCTGAGCCATTTGTGCCTGCGGGAGCCCATTATCGCACACGATAATTGAAGTGGCCAACTTATATATGCAGGAATTCGTCTTTACTTCTTGGTAGCTTCGAGTCGGGTTGGTGAACGATGTCCAAAGTACTGATAGTCGAGGACGCGCCATTCATCAGGGAGATGATCCGCGACATCCTCGAATCACACGACCATGAGATCGCAGGCGAGGCCGCAAACGGGCTCGAGGCGATCGAGAAGTACAAGGCTCTGAAACCCGACGTCGTGCTCATGGACATCTTGATGCCCGGGATGGACGGTCTGTCAGCGATTGTGAAGATCATGGAACAGGACCCGAAGGCGAAGATCATAGTCGTTAGTGCGCTCGTCAAGGAAGCCCTGAGAAAGGAGGCCATGAGGGCTGGGGCGATTGATTTCGTTGCGAAACCGTTCCAGGTCGAACGACTGCTCGAGGCCGTCAGGGCTGCGACGACAGCATAGGGATGCACGCTTAGTCCGGCAGAGATGATGGAAAAGGTCGAGCAGACACCCTGCCAGTAATGGCCCGAAGAAGGTAGCACCTGATGTTGGATTGGGCATGGATTGGATCTCTGTGTGCAGGTGCGATTTGTTTCGGAGCGGGGATGCTTGCATGGGGGAAAGCACCCAGCTCGCTTCCCGCAGGGATATTCCTGACCGCGATGATGACAACCTTCATTGCGATGATTACAGGACCTCTGTATGTGATTGTGGATCAATCCCACGCGGAGATAGGTGTCACAATCGTGAAGGTTTTCGTCATATCCACGTTGCTGACCCTGACACTCCTCTGGAACCTTTGCCTAGTGTTCCCGGTCGTTAGAGAGACAAGTTTCTGGCCGCCGAATCGAGTTGGCTTGGCAATGATCGGCACTGTATGCGCCACGATCATTCTCGGTTCGACAGCCACCCTGGATTACTCCGATCCGAACACAATTCGCCTCGCAGATAGCACATCCAACATGATTCTTGCGATATCTGGAATTCTGATCTCTTCCACTACGGGCATATCTCTCTACTCAATGACTATGGCGGACCGAGACGGGAAACGTTCTGCACGCATATTCCTGATAGGTGTTTGGCTGTTCGTTGCAAGCGGCATCGTCTGGACAATGTCAGTCGAGGGCGTCGGACCATTCGCGCACGGGTATCGCGATATCGCCGGCATTTCTTTCACCGTCGGAGTTGCCATCTCAGGGTTGTTGTTCGGGGTTGCGATTGCGAGGGGACAGATGGTGATAGCAGCAACGCCCGTCACAGAGAGGCTCGTCTCGAGCTCAAAAGCGAAGTTCAACCTGCTTCACAGATACGTCTATCTCGTTGAGGAGCCAAAGCCAGACTACTCATTCGCCATGTTCTCGGACATCCTGAAAGGAAGATGCTTCGACTGTGTAAACGACGAGAGCTTCCCGTGCGAGAGCCTTGAATGCAGCTCATGCGGTCTGCCATGTCCATGCAAACAGTGCAAGAAGTACAGAAGCCGCCCGCAAGGAATCGTCGTGACGAGACAGTTTCCCAAGGATGTTCGCTCGAAGTACTTCATCCAGACGACCCCCATCTTGTGGCTGTCGACTGTGGCGGGGAAGGACAACATGGACCCTTCCAAATTGAGCTTGCTCACCGACTATCTCGTCAATTTCATGGAGAAGTCGCAGAACGCTGTTATTCTCATCGATGGGATAGAGTACCTGGTAACAAGCAGCGATTTCTCTAGAACGCTCAAAGCCATTGACCGGTGGACTGAGACCGCTATGGCAAGCAATACCAGGCTGATCCTATCGATAGATCAGAGGTCTTTCGATGCGAAAGAGCTGGCCATCCTCGAGAGGAACAAGGAGGTCGTGAAGCCAGATGCGGCAGAGAAGTGGAGGATCATCCCTGAGCCAGTGTGACCTGCGAGAATAAATGGTCCCGACTCCCGGATTTGAACCGGGGGCCTGCTGATTTCAGCGACTGAGATCGGGCGTACCGATTTCCATACTACAGTCAGCCGCTCTTGCCAGTCTGAGCTAAGTCGGGATTCCTGCGCCAGAACATATGCAGCGCGCACCCTATTATGGATATCGTATAAATCGTTTTTCGAATGGCTACATGTGCAGGCCGAACAGCTTTCGAGAGCACGCGCGAAACAAAAACGAAGTATTATATATTTCTGATTTACATTGGGTACTGTCCGACGCCGGTAAGGCAGAAGAGGTACAAAGGGCGTCACGAGGAAACGGCGGCAGCGGGGCGATTTACCACGGAGCCAGACACTGAGAAGATCACCATCCGCATACCGCAGAGACACCTGCGTGCTCTCGACTTCCTCGTGGAAATCGATGATTTCCCCTCGCGCTCCGAAGCGATCAGGGCAGGGATCAGGGACCTCATCTATGCCAGGCTGGAGTTGGTAGTCGACCGCATGAAGAAGTTCGAGCACGCCGAACAGAGCCTTGCGGCCATCAAAACATACGAAGAAAAGTACCTGAAGAAGTAGTCAGAACGGGATGGGATGCACTCTAACTACACATTTCAGAGGTCACCAATCAGGATAACCTCCCCCCTTTTTTTTATTTCAATGTGAGCCACGCCGAACGTTTGTGCTCTTCCAGGTCATCCGATGTACCCTAGATCCTCTCTCTTGGGCTCGACTGGCGGCTCCGCTTCTCTTAGCTTAGAAGTGATCTGGTCGATCTGCTGGGCCTTGGTCTCGAGTTCCGTGAAGTCGATCTTAACGCCCAGTATCTTCGCGAGCACTTCGAGGACCGCCTGAGCTCCCTTGGGATCGACGAAGTATCCGGAAGTCTCGCCCATCAGACACACGCTCCGCATGCCGTACAAGTTGCCGAGCCCAAGCAGCAGGCCGCTGGCACCTACAATGCCGCTTCCAGGCTCGCCCTTCGAGAACGTCACGCCGAAATTCTTCATCTCCTCGACAAGCTCGATGTCCGTCGCAGCGCCCAGGACCCTCGGCTTCTCGATCATCTTGCCCAGACCGTAGCCCCCGAGCGTGAATATCCTTCTAACGCCTAGGTCCTTGGCGATCTTTAGTGTCTTGTCCGATAGCTCGTACTGCCCGTCCGGGGTCAGACCCTGGTAATCTCCTATCATGATGACGATGTCGTTGTTGGCATCAGGCCTTTGCACGTAGTAGATCTCGTTGCTGACGAGCCTGATGGTCCCCGCATCGTTCACGAGGACTTGCGGCGGGAAGAACTTGGAAAACATTTCCGCGAACTTGACTGCTTTCAGTTGGTCCACAAGATGCTCTGCGGCCAGCTTGCCGACATTCCCCACGCCCGGCAGACCCTCTACCAGGATAGGTTCCTTCAGGACAGGCTTCTCCTTGAATACGACAACGATATCTTCCATCTAGGTCCCCTTCATCTCATTCTTCAGGCGCCTTCTGTATTCTCCGTACCTATCCTCAGGAGAGTACTTGGCAGGCATAGTCATGAACGTAGACCCTCCGCACTTGGGGCACGGTTCTTTCAATGTGTATTCTCTGCAGGAGGAGCACTTCCTCAGAAGGGTCTTCATTTCTCCTCATTTCTCTTGAAGCTTGCAGAGCCTCCTGCCTTCTGGACCGCAGCGGTGATCTTGGTGACCGTCGCCTTGAGCTCCTGCTCGGCGACCTTGTAATCCTCGGCGGTGACGGTAATGCGGTACTTCGGAGCACCTATGTAGTGGATGTTCACCGCGGCGTCATCAGTGTCGACTCCTATCGCAAGGGCTTTCTTGATGTGGTCGATGCCGTCCGAACCTGGGTTGCTTATCTCGAGGGTCCCGTCGATCGTGACGGACGGGGCCTGGATGTTCTCCTTCGCGACCTCGGTCACTGCGGCCGCCCATTTCTTGTCGAGGCCGGCCTCCTTCAGTGCATCTGCGTTGACAGTGACCTCCTCGAAGGCGGTGAAGAGCGCGCCGTACTCAGCGAGGAGTTTCTCGCCGGCTTCGGCATATGCCTCCTCGAGGTTCTTGCCCATCTTTGTGCCTACGATCTCGAGGAGTTTCTCCGCTTTCTTCTCGTTCTTCCACTCCTGGATCTTCTCGCGCTTCTGGTGTTCGTTCACCTGCTTGAGAGAGAGATCGATGTGACCCCTCTCCTTGTCGACGCTGAGAACCTTGCAGACGATCTTCTGGCCTTCGCGAACGTGGTCCCTGATGTACTTGACCCACCCAGTCGCGACATCTCTTACGTGGATGAAGCCTTCCCTGCCGCCGTACTCGTCCAGTGAAACGAATGCTCCAAAATTTTTGACGTTCTGCACACCGCAGACAACCATGTCTCCGACTTCGGGATACTCGACCTTGTGTGGCATTACTGGACCTCTCCGAGCAGCTGCCCCCTGACGACACCCTTCCCACCAGTGGGCTTTATCAGAGTGGCGCCGCACACGTTGCACTTCACCTGAGTTGCAGGCTTGTTGAACGCGATCTGCTCGTTGCCGCAGTCCGGACATTTCACAGTGATGAACTTGGACTTGGGCGCTGGAATCTTGCTGCTCATTCCTTAGGCCTCCTTCAATTCGAAGGTCTTGGCTCTGATACATGTCCGCTGATGAGCCTTCTTGCAGACCTTGCACCTGTACCTGAGCGCAACCTTGACCGTGGGTTTCTGCCTGCCTTCGTACTTGGGCCTCGGGAAACCGCCGTAGCCTGCTGTCGCCCTCCTGTATCTTCTCTGCCCCCACTTGAGCTCGCTCCTCGGCCGAGACTTCACTCTCTCGACCTCGTGCTCCGTGTGTTTCTTGCACTTGGGGCAGAACTCTTTTGTGACTCTGGGCATCTTCATTTCAATCAGTGGCCCTCAGGGCAGAACACGAGTAAGCGGCAACTTGTATTAAAGGATTGCCGAATTGACCGC
>Ga0315286_10003895_pt1 | contig 14245 bp, 15 predicted proteins | sample YL17G10_0_MG_FD_205038 | JGI IMG/M metagenome (GOLD analysis project Ga0315286, IMG submission 205038) | Sediment microbial communities from Yellowstone Lake, YNP, Wyoming, USA - YL17G10_0 | ecosystem: Environmental > Aquatic > Freshwater > Lake > Sediment | place: USA: Wyoming | collected...
TCATCAGTTGATACAATACCGATTTGACGGCGGCTGCCGCATTATCCATAAAAAACTGGGGGTTAAGCAGCGCTTCATTCAATCTCCCCGACTTTTTGAGTATTTCCAGAATAGTATGCCGTGTCAGGTCTGTCTTTGACTGAATATACGCCAGTATATCGGGTATTTCAAACCTGGTTCCGTAATCATCATTGACGCTGTCGCTTACCAACAGCCCCTCAATGCCTTCCTGAGTTATCAAAACCTTTTTCTTGATTGACTTGATGGCGGGCTTTTTCGTTTCCGGCATGTTCTTCACTGCTTTTGCAGACATGGCAATCAATTCATCCGTTTTGTATTCAACGCTGTATCGGGTATGGAATTGTATTTTCTCCCAAATCTGCAGGAATTTCGGGTCTGCCTCAAAGCCCTTGCGGAAATTGATTTTCTGCCTGTCGCCTCTGTTCTTTACCCTCCCTGAAAAATCCACTCCGCAGTCTTCCTGTATCTCTTTCTGCAATGCCTTTGCAAAATCTTCGTAGCGTTCATTTGCTACAACGGTCAGCTTGTTTATATTACGGTCAAATATCCGTTCTCCATTTTGATTTACCGACAGGCGCAAGCCCCGTCCTATTTCCTGCCTCTTTTTGATTTCCGATCTGGTCTCGTTCAAAGTGCATATCTGGAACACATTCGGGCTGTCCCAGCCCTCCCTCAATGCGGAATGGCTGAATATGAAGCGAAGCGGAGTATTAGGATCAAGAAGTTTTTCTTTGTCCTGCATTATCAGTTTGTAAGTGTCGTAATCCGCCTGACTTTCGCCTTCAGTATCCTTCACTCTTCCCTTGCTGTCCTGTGAGAAATAGCCGTTGTGGAGCTCGTCAACCGCGTAGGGCAACAGACCGCCATAAGCAGGCTTGGCAACTTCCTGCCGATATGCCTCTTCAAACCATCCGGCAAACTTGCCTTTTGCCGGATTCCCGTTTGTGTCATACTCCCGGTAATTCTTAACCTTGTCTATGAAAAACAGCGAAAGAACCTTGATACCTTTGCCTTTATAAGCTTTTTCTTTTTTTATATGTTCTTCAACGGTCCGTCGGATCATAAACTTCATTACCTCGTCATTCATCCCGCCTCGCGTTTCGCCTACTGAAAGCATTAAACCGTTGGTGAGGGTGATAGTGCCGTTACCCGCGTCAATTTCATCAATAATAAACCCGTCTTTGTAAATCTCCCGCTCTTTGCTGAGCTTGTAAATATCGACACCAGCCCTGACGGTGACGGCTTTTTTCACCACTCCCTTATCTGTGTTGCAATCAATCTTGATTTTCGCCGTGATCTTAGTTTTGGTCGCGTTTATTCTCTCCAACTGAACAAATGCCTCATTCATGGCATTCTCACTTATTACAGAGTCAACCTCTATCTGTTTCACCAGTCCCAGATCATAAGCCTTTACCGGATTGAGGGAATACACCAGATTGTAAAGGTTGGTGTGGGTGGCGGAATAGCGTAGGGTGCAAAGAGGGTTGAGGTTTTCAATCGCTTTTTTACGTATGGTTGTTTCCATATTTTGCGGTTCATCAACAATGACAATCGGATTGCTGCTCTGGAGAAATTTAATGGGCCTTTTGCCGGTGAGTTTGTCATTGGGCTTGTTGATGATGTTTTCGTCCTTGGCAAAAGAATCGATGTTTATAACCAGAATCTGAATGGCATTGCCGGCAGCAAAACCCCTTAGACTGGAAACCTTCTTGCTGTCGTAAACGTCATAATTGACCTGGGCCTTGTCATAAAGGGTCTGAAAGTGGTCGTGGGTAATTTGCAGGTTTTTCAAAACGCCTTCACGTATGGCAATTGACGGAACAACAATTACAAACTTTTTAAAACCGTAGAGCTTGCTTAATTCATAGATGGTACGCAGATACACATAGGTCTTGCCCGTGCCCGTCTCCATCTCCACAGAGAAATTCATACCCTGCAATTCTTTGTTCTCAGTCTGTATTTCGTGACGCTGCTGGATGCTCTTTACATTCTCCCAAACCTGTTCCTCGGCCAATGTCAGTCTGTTTCCCACACCGTTCTCAGAAAGCAATGCGCCTGTTTCGGTCAATGAGAATTCAAAGTCCCCGCTGCTCAAAGGTTGCCCTTCAAATATATCGGTAACAGCTTTGATGGCGTTTAACTGGTATTCCTGGTTGCTGTCGAAGTGGAGTTTCACTTAAGCAGGTAAAGCTCTTTGAATTATTGCTATGAATAATTCTCTGTCAGTATCATTCACAAAATCAATTTTCGGATACGAAGCTAATGCTCTGGGGATACCACTTCCGATGCCAATGTATGGGAGTAAATATCTTGCATTGGAAAAAAGAATTGGGTTGCGGGCAATGGATGTTCCTGCCTTTATATTCTCAACGGTCAAAGTGTTTGGAAGTTTGCCCGGACTGATTATTTCAATGCGATTGTCAAAGATAAAAACCTTGATTGCCGACTTTATAAAATAATCACGATGGATTAGAGCGTTTACGACTAATTCTTCCAACACTTCCTTTGGAATTTCCAACTCACCCAGAATATTGAAAGATTCTGCAACCTGGATCCTATGAAGATTTCTGAGGATGAAACTCATTGTTTGCTCGTACAGCTTTGTCAGGTTTCCCTCAAATGGAGGTTCACTGTCCCTGAACTTATTCCCCGCAATATCATTACCCACATACGCTATGCATTGCACGGAAAAGACAGGTTTGAATGCCTGAGGTCTTTTGCCGAACAATAAGAGGCCGACAAGGCTGAGTTTTTCATTTTTTGCAAAACCCATATTGCTTAGGATCTGCGGCAGTGATTGATCTAATGCGTCAAAACTTTTCCCGGTTTTCTTTTGGACAAAATCTTTAAAGAAGTCAATATCAATATCGTTGTAAGTACTGCTTGCAACAGGTTCTTCATCAGCGATAAAGGTTCCGCTGCTTTGGAGAAGTCGTGCAATTTCATCAGGTGAAGTAACCCTGCGTTTATTGGCAACATTTTTTGTCCAAATTGCGCCATTTTTGTCCATATAGGGTTTTCTCAACCCCTCGTCAACATAAACCACAATTAACTTTTGATCTTTTACTTCTATTGTTTCAGTCCTTATGTTAATGGGCTCTTTTACATTATTGGTAGCAGCGTTGAAAAGAAGATTGTTTGTTTCCTGTATCTCTTGAAAAGATAGTCCATTCAGCGCACCTATTTTATCATCAACACCGATAATTACAATCCCACCCTTAGAATTAGAAAACGCAACTAATTCTTGACTGATATCATGTGCGTCATTCACCCGTTCTTTAAATTCAACGACGCTGCTCTCGCCTTTTGCAATTATGTCTAAGAGTTCTATTGCTTCCATAATTCGTAAATCATTTTTCTTTTTTCAAATGCTTCATCTCCGCCCTCCATAATAGTTACAATATGTTTGCGGATGTTGATGTCGTCAATACTTCCGACAAATGCAGAGATTTTATTATTCTCATAACGGCAACTGATTATCTGTTCGCAGTCGCCAAGCACAGGGATATTCGGATTGTGTGTTGCAAAAATAAATTGAGTTTTCGTTTTTAAATCCCGGAGCACCCGAATAACATCATCATAAATTGTTTGGTTATCCAAATCATCTTCGGGTTGGTCAATGATTATGATGTCATTCTCTTTTAAAGAGAGAAGGAAAATGATAAGCGCCGAGGCCCGCTGGCCGAGGGAATGTTCCATTAGAGGTTTTTCTTTGTAAAAGATTTCAAAGTGATCAGGAACGCGATAAGTTAAAAATGTTCCAAGATTTTCATCAAACCGAATTTTGAACGAGTTAAATTGAACACCTCCCGAAAGTATATCAGTCACTTTCGTAGAGGTTGTCGTTTCATTTAAGTCACGGTAAATCTCAATCAGGTCGGAGTAACTTTCAACCAATAACTGAATGTTCGCTTCTCTGATATTAGCTCCTCTAACGCTATCCTTCAGGAACTCTTTAAATTTTTCCTTGTCCCCCTTAAATTTCATCACAATTCTTATGGACGATTGATCGGCATTGATTTTTTCTATTTCTTCACTCACAAGCTTAAATTCATCATTCCAAAGTTTCTGTAATTGAGTAAGAGAAACAATCAATTGCTTTTGAAGCTGAAGGGTTTTGTCTTTTATTTTTTCCAGTTCCTTCAATTTGAAATTTGTGTTCTCCAACTCCTTATTGAATTTGACATAATCATCCGCCTGAATATTGGGCAGATTTATTTCTCTCTTAATTTTTGAAAATTCTTCCTTCAAATCCTCATATTTACTGAGGAATTGCTTTTCAATTGCCGTCAGATTTGTACTCTCATTCTTCATCTGAGTAAGCAGAAGTGATAATTGATTGAACAATTTTGTGAAGTTTTCAAATGACTGGTATGCTTTTTCAATGAGGTCGGCATTTTCTTTTGACTGATATCCCAGGTACGATTTGAAGTTATCGTGGTAACTCGAAATAAATTCCTCGAAATTTGTTATTACATCCTGCTCAAATTCCTTCAAGTTCCTGAAGCGATTGGCATCTTTATCAAATTCTATTTGCCTGTTCAGTTTTTTATCAATTTCATTATCTTTAAATACTTTCAGGTTGTGCTCCAAGGCCGCTTTTTTTGCTTCAAGATCAGGCTTCTGAGCAAGCGATTTGTTCTGCCGTGCAATATCACTCAGGAAAGTGAGCACCTCAGCATTTTTGTCTTCAATCCTTTGTCGGTGACTCTTGACTTTCTCTCCGATCAATTGGTTAATTAAACTTTCTATGCTGTTGGAGCCTTTAATATTGGAGAGGTCTTTCTGTCCGAAATATAGTGGTTTTTTTAGGACACCCGAGATTTTCAGGCTGGGATTGAGATTTCCATCCACATAAATATTAGTTCTGTCACCTAAAATTTTCTCGGCGATAATCAGATTGCCTTGGTGGTCAACAATTTCCAATCTGGTTTTACCTCCACTGCCGAGAAAATTTGCTACGAGATCATTCTTATATTTTGCATCCACACGAGTATCATCCAAGCCAATATCCAAAGAGTAGCGAAGTGTTTCCAGAATAGAAGATTTGCCGCTTCCGCGAATACCGATGAGGTTGTTCATGGCGGGGGTGAGGTAAACTTGTTTGATGTCCTGTTTGCTGCTGGTGACTGAGATAGATTTTATGTATGCCTGGGTTAGTACAGGTACTTCTTTCTTTATCCTATATGTGTAGTCCATTAAAGCATACTTCACCGCATCAAAATTGTAAGCACCAATTTTTATAAAGGTCTTTTCGCCTTCTCCGATTTCATCAATTGACTTGGCATCCGAACCTTCCACACATGCAGGAAGCTGGTTGTTGAACCATATATTCAGGTTTGTCAGTTTATCGCGCGTGCTGAGTTTTTGAAAACCTAATACTGCTTTTCTGAATAAGGGATTTTTTGCAAATTCGCTAATCCTGCCTCCGTCTAATTCTTCCAGAAAACCACTCCGCTGCACAATATGAGCCATTATGAGAAAATAGTTCTTCTGAAAATTATTCAGTAAATCAATTGTCTGAAGCAAACTATGGTTTGATCTACCGTTTGCGTTTTCATAATTGACCTTACCTGAAAAAGTTGAAGTGAGAAAGTGACTAATCAAATCATTTTCATTTGCAAGCCATTGTTCCGGGTCAAAAACAGCAAGCGTATGTATACCATTGGACCCATCATTTACAGAAAGCTCAACACCCGGCAAGACATAAATGTCTTCCCTGCGTGCTTTTTTTGAAAGCGCCTTATATTCTGAGTAGGTAAACTTATTGTGGTTTGTGATAACAGCGAGAGAAATGTTTTCCGCTTTCAGCTTATCAATGTATTGATTGATGAAATCATTCTCAGCACCTGTGTATTGAAACTCTTTATCCTCTTTGGTGTGCAAATGAAAGTCGGCTCGAAGCCAGGTTGCACCGTGTTCAAAGACTTTAATTGGATTGATATTTTCCATTTTCGTATATTATACCGTTTTAAAACCTATTCCTGCATCTTACATATTTTCGTTTTTACTTTCTATCACTTTTTTTACTTTTTTACTAATTGAACCGCGCCTTTTCCACCCTCAACCATTTTGCCAACACCGGCAAAATGGTTTGCAGGGATATCCCTGATTGTTTGCAAGAAGTTAGCGCCCTATTAATTGCATCTTCAAATCGCCTCCATTGCGTATATCCTAAGAGAGACTGAATTTCCCGCGCGCTCCAATATGCTGCACCATATTCATTTACTTTCTTTAGGTCTTCAAAAGATTTGCTTCCCATTGGCACTAAATTTTTATCTGACATGCCACCTCCTAAAATATGGCGTCAATAATTATATGATCACTGCTCATATCGTCTTAAAATCTACTCCCGCATCACGCATCTGCAATACGGTATTCGTTTTCAACTGGTCATTGCCGGTGAACAGACTGTCAAGGGTGATTACCTTTTGCGGTTTGGCGGCGATGATTTGCTCTATCAGGTTTTCATTCATTGTATCTAAGGCAATGATGAGTTCGTTGTTGCTGATGCTGTAATAGCCGGCCTTATGTTTTGTAGTGGCGGGTTTCAAACCCGCCACTACTGGAGATGTTATATATTCCACCTTACTCGTAAGTTCGTAACCAGCTTTGAGCATTAGCTCATACAGCATATTATGCTTTTCGGCTCCGGGCCTGATGGGGTTGGTAAAGGCATCAAGCTGCTGCGTAAGTTTTTCTTCACTGTCTATTTCACTGCTTCTCCATATTTTGAAACTCGATGATGAAAGCTTGAATACCTTGAAGCCTAAATCCAATTTGCCCTCGGCAAACAAATCAGGCTTCGCTGCTTTCTCTTTTTCTATTTTTTGAATAACTCTGCGGATGCGTTCTTTGGCTATATCTGCGATGGTTTTGCAACCTGCTTTGTAGGCTTCACTGTTTTCATCGCATTGTTCAGGCAGTTGCACTAAAATGAATTTACGGTTAACGCCATCTTCTTTGTTGAGTTCTAAAACAGCTTGGGCCGTAGTGCCGGAGCCGCCAAAGAAGTCGAGAATAATTTCTTCTCCGTTTGTAGATTGCCCAATTAACTTCTTTATTAAATCAACAGGTTTAGGGTAGGCAAAGAATCTCCCGTCAAAAATTTCAGAAAATTCTTGTGTGCCATTTGTAGTAAACCCAACTTCCTCACGTTTTAAAATGGAAGAAAGACCTGTTCGAGTTGACTCAATATCTTTCAGAAATTTCTTTTGCCTTGGTCTTCCATTGGGATTTGAAGGAAATAATACTTCGTTGTTTTCTATCATTTTTTGTATGGTATCTCGCGATTTAGACCAACCTCTGGTAGGATTTGGTGGATAAGAAATGCTCGTCTTAGGATCAATGACATCATAGTGCAGATTAGGTCGCTGGTCTTTGGTCGCCAGCCCTGACAAGTCAATGCTTGCCCAAGGCCCTCTGGGATCATTATCAGGATTCTTGTACTTTGTTTTATCAATCTCTTTACCTTTTAATGAGAATGAAGAGTTTTTTGAATACACAAGAACATATTCATGATCTGTTGAAGCAAAGTTTTCATTTCGATTATCTGCATTTTGCCTACGTTGCCAAATCATGGCCATCACAAAATTCTCTTCCCCGAATATCTCATTCATCACCATCCGAAGATTGTGAACCTCATTGTCGTCAATGTGAACAAAGATTACGCCGTCATCACGCAGAAGGTTTTTGGCAAGGAACAGGCGGGGATACATCATGCTGAGCCAGTTGCTGTGATAGTGTCCGCTGTCTTTGCTGTTCTTGCGGAACAGCCCTTCTTTCATCAGAAAGCCTTCTTCGTCCTTGTCACCTATCCGTTTAAGGTAATCTTCTTTCTTCTCGCTGAATCTGTCGGGGTAAATAAAGCTGTCGTTTCCTGTGTTGTACGGCGGGTCAATGATGATACACTTTACCTTGCCGTAATATGCCTTTTGCAGCGCCTTGAGCACTTCCAGGTTTTCGCCCTCAATGAAGAGGTTTTCCGTTGTGTCAAAGTTGACGGATTCTTCCGGCGCGGGTTTCAACGTGGCTGTGGTGGGCTGCTGCAAAACTCTAAAGGCATCGCTCTTGCCTGCCCAATTCAATACGTAACGTTCATTGTCAAAGTTGATGTCATCCCCAAAAGCCGCTTTCAGTTTCTCCCAATCCAGTTGGTCCTCAGTAAAGAGTTCAGGAAAAAGCTCTTTCAGCTTTTGCAGTTTTGCCTGTTTAATATCTATTGATTCTCCGTCCATCTATTTCCCCTTCTTAAAGCAGATAACAGAATATTGTGATAATTATAGAATATTATCGTTTAAAATAATCCTCATCTGCTCACAGCCCTGCTTTTTCTCCTTGCCTATTCATGTGACTTCAAGATGCCGCGGTTTAGCCATTCACTATCTCCCAATGTCCGCCTTTATCTGGGCCGATGCGTTTAAGAATTTTCTTTGCCTTTAGTTTTGCAATATTATTCTCCACAGCAGTTGTGCTAATTTTCAGCATTTTGGACAGTTCCGGTATTGTCACAAACTTATTTGTTACAACAATTTTTACGATTCTATTTTCATTTTCACCCAACTTTTCACCCAACTTTTTCACCCAACTTTCTGCTCCCTTTTCTACCTCCTCAATATAACTCCTTCGTTTAAACGTAGTGACAAACTTTGTACCAACTTCACTGAACTCAGTGTCAGGTTCTTTCGAAAGTATAAGCCTGATGCCTCTTCCCCATTTCTCGATAAAGTGAACACGGTGCAACATCTCGGCAATCAACTCGTTTCTTCTCTCTGAGACCATTTTTGTCCTGATAGTCTCTATTGTCAATCCGCCATAGAGCAGGCCGGGGCTTCGTATCTCAATATGATCTTTAAAGACGGCTATATTGACAGAGTCGTATTCACGGTAATCCCTGTGGCAGAAGGCATTGATTATGGCCTCTCTGAATGCTGCCTTGTCAATCTCAGGCACGTCTATTCTTCTCAGCCCCTCCAGTTTCATGCCGATATGAATATTTTTCAAAATATATTCCTCGGCTTTTTCGATCAGGAAAAAGAGGTCTCCTTCAAAATCCTGCATATCAATCGTAAATGATGTGTCTGTTGTGCCGAAAACAGCGCACCTGAGACGTGCATTGGGGAAAAATGCCTGAGGCTTTTTGGCGAATAAGATCACGGCTGTATTGCAAAGCTTTCCGTTAGACAGGAGCTTTAATTTTTCAAGGTCACTACGGAGAGTATCATATTTAAGTCCGGCGTTTTTTAAGAAAGATTTCAACTTCTTCGCACTTATATCTGAAAGTTTTGCTTCTTTGCAGATTTCAGTATCCCATCTCAGCTTATCTTTGTTCTTTTTGAGAATCAGTCCTTCGAGTTCTTTTGCGCTTAACTGTCGGTCTTCATCCGCCACTCTGATATATGCCCTGCCATATGCAAAATAGGGAATATCGTTACCCTTAAACCGGACTTTGATGCATGCTTTGCCATCTATCTCGATACGGTTTATGTGAGGATAAATTTTGGGTTCAATGTGATCTGCAATGGATTTTGATACATCACGGATTGTTTTTTCGGTTACATTTTGACCGATAACAACACCGTGGTTTTTAATTCCAAAAAACAATTCGCCATGCTGATGCTTATTGAGGATTGACACGATAGATACAATTGCTTCTTTAATTTCAGAAGTAGATTTTTTGAGTTCCAATGTTTCGGATTCGGTAAAATTCATATTCTCAAACCAATTTCCATTTCAATCATTCTTTTCTCTCGTTCCAGTTCCTCTTTAAGTTCTTTTTCTGTCGGCAGGTATAGCTTGTACTTTGAGGCAAAAAGTCGTTTGTTTTCATTCAACACAGAATATTTGACCACAGTTTCATTTTTTTCCGAGCAAAGTATTATGCCGATTGTAGGATTATCGGTCTCTGTTCTGATTTTATCTTCATAATAGCGGACGTAAAAATCCATCTGTCCGATGTCCTGATGGGTGAGCTTTCCTGTTTTCAAATCAATAAGCACAAAGCATTTCAAAAGATAATTATAAAAGACAAGGTCTATATAGAAATTATCGCCGTCAGCAGAAATGCGCTGCTGTCTTCCGGCAAAAGAAAAACCTTTCCCAAGTTCAAGCAGGAATTCCTGCAATTTGTCAATTAGAGCTTTCTCGATATCTTTTTCAAGAAAACGACTATTTTCTTTAACATTAAGGAATTCAAGCACATATGGGTCTTTAATAATATCTTCAGGGGTTAGGGAAGGTTCGAGTTTATGGATTTCTTTTCTGACCGTTTCCTTATCCCTGCTTGAAAGAATACGCTCGTAATAAAAAGAATTTATCTGCCGTTCCAACTGGCGGGTGCTCCAGTTGCTCTGGATGCATTCGTCCAGATAGAATTGCCTAACCTCTTTTTTCTCTACCTTCAAAAGCAGCCTGTAATGTGTCCATGTCAATTCTCCACGCAGTGCGTGGAGATTCCTAAAAACAAGATGAAATTGTCTCATATACCAAAGGTTTGTCTTGTTAAATCCCTGACCATATTCCTTAGTCAATTTTTTGGACAGTTCATCAATAATTGCCGAGCCGTAATCGGCTCTGTGCCTACCGCTCTGTTCCCCTTCCACTATTTCCCTTCCTATCTGCCAATACGCCTGAACCATGGCAAAATTTACAGCCCTATACGCGCCGCTTCTTGCGCTCTCAAGTATCTCCCTGATACGTCTATATATTGATCCTAATTTTTCCTTGTCTTCTATTCGGTTTGGTCTTAGGGTGTCATGCGAGGCAAGTTCGACAAGAACGGCATTCTTGCGGGGTTGGGTTTCGTGTTTATAGGCTTCAACATTCTCACCGGCAGAGTCTTTTCTTTTTCTCCCCTTTGCCATATCGCTCCTTATCAAGGCTGAATATTGTGATAATTATAAAATTATTTCGTTTAAAATAATTGCTCCTGCCCCGTCTAATTCTCCTTGCCTATCCATGTGAGTTCGAGTTTTTGTTTTTTTTCTGCCATTATTCCCTTTATTGTTCAGTGGTTATTCTTCCCTTAGAATAATAAACAATTCGATATGTCTCTGTAATTATTATATTTACACCATCGCTTCCATTTTCAGTTGGTGACAATTTGTCACCGACTCACTTCCTTCCGCCTTGAGCCTCTCTTTCAGCTTGTTCCAGTATTTCCGGGCAGTCTTGTAATCAGGCTGCTGAATCAGCACCTGAATAATATCCACCACAGAGAAATACCATGTTTCGCTATTTTCATCGTACACTCTGCGAATTTTATAATCTTCAAATACGGCAAGCGAGTTTTCTTTCATTGTTTACCCCCTACACAGTCAAGCGCGGGCATTGTTATTCAATTTCCTTATCTCTCCGGAACCCGATTTTACTTTTTTTCTTGGCATCCTTTTAACGCCTTTCATTTCTTCACCACTTCCCAGTACCCGCCTTTGTCCGGGCCAATGCGCTTCAGTATTCCAGCTTTTTTAAGTTTCGCGACAATTTTTTCAATTGTGCTTTGAGATAATTTAGTCTTTTCTGCTATTTCATGAGACTTAATAAACTGATTGCTTGCTATAGCCAAAATAATTTTCTCCGTATTTACTCCATACTTTCTCCATACTTTCTCCGTATTTACTCCGACCTTTTCTCCGACCTCCCTCAGTATTTTCTCCCCAGTTTCTCCATCCTTTTTACCGGCCTTCTGAAATCTATCCGCTTTAAGAGAATAGCGCGGATCACGATAAAAAGTGACCCGAAAGAATGCATCCATTTCAAATACGGGCTCTTTCAGCCCTGCATCACGCATAAGCTCTCTCATACGTTCAATACCGGAACCCATACGCTCAACTTTACCCATGCGATGGAACAGATCGGCAATAATCGGATTTCTCCTTACAGAGGCCTTGCCAAAATCCCGTTTTGTAATTCCGTCAGGTAATCCGCCGGGGTTTTCTATCTCAATACGGTCATCGTAAATTCTTACATATATGCTTGTTCCTTTAAGGCATCTAAAGGAATCTCGTAAATATCAAACCGGTCAAAACCACGAATTTCACTGCGGACGTTCAAATGTTTCTTTAAAAATGCAACGGCTTCATTAAACTGGATCACAGTTCCGGGCAATAGCATTTATTTCCGCCTTCATTTTATTGGTCAGCTTCTCACCAACAACCTTTCCTCTATCATCAACACCGAGAAGCAATAACCCGCCTTTTGAATTGGCAAAAGCGACTATATCCCGGTCAATCTTGGGAGTGTATCTTTCCTTACACTCAACGGTTAATCCTTCGCCTTCTTTAATAAGAATGTTTATCTTGTCAGCATCAATCATTTAAACAGTGGCCCTTTGGGAACAGCGTTTTTGCGGGTTTCAGTTTCGTGCTTATAAGCTTCTACGTTTTCACCGTCAGAGTCTTTTCTCTTTTTCCCCTTCTCCATATCGCTCCTTATCAAGGCTGAATATTGTGATAATTATAGAATATTTTCGTTTAAAATAATCGTCCACGGTAACTGCTCCGGCTGTTTCTCCTTGCCAATCCACATGAGTTCATGTTTTTAAGGTTTAGCCATGCCGTTTCCTCATCTTTATAGAATGTTTCTTCAAACCGGTCGGCCCCTCGTCAACCGGAGCGTTAAAACCGATACGCCTCTTCGGTTTTTCCGGGGCCTCCATGAGTTTTCTTATCGCATCAAAGACAATCTTGAACTGTGCATCGTATTTCTTCTCCATTTCATTGAGCTTACGGGCGAGATCCTTATTTCCGGCCAATATCTCGCGAAGTTTCACGAAAGCTCTCATGATTGTGATATTCACATGAACCGCTCTTTCACTGTTCAACACGCTGGAAAGCATTGCAACACCTTGCTCAGTGAAAACATATGGAAGCGAACCACCGAAATACTTCTTATGTGGTATCACATTTTGTGATACCAGTTGTGCCGCCTCGATATCGTTGAGCTGAAACATAAAATCTTCGGGGAATCTGGTAATATTCCTTTTTACTGCCTGGTTCAATGCCCTTGTATCCACTTCATAAAGCTCTGCCAGATGCATGCTCAACATAACCTTTTGTCCTCGGAGCGCAAGGATTTTACGTTCAATTATCTCCATTGGAACAACCCCGTTCATTTATACCTCCGCTTTCATAATGCGTTTATATACCACAGCGCCGGTTCTGTCATGCCGGCTTGTCTTGGTTAAGTGATAACACACCTTATCCGATCCATTCTACTTTCACTGCATCGGTCATTTTTTTGAACTCAGGGTCTCCTGTAACCACTTTGCATTTTTTCATTATACCGACGGCTGCGGCAAAGCAGTCCGCATATGCAACCGGATACAAGGCCTTCAGCTTCGCAGCCTGTAGAGTAAGGGCTTTATCGGCGTCAATGATTGTTATCGGCAACTGTTCGATGATAAGCCTTGTCTCGTCTGCCTTTTCGATTCCGCGTTCTCTCGCGGTGTTATAATATATTTCGCCGAGATTTATCACCGACAAATACAGTTTCGTCTTCCCGATCCGCGCCGCTTTCAATATGCTCATGACCCTCTCTCCGCCAGGCTCATCTTCAAAATGGGCAATCAGCGCGTAGCTGTCGAGAACATATGAGTTATCCACGGTTTGCCTCTTCCTCTCTGTCTCTTGTAAGGGCCTTTATTATGGATGTCTTTCCTTTCAACATTCCTTTCGATGCCGCTATCGGGTCGTCGGGGAGAGGTTTAATGATAATGATATTTCCTTCGCCTTCATAGATGCTGACCCTGCTGCCCTTTTTTATGTTGTACTTTTTCCTCAGCTCGGATGGTATTACAACCTGTCCCTTTATAGTAGCTTTAGATATCATGTTATACCTCCTGAATTAATGTTATAACATTAACGGCAAAATGTAAACCCAACGGTTGCATAAAACGAAGGGTAGACATATGTGAATAGGGAGATTTTTTCATATGCCTCCTGAATTGATATAATAGAACCTGTACACACTGAATAAGGAGGTTTTTATGTCTAAAGTATATTTTGCATCGGCAAGGGCATTGAAATGGAAGTATGACGACAGTATGCCCGGCAAGCTGGAAAGGCTTCTGAAAGAGATTGACCTCTCAAAGTATTTTGCGGCGGAAGAATGGGTTGCAGTGAAGACACACTTCGGTTCGGAAGGCGCCCACCGCATTGTCAGGCCCGTGTTTTTGCGAAAAGTAGTTGACGCCCTGAAATGTATCAAGGCAAAACCGTTTGTGACT
>Ga0315286_10003896_pt1 | contig 14245 bp, 14 predicted proteins | sample YL17G10_0_MG_FD_205038 | JGI IMG/M metagenome (GOLD analysis project Ga0315286, IMG submission 205038) | Sediment microbial communities from Yellowstone Lake, YNP, Wyoming, USA - YL17G10_0 | ecosystem: Environmental > Aquatic > Freshwater > Lake > Sediment | place: USA: Wyoming | collected...
AGCATGAGGCGGTCAATGCACCGCGTAACGACGAATACCGCCGCATCAATCCCTCGGGCGCCGTTCCGGCGCTTCAGTTCGGCGACGGGAGCGTCCTGATGCAATGCAACGCTATACTGAATCATCTCGCTGCGGAACAGGGTCGGAGGGATTTTCTGGGAAGCGAGGATATTCGTCAGCAGGCCGAGGTTGCGAAATGGGCCGCGTTCTTTACTGGCGATTTTCAACTGAGAGACCTACTCCACCGTCACCGACTTCGCCAGGTTCCGCGGCTGATCGACATCCGTCCCCTTGAGAATGGCGCAGTGATACGCCAGCAGCTGCAGCGGAATCGTGTACACGGCCGGCGCCTGGAAGTAACTCACGTGCCGCGGCATCTCGATGACGTGCACGCCGTCCGACGATTCCATTCCTGACTCCGGATCCGCAAACACGTACAGCTCGCCGCCACGCGCGCGCACTTCCATCAGGTTCGACTTCAGCTTCTCGAGCAGGTCGTTGTTCGGCGCGACCGTGATGATCGGCATGTCTGCGTCTACGAGCGCGAGCGGGCCATGCTTCAACTCGCCCGCTGGGTAGGCCTCGGCGTGGATGTACGAGATTTCCTTGAGCTTGAGCGCGCCTTCCATCGCGATCGGGTACATCGGACCGCGACCAAGGAACAGCGCGTGCTGCTTGTCGACGAAACGCTTCGCCAGTTCCTTGATGACCGGGTCGAGTTTCAGCGTCGCTTCGATCAGCGACGGAATGCCGATCAGGCGCTGCACCAGGCCACGCTCGCGTTCGGCGTCGGCGCCGTGGAATTTGGCCAGCGCCACCACGAGCATGCCGAGCGCCGTCAGCTGCGTCGTGAATGCCTTGGTGGATGCCACGCCGATCTCGGGACCCGCGCGCGTCAGCATGACGAGTTCGGACTCGCGGACCAGCGAGCTTTCCGGCACGTTGCAGATCGCAAGCTGCGACAGGTAGCCCGCCTGCTTGGCCAGTCTCAGTGCGGCCAGCGTGTCCGCGGTTTCGCCCGACTGCGAGACGCTCACGAACAGGGTGTTCTTCGGCACCACCGGGTTGCGATAGCGATACTCGCTCGCGATCTCGACCCAGCACGGCAGCCGGCAGATCTGTTCGATGAAATACTTGGCCACGACGGCCGCATGAAAACTGGTGCCGCACGCAACGATGCGCACGGCCTCGGTCCTGGCGAAGACGGCCTGCGCCGCCGGGCCAAACGCGGCTTCCAGCAGCTTACCGCCCGCTACTCGCTCCTCGAGCGTCTGCGCGACGGCGCGCGGCTGCTCGTGGATCTCTTTCAGCATGTAGTGCGGGAAATCGCCCTTCTCCGCCGCATCGGCCGAGAGTTCGCTCTCGTGCACCTTGCGCTGGATCGTGTTGCCGTCCTGGTCCAGGACCCGGTAGCTGTCGCGGCGGATTTCGCAGACGTCGCCTTCCTCGAGGAAGACGAACCTGCGCGTCACCGGCAGCAGCGCGGCCACGTCGGAGGCGACGAAGTTCTCGCCGTCGCCGAGGCCGATGACGACCGGGCAGCCCTGGCGCGCAAGGACGAGGCGCTCGGGGTCCTTCTGCGAAATCACGGCGAGTGCATACGCACCTTCGAGTTCGGCCACGGTCGCGCGGACCGCCTTGAACAGGTCGCGGGTTTTCTGCAGGTGGTAGTGAACGCGGTGAGCGATCACTTCGGTGTCGGTCTCGGAGGTGAACTCGTAGCCCGCGGCCTGCAGTTCCGCACGCAGCTCTTCGTGGTTCTCGATGATGCCGTTGTGGACGAGCGCGATGCCGTCCCTGGAGATGTGCGGGTGCGCGTTGCGCTCGCTCGGCACGCCGTGCGTGGCCCAGCGGGTGTGCGCGATGCCGAGCAGGCCGCTCGTGGGATCGGCATCGAGCGCATCCTGCAGCATGCGGACCTTGCCGACCGCACGCAGGCGCTTGATCGTGCCCGTGTCGTCCAGTACGGCGACACCTGCGGAGTCGTAGCCCCGGTACTCGAGGCGCCGCAGGCCTTCGATCAGGATGGGAACGACATCACGCCGCGCGACGGCACCAACGATTCCGCACATGCTCAATCCTTTTTTGGCGGGGCGGCGAGACTAACAGTTTTTCTTTTCAGATCAAAGGACTACGCTCGCCTGGACGGGATTCAGGCCGCTGCAAGCAGCCCGAAGTGACGTCCGACGGCGCGATAAAGCGAAGAGTCCGCCGGCACCAGCGGCAAACCGAGTTCGCGTTCGAGACGGTCGACCCGGTGCGCCGTGCGGATGCCGGTGCCGACGATGATCATTGCCTCCGCGTCGGGTGCGGCGACCCGCGTCCGACTCAGGCTGGCCAGGACCTCGTCCTCGCTGAACCGGTAATGCCGGGCGCTGACGCTGGCCTGGTCCGGAAACATGCCCTGTTCGACGAACGTCTGGAACGCCTCGATGCGGTAGTCGCCGTGCCGCAGGAACTCCGTGAACATCGCTTTCCATTCCGGGCTGTAGTACGGGGCGGCCACGGCCACCCGGCGCGCGCCGAGCCGATCCAGTTCATCGAGGATCGCCACCGCATTCAGCACGACGGGCACACCGCAGGCCTGGCTGATCCGTGCGCTCGCCTCGCGCGCACCCGCCGGCGTCTTGCCGATCAGGCACGCAAAACCCGGCCCGTCCTGGATGATCAGTTCGCACCCTGCTTCGGCCAGCAGCGTCGCGGCCGTGACCAGGTGCGGCTCGGACGCTGCAATGGACGCGAAGCTGTAGTCGAAACCGGGCGGCGGCAGGATCGTCTGCTGCAGGTGCAGCTGTCCCGGATGCAACCGCCCGAGGTCGGGCGCATTGGGGTCCATCCAGCCAGGTGCGGTGATGATGCCGAGTCGCCGTTTGGCGACCGCGCCCAACACGCCGTAGCGTGAACCCTCACTCACGCGACACATCACCGGCGCGCGACCAGTCGATCGGTTCGACCCTCGGCAGGATGACCACCCAGCCGATCAAGCCAAGGATGTTGACCGCGGCAACGAGCGCAAATGCGATATCGAAGTGACCTGTCTGGTCGACGAGAATTCCGGTGATCGCCGGCGCAATCAATCCGGCGACGTTGCCGGCGGCATTCTGGACGCCGACCCAGGTTCCAGCGGCCCTGGGCCCGGCAATGATCTGCGGGATCGCGAACACGCCGGGATACGAAAACCCCGCGATGACCTGGAAGATGAACAGCACGGCGATCGAACCGGCGACAGGCAGCATGACCATGCCCGCCATGCAGGCAATGCCGGAAACGTGCGTCACCGCCATGAGGCCTTTGTAAACGCTGTCAGCACTGCGTCCGCTGCGGATCCAGCGATCGGCGACCCAGCCCATGAACAGCGCGCTCAACGCGTTCAGCAGATAGGCCCACGAGGCGATCAACGCCATCGTGCCCATCGAGAAGCCACGTTCCTTGACCAGGTAGAACGGCAGCCAGGAGAGGATGAAATAGAAGCTGTAGTTCGACGCGAAGTGCCCGAGCGACGCGCCCCAGAGCGCCCGTTGCCGCAGGATGATCCTGAACGGCGGCGCGTCCTTGTCCACGGTGCCGCCCTTCGGCGACAGCGCAACCTTGACCTTGCGCCACGGCCAGAGCCACAACAGTGAAAGCGCACCGAACAGGATGAACACCGGCCGCCAGCCGTACACGCTCATCAGGTAGCCGCCGAGCAGCGTGCCCACGGCGGGGCCGACCAGGTAGCCGAAACCGAGTACGCCATTCGCGACCCCGAGGCGCTCGACCGGGACGGCATTGGCGAAGACCTTCGAAGCGCAGGGAAAGCTGACGCTCTCACCTACACCGAGCAGGATGCGCAGCACCAGCAGCGCCGTGAAACCATGCACGAGCCCTGTTCCCAACGTTGAGAGCGACCAGATGATCAAGCCAGCGGCGAGCACCTTGTGCGCCCCGTAGCGCTCGGCCAGCCAGCCGGCGGGCGCCATGCAGAGAACGTACCCGTAATAGAACGCGGAGAGCAGGAAGCCGAGTTGGCTGGCGCTGAGGTGCAGTTCATCCTGCAGGAGCGGCGCCGCCGTCGCCAGGTTGCCGCGGTCGATGAAGTTGATGAACAGCGCTGCCGTGACGAGCAGAACCAATCGAGTGGCGGAGGTCGACTCGCGCTGGACGCCGGCTACCATCTGCGTTACGCCGTCACGTCGACGACGACGCACCCGTTCGAGCCACCCTGCTCCACCAGTTCATTGGCGCGCGCGATCTCTGCCAGCGGCACACGGCCTGCAATGCGGTGCTGGAGCATGCCGTCGCGGAATGCTTGCGTGATGTCGGCGATCGCGTGCTTCTTGGCTGCCTCCGGCATCGAATACACGATGACGAAACGGACCGTGAGGTCCAGGTACATCATGCGGAAGAACGGCAGCTGCGGCTCCTTCACCTGCGTCGACGAGTACGTCGCGATCACGCCGCTGGTGCGGATGCAGTCCAGGACTTCGGGCACGTTCGCGCCGAATTCGACGTCGATCACGCGCTCGACGGGTTTGCCGCCATTGAGCGCCTTCACGCGCTCGCCCCACCCGGGCTCACGGTGACTGAAGACGTGCTTCGCGCCCGCTTCGCGGCAGACGGCCTCGTCACGGGCATTGCTCGCAGACGCTATTACCCTGGCGCCGGCCATCTTTGCCCACTGGATGGCGTAGTAGCCGACTCGTCCAGCGCCACCGGTCACCAGCACGGTCTGGCCTGCAATCGGGCCGTCCGCGTGCACGCAACGGTGCGCCGTCATGATCGGGATGCCGGCGCACGCACCGACGTCGAAGCCGGCCTCGATCGGCAAGGTGACGGCTCGCAGCGAGTCGAGCGCCACGTACTGCGCCGCCGTGCCGAAGCGACGGCCGAACTGTGCCTGGTAGACCCAGACTTTCTGGCCGACTCGTTTCGAGTCGACACCTTCGCCGACCGCTTCGATCACGCCGGCGCCGTCGCTGTTCGGGATCACGTAGCCGTCGTCGAGCAGGTTGGGAAACGAGCCGGCGCGCTTCTTCACGTCGGAAGGATTCACGCCGCTCGTGCGCAGCCGCACCAGTACCTCGCCGGGTCCCGCCACTGGCGTCGGCTTCTCGCCGATCACGAGTACGTCGCGCGCGGCGCCAAATTTCTCGAACCATGCCGCCTTCATCGATTCCCCCACTGCCTGTGTTCAGTCGTCGAGCCAGTTCGAGAGCGATTCCGTGTGGCCGTCCACGCCGATGATCTGGCCCGAGATCATCCGGCCCTGCGACGAAGCGAGAAAATACGCCGTGTTGGCAACGTCTTCGGCGTCGACGAATTGCCGCAATGACACCTGCCGCTCGTAGAGCTTGCGAATCTGCGCCGTCGTCATCCCGCGCGCAACCGCGTCACGCTCGATGACGCCGTCGATGCGCGGACCCTTGATGCTGCCGGGGCAGATGGCGTTGACGCGGATGCCCTCGGGTCCGAGTTCCATCGCCAATGTCTTGGTGAAGCCGAGCAGCGCCCACTTGCAGGCCGCGTACGGTGTGCGCAACGGAAAGCCGAAGAACGCCGCGCTCGACGCGATGTTGACGATCGAGCCGCCGCCCGCGGCACGGATCAGCGGCACCGCACGGCGCGTGCAGTAGAACTGACCGTTCAGGTCGACGGCGATCGTACGGTCCCAGTCGGCCGGTTCGATCTTCTCGACCGGCGCCGTGGGGCCGGCGATGCCGGCGTTGTTGACCAGTACGTCCACGCGACCGTACTTGGCGGCGATCTCGTCGAACCAGGCATCGACCTGCCTTGCGTCACTCACGTCGACGATGCTGGCCGCCGCCTGCGGGTGCGAGGCGCGGAATTCCTGGACCGCTGCCGGGTCCGCGTCGCAGACATGCACGCGAAACCCGCCTTCCTCGAAACGTTCGGCAATGCTGCGGCCAAGGCCCGTCGCGGCCCCGGAAATGACGACGACAGGCGTCTGGGCCATCAGGATCTCCACATCAGGTGCCTGAACCCTACTCAACTTGGCCGCCGTGCCACAAGCGATTTATGCGTCTTTTCCAATCCTGCGTGCCGACATCGAAGCGTCCAGGCGCTGGTGCTGGAACAAGCGGCCAGCGATCCCTCGATGCCAGTTGCGGTGCTCAGCCCCAGAGCGCGGGATCCGGCGCGTGCATGACGCCGCGTTCGAAGCGGATCGGGTGGCGCCGATCCAGTCGTTGCAGCAGTGGGCCGTCAAGGTCCGTGACGGCACAGGCCTGGGCCACCAGGAAGGCCGGCGCCATGGCGAGCGAGGTGCCACACATGTTGCCCACCATCAGGCCGAGACCGAGTCGCCGTGCCTCGGCGCACATCGCGAGCGCCTCCGTGAGCCCGCCGCACTTGTCGAGCTTGATGTTGACGCACTGGTAGCGTCCGGCCAACCCGGCCAGCGAGTGGCGATCGGTGCAGGACTCGTCCGCCGCGACTGGAATGGGACTGCGCAGGCCATCGAGCGCGGCGTCGTCCCCACGGCGGACGGGTTGCTCGACCAGTTCGACGCCCAGCTCGTGCAGTTGCGGGAGCAGCTGCTCGAGCAACGCACGCGTCCAGCTCTGGTTGGCATCGACGATGACCCGGGCGGCAGGGTGCGCTTCCCGTACGCTGCGCACGAGACCGACGTGCCGTTCGGCGTCGACCTTGAGTTTCAGCAGCGGATATTCCCGGGCCTGCCGCGCCTTGCGCCGCACCTCCGGCTCGTCGCCCAGGCCGATCGTGAATGCCGTGGTCACCGGCTGCAGCGCTGGCAGGCCGGCAAGCTTCCATGCGGGACTGCCGGCTTCCTTCGCTCGCAGATCCCACAGCGCGCAATCGATTGCGTTGCGTGCGCCTCCGGCCGGCAGGAGGTCGAGCAGTTCCGTGCCCGCCAACCGATCGTGCAGCGCGCCACGCACGGCTTCGATCTGCGCCGCCATCGATGCGGGAGTCTCCCCGTCGTAATCGACGCCTGCGGCCTCCGCCCATCCTCGATGTCCGCCAGGGCCGGTCAGCCGCACGACGAGCACCGGCACGTGCGTGCTCGCATCGCGCGCCGTGACGAACGGCTCGACCAGTTCCCAGCGTTCGATGTCGGTCGCTACTTCGAACATCCGTCCAACAGTGCATCGGCGATGGAGTCGACTCCGCCGCGTATCGGGTCGCAGACCGGCAGCTGCAGCTCCCGCTCGAGTTGCGCGCGGTAGCGCCGCCACCCGTCATCGTCGAGGGTGGAGGAGTTGATGCTCACGCCGGCGCAGCGGATGTTCCGGTTCGTGAGCCGCCCGGCGCGCAGATAGTCGTCGATCACCTGCAGCAGCGGCGGTATCGGATAGTCCGGGTACTCCTCGATCGTGGTGCGGTCGGGGGCGTGGCACAGCACGATCGCGTCCGGCTGCGAGCCGTGCAGCAGGCCCAACGTAACCGCCGCATACGCGGGATGCAGCAATGAACCCTGGCCCTCGATCACGTCCCAATGCGCAGGATCGTTGTCCGGCGAGAGCGCTTCCGCTGCGCCCGCGAGAAAGTCCGCGACCAGCGCATCCATCGGGATGCCGCTGCCCGCAATCATGATGCCGGTCTGGCCCGTGGCGCGGAACGTTGCCGCCGCTCCTTTCGATTGCAGCGCGCGCGTGAGCGCCAACGCCGTGTACTTCTTGCCGAGCGCGCAGTCGGTGCCGACCGTCAGCACGCGCCGGCCGGTACGCTTGCGTCCGCTGCCGACCGGGAATGCGCCTGGCGGATTGCGCACGTCCACCAGTCGCACACCAGACTTCTCCGCGGCGCGCACCAGCCGCGGCAATGACGTAAGTCGCGTGTGCAGGCCGCTCACAGCGTCGAGGCCGGCTGCGAGCGCTGCTTCGAGATCGTCCTGCCAATGATCCGGCAGCACGCCTCCGGTCGGCGCCACGCCCACGACGATCGAACCCGCGCCCTGTCGCGCGGCCTCAGCCGGGGAAAGACGCGGCAGGTCGAGCGTGACCTTGGCGGCGGGATGCGACCACTCCCCGATCACGTCCTGGCCGCACCAGTCGCGCAGCCCGAAGGCTGTCTTGCCGTCCGACTTCAGGACGGCATCGCCAAGGTAGAGCAGGTAGGGTTTGCGCAGGACCAGCATGTGCGTCAAAGCCCCAAGGCCGCGTGGACGTCGTCAATCGAGACGCTCAAGGCTTGAACGCCGCGCTGCGCAGGACGCGACCTGGACGCTTGCCGGTGACCGCACCGTCGCGGACGACCCATTCGCCGCTCACCATCACGGCCGGAATGCCGAGGGGCGGTGCCAGGGGATTCTCGACCGTGGCGCGGTCGATCACCGTGACCGGATCGAACACGACGAGATCGGCAACGTAGCCAGGTGCGATGCGGCCGCGATCCGCGAGGCCCAGTTGCGCGGCCGGCAGACCGGTCATCTTGTGGATCGCCAGCGCCAGCGGCAGCAGTTTCTCCTCGCGCACGTAGTGGCCGAGGATCCGTGGAAAGGAACCCGCGCCGCGCGGGTGCGCGCCGTGCAACTCGCCGTCGGTGCAGAACATGATCTGCGGATGCGCGATAAACCAGCGCACGTCGTCCTCGCTCATCGAGGTGCCGAGCACGTTCACGTCCTGCTCGTTGGGCCCGTCCGCGCCGCCCGTGGCTTGCACGATGCGCATGTAGGCCGCGACCGGCGTCACGCCCCAGTGCGAGGCGATCTCGGCCAGCGTTTTGCCGGCGAGCGCCGGCTCGGGCCCGTAGTTCACGATGCGGATGTTCTGCGCGCCGCCATTCTCGGCCAGCGCCTGCTCTACTTTCTGCGGATTGAAGAAGTCACGGTCGGACACGATCACGCGAATCGTCGAGTGCCAGAAGGTGTAGGGATAGACGTCGGCCTTGAGGTTGACGCCTTCGCGCCGCGCGCGCTCGAAGAACTCCGGCATGCGCTTTGCGGCCTGGTGCCAGACCGAGGTCGAGCCCATCTTGATGTGGGTAATCTCGACCGGCAGCTGCGCTTCGCGGCCGATGCGCAGCAATTCGTCGAACGAGTCGAAGGTGCGACTCGCCTCGTCGCGAACGTGGCTGATGTAGAAGCCCTTGGCTGCGGCCGCGACCCTGGCCAGTTCGATGACTTCCTCGGTGGTGGCGAAGTGCGCCGCTTCATACTCGAGGCCGGTCGACAGGCCGAATGCCCCCGCCGTCAGTTCCCGCGCGAGCAGTGTCTTCATCTGCGCGAGTTCCTGCGGCGTCGAGGGACGGTACAGGTCCTTGCCCATCACCTGCTCGCGCAGCGTCGCGTGCCCGACCATGCTGGCAAGGTTGATGGCCGGCGGATTCGCGGCGAGCTGCGCGAAATAGTCGCGCAACGGGAAGTTCGATTCGCCGTCCTGCCCGACCAGGATCGTGGTGATGCCCTGGCGCGAGACTGTCGCGGCGTCCAGGTCTTCGGTCAGGCCGTCGCTGCCGTGGCTGTGCATGTCGATGAAGCCGGGCGCAAGCGCGAGCCCGCGCTGGTCGAGCACCGTCTCGCCCTGCTTCGGCTCCAGCTGCGGGGCCAGGGCGGCAATCCGCTCGCCCTCGATGCGCACGTCGCTGCGGTACGGCTCGCTGCCGGTGCCGTCGTAGACGACGACGTTCGTCAGCAGCACGTCTGCGGCCAGCGACTGGCCAGACGCCAGCAGGAGAGCCGTCATGAGGACTGTATTAGTAATACGCATGCGTGATTGCTGCCGGCATCGATCCTCCGCTAGAGCCAATTCCTGCGCCGGAACACGATGAACAAGCCGGTGCAGATGGCCACGCTCAACGCGACGAGACCCGCGAAGGCCAGCGGGCTGTGCGCTCCCGGCAGGCCGACGTTCATGCCGTAAACACTGGCGATCAGCGTCGGCACCGCCAGGATGATCGTGACCGACGTCAGGACCTTCATGACCGAGTTCAGGTTGTTGGACACGATCGAGGCGAACGCATCCATCATGTCGCTCAGCACGTGGTCGGCAATCTCGACCATCTCGATCGCCTGGCGCAGTTCGACGCGCACGTCGTCGAGCAGCTCCTGGTCCTGGTCGGCCCAGTGCAGCGTCGGGACGCGTTGCAGCCGCTCCAGTACCAGCTCGTTCGCCTTCAGGCCGGTCGCGAAGTAGGTCAGGCTCTTCTGGAAATCGAGCAGGCCGAGCACCTCTTCGTTCCTGATCGAACGCTTGAGTTCGTTCTCCAGGCTTTCGACGCCCGCATTGATCTCGCGCAAGCCGCGCAGACAAGCATCGGCCAGCTGCCAGAACACGCGCAGGACGAATTCGGTTCCGCGGTCGGTAGACAGTCCCTGCACCTGGCCGTCGAGCAGCGGCCGCAAGAATGACGCAGGCGCCTGGCTGAGGGTGACGATGCCCTGCGGGGTGAGCAACACGCTGAGAGGCAGCGTCCGCCAGGGGGGGCCCGTGGCTTCGGCGCGTCGCAGCGGGTAATTCATCACGACGAGCACGCATTCACCGGCGTGTGCGACGCGCGGACTTTCATCGATGTCCGACACGTGGTCGAGCAGGGAGGCCGGGACACCGAACTCACGTACGGCCGTCAGGTCGGCCGCCGTAGGTTGCGTGACGTGCAGCCAACAGCCGGCGCACGGGGCGGTGAGTCGCTCCATTCCAGCACTCGCACTGCGCCGGACTTCGAGCATGCGGTCAGCCCTTGGGCTGCTTCACCGGGCGTTTCCAGCCGTCGAGCGTCAGCTGTTTGCTGCGTTCGAGCGTCAGCTTGTCGTCTGGAGCGTCTTTCGTGATCGTCGAGCCGGCGCCGATCGTGGCGCCCGCACCGATCTTCACGGGTGCCACCAGCATCGCACCCGAGCCAATGAACGCGCCCGCGCCGATTTCCGTGCGCCACTTGTTGACGCCATCGTAGTTGCACGTGATGGTGCCGGCGCCGACGTTCACTTTCTCGCCGACCGTCGCATCACCGAGGTACGTCAGGTGGTTGGCCTTGGCGCCCGCGCCCAGGATGCTGTTCTTCACCTCGACAAAATTTCCGACGTGCACGCCCTGGGCCAGGCTGGAACTCGGCCGGAAACGCGCGAACGGGCCAATGTTGCAGTTGGGTCCGATGCTGGCACGGTCGATGACGCAGTTCGGAAACACCACGGTGTCGTCGCCGATCTCGCTGTCGCGGATCACGACGTTCGGGCCGATCCGCACGCGCTGGCCGAGCTTCACCACGCCCTCGAACACCACGTTGACGTCGATGTGCACGTCCCGGCCGACGGTGACGGGGCCGCGCGCATCGAAGCGGGCGGGATCGACCAGTGTCACCCCCTGCAGCATGAGTTCGGTCGCGCGGCGTTTGCGGTAGATAGCCTCGACTTCGGCGAGCTGCACCTTGTCGTTGACGCCGAGCACTTCGCCCTCGCTGTCGGCGAGAATGGCGTTGATCTTGAGTCCAGACTTCGCCGCCAGCACGACGACATCGGTCAGGTAGTACTCGCTCTGCGCGTTGTCGTTGCGGAGCTGCGACAGCCATTCGCGCATGCGCTGCGCCGAGGCGGCCATGAGGCCGGTGTTCACTTCGTCGATCGCGCGTTCTTTCTGGTTCGCGTCCTTGTGCTCGACGATGCGCGCTACGGTCCCCGCCCGGTCGCGCACGATGCGGCCATAGCCGGTGGGATCCTTCATGCGCACGCTCAGTACGCCGAGCGCGTCGCCATTGGTGGCGGCTTCGACGAGACGCTGCATCGTGGCGGACTGCACCAGCGGCACGTCGCCGAACAGGATCAGCACGAGGTGATCGTCCGGCACGCCCGACATGGCCTGCTGTACCGCGTGTCCGGTGCCGAGCTGTTCGGCCTGCAGTGCCCAGGTGACGTTCTCGCTCGCGAGGGCTTCACGCACGAGTTCCCCACCGTGGCCGTAAACGACGTGGATATCGCTGGCCGAGAGCTCGCGCGCGGTATCGATGACGTGCTTGAGGAGTGGGCGGCCCGCGACGGGCTGCAGGACCTTCGGCAGGTCCGACTTCATGCGCTTGCCCTGGCCGGCAGCCAGGATGACGACGGAAATGGGCATCGACGGTCCTTTGGCAGTCCCTCACCGGCATTCTACCGGAGGTCGCCCGGATGGCCGTGGAAATGCCGCGGTGCGACATGACCCCCGGTGGCTCGGGGGCGTGGATTCGGGTGACGGGGCCCACTGCCCCGCAATCCTGGCGCGGGGCCGCACACGCCAGAAAAACAAAGACCAAAGGAAGGGGAATTCAGGATGAAGATCAGAATCAGCGCGCTCGGCGCGCTCGCAGGGGCTTTTGCGTTCGTCGCATTGATGGCCACCGCGCAAGCCGCGGATCGACCGTACACAGAGGGGACGGTCTCGGTCGTCTCGTCGATCCGCACGGAACCGGGCCAGAACGAGAACTACATGAAGTACCTGGCCACGACCTACAGGCAACTCATGGACGAGCAGAAAAAGGCCGGCATCATCGTCGACTGGTCGGTCTACACGACGCGGTCGCGCACGGCTGATGCTCCGAATCTTTACCTGGTCACGACTTACAAGAACCTGGCCGCGATGGACGGCCTGCAGGACCGGATGGAGGCGATCCAGGAGAAGCTCATCGGCAATCAGGAGGCTCGCGATTCCGCCATGGTTGCGCGCGGCAAGATGCGCACGCAGATCGGCAGCGAAGTGATTCGCAAGGTCGATTTCAAGTAATCAGGCTGGCCGAAACCTGAAATGAGAAGGGCCCGCACGAGCGGGCCCTTTTCGTTGTGCACCTGTACTGGCGATCAACTCTGCGTACAGGTTGTCGCGACGCAACCTTCACGGTTCAGGGCACGCTACCCATCAGGTTTTCGTAAGGAATCTGCAAGCTGTCATGCAGGTTGCGGATCTGGCGGATTGACAGGCTGCGCTTGCGGCTCATGACTTCGGATACGCGGCTGCGTCCGCCCAGCAACGGCTCGAGTTCGCGTCGTGTCAGTCCCAACTGCTCCATGCGGAACTTGATCGCCTCGATCGGATCGGGTGCCTCGATGGGGAAGTGACGCGACTCGTAGGCGTCGACCAGCGTCGCCAGCACATCGAGCTCCCCGCCTTCCTCCGACGCAGGCATAACGTCCATGAGTTCCTCGATCCGCCTGAGTGCGTTGGCGTAGTCGGCGTCGGTCTTGATTGGCACGATTTTCATCAGGTTACCTCCGCATCGATCCGGTCGTACTCGGCGTGCGTTCCGACGAACCGTATGTACGCGATACCATGAGCGAAATTGAACTTCACGATCAGGCGGTACTTGTTGCCGGCAATGTTGAAGACGATGCGGTTGCCGCCAACGACGCTTGCACTTCGGTACTGGGCCTTGATGGCGTGAGGCGAGTCCCACTGCGCAGCTTCGACTTCCCGGAACCAGGCCTTAAGCGGTTGCTCGGCGTCTGGGTTCGCCTGCCAAAAGTCTCGCAACGTCCGTCGCGCAATGATCCTCACCGCGGTCAAGCTAACATGTTCCCATTTTGGGAACAACATCAGAAACCGCGAGCTCGGCCCAGATTTGGCGACCAAAACGCACAAGGCCCGCGCGCGCGGGCCCTGTTCTTCAGCTTCCTGGCCTTCCCGGCCTTCCTGTCCTTCCGGGCCTTCCGGGCCTTCCTCAGCGCTTCTTGCGCAGCCTCTGGATCGCCTGCAGCTGGGCCGACAGTGCCGACAGCTCGGCTTCGACGCTCGCGATTTCCTGTTTCTCGCTGCGCGCGCGGAGCGCCTCTTCGGCCAGGCGCTTCGCCTCGAGCACCTTCGCTTCGTCGAGGTCAGCGGCGCGAATTGCCGTGTCAGAAAGAACGTTGATGTGGTCGGGCTGCACTTCGAGGAAGCCGCCCTGCACGTACACCATCTCTTCTTCCGTCTTGCCCGGCACCTTGATGCGCACGACGCCGGCCTTGATCTGCGTGATCAACGGGGCATGACGCGGGTAGATGCCCAGCTCGCCAGCGATGCCCGGAAGCACGACGAACTCGGCTTCACCCGAGTAGATCGCTTCTTCGGCGCTGACGACATCAATTCGAATGGTGGCCATTTGCGTGTCCGTAACTTGTGAAGGATTGGAGCCGCGGGTCGAGGGTTACAGCGAATTTCCGACTAACCCCTAACCCCTATCCCCTAACCCCTACTGCAGCGTCTTCGCCTTTTCGACGGCCTCTTCGATCGCGCCGATCATGTAGAACGCCTGCTCCGGCAGGTGGTCGTACTCGCCGTTCACGATGGCCTTGAAGCCGCGGATCGTGTCCTTCAGCTGCACGTACTTGCCCGGGCTGCCGGTGAAC
>Ga0315286_10003898_pt1 | contig 14241 bp, 17 predicted proteins | sample YL17G10_0_MG_FD_205038 | JGI IMG/M metagenome (GOLD analysis project Ga0315286, IMG submission 205038) | Sediment microbial communities from Yellowstone Lake, YNP, Wyoming, USA - YL17G10_0 | ecosystem: Environmental > Aquatic > Freshwater > Lake > Sediment | place: USA: Wyoming | collected...
AATTCAAAGTCGCTTCCCTCATCCCCACCCTTCTGCTCCGCTTCAAGTGTGCCCTTGTCCCGGAGGGAGAAGGGCTTTTGCCTCCCTCTCCCTCCGGGACAAGGGCACACTTGAAGCGGAGCAGAGTGAACGACGGTGAGGGAGGAATGTGTCATGAATTACGCAAAGATCAATAGCATTTGATGGGGCTGCAGGCTATCAGTGCGCTGCCGCGCTCACCATGGATTCACGCTGGGTGGCCAGTTGCATGATCTGCTCCTGGGTGGCGCCCAAGGCCGGCATTTCACCGGTCACGCGGCCTTCGCACATCACCAGAATGCGGTGGCTCATGCGCAGCACCTCGGGCAACTCGGACGATATCATCACAATGGCGCGGCCTTGCTCGGCCAGTGCATGCAGCAACTTGTAGATCTCGCTCTTGGCGCCGACATCAATCCCGCGCGTGGGCTCATCGAAGAAAAGAATTTCGCAATCCCGCACCAGCCATTTGGCGATCACGATTTTTTGCTGGTTGCCGCCCGACAGCAGGGCGACCTTTTGCGACACCGATGGCGTCTTGATGCCCAGGCGTTCGACAAAGTTCACGGCGGTCTCACGGATGTCCGGGCGCCTGAGGAAAAACCCCAGCGACAGGAACCGCCGCATGGTGGCCAGGACGATGTTGGACTCGACATCCATGCCGGTGGCCAGGCCGAAGTGCTTGCGGTCTTCCGAGAGGTAGCCAATGCCCCGCCGCACCGCATCCGCCGGACTCTGGATGGATACCCTTTCGCCGCGCACCAGAATTTCACCGGAGTCCACCTTGTCCGCGCCGAAAACGGCGCGCGCCACTTCCGTGCGCCCCGCCCCCATCAGCCCGGCGAAACCCAGAATCTCGCCTTTGCGCACCACGAAGTTCACGTCCTTGATGGTGCGGCCACGGTTCAGATTGCGAACCTCCAGCACCACCTCATGGTCTGTTGCAGGCGCAACCGGGCCTTCGCTTTCAAACAAAGTGCGCCCCACCATCATGCCGATGATGGTCTCCATGCTGGTGCTCGCGGTGGGCACCGTGGCGATGTAGCGGCCGTCGCGCATCACCGTCACGCGGTCCGAAATCTTCTTCAGTTCATCCATCTTGTGCGAGATGTAGACAATGCCGACACCGTGGCTTTTGAGTTGGCGGATGATGCGAAACAGGTCTTCGATTTCGGCATTGTTCAAGGCGGCGGTGGGTTCATCCATGATCAGGACCCGGGAATCAAACGACAGGGCCTTGGCGATTTCCACCATCTGCTGCCTGGCCACGGTCAGCGCGCCCACTGGGGTGCGCGGGTCCAGATTCAGGTGCAGGCGATCGAAAATCTGGCGGCTGTCCTGATCCATTTTCCGCTGGTCGATGAACAGGCCCGATCTCCCCCGCGGCTCGCGTCCGATGAATATGTTCTGCGCCACGCTGCGGTGGTTCATCAGGTTGAGTTCCTGGTGGATGATGCCGATGCCGAGGTCCTGCGCGGCACGCGGGCTGGGAATATCCACCGGTTGCCCATCGATGCGAATTTCGCCTTCGTCTTTCTGGTACACCCCGGCCAGCACTTTCATGAGGGTCGATTTACCGGCGCCGTTCTCCCCCATCAGCGCATGCACTTCACCGGCCATGAGTTCAAAGCGACAGTCATTCAGGGCGCGCACGCCCGGAAAGGACTTGCTCAGGTGCTCGATAGAGACAAGGGGGGTCACGGATTGGACTCTGAAATGGTCAACTCGCCTCGCGTTCCGCCACCGTCGGCCGACGAGGACCGCCCGGATAATGAGGCCGGACTCCTCGCCCGCAAAGTACACCACCATGGGGGTGATGTCATCCACCGGGGCCAAACGCCCCGCCGGTCGAGTCCACCGCTGCTCAGAACGGCAGCGACGTGAACAGGCTCACGCCGGAGACCTCGGCGCTGGTACGGATCGCCAGGCCAAGGCGCTCAACGTCGAAAAACTTCAGCGACCAGGGCTTGCGCGCAACCATGCTGACGGCAAGCTCGAATTCTTCGCGAATGCGGTTGTCCGGTTCGCTGAACTCGGCGAAGCGCAGGCGGCTGAAGTAGTAGTAATAGATCGGCGTTATGCCGATATTCACCGGGCGTCCGAACAGGCTGCCTTCGGTCGGAACGTTGATATCCACTCCTGTCGCCAGATAACCGAACGGCGTGTTCGGTCCGCCGCGCGGACGATAGCCGGCGGAGGTCAGGGAATTGACCAGCATGAAGTCGACCCCGTGGTCTTGCGCGAGCAAGAAGCGGCTCTTGACGCCGACATCGTAGATCCACGCGGATTGGCGACCCTCGAGTTCCTGGCCGCCGCCGGCATCGAAATAAGGCCGGATGGTCCAGCGCCGGCTCAGCGGGAATTCCCATTCGAGGCCGGCCAGTATGCTGAACGTGCCGACCCGGTCGGGAATGTTTCCCTCGAGTGCGCTGTCGAAGCTGTAGTCGTAGAAGCCGAACGTCGTCGAGACTTTGAACTTGAGTCCCGAACCATCCTCGGCAACGGTCCTCAACTGGTGGGAGAAAGGCAGTTGCAAGACGCTGACCGTGCGATCACCGGAGGTATAAACGCCGGTCCCGAAAGTCGCGGCGTAGTACCAGTTGATGAGGTCCTCAGGATTGCTGGCGGCGCGCGGCTGCACCTGTGCCCGTGCGGAGGCCGACAGAATCAGCCCCGCCATGGCGGCGACGGCACAACGCAACAAGGTATGCACCAGGGTATGCACCAAAGGCTCCGTCAAGCGGGCTACTCGCGTGCGCCCCCGATACCGCGTCCGGGAGATTTCCAGAATACTCCGTCTTTCATGATCGCCTTGAGGCGATCGCGCTGCTGCAGGATGACGACATCCTTGAGGGGATCGCCATCGACCAGCAGCAGATCCGCGAGATAGCCGGGGCGGACCTGGCCGAGCCGGTCGCCCAGGCCCATAATCTGCGCGCCGAGCCGGGTCGCGGCCATGATCGCGTCCATCGGCGAGAACTCGAGCATGTCCACGAAGTGGCCGATATCGCGCGCATCGGTTCCGATCGGATTCCACGCGAACCCATAATCGCCGCCGATCAGCACGCGCACCCCGCGCCGGTGCAGGGCCTTCATGTTGTCGATGCCGCTCTCGAGTTCATGCGCGATCCCGCGTGCTTCGGCGATTTCGCGGGTGATACCCCACGGCGCCGCTTCATTGAGTGTCGTGTAGAGGTTGCCCAGCACCGGCGCGACGAATATGCGGTGGCGTTGCGCTTCGAGCTGGTCGCGCGCGTCGTCGTCGAGCAGCGTCGCGTGATAGATCACGTCGACACCATGGCGCAGGCACATCCTCACCGACTCCGCGCTGCGCGCATGCGCGGCAATGCGTTTGCCGTGCGCTTGTGCCACATTGCATACGGCGGCGACCTCGGCATCGTTCATCACCGTGGTATCGGCCGGAGAAGCCGGCGTGCCGGCGTCGCCCGATACATTGATCTTCAGGGTATCCACGCCCTCGCGCACCATCTCGCGCGAAAAGCGCCGGAACTCTTCGGCGCCATTGCAGACCACAGCGAAATTTTCGCGATACATGTGGTAGAGGCGCACATCGCCGAGGCCGGCGGAGACGGTCATTTCGGGACTGGCCGCCAGCGTTCTCGGGCCGGGGAAATCGCCATTGTCGATCGCGTTGCGCAGCGCGATGTCGAGTCTGGGTTTGGCCGCCGCGGCGCTGAAGCAACTGGTAAAACCGGCGTCGAGCATGCGGCGCGCATTGCGCGCGGTGCGCAGCATGTGCTCTTCGGGCGCAACGAAACCGAGTTCGACCGACTGGGCGACGTCGGTGAACGTGAGATGGGAATGGGCCTCGACCAGACCCGGCATCAGCGTCGCGCCCTGTCCGTCGACAATGGCTGCGTCGCCGGCCGCAAGCGACGCGGCGGCCGGAACGACTGCGGCGATCCTGCTGCCTGCGACGAGCACCGAACCGGCGAAGGCGGGCGCGCCCGTGCAATCCAGAATGCTGACGTTCCGGAACAGGGTCGCGCTCATGGCCGGCCGGGCCCTGCTCGTGTCTTCATCTACAGGCTCTCGATATACATCCGGTTCCAGGTCGGGCTGATGATCAGTTGATTGATGCAGGCATGGGCCGGCAGTTCGGCGATGAAGCGGATGGTGTAACCCAGATCCTCCGGCTGCAGCATGCGCGCGCGATCCTGGGAACTCGGCGGAACCGGGCGCCGGTCCATGATCGGCGTGGCGACCTCGGCCGGACAGATCGCGCAGGCGCGAATGCCGTTCGCGCCTTCTTCCATGTTGATGGTTTCGGTCATTGCCGTCACCGCATGCTTGCTGCCGTTATAGGCGGCGCCGGTCAGTTTCGGATGGAAGACGCCGGCCCAGGAGGACACGTTGATGATCAGCCCGTCTTTCTTCGCGCGCATCGCCGGCAGCACGGCATGGATGGTGTAGAACGACCCGTCGAGGTTGATGCCCACGACCTCTCTCCAGCCCTTGACCGTCTGGTTCTTCCAGTAACGGTTTGGCGTGTTCACCCCGGCGCTGTTGAGCAATATGTCGACGCGCCCGTGACGCGCGAGAATGGCGTCGGCCACTTTCCTCACCGCCTTGGCATCGGAAACGTCGAGCGCCTCGACTTCGGCCGCACCGCCCTTGATGCGGATTTTCTCCGCCGCCGGTGCCAGCACTTCCTTGCGGCGGCCAGACATCACCACGATTGCGCCGGCTTCCGCCAGCGCCTGCGCGCCGGCCAGACCGATCCCGGTTCCCGCGCCGGTGATCCACGCCACCTTGCCCTTCAGCTTGCTCATGTCTTCTTCTCCTGTATGTCACGCCGTTTTGGCCGGCTTGCGGTCGATTCCCCGCACGCCATCGAATGCTTCACGAAGCGCCTCGGCCGATTCGGCCACGGCGCGCCTCGCCGCATCCACCGCGCCGCCCATCAGATAAAAACCATGGATCATGCCTTCGTAGTTGGAAAGCTTCACGCGGTTACCGGCCTCGATCAGTTTTCTCGCGTACTCCACGCCTTCGTCGCGCAGCGGATCGTAGCCGGCGACAATGATCAGCGCCGCAGGCAGACCCGACAGATCGTCCAGAATCAGGGGCGCGAAGCGGAAATCGTTGATCTCCTTGCCACTGCGCAAGTACTGCCGATAGAACCAGGTGATCAAGTTGCGCGTAAGCACATACCCTTCCTTGAATTTGTGGTGCGACGCCGTTTCCGGCTCCGGCGCCGTGCACGGGTAGATCAGTAACTGGAACACCAGCTTCGGATGCGCAGCGTTGCGCGCCAGGATTGCCATCACGGTTGCCAGGTTCGCGCCGGAACTGTCTCCGCCGACCGCGATGCACGCCGGATCGCCACCGAATTCGACGGCGTGCAGCGCCACCCACTTCAGCGCCGCCTCGCAGTCTTCCACGGCCGCCGGGAACTTGGATTCAGGCGCCAGGCGATAGTCGACCGCGACGACGATGCAGCCTGCCTGATTGGCAAGCATGCGGCAGACGGAATCGTGGGTTTCCAGCGAACCGATCACGAAGCCGCCGCCATGAAACCACATCAGTAGCGGAAGTTTTTCGCCGGGCTTGATCTCGCGCGGCGTGTAGATGCGCATCGGGATGTCGCTGCCGGGCCCGGCTATGCGCCGGTCCTCGGTGTGGAAGATGGGCTCGCTGAATTTCAGCTTGTTGACGCGCGTCAGATACTGCTCGCGCCCCTGGTCGGGCGTGAGCTGCCATATCTCGGGCAGATTGGCCTTCTTGGCCAGACCAAGGAGGATTTCGATTTGCGGATCAAGCGACATTTTGTATCGTCCACGAGTTGAGTAGTGTTTTCCTGGTCATCCGGTATTTCAGGCGATCGAGGCGGTGAATCGCAGCAGATTCCGCGTTTGCATCATTATGGCCCATACATCAAAAACACTTTCACCGCTAAGGACGCCAAGGACGCGAAGGAACAATAAGGGCAAAGGAAGATACTAAGGGCAATTACCATGAACCCAGGCAGGCGCGCGCTGCACTCTTGCCTCGCGACTTGTCATTCGCTGTTTTCCTTCGCGTCCCTGGCGTCCTTGGCGGTGAATATTTTTTCAAGAGATATCCTTCGGATAGAGCAATTTGAAGGTGCCGGTGGCCTTGGCCAGCAAGCTGCCGTCCTCGCCGCGCAATTCGCCTTCCGAAAAAATAAGCGAGCGGCCGGCGCGCTGGGCGCGCCCTTCGGCGAGCACCGGCCCGAGAGCGGCCGCAATGAAATTCACCTTGATCTCGACGGTCAGCGCGCCGTTGCACTGCTCGTCGAGCGATCGTCCCGCGCTCGCCAGCGCCACGTCGAGCAACGTCATCAGCGCGCCCCCATGCACCGACCCCCAGCTGTTGGCGAACTCCGGCCGCGGATCGAGCCGCAGCCTGACGACGCCGTCACCCTTTTCGAGAACCCGTATGCCGAGGTGCTCGATGAAGGGCACATGAATATAGAATCCCGCCTGCACCTCCGCCATGGCGTCACATTGAAACTGGCGTCACATTGAAACTGGCGTCACATTGAAACTGGCGTCACATCGAATCTGGCGTCACATCGAAACCGGCGTCACATCGAAACCAGGCCGCCATCCACCGCCACGATCTGGCCGGTGATGTAGGCCGAAGCATCGGATGCAAGCAGCACCGCCAGGCCTTTCAGGTCGTAGTCCGTGCCCAGACGCTTCATCGGCGTCATCTCCAGGATAACCTGCTCGGCCTTGTCGATCATGCCCTGCGACATCTTGGAAGGGAACACGCCCGGTGCGATGGCATTCACCGTAATGCCGTGATGCGCCCACTCGACTGCCAGCGAGCGCGTAAAATTCACCACCCCGCCCTTGCTGGCGTTGTAGGCGATGGTCGGCATCATGCGCGGATCGGTGCCCACCAGGCCGGCGATCGAAGCGACATTGATGATGCGGCCAACCTTGCGCGGAATCATGCTGAGCTTGCCCACGGTCTGGCTCATCAGGAAGACCGCCGTCAGATTCAGATTGATGATCTTGTACCAGGCATCGAGTGGATGGTCTTCCGCCGGCGCGCCCCATGCCGCCCCGGCGTTGTTCACCAGGATGTCGATTTGGCCGTAACTTTTCAGGACCTGCTCCACCATCGGTTTCACTGAATCGGTGTTTTGCAGATCGTTGACGACCGTCAGCGCATCGATGTCCATGCCTTTCAGATGCGCTTTCGCTTCCTCCAGTTCACCGCCCTTGCGCGCGGTAATGGCAACCTTGGCACCCATTTCCCCCAGGGCCTCCGCAATCTGCAGACCCAGTCCGCGAGATCCACCCGTGATCAGCGCCGTCCTACCGCTCAGGTCAAACAGTTTCTTTACATTCATTCTTGTTCCTCAAAAAAGTCTCAACGCTTTTAACACGAATACCCTCGCGATAGCGTGGAGTACCCTTTTAGGGGCACGAAGGAAAATCGAAAGCCACAAATAAAGCGAGGGCCGTAACTGTTGCGTTTCGTCTCGTTAGCGCGGCAACGAGGAGGTTTTATAGGGGTCTGGTTTTCATTGTTGTGTTCTTGCCGTGGTTGATTGGTTCAAAACGCCGCAACGCGCTGGATGACCTGGATCGCAGCACAGCTACCGATGGAAGCGGCTGTTAAGCACGCGCCCCATGCTCTACAGCACCCGCCCACGGCTTGATCTTCGCCAGCGCCTTGGCGAGAGTGTCTTTGGTCATCTCCCGGTCGTAGTCGGACTGAAGTCCGATCCAGAAGCCCTCCGACATACCGAAGAAACGCGCCAGACGCAGACCGGTATCGGCGGTCACGCCGCGCGCGCCCGCCACGATCTCCCCGATGCGCCGCTGCGGCACATCGATTTCCTTCGCCAGCCGGTATTGCGTGATTCCCATCGGCTTCAAAAATTCCTCCATCAGAATTTCGCCGGGGTGCGGGTAAGCAACTTTGCGCATGGTCATGCTCCTTCAGTGATAGTCCACGATCTCGACGTTTTCGACATCCGTGCCGGTCCACACAAAGCACACGCGGAACTGGTCGTTGACGTGGATGCTGTGCTGGCCCAGCCGATCCCGTTTCAGGGCTTCCACCCGGTTGCCGGGCGGGACGCGCAAGTCCGCCAGCTTGCCGGCCCGGTTCAGGATCGCCAGCTTGCGCATGGCGACGGCCTGGATATTCGCAAACCGCTTCACGCGCTCGCCCTTAAACATCTTTTCGGTCTCGGCGCACTTGAAGGACTTGATCGTCACGGGCCCATACTAACGACTGTCGTTAGTATTGTCAAACGTCAGTATGAAAGCGCCGCCACACGGAGGAAACTGAAAAAAACTTTCCGTTACGGAATCCTGGTGTCCATCATGTTCATCCCGTAAATCCTGTCTGAATCACTTTCTCGATGTCCGGCAGACTCCTGCACAAGAGGCAACGGATACCCTACGTGTGTAGCAGGTCGGAGTACCCCTTTTAGGAACCAGAGGGCAAGAAACAATTCCTCCGTTTTCTCCTGTTGAGATTTCGTCCATGGCGCCGTTATTCCTGCGCGTCCCTGAATTGCGCCGCAATGTCCATCGCGCCATGCAGGACACGCACGATACTTAGCCTTGCCTTCGTGGTGGTGAAAAAGATCACGTAGTTTCCGTGCGCGCATGAGCGTATGCCCTCGCCCAGTTCCGGGCGGGCGCGGCAGGCCTGCGGCGCCTTGGCAATTTTGGCGCACAGGGTGCGCAATTGCGCGACGAAGCTCAGCGCGCGTGACGGGTTGTCGCCGGCGATGTAGTCGCCGATCGCCTCCAGATCCCGCTCGGCGAGCGGGGAAATCTCAACGCGCATTACGCCGCGCGCTTACCGGCCTGCTTGCGGTACTTAGCCTCCAGACGGTCGAACACGGCGTCGGCGGATTGTCCAGGGCCGCTCGCCACACCCACCGCAATTGCTGCGCGCAGTTCCTCGTGCTGAAGTCTGGCGCGCGCGTGCTGATCTTCGAGCATGCGCAACCCGGCGCGCACCACCTCGCTGGCGTTGTTGTAGCGCCCCGATTTTATCTGCTTCTGGATAAAGGCTTCGAAGTGGGGGCTGAGGGCGACGCTGGTAGGCATGGTGGTTCTCCTATCTATTAACAATAGTTATTAAACAAGGGCGGGGCCAGTTCGTCAAGATAGACCGGCAGATGGACCGGGTGCCGCCGGCCGCTGTAAGGTGCTATAGGAAAACTCCGGTCACTTCACAATTTGACGGGATGAACGGGATTACCAGGATGAGATGCGGCTCGCCCAACCTGGTGTCCATCATGTCCATCCTGTAAATCCTGTCTGCATCACTTTCTCAATGTCCGGCAGCTTCCTGCACAGGAGGCAACGGATACCCTACGTGTGTAGCACGTCGGAGCACCCTTTTAGGAAACCGAGAAAAACTTCTCAGTTAACTGAGAGGGTACTCCGACGTGCTGCGCGCGTAGGGCATCTGTTTGCTCCCGTTGAAAAATTTCGCTCATGGTTTTCCCAATCCGATGTTTGCTACAGACGCTACTTCGCGCGCACGAAGACCACCGCGAACTTCTGCCTGATGACCGCCTGGTAGTACACGCCCTTGAGTTGGTCGCTCGCCGCATCGTAGTTGAGTGTGTAGGTCGAGCCATTGTAGCCGCCGGCGCGCAGTTCGAAGTACAGCTTCAACGCGCTGCCGTCGCGGCTCGCTTGCGCAGTGTAGAACGGCAGCGGACTCGGATTGGCATAGCTCGCATCGAGCTTGCCGCCGGCATCGACGGCCTTGATGCTGATCACGTAGCCGCCGTCCGGCCGCACCCAGCGCCCGGCCAGCACGCCGAACGCGGCCTGCGGCGCGGATGCCGCCTCAGCCGGGCTGGCCGGCGCGGCAGACGACCGCTGCGCCTGCGCCGGCGCCGGGTGAAGCGCCGTGGCGAGCGCGAGGCTCAACGCGGCGAGGCAGGTTCGTTTCATCAGGGACAGAGCGCTAAGCCAAGGGGAAAAGGGGCCGGGCTCGATTAATTACTTCGATAATTCGAGCCTGGCCCTTTTTTCTTTTTCTTCATGGCTTCCTCGATCTGCGCCTTCACGCCGTCGAGGTTGAAGCTCGCGCCTTTTTGCATCGGCGGATACTCGATGGCCGTCTGGGCCAGCTTGCCCACTTGCTGCTGGACGAACACGAAGCGCCAGAACTCATACAGGAACCAGTTCCAGTGGTTCAGCGACACCGAGCTGCCCATCATGCCCGTCCGCTCGAAGGGATCCAGGCGGAGGTTGACCAGGGCCGGGATGTCGAGCTTGACCGTGTATGCCAGTCCGAAGTTCGGCTGGTCGATGAACCGATACTTGAAGTCGTCGATGCGCACCGCGCCGAGCATCGACTCGGCGAAGTAGTAAACCTCGTGGCGGGCGGACGGGCCTTTTCCGGTGATCAGGTCCATCTGGTTGTAGCCGTCGAGGTGGTTCTTGTAAGTCCGGTCGCCGATCTTTTTCCCTTTCAGCAGCTCGTCGTTGAGGTTCGGGTTGCCCGCGGCCGCGACGAAGGTGGGGAACCAGTCGAGGCCAGAGATGATGCCGTTCTCCGCCGTGTCCGTGGGGACGTGACCGGGCCAACGAACAATCGCCGGGCTACGCAAGCCGCCTTCCATTCTTCGAATTGCGCATCGCTTCGTATTTCTGGGACAGATGCGTGGTGACGTGCATGCGCGTGGGGTTGAGCCAGAGGAAGAACGGCTTGCCGCGCAGGTCAAACAGCTTCTTCACATTCTTGTTCCTCAAGAAAGTCTCAACTCAAGTAACACGCGTATCGCTTCTCTCAGAACCAAGCGTCCTGCATGTCGACGCAGGTCGGATCGAGGCTGTCGAGAAGTTCCGCCCATTGCCTCGTCTTCGACAGCTCCCAGCGGAAGAAAAACGCGCAGGCCTGCAGCTTGCCCTGATAGAAGTCGCGGTCGGCCTCGTGAGCCGTACCCACTTTCTTCACCGCGACCAGAGCCTGCTTCAGCCACATCCAGCCGACGACGGTGTGGCCGGCCAGATCCAGATACACCGACGCATTGGCGAGTCCGAGGTCCACTTCGCCGCGTCCGGTCACGCACAGCAGGTTGCGCGTCACCTTCATGACCCGGTCCAGCGCATCGTTGAGCAGGGTGCCGCAGCGCCGCAGTTCCCCCGAGTCGCAGGCCGAAGCCTCGCGCACCACGGCGCTGATTTCCCTCGCCAGCAACTGGATCGCCGCGCCGTCGTTCATGCCGGCCTTGCGCCCGAGCAGATCCAGCGCCTGGATGCCGTTGGTGCCTTCGTGGATCGGGTTGAGCCGGTTGTCGCGGTAGAACTGCTCGACAGGATACTCGCGAGTGTAACCGTATCCGCCGTGCACCTGGATCGCCAGGCTGTTGGCCTCCAGACAATACTGCGACGGCCACGCCTTCGCGATCGGGGTCAGGATGTCCAGCAGCAGTTGCGCCTCGCGCCTCGCCTTCTGATCTGCGGCGGTATGGCTTTCATCCACCAGGAAGGAACAATACAGGCATAGCGCCAGCGCACCTTCCACGTAAGCCTTTTGCGCAAGCAGCATGCGCTTCACGTCGGCATGCTCGATGATCCTGACCGGCGGCTGCAGCGCGTCCTTGCCGCCGGGCAACCGCCCTTGCGGGCGTTCGCGCGCATAGGCGAGCGCATGCAGATATCCCGTATAGCCCAGTACGGTCGCGCCCATGCCGACGCCGATGCGCGCTTCGTTCATCATCTGGAACATGCAGGCGAGACCCTTGTTCGGCTCACCGACGAGCTCCGCATACGCGCCGCCCTGTTCGCCGAAGTTGAGCACGCAATTGGTGGTGCCGCGAAATCCCATTTTGTGATTCAGTCCGGCCAGCGCGACGTCGTTGCGGCCGGCCAGCGTGCCGTCATCGTTGACGCGGTACTTGGGCACGATGAACAGCGAAATGCCTTTGACGCCAGCGGGTGCGCCCTCGATGCGGGCCAGCACCAGATGGATGATGTTGTCGCTGAGGTCGTGTTCGCCCGCGGAAATCCACATCTTGTTGCCCGCCAGCCGGTAGCTGCCGTCCGCATGCGGATGCGCGGTGGTGCGGATGTCGGACAACGAAGAACCGGCCTGCGGTTCGGACAGACACATGGTGCCGAAGAAACGGCCCGACAACAGCGAGGGCAGATACTTGCGCTTTTGCGCCTCGGAACCGAAGGCCAGGATCAGGTTGGCATTGGCGATGGTCAGAAAGCAATAGCCCGCGGTTGAGATGTTGGCCGCGTTGAACCAGGCGAAGCAAGACTGCGCGACGGTCCAGGGCAATTGCATGCCGCCCAGTTCGATATCCTGCGCGGCCGCCATGAAACCGGCATCGCAAAACGCGTCGAGCGCTTCGCCGACCTCGGCAATGATCTCGACCCGAATGCCGTCGAAACGAGGCTCGTTGAGGTCGGCCTTGCGGTTGTGCGGCGCGAATTTCTCTTCGGCGATTCTTGCGGCGGTGTCGAGCGCCGCGTCGAAAGTCTCGCGCGAATGCTCGGCGAAACGCGCTCGCCGTGTCAGCGACCCGACGTCCAGTAGTTCGTACAGAATGAACTCGAGGTCCCGGCGGTTGAGCAGCTTTGAATACATCCCCTCTCTCCATCTCTCTAACAGGGTACTCCGAGCTTCGCTAGTGTAGTGCTTCAGTCTGTTTGGAACTTATGCGGCTCTGTAACCGAAAGACTCCTTCCCTCGCTTGCGGGGGAAGGCGGGGATGGGGGCATGTTTAGCGTGCACGTGCGGGATTCGCCCCCACCCTACCCTCCCCCGCACGCGAGGGAGGGAAAGTTCCAGTAATTCAGAAGCACTACACTAGGGTATCCCGCAAGGGGAGAGAGGGTTCTGGTGCCTTTGTTCTAAAACTCCCTCTCCCCTCGCGGGATACCCTAGCGAAGCTCGGAGTACCCTGTTAGAGGGCCGGGGAGAGGGGGCCTAGACCACCTCGAACAAGCCGGCGGCGCCCATGCCGCCGCCGATGCACATGGTCACCACCACGTACTTGATGCCGCGGCGCTTACCCTCGATCAAGGCGTGTCCGATCAGGCGGCTGCCGGTCACGCCGTAGGGATGCCCCAGCGCGATGGAGCCGCCATTGACGTTCAGCCGGTCATCGGCAATGCCCAGCTTGTCGCGACAGTAGATCACCTGAACCGCAAACGCTTCATTGAGTTCCCACAGCCCGATGTCGTCGATTTTCTTGCCGGCCTTCCTGAGCAGCTTCGGGATGGCAAACACCGGCCCGATACCCATTTCGTCGGGTTCGCAGCCGGCCACCGCAAACCCGCGGAAAATGCCCATCGGCTTGAGTCCCTTGCTGGCAGCCAGCCGGTCGCTCATCAGCACCTGCGCCGAGGCGCCATCGGAAAACTGGCTGGCGTTGCCCGCCGCGATGACGCCACCTTCGATCGCCGGTTTGATCTGCGACACACCTGCGTAGGTCGTGTCGGCGCGGATGCCCTCGTCTTCGCCGGCGCTCACCTGCTTGGTGGATTCCTGGCCGGTGTTCCTGTCCACGATTTTCATCGTGGTTGAAATCGGCACGATCTCGTCTTTCGTCTTGCCGGCTGCGCGCGCCGCCGCCGCGCGCTGCTGGCTGAGCACGCCGTAGCGGTCCTGCGCCTCGCGCCCGATCTTGTAGCGCTTCGACACCGTCTCGGCGGTCGCCAGCATCGGCCAATAGACTTCCGGTTTGTTGCGCTCCAGCCAGGCCTCTTTCAACATGTGCTTGTTGGCTTCGTTCTGCACGCAGGAAATGGACTCTACGCCGCCCGCGACGAAGATGTCCGCCTCGCCGGCGAGAATGCGCTGCGCGGCGAGAGCGACGCTCTGCAATCCCGACGAACAGAAGCGGTTTACCGTCATGCCCGACACGGTTACCGGCATGCCGGCCCGCAACGCGATCTGGCGCGCGATGTTCTGGCCCGTCGCGCCCTCGGGGTTGGCGCAGCCCATGATGACGTCCTCGACCTCCGCCGGATCGAGCTTCGCCCGCTCCAGTGCGGCTTTGACGACATGGCCGCCCATCGTGGCGCCATGGGTCATATTGAGCGCGCCCTTCCAGCTCTTGCACAGCGGCGTACGCGCTGTGGAAACGATAACAGCATCAGTCATTTTCGCATCTCCAAATTCAATTTCTCACCGCAAAGACGGTAGAGTAGAGGAGGAGGCGTGCGAACGATAAACCATAAGCAGTCCCCCTCCCCCCTCGTCGAACCGGACGTGCGGATTTCC
>Ga0315286_10003901_pt1 | contig 14239 bp, 10 predicted proteins | sample YL17G10_0_MG_FD_205038 | JGI IMG/M metagenome (GOLD analysis project Ga0315286, IMG submission 205038) | Sediment microbial communities from Yellowstone Lake, YNP, Wyoming, USA - YL17G10_0 | ecosystem: Environmental > Aquatic > Freshwater > Lake > Sediment | place: USA: Wyoming | collected...
ACTTCCCCGACGGGTTCGGGGTCGACCAGTGGCGCCGCTACGGGACGGCTTCGGCCCTCCTCTCCGCCAGCGCGGAGGGTGTCATGGCCGTCAAGAACTATTCCCTGGGGACGTTCGAGGACGTGGACGCGATCTCGGGCGTAGCGGCCGAACGGGAGATCTGGGCCCGGGATTTCGCATGCTATTGCTGTCCGCTGAGCTGCAAGAAGGCGGGCGTCGTCCGGGGCGGCCGCTACGCCGGCCTCGTCCATGACGGTCCCGAGTACGAGACCGGCGGCATGATGGGCTCGAACCTGATGATCAACGACCTCGGCGCCCTCATGAAGGCCATCTTCGAGGTCGACGACTGCGGCCTTGACCAGATCTCGACCGGAAACGTCATCGGGTTCCTGATGGAAGCCTACGAGAAGAAGCTCGTTGATAGAACATTCCTTGACGGGATCGACCTTGCCTGGGGAAACGCCGAGGCGGTCCTGGCGATGGTCCGGAAGATCGCCCGGCGCGAGGGGGTCGGCGACCTCGCCGCCCGCGGCGTCAAGGCTCTGGCCGCCCGGATCGGCGGCGGCTCCGAGCGCTTTGCCATCCACTGCAAGGGGCATGAGCTGGCCGCCTGGGACCCTCATAGGACGATGGACCTCGCCCTCTCCTACGTCACGGCCGGCCGCGGCGCGTGTCACCTCAATTCAGGCACGGCCCGCGGTCAGAACGACTATGTCGCCATGGACTCGCTCGGCGTCTGCATGTTCGCCCAGGAAGGCTTCGGCAAGGACGGGTTGCGCGACCTCCTGTCGGCGATCACCGGGATCGACTGGACCGAATCGGAATACCTGAGGGCCGGAGAGCGCATCTACAACCTGGAACGGGCGTTCAACTGCCGCGAAGGCTTTGCGCGGGAGGACGACGCCCTCCCGGCCAGGTTCTTCGACGACCCGCTCGGCGCGGGCCCCGGCAAGGGCGACGCCCTCAAGCGGGTTGAATTCGAGAAGAAATTGACGGAATATTATCGGGACAGGGGCTGGGACGAGAGGACCGGACGTCCGGCGCCGAAAAAGCTCGCCGAGCTCGGGATCCGGCTCTAAGCCGTTATCCGGCCCGGAGCCGGGCTCGACCAGCGCCTCAATGCCGGTGCAGGTCCTTGTGCATAATCTTCCGGATCTCGTGCAGGCGGTCGTCCGCGGGCAGGTCGGCCAGATTCCGGTTCATTAACTCATCGTCCTCCTTCTCGAGGAGGCGGGCGACGTAATCGATGACGCCCGGCGGGAACACGCCGTCCCGCTCGTAGAGCTCGCGCTTCCGGAGGAGGATTCGGCTCGACTCGACGCAGCTCGAAGGGAGCATGGTGAGCTTTTCGACGAGGCTCTTGTCCTTGAAGATATTCCCTTTGACATAGAGTCTCTCGGCGAGCTCCAGGGGACCGTCTTCCTGAAAGAGCGAGGCGTTCCCCTTGAATGCCCAATCGGCGGCCATGACGATTCCCGCAAGGAGAAGATGGATCATGGCACTGCCGTCGGGACTTCTGATCTCGACGGTCATTCGGCTCATGTCGCTGTGGAAGTCTTCCTTTTCCAGGGGGTTGACCCGCCCGGCCAGGTTGCTTATGCCCGACCAGCCCAGGGGGACACGGATCATGGCGCTCCGGTTGAGGTCGCTCCAGCAAATGTATGTAGGAGCCTCCTGGTTCGGGACAAGCCTGAGGTAGGCGGACGATACGGTGTTTCCGAAGGCCGTGAGCGAGTCCGCGTATTCACAAAGCCCACCGACGAGCCGGCGAGCCTCGCCGGACAGCTTCCCGTCGGGCCCGGCCATGACGCTCCGGCCGTCCTTATGGAGCTCCATGTGGAAATGGAGGCCGTTGCCCGCGATCCCCTCCTCGATCTTCGGAGTGAACGTCGCCACCATTCCGCGCCGGAACGCAATGTTCCGGATGAGCCACCGGCCGATGATGAGGTCGTCGCCCATCTCCTCGACGGGACGCGGCAGGAACTCGACCTCGACCTGTTCGGCGCGTTTGCCCCGAATCTCCTCGAGGTCGCTGTGGACGCTATCGACGAAGCCGACCTCGGCGTGGCCGTATTTCACAGCGCCCGTGATCCGCGAGATCTCGCGGACGATCTCGTCCAGGGCGGGGCCGCTCCGGAAGTAGGGCGCCGAGCCGTGATAGCCCCTCTGCTTCCGGACCGGATAGGTCTGCGGGCCGGGGTCGCTCAGGAGATAGAACTCCAATTCGCCCAACGCATGCAATTCGAGCCCCCAGTTCTTCCGGAACAACGCGCAGGCCCGGCCGAGGATGTTGTCGGGGGCGAAGGGGGCCGGGGCCCCGTCGCGGCCGAGGTAACGGCACACGAAATCCAGGCTCCCCGGCTCGAAGGGGCTGAGGAAGGCCGTCCGGTAGACGGGGACGACGTACAGGTCGGACGATCCCATGTCCACCATGCCCTTGAACAGCGACGAGCCATCCACCCGCTCCCCTTCCGCCAGGATGAGCTCGGCCGCGCGGGGGGACGTGACGGGCAGGATGAGTTCCTTGAGCTTGCCGTCGACGGCGGTGTAGTGGAAGGTGATGCGTTCGATGCGCTTTTCGGCGATGACCTTGAGCATGTCTGCCCTGCGGAAATCGGCCGCGGGTTTGTCGAGAAAGGCGGATACCGGGTTCGCCAGGGCGTAGCCGAAAGATGAAGTCCCCATACTGCGTCTCTCCTTGATCACGTCGACCCGTCGGGAAGGGGCCTATTGTAACGAAAAGATGCCCCTCTTTCAATCCCGAGGGCGCCGGGATCCGCTCAGGGCAGTACGCAGTTTTGCCCTGAGCGAATACAACATCATCGCTACTTGGCAGGATATCCAGCGGCTTTCCAAGCCACCGTGCCGCCTTTCAGAATGCGGACGTTTGTGAATCCCATGTCCTTGAGAAGCTTGCCGGCGAGCGCAGCCATCCCGCCGCTTTCGCAGGTGGTAATGATTGGCCGCGCGCGATTTTCCAACTTCGGATCGCGCCATTCCTGTGGCACTTCGTTGTCTGCCTTATATGTCAGCGAGCCGAGCGAAATGTTTACGGCGCCGGGGATGAGGCCTGTGGCAGCGATATCCGCCGCATCGCGCACATCTATGACGAGCGTATTCGGATTGGATCGCATCGCTTGGTCCGCTTCCGCGGGGCTGATCGTCGGCACTTCAGCCAGCGCTTCGGTCACCATGAGATTGAATGTTTTGAACTTTGCCGCCTCCGTGCTCAATCCACTGCCAAAAGTCACGAGACCTCCAGCGAGGATCGCGACAAGCAAGATCAAGATATTTTGAGAACGTTTCATGCCACACCTCCTACAGTTGGGCTTGAGCAACATTCGGCAGAACCTCACCCGGTCCAAGCAGTCTTGCCGCATTAGCATTTGGCTTTGCCCCAAATCATTCCTGCTCCCAGGGACGCGGCAATCCCATCGGGGCTACTCTTCGTGGATGGCGGCGCGCACTTTGACCACGACTTCCGCCGGAATCTCCGTCATGTTGTGTACGGCTTTGGCATGTTCCGCCGCCTTTTTCAGAACCTCCTCCTCTGAGCCGCCGCGAATCGCAGCATCGCAGTCCAAGCCGAGGTCCCTGCACCGGAATACTTTATCCATTGTTCTCTCCTCCTTTCGTTTTAAATCAGAAAACTCTGGACTCACTATATCATACCCCGCTTTATCACAGGACATTCCTTTTTCCGCAGGCACACTTGCCTCCGGCTGGACATACTTCAAATATTCACATATTCTATCAATGAATAGATTATATGAATGTCGCGGGTGGCCGGACAACCAACGAAAAAGGAGGTCCATGATGAAGTCAGGAAAAATCGCGGCATTAGGCTTTTGCGCGCTTGCCTTTTTTGCCGCAAGGACGTTCTGTTATCCTCCCGCGGTCGGCATTTTAGGAAAGTCAAAATCATGTTTAGCCTGCCATGTGAACAATGGACCTTGGCCGGACGACCAGAAAACGATCATTGATCTGCTCGATAAAGAGACGATGAAATCGTTGCGACAATCAGACGGCCGATTTGTGATCGAAGTCAAACGAGGACGACAAAAAACGGTTCTCACCGTTATCGGCCGCGCTCAAGATGATGGGGCTGTGCCGCCTTACCGAAACGCTTGGATCTATATTGACCCGAAAAGTATTGGAACGGACTCGCTCTCAAAATTCGCCCCGGACTGGGCCGTCAATCTCCAGATAGCGTGCCGTTTAGTCGGCGACAATTTGCCCGGATTTGAAGGAGCAAAGATATCTGTTCTGCCCATGACCCTTCAGCCGCTCGACAAAGCCGAGGATTCAGAACTGCAACTGCAAGTTATGTTGACAATGGGTGCGGCCGTCAAGGCAGAGGCAAAAAAAGGAATGCTGGGGAACTATTTCGAACGAAAGGTCGCATTGAAAGTCATTGAACGACCTTGAATGCGACCTTGTGGGATTGTTCCTTTTTTTGATCGATGAAGATCTGGACCTCGTAATCCCCTTCGGGCCAAAGGTTCTCGCCGCGAGTTAGGCTGGAATTGATGGACCTCGATCCCGGCAGTACCATTTCCACCTTGTCGATCTCCCTGTTTTGGGGGACGTAAATCCATTTAACGGTTATCTTGGTGTCCTCAGGAGCATTGGCGATGTCCGCGACGACGATGAATTTCGGCGCATCGGGTTTGTAGGCGACGGTTGTGTCCACGTTCCTGCCTTGATCATCCAGCCCCGTCGTCATGACCGCTTTTGTGACGTGGGCCGTCGTGCAGGCGCCGAGAACAAGAATCATCAGGAATGCCAGCGATAGGGAAGTGAAAGATTTCATTCCATTTCTCCTTTTATGACCGTTGTTAAAAATGTTTCGTCAGGACCGGACGGTATGTCAAACGTCCTCTCTCATCAGGGGCGGCCGGGCACGCTCAATCGTAGAGGAGATAAGGCCTGCGGAGCGCCCGAAACTCCTCGAGGCCGGGTTCCAGCCCGGCAAGGATGTCCGCGACGCTTGTCCCCTTCTCCAAGGCTTCGCGCACATGGGAACCGCCCATGACCTTGTCGAAATAATCGGGATGGAACTTGAATTCCACCGGGTACGCGTCGCGCAAGGCCTTGACGATATGGAGCAGGGTCGCGACGGATCTGAACGCGGCCCGGTCCGTCACGTGGACCTGGGCCCCGCCGCACAGAGTCCCCAGGAACTTGGAGAACGTCGGCGTGAACCAGGCCTCGCGGAACACAACCCCTGGCAGGGCGAGGGCGTTGAGCGTCTTTGTCAGCGCGGCTCCGTCGATCCAGGGCGCGCCAAACAGCTCGAACGGCCGCGTCGTCCCCCGCCCTTCCGAGACGTTGGTCCCTTCGAGGTAGACGAGCCCAGGATAGACGGTGGCGGTGTCCAGGGTCGGCATGTTCGGCGACGGGAAGACCCACGGCAGGCGCGTCTCGTCATACCACATGCTCCGCTTCCAGTCCTCCATGGGGATGACGGTCAGCTTCGCCTTCACCGGCAGGAATTTGTCGTTGAACAGGCGGGCCAGCTCGCCGAGCGTCATGCCGTGCCGCGCGGGAATTGGGTACAGACCGACGGGCGAACTCGCCGCGGGGAAATCTAGAATTGTCCCTTCGACGTCGACGCCGTTGATGGGGTTCGGCCGGTCGAGGAGGATGAACTCGATCCCGTTCTCGGCGCAGGCCTGGAGGGCATAAGCCATCGTCGATATATACGTGTAAACCCTCGACCCCACATCCTGTATGTCGTAGACCATGACGTCGAGGTCCTTGACCATCGAGCCCTCGGGGACCTTTCCCTCGGCCCTCGTGTCGAACGTGCGCATGTATTCGTCGATGTTCTGGAGCATCCCGGGGTCCGGCTTCATGGACTGGCCATAGAGGCTGAAGACGGGGATGCCGTATTTTTTATCGAAATAATAGGGGACGTATTCTCCGGCCTGGGCATCCCCGCGAACGCCGTGCTCCGGACCGTATAGGGCGACAAGCTTGAACTCGGTCGAACGCGCGAACAAATCGGCAGTCGCTTCCAGCCGCCCGTTGATGCCCGACGGGTTGGTGATGAGCCCGACCCTTTTCCCCCGGACGAGGTCGAGGTGCTTCTCGAAAAAGACGTCGACACCCAGCTTCGTCGGCACCGGCTCAGACGCCACTGAAAGCGACGCCTCCGCCGGAGGCGCGGGCGCCTCCTTTTTCGGAGCGCAAGCCCAAGGCCCAGCGACAAGCATGAGGGCGCTTATGAGCACGACAGGAAGAACGGAACCGGATTTATTCATGACGGCCGCCTTTCATCTCCCATTCTAATCAACCTCGGAATTAATTCAATATAGATCTAAAGTCGTCCTAGGCAATTAGCATGTCCGCACTGTGTCGTTATTTTGTTATATATCTTGATCTTATATACAAAATAAGGTTAACACAGGTTAACCTTATTTTGTATCCGGGCGTCGTCTTACGCTACCCAGCCGGTGCCGTCCTTTTAGCTGTTGGCGGCGCGTCCCGCGCGCAAGGATCCACCCTCTCCAGAGGCAGTCCCCCGGAGGGCCCGGTGCGGACGGCTATCGCTACTTGCCGCCGCGGATGATCAGGTCCGGGTCGAAGGTGTAAACCAACCCGGTTCTCGGATTGTAGAGGGCCACAAAGTATTCATACAGGCCCTCGGGCGCGCGCTCCGGAACGATAACTTCCATATCCTTCACCCTGGCCGGAAACGCGATGCAGGTCTCGGGAAAGGGCGAATCCCACCCGAAATCCAGCGTAAAGGGCTGGCCCTTCTCGCTTTGCCAGACGATGACGTCATTCGGTCTCACGATCAGCTTGTGAGGCACGCAAACGAGCTGCTTGCGGGCGGTGTCGAATCTGATCTCGACCACATGTCTTTTCATTTTTTCCATGTTCCCCTCCTCTGACATTTATTTTCGCCCTTGCTCGGGGCTGAATCTCATTTGTTTTGCGTCCCGGGCCGGGCCTCCCGCGCGAGCTTCCGGAACTCAGGGTCCCCGATCATCCGGGCCAGGTCGGGGTCGACCTCGAGCTCGGCGACGGTCCCCCCGGCTCCGAGAAACCTCGTCGCGGCCGAAAGGGCCTTCGCTCTCATCCCGAGCTTCTCGTAGATGTGGACGGATTTTCCGAGGACGACCGGAGAGGCCGGCGCCAAGCGGAGGGCCTCATCGAGCTCGGCCAGGGCTTCCCCGCCCCGCCCGACGCCCGTCAGGTAGGTAGCGAGGCGCGCCCTGATGGAAGCGTTCCTGGGATTGATCTCCTTCTCCCTTCCGGCAAGGAGGATGGCCTTTTCATAGGCCTGCCGGGCCTTGTCCGCATTCCCGGGGACCGACATATAGGAATCCCCCAGGTTGCCCCAGATCGTCGACAAGCCGGGGTCGATGCGGACGGACTGCTCGAACATCTTTATCGCCTCCCCGTAATGCCCCATGAAGAACTCGAGCGTTCCCCAGTTGGAATAGGCGTCCGCGTTCGGCCGCACCGCGATGGAACGTTCGAACATCCCGCGGGCGAGATCGGGGCGTTTCTTGTACCAGTAAACGGCCATCAGGTTGTTCAATGCACGGACATTATCGGGGGTGAGGTCCAGGACCTTCCGGAACATAGCCTCGGCCTCGGCAAAGCGGCTCGTGTACAGATAGAAGACCCCGAAGCGGCTATAGCCCGACCACCGGCTGGGCTTCAGGGCGATCGCCCTCCGGTAGATCTCCTCGGCCTTCTCCCGTTTTCCGGACGCTTCCCAAGCTTGGGCCAATCCCAGGGTCGCATCCGGATCCGAAGGGTCGGACCCCAGGGCCTTCTCGAACTCCCCGATGGCCTCCGCGACGAGTCCCTTGCCCATATCGATGAGGCCGAGGGTCGCGTGGACGGAGGCCAGGTCGGGGGCGATCTTCAGGGCCCGCGCGCAGTCGTCGAGGGCCTGCTCCACAAGGACCGGATCCGAGCTCAATTCGGACATCCTCCACCGGGCCTCGCCGAGACGCGCGAAGGCAAGCGCATAGCCGGAGTCAAGCGTGACCGCTCTCTGGAAGAGGTCGACCGCCGTCGAGACACTCTCTGGGTTCTCGTAGCGTTCCAGCCGGCCGCATCCCAAGACGTAGGATTCGTAGGCGGCGGCATTCGTGGTCCCGCCCGCGGCGAGAGTCCGCCGGACTTCGGCCGGGATCTCCATGTCGAGCATGCGGACGGCGCCCTCGAGCAACGTTGCTTGGAAGGAGGCGAATCCCGACATCGACCCGGTGACGACCTCCGACCGGACCTGACGCAGGGTCCTGGCTTCGATGAGGTTCATCGTCAGGGTGACCTCGCCGCCCACTCTCTGGAGACTGCCGGCGAGGACCAGGTTGGCGCCGAACTCCCTCCGCGCCTCCCGGGCGCTCGCGACACCGCTCGTCCGCACCTCGTTGGCCGGGGCGACCCAGAAGGCTTTCTGGAACCGTTCGAGCCGCGTCAGCTCGCTCGTCAGGACCTCCAGGAAGCCGTCACAGAGGTCCTGGCCGGCCTTCTCGCCGCCCACGTTCAGGAACGGAAGGACAAGGAGATGCTTTTCGGCCGAGACCGGCCTGTAGCCTATCAGGGCCGCGAGCCCCCGACGCAGACCGGGAACGGCGAAGTCGGCGGCGATGGCGAGAGCCACGGCACCGAGCACCGCCAGGACCCGCTGGCGCCGACGGCGGCGGGGATCGCGATGCTGAGTCCGCGTGATCTGGTCCCGCCGCGTCTTCCGGCCCTCCGTCCCCTTCCCCGAGAGCTCAAGAGTCCTGTCCAATCGGCGCCGGACCGCCCGGAGGTCCGCCAGCATCGCCTTCGCCGTGGGATATCTGGCATCGGCTTTCTTCTTCAGACAGCGATCGATGATTCCGGCAAGGTCCGGCGGACAATCCGGCCTGGCCTCCAGGACCGGCCGGGGGGGCTGGTACAAGAGGGAATGGAAGACCCCGGCATCTGTATCGCCCCGGAAAGGGAGCTCCCCGGTGATCATTTCATAAAGGACGACGCCCAAGGACCAGATATCCGTGCGGCCGTCGACCGGCCCGCCCATCGCCTGTTCCGGAGACATGTAGGCGACGGTCCCGAAAACACCCCCACTCCAGGTGCTCTCGGACGCCCCGGCGATCTTGGCGATGCCGAAGTCCATGATCTTGACCTGGCCCTTGGGCGAGACCATGATGTTCGCGCCCTTGATATCCCTGTGAATGACCCCCTTGCCATGGGCCTCTTCCAGGCCCTCGGCCGCCTGGACCGCGATATCCACGGCCTCCGGGATCGCCAGTCTCCCCTCCCGGACGATGTCCCTGAGGCTCCGGCCGGAGCAAAACGCCATAGCGATGAAGGTGTGACCGTCCTTTTCGTCGACCTCGTAAACAGTGCAGATATTGGGATGATCGAGGACCGCCGAAGCCTGCGCCTCGCGAAGGAACCGGGCCTTGTCCTCCCCCGTGCCGAGGGCCGCGTCCTTCAGGAACTTGAGGGCGACGGTCCGCTTGAGCTTCGTGTCCTCGGCCTTGTAGACAACACCCATTCCCCCCTCGCCCAGCCTTTCGAGGATGGCATAATGGGAGATCGACTCACCGAGCAAATGCATTGGGCGTCCCTTTACCCCCCGGTTTTCCGCGGTCTGCCCATAAAGATAACAACTCCGCCCCCGGGTGTCAAACGCACGGACCAAGCCGGGCCCGTTCAGATACGCAGGGGATGCCTTTGGTGACGATAAAGGTAGCCATGTCACCAAAACCACCGACAGGGAGGTCGTCTCCTCGAGCCAAGATTCGGGACTTATCCCACTCCCGGGTTCGCCTCGGAACGGTCTTCGAGGACGCCGATGATTGCTCGCGCCAGATCTTATCTAAACTTCACTGCCGCTTGATGTGCCACGCTAAAACCGTCAGATTGGTCATAGTGCACACCCACCGCAATACCCTGGTTGTTCACCTTCCACGCCCAGCCAAAGGACTCATAACCCGCGATGCCGATGGCTTGCACGAAAGTGGGGTCGTTTGTGCTCCAACGTGCGTCGATGCCCCAACCCCCTGCGTTATAATCGTTACCAACGATGTCCCCTAGGTCGTTGATGCCGAACGCTACGTTCGGGTTTGGCGCTCCCGTCAGAGTGGGCAGCAAAGTCAGGCTATAGGTTCTTCTCAAAGAATCAATAGGTTTCCAAAGCGCGGCATGAAAATTCTGCGAGACACTCCCCGCGGCGGAGTCGGCAACAGTGCCCACAGCTTCACCCTTATTGTTAATGTCGGTGACCTCGGCATAGGGGAATCCTGTGGGAAGGGGAAGGCTCATGATCTCCCAGGTTTTTCCCCCCGGAAGCGGGTTCCAGACGACGACGACGCGAGCGGGCCATTTTGAGCCTTCACAAGCCACGCCAATGATTTGGCCTTTATTATTCACAGTGATCGCGGACCAGACATTCAAGGTCACGCCGAGGATAAAGCCAGGCTGCTCCATCCCTCCCGTTGGGAGCTGGTTGATTTTCCAGACAGTAACCGGCTTACCCGCCTTCCGGACGACCGTCGGCGTCCATACGACGGGCGTTTGCATGCCCACGAGGGAGCCCGGGTTACTCGCATCATCTGTGCGGCTACAGCCGACGATGAAGGTTCCATCCCTGTTGACACCACTGGCAAAACTGGAGGTGTCATAAGTATCAAGGCCGTCCAGTTTCAAGGTTCCCAGATCGACTTTCTGGGTTCCGGACTTGGGCATCCAAGCGAATGCGTGCAGATAGCCCTGCTCGGTTGCGGCATAGCCCACGATCATGCCGGCGTCAGAGATTTCGCTACAACCCCCTGTCATGTCGGGACTTGCATTGTTGAATAGGCCGAGGTCGAACCACTGCCAAGCGTTGGGACCCAGCAGGGGGACGCCGATAGGCCGGGTCCATCCGCCGAGGATGTCGCCGCTTCCCACGACAACGCCCGAATCGTTGATATCATTTATATTAGCCCATGTCCCGCCCGGGTAGGTGCCGATTTCATAATAGGTTGCTATGGCTTGAGTTGCCAAAGTTTGACTTGTCATGGTTCGAGCCGGGTTCTTCTGGGCGATGAACCTCTGCATCATCCGTTTGACAATTTCCTGTCTGCCGCCGATAAGCAGTGCATTGTCTTTTTGTTGCGTCCCCGTCGCCGACACCGAGGTTAAAAACAGGATCAATGCCGAGAGCAGGACCGGAAGCTTTTTTAACATTTTCCCCCCTTGTTGAACGATTATTCGGGCCCATGCCGCGTCTATGGTCAAAGGCTCACAGAAACCTGCAATAAACAACCCACCCGCTGATTTGCGTATATGAGGATAAATCCCTAGATTCCCCCTGTCAAGCTACATTTTCGGCCCCGGCCTCCCCTTGATTCGCAGGGGGGTTCAATATATAGTCTCGGGGGGTCGACCGAACATGAGACTACGGATATTCCTCGCCGGGACGCTCCTCCTCGCCCTCACCGCAACCCTCCGGGCCGCTGAGATCCCCTGCGTCTGGACCGGGGTCGACCGGGTCGTCGCCGTGGGGGACCTGCACGGCGATTACGGGAACTTCATCAAGATCCTCAAGGGGACTGGCATCGTGGACGACCGGCTCGCCTGGGCCGGGGGAAAAGCCCACCTCGTCCAGACGGGAGACGTCCTCGACCGCGGCCCGCAGGGGAAGGAGATCTTCGACCTGCTGATACGCCTGGAGCGCGAGGCCCCGAAGGCGGGGGGGATGGTCCACGCTCTTCTCGGCAATCACGAGGAACTCAACATCACCGGGATCGCTTTCGACTATCCGGATTACATCACGGCCGAACAGTTCGTCGCGTTCCTCCCCCGGGGCTACCGAAGCGACCGGGAGCGGGAGCTCCTCAAGAGCCTGCAGGCCCCCTTCGCCGACAGGACCGAGGGGCCGGTCGACGCCGAGATGAAAGTGAAGCTCCACGAAAGATGGCTTCAGCTGATGAAGACAGAAGACGGCCGCCGGGCCTACCTCAAGGGGTTCAACGAGGATTACGGCAAGTGGCTCCTCCGGAAGAACGCCGTCATCAAGATCAACGACACCATCTTCTGCCACGGAGGCATCAGCGAAGGATATTCGACCTGGAAACTGGGGACCATCAACGACCTCATGCGCCGCGAACTGGCGTTCTTCATGGGGCGCGACAGGGTCTTCCTGCGCTACAAGAGGCCGTTCGAGCCGAAGATCGTCTACGACTCCAAGGGACCGCTCTGGTACAGGGACCTGGCGACGCGCGACGAGGGCGAGATCCGGGGCGACATCGAGCACATTTTGAAGAACCTGGGGGCGCGGTCCATGGTCATCGCCCACACGTTCTATCGCGGCAACGGCATGAGCCCCGTCGTCTCGCCGTCTTTCATGAGCCGCTTCGACGGCAGGCTCTGGATCATCGACACGGGCATCTCGGAATTTTACGGGGGGGTCAACTCCGCCCTGATCATCGAGCGGGGGGAATTCTCCCTCTGGGGCGCCTCCGGCGCGGTCGATGAGGCGGCTGGGGCCCCGCCCCCCGAAGGTACGCGCGTCCCGGGGCGTCCAGACATGGAAGAGTTCCTCCGGTCCGCCCCGATCGGAAACATCGTCCGGGCCGGCCAGCGCGGACGGACGGAACCCTGGACCGTCATCCTGGCCGACGGCGAGGATGTGAGGAAGGCGATCTTCAAGTACGTGGACCGCCGGAGGCCTTCGGTCCTCCCCGACAGCTACATGTACGAGCTTGCGGCGTATGAAGTCTCGCAGGAGCTTGGGCTGGACATCGTGCCCCCGGTCGTGGGACGGGAGATCGGGGGGTTCAAGGGCTCTCTCCAACTGCTCGTCGAAGGTGTCCTTCCGGAAACAGTCCGCCGGGCGAAGGGTCTCGAACCCCCCGATCCGGCGGCATTCCGCGACCGGCTGGAGACCGTTAAGATCTTCGCCCTCCTCGTGGACGACGACTGCGAGAACCTCGAGGACACGCTCGTCGAGACCGGGACCTGGAAGGTCCGTAGAGTGGATTTCTCCGAGGCCTTCGGCCTTTCCGCCGAACCGCGGCCGGGCTGCCCCCCCGAGCCCCCTCCCCCCGAAGGTCTCCTCGCAAAGCTCCGGGGCCTCAACGACTCGAAGCTCACGGCTCGCCTGGCCCGCTATCTCATCAAAGAGGAGGTCCAGGCCCTCGTCCAAAGAAAGGCCGCGCTTATCCGGCTCCTGGAAGGGCTCGGGGACTAAGGAAAACAGAATGGAGGGAACGACGAAGGACGCGCCGTCCCGGGGGCTTTGCGAAAGGTTCCTCGGCCTCTTCACGGTCGTCCTGCCCGGAGAGGCGCCCAAGGCCCTTCTCCTGGCCCTCAACATATTCCTTCTCCTCCTGGCTTATTACCTCATCAAGCCCGTCCGGGACGCCCTCCTCCTGGCCGGGAACGAAGCCGCGATCAAGTCCTACCTCGGCGCCGCCCAGGCGGTCCTGTTCATCTTCGTCGTCAAGGCGTTCAGCGCACTGGCCTCGAAACGTCCCCGGCACATCCTGATCGCGTGCGTGACCCTCTTTTTCGCCTCGAACCTCGTCGTCTTCTATGCCCTGCACCTCGCCGGGCTGGCTCTCCGGCCCATGGGCATCGCTTTCTTTATCTGGATCGGGATCTTCAATTATCTCATCGTGGCCCAATTCTGGGGGTTCGCCAACGACCTCTACACGGAGGAGGCCGGGAAACGCCTGTTCCCGCTCATCGCGTTCGGGGCAACGCTCGGGGCCGTCTCCGGCTCCCAGATCGTCAATTGGTTGATCGTTCCCCTGGGCGTATATAGGATGATGCTCGTCTCGGCGGCCGTCCTCGTCGTCACCGTCCTCCTCTCCGTCCGCGTCCACCACCTGGAGGTCCGGGCCTGCACCAGGGAGTCCGCCGACTGCACGGATGAGCGCAAGCTCGCCCTGAAGGCCCAGGAGGAGCCCCTGAAAAAGGGCGGAGGATTCAAGCTGGTCTTCAAGAGCCGCTATCTCATCTTTATCGCCCTCCTCATCGGCGTCTATAATTTCATCAATGCGACGGGCGAATTCATCATCAGCGACGTCAGCCGGCGGGCGGCCCTCCAGGCCATCCAGGCCGGGACGGCGGGCGGGCTGTCCCTGGAGCAGATCATCGGCAGGTTCTTCGCGGATTATCAGCTCCTGACCAACCTCCTGGCGCTCGTCATCCAGCTCTTCCTCGTCTCGCGCATCTTCAAGTGGATCGGGGTCGGCGGCGCGCTCTTCATCCTGCCGTTCATCGCCCTGGG
>Ga0315286_10003903_pt1 | contig 14236 bp, 13 predicted proteins | sample YL17G10_0_MG_FD_205038 | JGI IMG/M metagenome (GOLD analysis project Ga0315286, IMG submission 205038) | Sediment microbial communities from Yellowstone Lake, YNP, Wyoming, USA - YL17G10_0 | ecosystem: Environmental > Aquatic > Freshwater > Lake > Sediment | place: USA: Wyoming | collected...
CCCCATCCTCCCTTTGATCTCAAATATCCGTTCGTCCACCGCCTCGTCGCTCATCTCGCGGAGGGAAATCATGGGAGAGAAACCCCCTTTCGGCGCTTTCATATCATCACTATCAATAATACACCGGAATATCCCGCCTACCGGCCCGGGGGAAAGGAGACCTGCATGGAGAAATCCGCCTGGGGAGCGGAGTGGGTGACGGACCCGACGGATACATAGTCGATCGGGAGCTTTCTGAGCCTCCTGATCTTCGAGGCGTTCAGGTTTCCCGATACCTCGACCTCCGCCCTGCCCCGCGCGAGGAGGGCCGCTTCCCTGATGCGCCTCGCGCTCATGTTGTCGAGCATGATCCTGTCGACGCCCGAGGACAGCGCTTCTGCCACCTCGTTCAGGTCCCTCGTCTCGACCTCGATCCTGAACCTGCCGCCGTGGACGGCCCTCACCCTCCGCACCGCTTCGGCGACGGAGCCCGCACCGTCGATGTGGTTGTCCTTTATGAGAACCATGTCGTGGAGGCCCATCCTGTGGTTCTTTCCCCCGCCGTGGAGGACGGCGCTCTTCTCGAGCGCGCGCAGGCACGGAAGGGTCTTTCGCGTGTCGAGGAGGGCGACCCCGCTCCCTTCGAGAAGGCGGGCCAGCTTATCGACCGCGGTGGCAACCCCCGATAGATGGCCGAGGAAGTTGAGGGCGGTCCTCTCGGCCCGGAGCAAGGAAGCCATCTTCCCCTTCACCGAGGCGACCCGGTCCCCCTTCCGAAACGCGCCGCCGTCCTCTAGCAAAAAGTCCACCGCGACGCCCGGATCGATAAGTTCGAAGGTTTTTCTGAAGGGCAGGCTCCCTGAAAGAACGCCTTCGGATTTCGCGACCACGAAAGCCTCGCCCGTTTCGCCGCCGAAGATCGCGTCCGTAGTGACGTCGCGGAGGCCCTTCGTCTCCCCTTTTATGAGCGCATCGAGGGCGTCGTCGAAGTCGGGGCCTAGGTCCTCGACGAGGGAAACCTTGATCGCCACGTCTCGATACGAATCTGCCAATCTAAAAACCCCTGAAGCGGTGCCCGCGGGCGCGGGCGTCTTAAAATTCTCAGAGGTCGAAGGGGGAAACATAATCGCCGCGGGTCGTCCCAAAATCGAGGAGACGGGCTTTCTGTTCCTCCAGCACCTCGAACACCCGGGGAGGCGCTTCGAGCACCACCGTCCGGTAGATCGCGAGGATCCGGTCTATCTTCTTGACGTTCTCCGGGATCCGCAGGGTGAACTGCTCCACGTAGCTCTCCCTGCCGTACTCCTTGCCGAGAACGTCCCTGAAGAGCTTTTCCAAGTCATTATACAACGGAATGCGGCCGGTGGGAGTCTTTTGCATCTCTACGCCGCCGTGGACGCGGAGCTCCATCCACTTCAGCCACACCCGCTTGTCCTCCCTCGCGTTGAGCCACTTCCCGCTCCTGTCTTTTAGAAAGTAGTTCACCGAAAAAATCTTCGGGGGGTCGCTGAGCCCTTTGCCGAACTCGAGGTTGTCTTTCACGTACCGCCCGATGGTGACTGAGAGAAAGTCGAGGTTGGACATTGGGTTGAACTGTCTCACCCCCTCCTTCCCGAGGGTGGCGGCGGTCGTCTCCGACTCGAGGGACGCCCCTTTCGTGATGACGCCGTGCTCCCAGTCGAAGGACTCTTCGACCGGGACCCAGGTATCCGAGTCCCTCCCCCCGTAGACGACGCCGCTGATCTTGACCCCCTTGGGGTTCTCCATCTCGGGGTCCCTGTTTTTCAACAGCTTCATATCGAGGGTGAAGCGGGCGTTCTTGTGGGACACGTCGACCGGGTTCCCCTTCGAGTCCTTCTTTCCCGCAAACCACTCCCCTCCGTGGTTCAACCCCATTGACGGCGGGTTTTTGTCCTTGTCGATCCAGTAGACGCCGCCGTCCTCGGTGTTGAGGATGTTCGAGAAGATGATCTCTCCCTCCGCGTGGAGGGCGTCCCACAGGAGCTTGTCGTCCTTTTCGTTGATCCCCTGGATGATCCCGAAGATACCCTTCTCTACGTTGACGCCGTAGACCTCCCCTCCCCTCCTCCTGAGGTAGGCGATGTCGTCGCCGACGATTTTCTCCCCCTCCACCATCGAGGTCGAGGTCTTCCCGCACATCGACGGGAAGGCGCCGGAAAAGTAGCTCGTCCTTCCCTTCGGGCCGCCCACCCCCATGACGAGCATGTGCTCGGTGAGCCACCCTTCCCTCGAGGCCTTTTGGATGGTGAGACGCATGGCGAGCTTTTTCAGCCCGATGGTGTTTCCGCCGTACTGGGTGTTCGCGCTGTAGACCGTGTTCCCCGAGAGGTCGATGAAAACCCTCCGCTTGTCGATGTTCGCGCACACGCCGTTCACGAGCTTGCCCGCGGAGTGGACGAACCGGAAGAAGTCGGGCGAACCGCCGATCTTCTTGAACTGGCCGTACCCCTGCCGGTAGAGGAGGTCCTCGTTGTGAGCCACGTAGGCCGAGTCGGTGAGCTGGACGCAGGGGAGGGAGAACTCGGAGTCGAGCGGCCCCAGGCAGAAGAAGCGTACGAAGAGCTCCTTCCCCTTCATGATCCCCCTCATGATGCCGAGCACGTCCTTAAGCCCCTCGTCCCTGTCTTTCGTCTCGATCATGTCGCCGAGCATGAACCCCTTCGGGAGGAGGATGCGGGTGTTGTCCTTGTCCCGCGCCTGGTCGTGGTAGCTGTCGAAATGGATGGTGTGTCCCTGTATCCTGAGCTTCTTCTCCTCCCCTTTTTGGACCGCCGCCTCCCTTACGTAGGCGATGTCTTGGGCGCTGTCTGTCCCGACGAACACCGTCGCGGGGTCGAGCAGTTCGATGAACTCGGCGACGAACGCGTGAAGGCGGGGGTTTTTCAGGGCGTCGAGCTTCGCGTACTGCGTCCCGTCGAGCTTTTCTCTCAGGATCTCTTCAATTCCTCTTCCCATGGGGCTCCCTGCCTTGTTTGGTAAAAAAATAGAGGCAATCTGGAAATTGCCTCCGTTAGTCTTAGCGGCGCAGGGATTCGAACCCCGGACACTGCGGATATGAGCCGCATGCTCTAACCAGCTGAGCTACGCCGCCGCGGAAAAGCGTTTAATATGTATCGTTAAAAAAGGGGAGCGTCAAGAAAATTGTATGGCCGTTGTTACATCAATCGAAGTTCAGGGTGAACCCGGCCCGCAAGGACAGCCCCATCCCCTCGGCTCTGACCTCGTAGTTGTTGAGGGCGTAGCTGAGATACTCGCTTTGGGTGTTCGCGACGCCGTCGTTCATGATGGATGTCTGCGGGACCTGGTCCGAGCCCCAGGAGCCTATTTCGATGGGGGTCATGATCATCCCACCCGCGACGAAGAACCGGGAATTCTTCCCGAAGCGGAGCGCCACTTCGAGCGAAAGGTCGGCCGCGAGGGAGAGCGTCGTTTCCCCGACCTTTTTCCCTCCCTCCGCGTCCGGGTTGTCCTTGTCCCCTACCCACACATCGTAACCGCCGGAGAAGAGGCTCGCGCCGGTTCCGATCTGGAGCCCGAGGCTCAGCCCGACCGCGTTGTGCCCGAAGTCGTACCGGTAGCCATACTTCATCATGAGGAACACGTCGCCGCCGTAAAACGACGTGTTGAAGGTGACCGGCTGCTGGGGGTAGCCCCAGATTGGGGGGTTGGGGCTCTCCGGATCCGTGACCGACACGTTGTCAATGTAGGTCCTTTCGTCGGGGGTGAAGATCTCGGCCCCCGCCTCGACACCCGCGTAGAAGCCTCCCCGCTTCGTGATGTTGATCCCCCTGAATACCCTCATCTCGATGGCGGGCATATAGTAATCTTTCCCGTCCATCATCGAAGACGTCACATCCTTGAGGCCGCCTGTCTCGAGACGCATATTGTAGAAGGACACGCCAAAGCTCGGGGAGGCATAGTTGTTTCTCTGGGGCTCGCCGGACTCCGGGCGCTCCTGGGCGGGGGCAGCGCGGGGGATCAGGAGGAGGCCGAGAAGGACGGCCGCCGTACCCGCAGCGCGGCTTGCACGAAACATCGCAGCAAAGTTACCTTTCATCGCCGTTATTCCATTCGTCAAAATACTTTATCTTTTTCCGGCACCCGTTTCATTCAATCGAAGCTCAGGGTAAACCCGACCCTCAGACCGTACACGAAGGGCAGGTACTCGAGCTCGTAGTTACGGAGGGCGTACTCGAAATACTGGAGATTCGTGTTCGAGACCCCGTCATTCATGACAGTGACCGACGATAGTTGGCCGCCCTCGAATGTAAGCGGCATGATCATTACGCTCCCCTTCGCGAAGAGTCTGGAGTTTTTCCCCACCCTGAACGAGCCCTCGGCCGAGGCGTCGACGATGAGGCTTATCTTGGTCTCGGTGCTGCCCGCGTCGGCCTGAGCGGAAGGGTTATTTTTGTCGCCCATCCACAGGTCGAACCCGCCCGTGTAGATGCTCCCGCCCGCCCCGAGCTCCAGCCCCGCCCCGAACCCCTTCTTCTGCTTTCCGACGTCCGTGCGGAGCCCGTACTTTGCCATGAGAAAGAACAACCCGCCGTAGGGGGCCGCTTTGAAATCGATGGGGCCGGATACCCAGGGGGGCGCCGGCATGTAATCGGGGTCCATCACCGTCACGTCATCGCTGAATGAGTGCGCCACGGGTAAAAAGATGAACGCGCCCGCTTCGACCCCCGTGTAGAATCCGTTCTTCTTCGACACGTTCACTCCTCTGAAGACCCTGAGATCCGCGGCGGTGACGAGGATCTCTTCGTCGACGAAGTAACTGATCACGCCCGGTATACCTCTTTGGCGAATTTCCGCGCGGAAAAGCGCTACTCCGTACGCGGGGGAAAGGAAGTTCCTATTCCACTGTCCGAGATCCTGTTCGACCGGCTTTTCGAGGGCGTCCCCGCTTTCCTGCGCCCGCACGGCGACAGGGAGCAGGATCAGGATCAAGGCCATAACTGAAAGAATGAACTTTCTCATCGAATTTCCCCTCTGAGGCTTTGGGCTCACGGGCGCCGAATAAGTCGAATCAATTGAAGCTCAGCGCGAACCCGAACCGTATGTCGTATCCCAAAGAATCCATTTCAACCGTGTATCGCTGTAGCGCGTACCGGATGTACTCTTCCATAGTGGGTGCCGGATCCGTTAAAACGTGTTTATCGATCTCGTCCTGTTCCCGCGTCGGGAACTGCAGCGGGAGGAGGACGAGCCCAAGCTTCCCGAAGACCTTGAAGTCCGGGCCGAGTCTCAGGGCCACTTCCAAGGCGGCGTCGACGATGAGGCTCATGACGGACCTGTCGCTCCCATAGTCCACTTCCATGTCGGTATCCTTGCTGTCGCCGGCATACAGGCGGATCGAGCCGTCGTAGATTCCCACCCCCGTCCCCAGTTCGAGCCCCATGCTCAACCCGTAGAGGGAAATCCCCGTGTCGAACCGGTACCCGTACTTCGCCATGAGAAAGGCGAAGGCCCCGCTGCTGCGAACGTGGAACTCGTAGGACCCGGCCCAGGGCATCGTGGCGGAAATGGAAACCGTGTCGGTGTAGGTCGCGCCCCACCCCATGGGGGCCGGAACAAATACGAGTATCCCCGACTCGACCCCCGAGTAGAAACCGCCGTGCTCCAAGACGCTCTTCCCGATGAAGAAACGCATGTCGATCGCCGGGGAGAACAGCCCGTCGTCGGTGAAGGTGCCCGTGACACCCTCGAGCTCGGCGGCGCGCACACTCCCGTGGAAAAGAGTAAAACCGTAGCTCGGTGACGCGTTGCTCCGCTTCGCCTTGCCCGTCGTGTCGTTGAGCGGCGCGACGGGGTTCGTGCCGGGTTCCTGGGAGAGGGCGGTGAACGGCAGGAACAGGAGGGCAAGAACACCGGCGAATCGGATCACGTTTTTCAAGATCGAAGCTCCAGGCGATTTACCTATGAGTATATATCAATTGCATCCCATTTCAAATTTTTCGAAAAAGCGGACGAGGAAGACGGCGAGGGAACGGCCGCAGGGACCGGTCTTCTTCAAAAGACGGGCGAGGTCCCCCGGCAGGCGAAAGGGATCAGCGACTCCGGGGATCCTTTCCCCGAGCTCGTCGAGAACAACTCTGAGGCTGACGAAGGGAAGCCCGGCGGCGCGGGCGAGGCCCAAGCGGTGAAAATCCTCCATGTCGACCGCGATCGCTCCGGTTTCCTCGTGGAGCTTAGCCTTCTCGGCGGGGGTGCGGACGATCCTGTCCGCGGTGACAGTCGGCCCCCGGCGCATGGCGACCGAGCATTCCCCCGCCGCGCGCTCCGCGAAGGCCGCGAGTGAATCGGGGCAGCCGGCCGGCAAAAACGCCGCCGACGAGCCTCCCGTCACAGGCGCCGGCGGGCCCTCTCCCTCGCGTGAGGTCGAGGCCGCGCTCCCGGTCGCGGTCGAAAGAACGATGTCGCCGGCCGCAATGCCGGGGACGAGGGCGCCGCAGAAACCCGTCGAAACGAGGAGGGTACAGCCGGCGACCGTCTCCGGACCGATATTTTTTTTGCCGATCCCCGTCTTCACGACCCGGACGCGCCTTCCCCCCGTTTCCCCTTCGTAGAGGGCGAGCCCGTGTGTCTTCCACGACCTCAGGCCACCGAGCCTTTGAAGAAAGGGTTCGATCTCCGATTTGAGCGCCGCGAGGACGCAGATCATCTCCCGCCTCTAAAAAAAACCGTTTCTCCCGGAACAAAATTCGAGCGGAGGCGCGCCCCGCGCGCCCCGCGCGCCCCGCGCCTCGGCGCTGAAATAAAACGGCCGGTTCAAACCGGCCGTTTTACCTCGATTGCCCCGGGGTTTTAAAACAGCCCCTTCACGCTCCCTGTCTTCACGTCCACGTCTACCCTGCGGTAGGCGGGGTCGGAGGAAGTGCCCGGCATCAGGGTGATGGTGCCCGTCATCGGACAGAGGAACTGGGCCCCGGAAAAGAGGAGCACGTCCCTCACGGGGAGCTTCCACCCCTTCGGCACTCCCTTCCAGCTCGGCTCGTGGGAGAGCGAGAGGTGAGTCTTCACCATCATGGTGTTGAAGTTCTTGTAGACCGGGTGTGTCTCGAAGGCCTTCGCTTTCTCCTCCGCCTCGGGCGTCCAGGTGGCGCCGTCGGCTCCGTAGACCTCCTTCGCGATTCGCTCGACCCGCTCGCGGAGGGGCAGCTCGAGGGGATAGAGGAACTTGAAATCGGCCTTCTCGCCGCACGCGTCGAGCACGGCGTCGGTGAGCTCGAGGGCCCCGTCTCCCCCCTTCAGCCAGTGCTCGCTCATCGCGCAGCGGGCTCCCGCCTGTTCGGCGTACTTCTTCACGAGGGCGATCTCGTCCTTCGTGTCGGTGTGGAAGGCGTTGACGCACACCACCGGCTTTATCCCCGATTTCTTCACGGTGTTTATGTGGTGGATCATGTTCTCCACGCCCTTCTCGAGGAGCTTGAGGTTCTCTTTCGTGTACTCGTCGGGGAGGGGCGCGCCCGGGGCGACCCTCGGACCGCCTCCGTGCATCTTGAGCGCTCTGACGGTGGCGGTGAGAATGCTGACATTGGGCTTCAGGCCGCTCAGCCGGCACTTCACGTTCCAGAACTTTTCGAACCCGATATCGGCGGCAAACCCGCTTTCCGTCACGTGGTAGTCGAACATCTTGAGGCCGACGCGGTCGGAGATGATCGAGGACTGGCCGACGGCGATGTTCGCAAAAGGCCCCGCGTGGATCATGCAGGGCTGGTACTCAACCGTGCACCCGAGGGTGGGGTTTATCGCGTTGCGCATCCAGGAGGTCATCGCGCCGCCCACCTCGAGGTCGTCGCAGGTGACCGGGCTGCCGTTGCGGCCGTAGGCCACGGTGACCTTTCCTATCCGCGAACGAAGGTCGGCGAGGTCGCGGGCGACGGCGAGGATGGCCATGAGCTCGGAGCTCACGGTGATCTGGAACCCTGACTCCATGAGGTACCCGTCCTGCTTCCCGCCGAGCCCGATGACGATCTTTCTGAGCGCCTGGGCGCAGAAATCGATCGCCCAGCGCATTTCGATCCTCCTCGGATCGATATCGAGCCTCTTGAGTTTGCGTTTCGCGAGCTGTTCGTCGTTGTAGTTCGACTCGTGCTGCATCCTTGATGTGAGGGCGACCATCGCGAGGTTATGGGCGTTCGTGATGTCGTTGATGTCCCCCGTGAGCCCCATCGAAAACTCGGTCATGGGGATCAGCAGGGCGTTCCCGCCGCCCGCCGCCGTCCCTTTGATGTTCATGGTCGGTCCGCCCGACGGCTGCCGGATCGCGCCCCCCACGTTCTTCCCTCTTTTTCCGAACCCTTCGATGAGCCCCATCGAGGTCGTCGTCTTTCCCTCCCCGAGGGGCGTGGGGGTGATGGCAGTCACCTCGATGTACTTCCCGTCCTTCCTGTCCTTGAGGCGCTCGATGATTTTCAGGAAATCGAGCTTGCTGATCCGCCCGTAGGGCATGAGCTCGTCCTTTTTGAGCCCCAGCTTGTCGCGCCACTCCTCGGGGGTCGGCATCTGCTTTTCGGCTGCTTCTGCGATCTGCCAGTCGGGCATCTTCGTTGCGTCATAAGACATAGCAAAACACCTCCTTTGGTCTGAATTACCGTTTATATACTATTTCATATAGATAAATTTTTGTCAAATAAAATAGATGACATAATGTAAATTCATAGTATACTAATGCGACCGCGGCACGAACATTCATACGATGAGGGGGAAACATGTACGCAGAGCAATCGCTTTACTTCTTCCTCGACAAACTCTGCTCCGACAGCCCCGAGCCCGGCGGCGGGAGCGCGTCGGCGCTGGTGGGGGCGACGGCGGCGGGGCTTGCGGGGATGCTCGCGGCTCTCACGGTAAACAAGAAGGGGTACGAGGCCGTAAAGACCGAGATGGAAGAACACTACTCCAGGGCGAAACAGCTGAAAGGGGACCTCCTCGTGCTCCTCCAGAGGGACACCGAGGCATTCGCCGACGCCTCGAAGGCCTACAAGATGCCGAAGGAGACGGAGGAACAGAAGAAAGCCCGGTCGGAGGCCGTCGAGGCGGGCCTGAAGAAAGCGACCGAAGTCCCACTCGCGATCATGGAGAAGGCCCTGGAGGCGGCGCGGCTGGCCTGGGAGGTCCTCGGGAAAGGGAACGAGATGGCCATCACCGACGGCGCGATCGCCGCCCTCTTCGCAGAGTCGGCGGCCATCGGCGCGATGATAAACGTGCGGATCAACTTCAGCTGGATGAAAGACAAGGAGTACGTCGCCCGGGTCGAGAAACGGCTCGGCGTGATCCTCGACGAGGCAAAGAAGATAAAAGAAGAGGCGGTCGCGTACACCTTGAAAAAACTCGAACGATAGGCAAGAGCACAGCAGCTTTTTCTTGACTGATACACCACACATCAAAACAAGGGGGTATCGCCGTGAGTGCGAAAGTCATCGATTGCGTAAAGATCGCGGACGAAATCAAAATGGAGAGCATGGCGGAGATCCGGGAACTGAAGGCGAAAGGGGCCTCCGTAGGGATAGCGACCGTTCTGGTCGGCGAGGACTTCGGCGCCAAGATGTACAGGGGGCAGGTCGAAAAGTTCTGCCTGGAGATGGGGATCGAGTACGTCAACGCGAACCTGCCCGAGAGCACCGCCGAGAAGGACGTTGTTGAGATCGTGAAGGGCCTCAACGCGAACAAAAAAGTGAGCGGGATCCTTCCCCTCCGCCCCTTCCCAAAGCACATCTCCGATTACGCTATCATCAACTCCATCGACGTCAAAAAAGACATCGATTGTTTCCACCCCTACAACATGGGCAAGCTCACCCTCGGCGAGATCACCTTCGCCCCCGCCACTCCCTCCGCGTGCATCGAGATCATGGACAGGGAGAACGTGAACTTCGAGGGGGCCGAGATCGTGATCGTCGGGCATTCGAACATCGTCGGAAAGCCGATTTCGATCCTCTGCCTCAACCGGAACGCCACCGTTTCCACCACCCACATCTTCACCTCGATGGCGGGCAACCTCGCCAAGCACACGAAGGTGGCCGACATCCTCATCGTGGCCGCCGGTAAGGCGGGGCTCATCACTCCTGACCTCGTAAAAGAGGGGGCCTTCGTCATCGACGTCGGAATCAACAGAGTGAAGGTACTCGACGACAAGGGGAACCCGGTCCTCGACGACAAGGGGAAGCCGAAAACGAAGACGGCCGGTGACGTGGATTTCGAAAAGGTCAAAGAGAAGGCCGGCCGGATCACCCAAGTGCCCGGCGGGGTCGGGGCGATCACGAACATGATGCTTCTGCGAAACGCCCTAAAGGCGTGCAAAGCGCAAAACGGTCTGCTCTGAGCGGGCACGCGGTGAGAGAAAACAGGTTCTGGGGCTAAATGTACTGCTCCCCGTAGAAACGCCGCACCAAGTCGTGAAGCCGCTTGATCTCCTCCGCCCGGCTCTTCGGACACACGAGCGTGACGTCGGGTGTGTGGATGACCATCATCTCCTCGCATCCCGCAACGGCGATGAGGTGGCCGGGCTCGCTGGAAACGGCGAGGCAGCCGGTGCTTTCAAGGAAAAAGCCCCTGCCGCCCGAGAGGGAATTACCCTTTTCGTCACGGGTGCGCGTCTGGGCATAGGCGGCCCAGGACCCGATGTCGCGCCAGCTGATGGGCATAGGGAGCGCCGCCACGCGAACGAACCCCCCGAGGGAAGCGGGTTCCATGACGGCATAATCGACGCTGATCTTTTTAAATGCGGGGTACGCTTCTTCGAGCACCCTCTTTTTATTCTCCGTGTTCCAGGCCTCCGCGATGCGGAAAACACCCCTGTACACTTCCGGTTCGTACCGCTCGACGCAGGAGAGGAAAATCCCTGCATTCCAAATGAACATACCGCTGTTCCAGAGGTACCTTTCGGGCCCTCCTTCGAGATAACGCGCCGCGGTTCCGCCGTCCGGCTTCTCCCGGAAGCGCTTGACGAGACGGGCACCGCCCTCGAGCTCGCCGCCAAGCTCGAGATACCCGTATCCCGTCGCCGCATGAGTCGGGGCGACGCCGAAGGTGAGGAGCAGATCCGGAGACCTCTCGACGATCTCATACCCTCTCCGCACAAGGCGAACGAAATCGGCGACCGGTTCGATGATGTGATCGGCGGTCAAGACGGCGATCCGGGCCTGCGGATCTCTCAGTGATATGACCGCCGCGCTGAAGGCGCAAGCCGCCAGAGTGTCACGACCCGTCGGTTCGCCGAAGAACTGCTCGTCGCTGAGACCCTTGATCCGCTCGAGGATCATCGTTCGCAGCGACTCCACGGCGCACACAATCCGGTACTTTGGTTCGACAAGCCCTTCGAGCCGCTCAAAAGCGAGCTGGAGGAGGCTCTTCCCGCCGATAAGCGGGATGAGCTGCTTGGGTTCCTCCTGCCTGCTCATCGGCCAGAGCCTTGTGCCGGAACCCCCGGCGAGTATGATTGCGTACCTCATGTCTTCATTTGCCCGTGATGTGCCCGCCCATCCCCCTCAACGTTTGGGCCCGTAGCTCAAATCGACCTTTTTCTTGCTCGAGCTTACGCCGTTCGGGACGATGCAGAGGAACCCGAGTGCCTCCTCCCCCTCCTGGACAAGCCGGTGCTTCTCGTTCGGCTCGATGAGGATCGCGTCGTTCGGCCGCAAAGGATACTCCTTGTCGTTCAGCAGGAGCTTCCCCCGCCCCTTGAGGACGAAGACCTCGTGCTCGTAGGGGTGCTCGTCGACCGAGGTCTTGCCCCCCTTCTGCACCTCGAAGTACCTCAGCTCGAAGTTCGGAGCGCCGAACTCCTCCACAACCAGGTAGCGGATCGACACCCCCGCCATGTACACCCTGTTCACCCCCTTGTCGGGGATCTCGTCGATGTTCACCTTGTGCATTCGCAATCTCCTTATGAGTTTATAAAATATAGTCAGCTTTTACCCGCAACGGATAGTGAAGGGCGAAGGTGTTTAAAGGATGTGTTCGAGAAACCGCGCGGTCCGCTCTTCGATGGAGTTGTCGAAGATCTTTTCGGGCGACCCCTCTTCGATGATCTGGCCGCCGTCCATGAAGATGACCCGGTTGGCCGCCGCGCGGGCGAAGCCCATCTCGTGGGAGACCACGAGCATGGTCATCCCCTCTTTCGCGAGGGCGAGCATGACGTCGAGCACCTCTTTTATCATCTCGGGATCGAGGGCGGAGGTCGGCTCGTCGAAGAGCATCACGTGCGGGTCCATGGCGAGGGCGCGGGCGATCGCAACCCTCTGCTGCTGCCCGCCCGAAAGCTCCCCGGGGTAGCACTCCGCCTTGTCCTCGAGCTCGACCCTCCTGAGAAGGTTTCTGGCCCTTTCGTAGGCCTCCCTTTTTTGGGTCCCCTTCACCACGAGGGGCGCGAGGGCGATGTTGTGGAGTGCGTCGAGGTGCGGAAACAGATTGAAGGATTGGAAGACCATCCCAACCTCTTCCCTCACTTTCCTGATATCCGTTTTTGGATCGGTCACACAGATCTCGTCGATCCAGATGTTGCCCGAGCTCAGGTTCTCCAGGCGGTTTATGCACCTGATGAGGGTCGACTTCCCGCTCCCGGAGGGGCCTATGATGAGGACAACCTCTCCCTTGTGCACGGTGAGCGAAAGGTCTTTCACGGCGTAGAGGAGCCCCCGGGCGGCCTTTTTTCCCCGCTTCGCGGGACGGATGTCGGTCGAGCTCTCGCGTGTGTAGACCTCGAAGACCTTGGTCGCGTTTTCTATCCTGATTTTTACCGTGTTATTTGACATGCCTTTCCAGCCGATCCTCCATCAGCCCCACGAGCCACGAGAAGAAGAGGGTGAGAATGAGGTAGACGAGAGCCACGACGGTGAGGGTCTCGAAGTATAGGAAGGTCCTCGACGAAAACTCCCTCCCGCGCCGGAGAAGGTCCGACACCGCGAGTATGGAGACGAGGGACGAGTCTTTGAGGAGGGCGATGAACTCGTTCCCTATGGGAGGAAGGATGATCTTGAAGGTCTGGGGCAGGATGATGTGCCACATCGCCCTTTTCCTCGACATCCCCAGCGCGAGAGCGGCTTCCATCTGACCCTTGGGAATCGCCTGCATCCCCGCACGGAATATCTCTGCCATGTAGGCCCCGTAGCACACCGCCATGGCGATGACCGCGGAGGTAATGTCGGGGATCTTGACGATCCTCCCAAGGGCATAGTAGATGTAAAAAATCTGCACGAGGAGCGGGATACCGCGGATGACCTCGACGTAGACGGTCGCGATCCGGTTTATGATGGTGACCCGCGAGATTCTCCCGAGCCCAGCGAAGAGACCGATGACGATGGCAAGCAGGATGGAGAAGATCGTCACCTGAAAGGTCCTTAATATCCCGTCGGGGAGGAACAGGAGGATGCGCCTGAAGGGGTCGGGGGAAGAGAGAACGAGAAACGCGAGAAGCGCAATCGCCCCGAAAAAAGAGATTCTCCACGCGGAAAAAACCTGTTTTTCCCCCCTCCCCGGGATAAGCGTTCCGTCGGATATGGTTATCTTTTCCATTCGATCCCGCTATCCCCCAAAACCTACGGGCGGGGCCCCCGTTGCGCAAACGTCATTTAAGCCACTTCTTCTTGAGCTCATCGTACTTCTTCGTGTCCAGGACCTTGTCGATCCCCGCGTTGATCATATCGAGGACTTGGGTGTTCCCCTTCTTCACCACGACCCCGTAAAACTCCTGGGTGAACGCCGCGCCGGCGATCTTGAGCTTACCCTTGTAGGTCTGGTTCTGTAAGGCGTAGTTCGCAGCCACCGGGGTGTCGCACACCACGGCCGCGATCCTCCCGTTCACCAGGTCCTCGAAGGCGAGCCCTATTTCGTCGTACGACTTGAGCGTGACCCCCTTGACCTTTTCGATCTCGAATGCCCCCGTCGTGCCGATCTGCGCCCCCGCCGTCTTCCCCTTAAGATCGGCGAGCGCAGCGACCCCCTTCAAGTTCTTCTGCACCACGAGCAGCTGGCCCGCGTTGACGTAAGGCTTGGAGAAGTCCATCTCCTTCTTCCGCTCCTCGGTGATGGTGACCGACGAAATGATGGCGTCGTACTTGTCCGTGGCGAGCCCGGCGAATATCCCGTCCCAGGCCGTGCTCTTGAACTCAACGCCAAACCCGCCGGCATCCGCGACCGCCTTCATGAAGTCGATGTCGAACCCGACGATCTCCTTTGTGTACTCGTCGACGTACTCCATGGGCGGCCACGTTGCGTCGGTCGCGATGACGAGCTTTTT
>Ga0315286_10003905_pt1 | contig 14229 bp, 9 predicted proteins | sample YL17G10_0_MG_FD_205038 | JGI IMG/M metagenome (GOLD analysis project Ga0315286, IMG submission 205038) | Sediment microbial communities from Yellowstone Lake, YNP, Wyoming, USA - YL17G10_0 | ecosystem: Environmental > Aquatic > Freshwater > Lake > Sediment | place: USA: Wyoming | collected...
AAAATCAATTCTCAGAGCTACGGTTATCTCCTGATTTGCTTCTTCTAATTTTTCACTTGTCGGAAGACTGGCAGTTTTTAATAAATTAACTAAGCTATGCTCCAAGAAAACAGCCACTGCTAAAATGACAACAAAAATAATGATTTTATATGAATTTTTCATAATCATAATAATTAAAAAACCTGTTCTCTTAGAGCAGGCCAAATTATTTCAAAATTAAAATAACTTTTCCTTTGGCTCGAAGAGAAAATAAATTATTTTTGACAGAATCAGTTTTCGGACTCCCGAGCGCATAAAGTTTTGTGCTCGGTTCACCGCTGCGGCCCAGCGCCTGATTTTAACAGGACTTCCCTGATTATTTTTTTAAGACTGCTTTTCCTATTGTAGGACAAAAATCTCCCCCCGTCCAGAGAGATAGACAATTTCGTCTAAAAAGTTAAATCTTTTATTCCCAGATTAAGTCTTGACTGGCGTAAAATTTTAAATTTGTTCCTTCGTAAAAAATAAAGGCATAGCCGGTTTTGGGCGGATAAAATGACCACAAAAGATTGTTGAAAGCAAAAGAAGCGTTAGAACCCAAATCAAGATTTTTAACCTCTTCCCACAAATTGGAATACTCAATCTGAGATATTTTCTCATTCCATCTTTTCCAAATCACATAAAGATGGCCCCGAGAATCAAGAGCAATTGAGGGAGAAGCAATGACCATCGCATTGCTTCCTTCTTTCTGATCTAAAATTTCAATTGTAGAAGCTGAATCGGTATATTTTAAATAATTTATCTTAGAACGATAACCTGAGATTCCCAGATTCTCCAAACTATACCAAACAATATGAAGATTATTTTGGTTATCAATGGCCAGCGAAGGAAAATCAGCCACTTGTTCATAATAATTTAATGTTTCTATTTCTCCCCATTCTCCGTTTGGAAATCTTTTTCCATATTGAGTAATATAATGCCATGAAGGCCCGCTTGAGAAAGTTCCATGCCAAACCAAATGGAGTTGGTTTTGTCCATCAATTGTTAGAGAAAATAAAGATGGTGAAACTGGGATATCAATATTACCTGCTTTGATCTTGGTATCTACTATGGCAGTAGATATTTCTCCTTGGACAGATAAACTCCGGTGCAAAATTTTCTTATTATCCAACCAAACAATATGAACATTGTCTTGAGAGTCAACAGCAACAACCGGGATTTCTTGGCTCCATTCTGAATTAGTTAAATCTTCAATCGCTGGAGAAGATATTCCGTCATATTTTGCGTAGCGGATTTGATAGACAGTGCTCGTGCCAACTTTCCCCTGCCAGACAATATGAAGATTATTATTGGAATCAATAGCGATTGAAGGATTAATTTGGTCTATTTCTTGAGGAGTAACTTCTACTATTTCTGATTCTGGCCAACTTATTCCCTGGTCAGAAGATTTAGCTAAAAAGATTTTACCGCTTCGGGAATAAACCACATATAAATCACCATTGGAAGTTCGGGCAATCTTTCTGCCGTTATTTTTAAAATAGTTTGTACTTAAATCACTGCCAGAAAAACCAGAAACAATAGTAGAAAGAGTGGCTGTTTGGTAAGGAGTGGTGGTAGAAAGAGGAGAGTAATTTTGGCCATCAAAAGCACGGATACCAAAATAATAAGTTGAGTTGTAATCTAAGTTAGAGATGGTTAGAGTGATGGCTGTGGTGGTGGCGTGAAGGGTTGAAGTGGAAGTTAAGTCAGCTTCGGTCCCGGAATAATAAATAAAATAAGAAATGTCCTCTGAAAAAGTGTCTGAGTCTGTACTGGTTGACCAAGTCAGAACTGCTTTGTTGCCAAAACTATTTTGAGAATCAATGGTTAAGTCAGCAACTGCTTCGGGCGGCAAAGATTGATAAATACTATTTTGAGCTTTAGGCGTGCCGTTAATTGGATTGTTGTTGGCATCTAAACCATTTCTGATTGTCTGATTATTATTAGCCCAATTAGTGGAATCAGAGCCAGAAGTTCGGGGATCAATTCTTTCCATTGAAATATAATCCGGAGAGCTACTTCCGGCAAACCATTTCTCAGAACAATCAATCGCATCAATTAACCGGTCATTCCCATCTCTTAATTCTAATTTTTCTCCAGAATTATTTAAGCCACCTGAACCAAAAGAACCAAACCAGCCAGCTGAAACATCTTTTACTGCATCATTGTCAGTTCTTTCCAAAAGATAAAAGCCATAACCAGCAATGGTGGTAGTAGAGGTGGGAAAAAAAGTAATTGAGTGAGTTGAAGTTCCTCTGCTCCAAGAAAGAGTCCAATCAGTTAAATCAATTGAAGTGGAACTATTATTGTAAAGTTCAATCCATTCGTCGGATGTATTTGCCTTTGTCCCCATCCAGGCAATTTCATTGATAACTACGGCTAAAGGAGGAACCTCTTCCTGCGTTGGAGTGGAAGTTGCTTGTTCGGGGTCGGCAATATTAATTTTCCCCTTAAATTCTAAATAACTGCTTTTTCCGCTCTCTCTAACTCTGGCGAAAATATCTGCCTCTCCCCTAAAATTATTTTCCGTGGGTTTTATTTTCAATTTAAAATCTCCTGAAAAAGATGTTCCGGAAAAAACTTCTGTGAGATAATTGTAAGAGTTTTGCCATTTATTTTCTTTTTCATTAAAAATCTCAGAAAGTGTGGTTGTCCCGTTCTCTATTGAAATTTTCACATCATAGGAGGTATTTTTTAAATTTGAGGCGGACAGCCCGACTTCAATTTCTTTATTTATGGGGCTTTCTTTTAAATAATTAAGAGTAACTTGGGGTGAATCAGAAACTTGGGCTGTCGCAGAACCGGAACCGGCATAGATTGAATCAACATAAGCGCAGCCCTGATTTATTATGTTTTGCAGGGTCTTTTCTCCAATTCCATTAACTTTTATTAAATCATTAAGAGAATAAAACGGCCTTGCCTCCATTATTCTTTGAGCTATCACTATCCCAATACCGATTATTTTTTGCAACTCTTCTTTGGGAGCGGTATTGATATTTATGCTTTTAATAAAACAAAGAGTGTCTTTTTTTTCATTTTTATCTAAATCTTTGTCTAAAATTTCTTCTTCTTCAACTTCCTTAATTTCTTTTTCCGTTTGTTGTTTTTTGGCTTCAACTAATTCAGAAACTTGCCGACTAAAAATATCTATTTTCTCTGAAATATCATCCAACATTTCTTGAAGCTCTGCTAAAGTAAGTTGTTGGGACTGGGGTTTTGTTTCCGGCTCGGGCTCTGGCTCCGGTTGAGGCTCCGGAGTTACAGGCTGAGACTCTGCATTGTTTGCCTCTTTGGTCGCCGATGGTGCCTCTTTAACCTCCGGAGCCTGAACCAAAGCTGCCGGAAAAAAAGTTGTGATTTTAGATATAAATGATTTTACTTTTTCCCAAATATCAGTCAGCCCCGGCGACTTTCCCGTAACTTTTGTTATAAGAATATCTACTTCTTTTATCTGGCTTTCAATTGGCTTTAATAGATACTTTTCCCACCAACTCAAAGGTTTAATCCCGAGATCGGGAACTTCTGCCGGAAAATCTATTTTCATTGAAGGATTACCAACCCATTGGTAATTTTCTACAGCGCCGCGAATATCCACAATAAAAGGAGGAAGGTCGTGAGTTAGTTCGGTGTATATTCCTACAACAAGCCCTGCACTTCCTCTATTTTCTGGAGGTTCAAGCGAAATCGGCGAATAAAATCTTATTAAAATTTCACCTCTTTTAGAGTCAGAAGGTTGATAAATTATAATATATTGAAAAAGAGCTACTTTCTTTTCCCCTTTCTGGGAATTATATTTAAATTCCATCGCTCCCGGACTCATTCTAATTTCATTTTCAAATAAAACACTCATTCCATAACTAATTGCTTTTTGCACGCTTTCTTTTTCTAATTCATTTAAAATTCCTGAAACATCCTGAATTCCAACTAAACGAGCTATCTTAATAGCATTATTGATGATTTTCCAAGTAACTTCTATCGGAGCATCTATCAAAAGATGATTTAAGACCTGTGCTTGAACAACTTTTTTTATAATGCTCGGTACCGCCCTTTCTTCGGCAGTAGAATACCCAGAAGCCATTAAATCTGTCCATTCTGAATAAAATATATTAATTAAAGAATGTAGTAAATTTTCAACCTTATCTTCAGGCAATGCGAGATATTTTCCTATTTCTTTTAAGTCAATATTGTCAAAATCCTCTGCTAAACAAATCTTTGGCAAAACCCAGAATCCCGCTAAACAAATCAGCAATAAAACAAAAAGTTTCTTATTAATTAAAAAATGTTTCATCAGGAATTACTTAATGGAAACTGTTCCTAAAAAATTCTCAAACTCTTGAATACATCTGTTTTTATCATTGGGGACCCAAGCAAGAGTGAAAGTATACACTTTGCTACCAGTAGGAACATAAATAGCAATCATTGGACCATTAGCTTTACTCTCCCACGTATTCTTTAAAGCTTTTTTATTATTTATTATTACTTCTTCAAATTCCTCTAATATCGGCACTAACATCCAATGAATCTCCTTTGCTTCTTTTTTTATTTCCTCGAAATTCAGTGCTTTATAGGTTATCGTTATTTCTATCCCACATCCTCTTGCTAAAGGAGGGACCACCACTCCCTTTGCTTCTTCTCCTTCAATATCTGATGTTTGAATCACAACTGACCCTTCTTTAAAAAGCTCTATCTTTTCTGCTTCCCACCCCTCTGGCGCCTTCACAACTAATCCCGCTCTTTTATTCTCAACTATTGTTCCTTCTGACGTTTCTTTAATCACATAATCTTCAGGGCTTCCTTTTATTTCCCTGCCTTGCCACCACCAAAAAAAGCCAGCCGCAGCGACAGCTAAAAATAAAACAACGAAAATTGGAATAAAAATTTTTTTCTTCATATAAAAATTAGTCCCCCGCATTCGCCCTCGGCTCGCCTCGGGCTCTACGCGGGACATTATTAAATATTATTTCCTCATTTTACCAAAACAAAAAAATCCCTCAACTGGGGATAACTTATCTTAATAAGTGACATTGGGTTTTGAGTAAGCCTAATTCACAGAACAACTGTGCCCTGTCCTACCTTGTCCTATCTCAATAATTAAGAGATGGAGCAAGTTGAGAGTATTGTTGGAGGTTTTGAAGCTGTTCGGGAGTAAGGGTTTCAGCCTTTTGGATAGCCTCTTTAATTAAATCTTCAGAGAATTCCATTTTTTCGCCCAGATTTAACATCCCTTTGTCCATTTTTTTGGCTAAGTAATCCTCTGCATAAATTTTGTGTTCTGGAGTTACCTCAAAGTTCTGTTGATTTTCTTGAATATATTTTTTTAAGACTCTTCTGGCAAGGTGTGTCATTCCCTCTCCTTTTTCTGCACTTTCAATATATTTTCCTTCTTTTCCCCCCGGATTTTCAGAATCACCCAAAGCAAATCCCTCGAAAGCAAGTTCCTCGCCTACCGGCTCTTTGTCTTTATTGTTAAAAACAAATACTCCGGCAGAAAGTTTCGTAAGAATTTCCGGCAAAGACTGCCAATTTTTTACAATAGAATATCCGCCCACCCCCAAAACAACAACAATAACAACGGCCAAGAGAAGCAATTGTCTTAAATTTTTTCCTTTGACATCTATAGGAAAAGCTAAAATCTTCATAGTTTATGCCTCTAAAAAATTAAAGTCGCTGTATTTTTTAATTTTACAAGTTCCAAAATAAAAAACAAACGCATCTCTGTGGATAACTTAAATATAAAAAATTAAGGGCTCGCTGTTTGGCGAGCCCTTTTATTGCCAGCGATTAAGATTTTAAAACCCTGAAAAAGTTTTGATTTTGGAATTAGGGACGGCAGCGACTTTTCCTTCTTTGTCAATCGTGTTTAAACCCAAAACTTTCCCTTCAATATCAAATAAGGGACTTCCTGAAAGAGTGTATTTTTCAAAAATGTTGGTTTTAATAAAATTTTCATCAAAAGTTTTGACAATACCTTCGTTCGTCATCTTTTTGGGGACTCCTTTGTCAAAAATTTGGCCTACCAGAAAAACCCGTTCGCCGATTTTTATTTTATCTAAATCTGAAAAGCCAGCGGTCGGCAGATTTGTTTCTTCAATTTTTATTAGAGCCAGGTTATTTGTTGAATCTCTTTTTAAGATTTTGGCTTTCTCGCCGGTTTTATATTCCTTGCCTTCCCAGAAAAAACTAATTTCCGCTCCTGGCGGCGCCAATTCAGATAAAGTCACTGCCAAGCCGTCAGAGGTTAAAATTAAACCCGAACCTTCCAAAATTACGCCAGTTTGAAGATTCGCTCTCACTCCCACTACTACTTTTTCCACTTTTTCCACGGCATTTGTTAAAGCTACATTTTCCTGAATAGTAGTTTCTTTTATCTCGGTAACATAAACTGGAGATTGTTCTAAACGGTATTTATAAAAAAGTGGCCTTTCAATAAAATAAGGCCACAAAATCTGATCGGCAAAAATTCCGCCTATTGTCCCAATAACAAAAATGGCAATAATTTTAAGAATATTTTTAAGCACAACAATATTTTATTTGGCGAAAACTTTTTCGCGTTGGTTTTTAATGCCGGTTTTTAAAAAATCTTTAGCCAGCTTCAAAACAATCTTGCCATTATCCACATCCACTATTACCCGCTCTTTTTGCCTTAATTCGCCGGAAACAATTTTAAGAGACAAAGGGTCTAAAACCTCTCTTTGAATAACTCTTTTTAAGGGTCTAGCGCCTAAATTTAAATCAAAACCTTTTTCGGCCAAAAATTCTTTGGCGCCTTCCTCAACTTTTAATTCAATTTCTTTGTTTCGCAGCCGGTTTTGAACTTTGGTTAATTCCAATTCAACAATTCTTTTGATTTCGGTTTTGCCAAGATAATTAAATATAATGATTTCATCAATTCGGTTCAAAAATTCCGGCCGAAAGTTCTCTTTGAGGGCCGTCATCACTTTTTCTTTTAGCCCTTCCCTTTGAGAAATTTCTTCTGAACCCGCCACAAAACCCAAAGCGGCTTCTCTGGCGATAATTTCCGAGCCTACATTAGAAGTCATAATTAAAATTGAATTTTTAAAAGAAACTACTCTGCCTTTGGCATCGGTTAATCTGCCATCTTCAAAAATTTGCAAAAGAATATTAAAGACTTCCGGGTGCGCTTTTTCAATTTCATCAAGCAAAACAACGCTGTAAGGCCTTCTTCTAATTTTTTCTGTTAATTGGCCGCCTTCTTCATAACCCACATATCCCGGGGGACTACCTATCATTCTGGAAACAGTGTGCTTTTCCATATATTCTGACATATCCAGCCGCACCAGAGCATTTTCATCGTTAAATAAAAATTCGGCCAGAGCCCGAGCCGTCTCTGTTTTTCCTACGCCGGTCGGTCCTAAAAATAAAAATGAACCCAAAGGCCGATTCTCCTCAGAAATGCCGGCCCGGGAGCGACGAATGGCGTTGGAAATTGCCGTAATTGCTTCTTTTTGACCCACCACCCTTCCCGCTACAATCTCTTCCATTTTTTCCAGTTTTCTGGCTTCCTCCTCCAGCAGTCTGGTTACCGGAATTCCCGTCCATTGAGAAACAACCTTGGCAATATCCTCTTGTAATACTTCTTCTTTTAAAATGGGGTGATTTTTTTGAAAAGAGGTTAATTTCTTTTCGGTGGATTTCAATTCTTTTAAAAGATCGGGGAGCTTTCCGTATTTGATCTCCGCCACTTTTTGCAAATCAGCCGCCACTTGTTCTTTTTCAATTTCAAATCGTGAAACATCTATTTGCTTCTTTAAATCTTTGATTTTAGCGATTACCTCTTTCTCGGTCCGCCATTTATCCTCAATTTCTTTTGCCTTTTCTTTTAAATCGGCTGTCTGCCGGGAAATTATTTTTTTCTTTTTTTCATCTTTTTTAAAGGCTTCTTTCTCAATTTCTAATTTTTGTATTTCTTTCTTTAAGTTCTCAAGTTCTGGCGGTTCTGATTCTATTTCCAATCTTAGAGAGCTCATTGCTTCATCCATCAGATCAACTGCTTTGTCCGGCAAGAATCGGTCTGTAATGTAACGAGAAGCCAGCTCGGCTGATTCAATTATGGCTGAATCTTTAATTTTTACGCCGTGGTGAAGCTCGTATTTTTCTTTAATCCCTCTCAAAATGGCAATGGTGTCTTTTACCGAAGGCTCTTGAACGTAAATTGGCTGGAATCTTCGCTCCAGAGCAGGATCTCTTTCTAAATATTTCTGGTACTCTTTCAGAGTGGTCGCTCCAATCGCTCTTAACTCTCCCCGAGATAAAGCCGGTTTTAAAAGATTTGAAGCATCAATTGCTCCTTCGGCCGCTCCCGCCCCAACCAAAGTATGAAGCTCGTCAATAAATAAGATATAACGGCCCGCGGCCCGGTTCATTTCCCTGAGAAAGGCTTTTATTCTGTCTTCAAATTCGCCCCGGTATTTTGTGCCTGCCACCATCGCCCCTAAATCAAGCGCAACCAACTCTTTATCTTTAAGGCTTTCCGGCACTTCTCCTTTGATAATTTTCTGGGCCAGGCCTTCAGCAATGGCGGTTTTCCCCACCCCGGCTTCTCCAATTAACACCGGGTTGTTTTTTGTCCGACGGGAAAGCACCTGTATCAATCTTCTGATTTCGTTTTCCCGGCCAATTACCGGGTCCAATTTCCCCTGCCTCGCTAAATTAGTTAAATTTCTGGCGTATTTTTCAATCACCTGATATTTTGATTCAGGTTCCGGATCTGTAATTCTTTGACCCCCTCTAATTTGAGAAAGCTGCTTTAAGACCATATTATAATCCAATTTGCCAAATTCCAAAGTGGCAGTTCCTCCGCCTGCCTGTAAAAAAGTGGCTTTATCCAAAATTTCTTTGGCTTTGGTTTCTGTATCCAGCAAAGCTAAAAATAAATGTTCCACCGAAATAAATTCATCGCCCATTTTCATTGCTTCTTGCCGCGCCCGGTCTAAAACCTTTGCCATATCTTGAGTAAGATAAAACTGGCCGAAAGCCTGCGGAGAGTTAATGACCGGAATTTTGTCTAAAGCCAAACCCGTCTTTCTCTTCATATTTTCAATATCAATGCCTGTTTTCTGAAGCAAATTTAAAACCACGCTTCCTTCCTGCGAAAGCAAAGAGTACAAAAGATGCAGGGCGTCAATTTGCTGTTGGCCTTTTTCTGAAGCCGCCGATTGAGCCGATAATATCGCATCTTGCGCTTTATGAGTAAAATTCGCTCCTCCGTTCATATTCTTTTTTTATCATAAAATTTTAAAAAAATCAATCTCAAGAAAAAAAGAAGGGAAAAATAAACATTTCTCCCCTTTTGATAATAGTAAGTAAAAAATCCAAAACCCTTGCCAATGCCTCACTCGCTTTTTTCGCCCAAAGTAATTTCAATAATCTTTTCCTCGCTTCCCCTTAGAATTTTTAAGGTTACTTTATCTCCGGGATTATATTCTCCAATAGTTTTCGCCAAACTGTTATCAATGGTAATTTTTTCTCCATTAAATTCTAAAATTATATCGCCTTCTTTCAGACCGGCGGCTTCGGCCGGAGAACCCGGAAAAATAGCCGGCTCTCCCTGGCTTCCTTTTGTCACCAGGGCTCCGTAATTTACCGGCAATTTATTTTCTTGCTGAGTTGCATCATTAATTAAAGCATACCTTACCCCTAAAAAGGGATAGACAATTTTCCCTAAAGTTTTAACCTGTTCAATGCCTTTTTTGGCTCTGTTAATGGGAATGGCAAAGCCAATATTTTCTGCTCCCTGCGCCATGGCAAAGTTCACCCCGATCACCTCGCCTTTCAGATTTAAAAGCGGTCCGCCTGAATTTCCCCGGTTGATAGCGGCATCCGTCTGAATCACATCTTCTAATGTTTCCACCACGCCTCCGCCGCCAGCCGCTACGGTTCTCCCCAGGCCGGAAATTACCCCTACCGAAACCGTGTTTCTAAATTCTCCCAAAGCATTGCCAATTGCAATGATGGTCTGACCAATCTGCAAATTATCTGAATTGCCTAAATTTAAAATCGGAAATGATGTTCCGTCTTCTTTTACCCGAGCCGCAGCGAAGGTTGAAGAAGAGGATTTATCCTCTTTGACTATTTTAATAACCGCCAAATCTCTGGCAGTATCCCTCGCTAAAACCTCGGCCGGATATTTTTTTCCATCGTTGGTCAAAACAGTATAATCGGCTTCTTTATCAGTCACCACGTGCTCATTGGTTAAAATCATTCCATCTTCTGAAATAATGAAACCTGTGCCTCCGCCGACTTCCTGTTTTTGAACCCCTTTTTGCCTGAATTGCGGGATTTGAAAATCAAAAGGAGAATCAGGAAAAGGATTAATGTAGTATTGCTCAATAACGGGCAGGTCTTTGGTAACAATAATGCTCACTACCGAGGGCGATGTTTCTTTGACTACATCAATTACCGACTTTTCTTCAGTTGTCTGAGGAATATAAACAGGCGCTGTTTGATTATTATTCGTTGCCGGGACTGAAGTTACTATTTTTGAAAAATAGTCTTTGAGTTGAGGCGCCAAATAATCGCTGGAAATCAATCCGCCTGCAAAACCAAAAAAAGATGAAATAATGATAACTGAAACTATTAAACAAAATGTTTTGCCAAGGTTGGAACCCGGCGCTTTCACTCTGTTAAATAGTCGCGAAGCGAATTTAACAGGGTCAAATTTTGGAAATTTGCTTTTTGTTGGTAATTCCTCCATACCTAATTATTTTATTTTGTTCTTTTTTGCTTGTCAAGAACTCTGTAGCAATAGTTACGGGGTTCTAAATATGCAATTTATTTCTTACTTTTGTAGTGTGCAAATTTATAGTTAAAAATATCAGATTTAATCGGCCCCAGAAAATGATAGTGAAGTTCAGCCGACATATATTTTAAAATCACCTTTAACCAACCATCTTTGTAAAATCTTCTTAAAGAAATTGAAATTTTGACTCCTCTTAACACGCCGAATTTTCCGAATTTCGCCGCTCTTCTCACGTAATCGTGGTCTTCACAAAGTTTTATTTTCTCGTCAAATCCTTTTATTTTTTGGTGAAGCTTTTTTTTAATCAAATAACCCATCGCGCCGTAAGGCAAAAATCTCTCCAGTTTTTTTACCGGATAATTATAAAAACGCTCAAAGAGAAATTTTATCATTTTTCTGCTCGTCTGCGGGTCAAGCTGGACACTGGCCACCTCCAGATTTCTTCTATTAAATTCTCTGATTGCCTTCTCAAAAAATTTTTCCGATAAGATAACATCGGCGTCCAAAAACAGCAATAAATCTCCTTTAGCAACTTTAGCTCCTTCATTTCTGCCGACCGCCGGCAGTCCCCCTTTAACGACTTTCGCGCCAAACTTCTGGGCAATTTCTCGCGTTCTGTCGGTGGAACCAGCGTCAGCCAAGATTATTTCGTAATCATTGACCCCTTGCCTTCTAATTGATTTTAGAAGCTTGGGCAGTAATTCTTCTTCGTTTAAAGTTGGAATAATAATACTTATCATAATTGGCTTTTAACTCTAGACTTTAAATTTTGGAGGCGAAGAGGACTTCGTCCTCTTCTTCACCTTCGCTTCCGTTTTTGGAAAATGGAAGCTCGATTTTTTAATTTAGATTCAAAACTTTTTAGCTTTAATCTTAATTCTTCATCTTTGAAATATTTTAAAGCTACTTTTATGATTCTAAGCCACATTTTAGGATTGCTAATGAGCTTTGAGTTATTTAAACCTCCGCCTCTTTTCAAATTAGGAATGGCTACCTCTTTTATCACAAATCCCTTCTTTATTGCTTTAATATCCATTTCTGTTTCTATTTCAAAATAATCACTTTTTAAATCTAACGTATCCCAATCTTTTCTTCGGATTGCTCGGAATCCTGCCAAAGGGTCAGAGGCCTTAAAATTTATTAAACGGAATATCGGCCACATATAAAAACTGTAGAATTTAAAAAAATTTCTCATCATCTTGTCATCGCTTTTAAAATTTTTCATACTTCGACAACCCAAAACAAGATTCGCACTTTCTAATTTCTTAATTAATTTTGGGATGTATTGAGGAGGATCAGTGCCGTCGCCATCTAAAAATATTAATATTTCGCCTGTGCTTTCTTTGACTCCTCTTCTCATCTGCCTGCCTTTCCCCTTTCTTTCCTTTATTACTTTTGCCCCCAATCTTTTTGCAATTATTGGAGTGTTATCAGCGGAAGCATCAACGACTATAGTCTCCGATTGTCTTCTGATTTTCTCCGGAATAGAACAAATAACATTAGCTATTCCTTCTTGTTCGTTTAAAGTTGAAATAATAATACTGAGCATATTCATTTATTTTAGATTAATTTTTCAAAAAAAGAAAGTTAAAAGGTCGAATGCAGAGCACTCGACCTTTTTGAAATCTCATTTTCTTATTAAGACCAGCGAAATTAAACAACTCGCTAGCGTTACAAAATGTTCCTAAAATAACCTTCTCGCCTCCTCCCAGATTTCTGGCCTATTCTGTTTCTCTTTCATCCAAAACCACCATTCACCTCCCCATAAATAAAATGTATCCAGCCCTGTTTTTCTGGCAAATTCAATATTATATTTGAATTGCTCCAAATTCATTGTTTTTTGTTGCTCTTCCAAAGGCAAGTCATAAAGAAGTTTAGGTCCCCAGGGTTCTGCCTGCAGTTCAACCACCATTACTTTTTTCCCAAAAATTTTATCAATGTACAACGCTTTTCTGTTATAAAAAGTCGGCGGGAGAGGATAGGTAATGTAAGTTTTTAATTGATGAAACCAGACTTTTTTATACATCGTTGTCCCTACAATATCTCCCAGCCGGGCGGATTGAATCCATAAAGAACCTTCGCCGCTGTCTGATATTAAGACGGGCCTCTTCTGTAAATCCAGTGATTTTACCAGAGCAATTTCTTTTTTCAAAAATTCCTTATCCATCCAGGGACACTCGCCAAAAGGAAAAAACGACTCATTTTCCACCTGCCAGGCCCAGATAGCTTCTGAGTCACGATAACGCAAAACAATCTCTTTAATTAACTCTAAAATTGCCGTCTGCTGTTCTTCCTTGTCTTCGTTTTTAATCCAGCCAGGAATATGACACTCCGGCCAGCGAGGGGTTTTCATTCCAATGACCAAAAGTATTTTAACTCCCCGCTCTTCTGCCTTTTTAATCTGCCAATCTAAATCTTCAAAATTATATTTATTTTCTTCCGATTCAATTTCGTCCCAATAAGTAATTAACTTTATATTTTTAACTTTTAAATCATCAAGCAAGGCCAAATAAGTGTTTTCCCAATCTAAGCCAAGGAGCTCTGTGTGTTTTTGGGAAAAATTAACTCCCCAGGTGATTTCTTCGGCAGGTTTGGTTGGACCAACAAAAAAGTAGCCTAACAGAAGCAAAAAGACAATTAAAGATGCCAATAAAACTTTTTTTAAAATTTTTTTAATCATTTTTTATTTAAGCGCTAAAATTGCTAAACCGGTTGCAATTAATAAAATGGCAAAAATTTTCTGCAGAATAATTTTTCTGGAAATTTCTTCTTTTACAATTTGAGGGAGTTTTAGAGAAAGAAAAATGGTGAATATTAATAAAAATACATACTGGACCCCTTGAAGAGCGTTAATAATAGCTACATAAGCCAAAGGAGCCAGGGCAATTGCCCAATTCTGTAAAATATTAGCGCCAGCTCCGGCTGCTTGGTTTGTAACAAATATAGCGGTTGTTTTTTTAGGAAATTTTCCCCTCTCAGCCGAAGAACGCTTCGCATTCTTTTCCACCTTCATCCCGCTTCGCGGGACTCGGTTTTTAAAAATCTCTTTTTTAATTTCCGGAAAAAAAATAAAAAAACAGGCTGCCATCAAAAAACCGCCTATGCTTTTCCAAATAAAACCGTTCCAAAAAGGCTGAGCCAAATAAACATATTTAATCAGAACAAATGATAAAGAAAGCAAAAAGGCGGTAAAAACGGAAAATTTCAAACTTTTTAGATTTATTAATCTCTCTCTTACCGAAGCCTTAAATGAGGTGAAAAAGAGGACGAAGTTCTCTTTGACTTTAATATTTATCAAAATACTGCCCAAAATCAATAAAGTAAATGCTACGACCCCTTTGGAAGACAGAGTTTCTTTCCCCCAAGAAAATAAATATATCAATCCAAGGGTAAATAAGGGAGTCAAACCGCCAATAGTGGGCAAGGCGCGAGAAGGCTCAAAAAGTTGAAGA
>Ga0315286_10003907_pt1 | contig 14227 bp, 5 predicted proteins | sample YL17G10_0_MG_FD_205038 | JGI IMG/M metagenome (GOLD analysis project Ga0315286, IMG submission 205038) | Sediment microbial communities from Yellowstone Lake, YNP, Wyoming, USA - YL17G10_0 | ecosystem: Environmental > Aquatic > Freshwater > Lake > Sediment | place: USA: Wyoming | collected...
CCACTTCGCACCATTCCGGTGACGTCGCAAACATAGGGCGGTTTCCACAGAATCCCGAGTGGTTTGCCATTCAAGGTCACGTCGGCAACATTGCGAATTTGGCCCAACGAGAGTTCCATCCGGCTGTCAGCGATAAGAAAGGAGGCCGGAACCTCGAATTCCTTGAGGTAGGTGGCGGTTCCGGAGAAATACTTGATGCCGTCATCCGGAATCGTGGTCCAGGAAACGAGTTCGACGAAAACGCGCGATGGAGGTGCTCCCAGATTCGGGGGAAAGCGAACTTCCCACGGCCCGACGATGTCGAGCGGCGTGGTAGGCTTGCTGTCCGCCTCCGGCTCCGGTGTCGGATCGGTTTCCGGCGCGGTTCCTGAGAAAACGACGAACATCGAGCCGGCGGGCGGCAACCGCAGTTTCATCTTCATGCCGCCGGGAACGCGCTTGTAGTCGGTGCATAGCTCGATTTTGCCGGTGTCCGCGTGCCAGAACTGGGGCAGCCGCGGCGTAACCCGGAAGGTGCAATCAGCCTCGGCATCTTCCATTTTCGTGTTGGTGACGAAGTAGATGTCGGCGTCCTGAGTGCGGCGATGGATGTAGTCGAGATCAGCAGGTGTGCCTGGGCTGGTATAGGAGAAGTCGGGACCGATGCCGCGCTGCTGGAGAATCTCGCGGACCCGCTTGCGGTCGGCGATCACCCGGCCCTTGCCGTAGGCTTGCTCAGCCTTGCCAGCCCCCCACATGCGTTCGGCGATGGCTTTGATCTGTTCGTCGCGGCGGGGGTAATCCGCCAATGTCGTGTCCCGCTCGGGCTTGGGGCCGAGCAGCGTCGCGCCCTCGCGGACGATCGTTTCCAGCTTTGCTAGAGTAGACAGCGGGATGTCGGTGCGCTCGGGCAGGACAATGACTTCGTAACCGACTCCATGGGGCAGCACCACCCGGCCGTCCTTGGTCTCCATGCGGTTTTCGATCACCTCGGAGTTGATAACGTCGTAGTCGTAACCAGTGCCGAGTGCATCGACGGGTGCCGGGTTGGGCCTGCCGCAGTGGGCGCAGGTGGCGCCGTCCAGACGCTTGGAATCCGGACCAATCCGACGGGTGGCGACCAAGTTGGGCGAGTCGTCGCCGTAGTAGAAACAGACATCCGCCACCGGCTGACCCTGCTGCAAAAGATAGCAGCAGCGCGAGAAATACGACAGCATGGGCGCAGCCTTGGGCCACCAGGTGGTGTTGACATTGAATTGTTCGCCGGCGTGATACATGTTTCCCGGCACTCCACCCGAAGGCGGAGTATGCGCGAAGGTGTGAAAGGTGATGCGATTCAGCCCGTCACAAAACGCGGTGTCGGCCAGGCGCTTGTATTCCAGCGGCCCGTCCTGCCAATGCCGCCAGCCGGTGAAGGACTCCGCATCGACGATTTGCTGACCATAGATGTGCGCTGCGGAAGCGGCCTCCTTCACCACCCAGAACTGCGATCCGTTCCAGAACTCTCCCCGTGCAATATCGGACGCGCCAAAGGCTTTCAATGGTTCGACACGCGGGTAGCCACCGTGGCCCGCCTCGGCCACGAGCTGCATTCCGTAGGTGTTCAGAAATTCCTTGGACGCGCGGTAATGGCCGTCGATCCACAAATCGCCGACCGTCTTGTGATAGTCGTGTTGAAAGCGGGAGGTGATTTGCGCATCGGCAAAACTCTTGCCCTTGAGAGCAGGCAGATACGGGATGGGATCATAACCACGCCGCTTGCGGAATTCCGCCGCAAAGGAGTCGGTCCAATCCGTCTGATCATCAACCTCTACGCTGTCGACTTCCATGTAGCGCAATGCGTCCAGGCTCGGCCGCACTTTCAGGATTTGGTCGATGATGTAGCGGAAATGGCTCCTGGCCGCATTGCCGTCAAGGTGATCAATGAGCAACCCGTTCGAGTTCGGGCTGGGCACCATCAGCCTCTGGCCGGTGTTGCTGGTGATGAACCGCGCGATCACCCATGAACCCGGTGGAACGTCCCAAATAAGCAGCCCGTCCTGGTTCATTCTTTCGCTGAGGTTGACGACGGATGCAGTGTCGCGAATGACGTTGTTCGTCGTCTGCGGAAAAGCCAGCACGGCGATTTCCTTGTAGTAGAGCGGCAGACCATTGGCACCTTTGGGCGCGTTGCACTCAGGAAAAGGCAAGACCTGCGACAGTTTGGCCGGACCGTTGACAGTGATTTCGCTATGATACAACCCCTTCATTGCATCGCGCGGCTGCACCCAACTGCCGCCGGCGTTCCAACTGCTCGAGGCGACGATTCCAAGATGCAGGCCCAAGCGGTCGGCCACATCGCCGGCGTGGTTGACGGCTTTGAGCGACTCAGGGCCGAGGAAGGCCGGACCTGCGGGGATGGTATCCTCGGGAATCGGACGGATCACGCCGATGTCCCAGATTTCAACGCCGGACATGCCCTTGGCTTTCATTTCCTTGAGTTCGTAGGTCATCCGGTCGAGATCCACATCGCCGTTCATCCAGTCCCAGAATGCGCCGGGCCTGGCCTCCATGGGCGGATCCCGGAACAAGGCCGCCGTGGGTTCGCGACTCGCCGCCGGGCTGGCGTGGGCGATGACGAACTCCACGAGTTCCTCGCATTGGAAAAACGCGTCCCAGACATTGTGGCCTTGCCCGGGTGGAATTCTCAGCCGCATCGAGCCACCCAGTTCGCGGTAACGACTGGCGAGCAAAGCGGAGTTGTCTTTCAGAGGCACCACATCGTCCGCATCGCCGTGGATGTGGAAGATCGGCACGCCGGCTTTTGCCAGTGGCGCGAGACGGTCGATCGGGTTGTGTTGCGTGAGTTGTTCTTGGAGTTGCGCTGCGGTCAGGCCATAGGCGCCGCACGCCTGATCCAGACCCGGCCAACTGCGGAGATTGCAAACCGGATAGATCCCGGCGATACCGCCCACCGAATCCGGATGCTCGGCAGCCCAGTTGTAGAGCATCAGCCCGCCGCGGCTGCGTGGCAGCAGGACGGGCTTGCGGCTGAACCCGCGCTTGCCTGTCAACTCCTGATAGAGAGCCGTGAAGTGGGCACGCCCTTGCGGACTGCCATGGGATTCGCCGACATCCACGCCGGCCACGGCGATGCCGGCCGCCAGAAACTGTTCGAACATCCAGTTTTCACGCGCTTCCGGAAGGGCGGGCAGCGTAGGCGCATACCACACCCACGGGATGGGGCGATTCGGGTGGAGGTTCGCAGCCGTCGGAAGCATGACGAATGCGCTGCGTCCATCGACCTGGAAGACTTCTCCAGCAAGAGGCAGCACTTTCTGCGGTTCTGCCGCCTCGGCTGCCCAAGCCCGGTTCATTGGGAGAGTCACCGCCAAAGCCGACAGCGTCAATGCCAGCAAATTGCGTTGGGATGAAGGCCGTTGAGGGGGATTCGCGTTGCCAGGCTCGCGCAAGCCGGACCGGAGAGTGGATCGATGGGGAATGTTCATGATTGCTTGCTTGGACTCATCGTTTGGATGCTGACGTGGTGCTGCGGAGCGAGGGATGATCCTTTGCGGCTTCGATGCTCTTGATAGCTTCCTCCACGGCACCGACACGCCGGTTGTTGAGTTCGCCACCGGGATACTCGCGCCGCTCGACCTCGGCGTTGAAGCTAACAATCAACTCCCTCAGCGCCGGGATCTGCGGCTTGGCGGCGGATCCGTAGCCGGTGATCATTTTCATGATTTCGCCCGTGCGGTTTTCGCTGCCATGCCCGCCCTGGGTTTTCGCCAGTCCGACTGCCGCCGCGATGCCTTCTTCAAAATGATATTTGGTGAGCGCCTTCAAGCCCGCCATGCGGATCACATTGTTGAACATGGTGTCCGCCGGACTGGGACTCTCCACTGCCGCGAGAATGACCGGGGCGAGTGCGATGACATCCTCCTCGCTGAGTTGGTTCTGGAAGCAATGCTCGAGCGTGGCTCGGGCCATGCCATCCGGATTGGTGGACACCGCGCGGATGGCCTGGTTGCGCAACTTGGGGTCAACTTTGTTGAGTTCCTCCCGCAGGGGGCCGGAAAACACGGCGGCAGCCAGTTGACCGTGCGCGATTTGCACGGGGTCCTCCCAGCGAATCGGCCACAAGGGTTCCGCTGTAGTTACGAGCGCCTTGAGGATGCTCTCGATGGCCGGCTTGGCAGTTCCGCCCATTTTTCTGATAGCCGCGGCCGCCTTGTAGCGCACCCAGCGGTCCGGGTGGGCGAGTTGTTTGACTAGCACCGGCAGTGCCTCCGCCGTGTTGATGAGCCCCAGCGCCTCGCAGGCGCCCTGGATCTGATGCGGATTCCCGCTGTCGGCGAGTTTGATCAGATCGGCCACCATCGCCTTGGACTCGGGACGCGCCGCCAGTTCCTGCGCCGCCCAGCTACGGACGATCGGCGACCAGTTGGAGAAGGCGGCGACCAGTGCCGCCGGAGACAATCCGCGCCGATCCAGATCGAAACGCCCGGCCGCCACGGTTGCCTCGGCTTCCGTCTTGTCGAGCCAACCCGAATGATCCGCATCGCGGCCGGTGATGACGAGTTTCCGCAGGGGCAGCGCGTAGGTCAGCACATAGGTGGCAGCGGGACTCAGTCCGTAGTAACCACTTTTTCCGTAGTAGGTGTTGTCATCCGTCTCCCCGGCTCCGTATTGTTCGCCGCCGTCATAGGTGAACGATCCGTCCGAGCGGCGGACCAGATCAAGGTGCCAAGAGGACTTCTGGAAGAACGCCGCCGCCGCCTCGGGACCGCCGACGGCCGCACCGAGGGCGCTCCACAGATAGCTGAATCCCTGCCCGGTGTGACCGTATTCACGACTGGCGAAACCTGCCGTGGCCATGCGGGCGAAGAACTCCGTCTCCTTCGGCTTGTTTCCGATCGCGGCAAACATCACCGCAGTGATGGAGTTCTTGCCGTTGTTCTCATGGTAGGGCCATGGTTCGTGTTCGCCGTAGGGAATGGCACCCTTGTCGGTGTAGTAGCCGAAGAACCCGGCGGCGCGGGCAATGGCCTGGTCGATTTCCGGATTCTTCACACCGCATTTCCTGGCGAGCACGATGGCGAGATTGGCCGGAAGTCCGGCCATGTTCACGGGACCGTAGGGAGGCACGGAGCCGTTGAATTTGCCGTCGGTGGTAAGTGCGGCGAAGCCGTGGCCGAAGGTTCCATACATGCTCTGGCCGCGGGCCAGCAGAAGAGCGCTTTTTTCGATCGAGGGCAGTATCTCCTTGTCGCGGGTGACCATGTAATACTCGCAGAGAAACAGCAGGCGATAGCCCATGTTCCAGGCGTCACCCCAGGCGGGTCCGGCGGGTTTCTTGTCAGGATCGAGATTTTCCTTGGCGAGGCCGTGTGCGAATTCGCGCAGTTTTGCCAGATACTCCGGCTTGCCCGTGGCGAGCAGGGCCAGACCCTGGATGGATCCGGTCCAGTTGGGCTCCATGGTTTCCTTTTCGAGCACCTTGATGGCACCATCGAGGATGCGTTTGGATTTCTCGCAGTTCCACGGCGCGGTGTCGCTGTAGGTGCCCATCACGGCGAGCTTCAACGTGAGATCCCGCACCTGGCCCGCGCGCCAAACCATGAGCTTGAACACTCCGCCCCGGGGCTCCGTTTCCGCTTCCTGAATCGCTAGTGCGATCGACTTGCGAGCGTCGTCGCCAAACGGCCTGCCATCCACACCGAGAATCACATCGTCCACCATCACGACCCCGTCGGCAGGTGATGCGGCTCCCACATGGGTGACCAGGATCTGCCGGCTGGCCAAAGTCGTGCGCCCTTGTGCGGCATCGAGATTGTTTGCCGCCTTGGTGTAAATCCAGCCGCGCAGGCCTGTCGCACCCAGATTGTAGGTGAGCTTGCGGTCCACCGACTGCGTGTCCTTGGTGAGATCGGGGACTTGTGAGAAAAGCGGGCTGCTGAGGCCCATCGCGAGTGCGGCCAGCAGGCCGATGGTTTTGATCGCTGTCTTCATAATAGCCTTTCTCCTTTCGTGTTGCTCATTCCTGCATTTCTCGGATGCAGTTTCCTTCCTGTGTCATTATCTCGCTTATTTCTGTAAAGGCAGCAAGGCCTCTGCAAATGCCTTGCCCATCTGGGCAAAGATCTTCGCACTGCCCAAATAGTGGTAACCGCCATTGGAAGCGCCTTTGAGGGCCTCCCTGTCTTTGGGCGAAAGGACTTCCTCCAAGGCGAGGTCGAGCTTCTCCTGGTCTGCTTTGGTGATACCCTCAATCCGCAGATCTACCGCGGCATAATGTTCTGGGGAGTTAAGGTCATATTGGTCATTGGCATAGGCCGCCAATACGTTCTTCCCCTTCTTCAAATGTTGAATCTGTTCTTTTTCGAGGACGATGGAACCGTAACGCGGAATGTCCTGCCACCAGATGTAGGTGTGTATCCTTTGTCCGTTCAAATAAACATGGAATCCTTGTCTCGCCATAATCGCGATGCGATACGAATCGCAGTTGAGGTCTTCAACTTCAAAAGTCGTGCGCATCAGCAGAAATTCGCCCTCTCCCCATGTTGAGGGGAATTTGTCCAAGGTGATGCCGCTGTGTTTCCAGACGCCCTTTCCGATGGGGGCCTTGCCTTCCGTCCATTTGCTGTCATCGAAGTCGGGCCTGTACCAATTCTCCATCCCGGCTGGCAGCGTGATGTCACGGAATCGCCTGTCGTCATATTTTTCCAGCTTGTCCTTCTTCTCAGTGGCATCAATCGTAGCGAAGCGCCAGATCCGGTCCTCTGGAAGAGGTTTGCCAACCGGCTTCCAGTAATTCTCCCATTTCCATTCCCTGTCGAAAGTTCCATCTTTTTTCAATGTGTGCGCCGTACCGACGATATTGTTATATTCGTCCTGCTTGGGTTGTGCGGCGGCAATGGCATGATCCCAGAAGGGAGCGGTCTCAACAGCAACCACATTGCCTTTGAACTCGGGCATGTCGGCCGGTGCGGCCATGGCCTTTCGGAAAATCTCATTCTCACTCTCACCGCCGACTCCCAGCACGCCGATCACGAATGGCATTTTCGGAGCCGAAAGATCTTTGCGCACATCGCGGATGAAGTGTGCCAAAAGGCGCGAGTATTCGTCGTATTTTCCAGGTTGGTCGGGACCGGGATAGGTGGTTCCATCGACCAGGTCGTTGAAACCCTGGAGCCACACAAAACCGGCCAGTTCGTACCCCTGCTTGGGATCGTAGGCAGGACAGACCCGCTTGGGATCTGCCAGCACCTTCTTCACATGTTCGATCATCATTCGGTAAAACACACCCGAGGCGGCATCCTTTTCATCCTGCCATTTCTTCCGGTCCTCGGCTTTGGGAATCCCATGGGCGCCCTGGGGATGCTTGTCCCACTGTTCCTGAATCTCCTTGGGTAGCTTGTATTGCCCGGCACTGGGCGGACGGAATTCGGTGTTGAGTGACCTGCCTCCCCAGGCGGTCTTGATAATCAGAATGGGCTCCTTCAGATTCTTCTCGATATAGATCCCGAAGGTGAACTCCGGACCGATCTTGCCGCCATCCTTGGTGGGTTGATCTCCACGCGCGCCAAAGCCGGCGGTCAATTTCCCCAGCCCCTCGCCATTGGCACTGCCATCATAAGGGCCTGTCAAATAGGACATCCAGACTTGGTCACATACCCGTGGGGTTCCATCGGGATTGCGCATCTCCTTGAGAATGGGTGCCGTCAGCGGATCCTTGCCGATATAGTCAAAAGTGCTGACTGCGGCATGTCCCTCCATGTTGGACTGGCCCGCGAGAATGAAGATTTTAAGTGGCTTCGCTTGCGTCGGAAGAACGCAGGCGGTGAGTGTTGCCAGGATGAGTGCTAGTTTCACAATGTGGTTTGCCTGTTTGGTTCGCGGTGCCGGGGCGTCCCGACGGTTGCTTGGCCGCCGTGGGCTATTTCAGATGGATGAGTTCCGGGGTGTCCGTCGCGGCCTCGATCGCACGGATCGTTTCGCGGACGCACTTGGCCTTCATGAGCATCAGTTCCTTAGGAAAGTCTTTTTCGTCCTTTTCGAAATAGTCGGCGATTTTTTTCAGTTCGGGGATGACTGCCTTGGCATGGGTCCCATAGCTGAGGAGGATCTTCATCAACTCTGGTGTCCGATGCTCGCTGGCCCAGGGATTCTGGTCGCGGGTGTAGTTCACACAGGCGGCGATTCCCTCTTCAATGTGGTGTTTGGCCAGGAGGCGCAACCCCTCCACACGAATCGAGTCGGCGAACATTTCTCCGCTCGGAGCGGGTTCGATGATCGCCTGGTAGATCGCGGGCAACAACGGCTTGATCTCTTCGGCGGAGAGATTCCGATAGACCGATCCGATGCTGCCCCGGGCGCGACCGTCCTGGTTCTTCAGCCCGGCCCGCACGGCCTGGTAGAGCGCCTCGCGGTCCACGCCCTCGAGCGACCGGCTCAGCATCCCGCCGTTGTCGAAAAGGGCGAAGGAGAGATACCGCTGCTGCATGCCGCGCGGATCGCTCTGCGGGTTCACCTGAGCCAGCAACTCGAGTAGTTGGGGAACCGTCGGCATGGCGGGGGCGCCGATGGCTGCTAGCGCTTCGGCGGCCTTGATGCGCAGCCAGAGGTCCTGGTCCGCCAGTGCTTTCCGCAACGGTTCAATGGCCGGCGCTCCCCGTCCGCGAAGTGCGATCAGGGCTTGGCAGGCGCCGTAACGGGAATACAGCGTGGGCGACTCCAGCATTTTCAGCAGGGGTGCAACGGAAACTTCCTTGCGTCGGCCCAGCGCCATCGCGGCCCGCTCGCGGACCACCGGCGACCAACTGCCAAGGCGTTCAAGGAGTTGGTCGTCGCTGAACTTGTCGTAAACGCTGTAGCGATCCTTGTTGTCCCAGCCACGGCCGTCGAGGATGAGGGCTTGCGCCGCAGCGGCGTCCAACTGCGGGGTGACGCCCGGGCGTTTGCCGGTCAGGTTGATCTTCTTCAGCGGCATCGCGTAGGCCAGCAGGTAGGCACCGGTGCAGTCCCAACCACCGTAGCTGTCCTCTTCCATTTCAGGCGGGCCTTGGTGGAGGAAGGTGCCGTCCCAGCGGCGTGCGAGGTCGAAATACCAGGCACCGAACTCGTTCATCCACGCCCCGGTCGCACGCGGGCCGGACTGGGCGACGCCGGGCATGGCCCACAGGATGTTGAAGAAATTGCCGGTGTGCCCGGTGTCGCGCTCGGGTCCGTGGGAGGCAAGGCTCATGCGGGAGAAGAACTCCGCGCCGTTGGCTTCGCCGAGGAGGTTGAACAGGACGGCGGTCATTCCGCACTTGCCGTTGTCTTCGTGGTTCTCGATCCACGGATGATGGTCGCCGTAGGGGATCGCCCCTTTGCCGATGTAGAATCGCAACAAGCGGGCGCTGAGTTCGATGGCGCGGGCCAACTCGGGGTCTTTCACGCCCGCCTCGCGCGCCAGCACCAGCGAAATGGTCAGCGGCACTCCCGGAGAATTCATCATCCCGTAGCCGCCGAGGCGACCGTCGGGTCTTGCGAATCCATGGCCCCACGAACCGACCGCGCTCTGCCCCTTGGCGGCTTCCAGTGCGAGACGCCGCAGGCCAGGCATGACCGACTGGTCGCCGGTCGCCAGCACATACTCGGAGAGCAGGATGATGACGTAGCCGTAGTGCCAAGTCTGCATCGAGTCGGACGAGTAGCCCGCCGCCCACTGGGCTTCCTTCTTGACCAGCGGGAGCCAGGCGGGATCGCCGCTCGCCAGCAGGGCGAGCGCATTGAGGGAGCGCACAATGGGATCCTCTGGATGCGAGGATTGCGCCACTTTCTCAGCAAGCGCCTTGCACCCCTGTTCGAGAATGCGTTTGGACTTTGGGCAGTCGTAGGGCGCCGTGGCGCCATAGCTGCCCAGCACCGGGAGTGTGACGGCGACTTCTTCCGCCTTGCCCGCCCGCCAGCGGGTCACGGCCAGTTTGCCTGCGCCTGCTTCCGATTCGGCGATGGTGACTGCTCTGCCGAACTCGGTGCGTGGGTCGTAGGAGAACGGCTTGCCGCCGACTCCTAGGATGACGTCGCCGACGAGGAAGACGCCATCGGCGGGAGAACCTTTCTCCACTTGGGTGATGGAAATCTGCCGCGCATCGGTGGTCACCATCTGGTCGCAGAACATCCAGCCGCGCAGCCCCGTGGGGCCGAGATTCCAGTCGTGCTTCGCGCCTGCGGGAATGGTATCGCCTTTGGTGAAGTCGGGGTTGGCTGGGTTGCCCTTCGGTTCTGCGGCGGAGACGCAGGCGGGAAATGCCAACAGCACGGCAGCCACGAAGGATGTCAGGGACATGAGGGTGATGGATTGGTTCATGGGGTGGGTCATTTTAAATGCTGGGGCTATTTCGGGACGGAAATCGCGGGGGCTGGGCCGGACTTTCCAGCCTTCGCGGCGGGCAGGATGTGCGGGCGAAGTCGCAGAGTGACGTTTGAACCCACGGCCGGCAGGTTCGTGGCGTTAACCTGCCACATGAGCGCGTCATTGTTCTGGCTGTGAATCGCCGGCAGGCAAAGCAACTCGTCGCCGAAGGTCGCGATGGAAATCACATTTCCGCTTTGGTCGCTCAAGTATCGGCGTGGCCCCGGCCCGTCGCCATACAAAACGGAACCGGCAAAGAGAAAGGTATGCGTCGGGAACCTGGCCTCCTGGTCCGCAGAAGCGGAGTCATCGGACCCCCTGCTGGAGGGGGCGATGAAATCGCTGATGGGGTGCTCGACTATCTTCCCCTCTTTGCCCTTGAGCACCAGAAAAACGTCCACTGGCCCGCCGCTGGGTGGACCGTCAAACCAGCGCCCGGCTTGATCCCCAAGCTGCTGCCGCGTCGCCGGACTTCCAGGTTTGGCGCCCAGCAGCAGGAGCGCCGCGTGAATGTGCATCGGCTTGGCCTCAATCGCGACGATGGACTCATGCTCCTTGGTCCCTTTGGTGCAGGCCACCAACTCCAGCGCGCCTCGATGAAGGCAGACGGAACTTTCCACATCCACGCACCGCTCCTGAACATTGATCGCCACTCCTGGAAACTGGAGTCTCTGCAAGGCGGCTTGAAGGGTGGCGTTCGTGGCGCCCCCGGCTGATCCTGGCCGGTTGGGGGAAAGGGCCTCGGGGGTGGGCTCGGCCGCGCATAGCGCAACGCAGGGCATCGTCAGCGACGCCCACAACCTCACGAAACCCGCGGGCTTCTTTCTGTGCTCTTGATTGTTCATTCTGGCCACGCCTTCTTCAAGGGTTTCGCCGAACTCGGCTATCGCTCCAGCACGCACGCTGGCTGTGGCTTGGATCGGACTCAAATGCCGTTCGCTCAACGCGGTCCAGCAACCGGGCAACCTCAATCACTCGCGACCGACGATCGAGCAGACACCCGTCAGGAAGCTGCTGGCGGGCGACCATACTCAAGGCATCCTCCACTCCAGCATCTCTAACGTCATCACGGCGTAGCACGTGACGAGTACAGGGTCCGCTTCCCACCACCGTGGTTCGGGATTCACCCACGAACCGTTGGATTTCTGGAGCTTGAGCAAGCGCACGGCAACCTGATCCCGCCAGAGGATTTCCGCGCCATTGGCCAGTTTGAGACGATCCTCATCGGCGATGGTCAGTGCCTTGGTCAGCAAATGCAGGTAGTAGAAATAACCCTGTTGCTCCATCCCGGGGTTTTCCTCAATGGTGTAGTTTGACCGGAGCCAGTCCTTTACTGCGACGACACGCGGATCCTCTTTGCTCAACTCGGCGTAGATGTAACTCAGCAATCCGCCATAGCTCATGCTGCCGTAGCTCCGCAGGGCCACTTTGCCCGTCTGCGAGTTGGTGACCCCTCCCGCCATGCTATGGCCAGGGTAATACACGAAGCCACCACGATCCTTCGGGTCGCTCGACACCCAATCCGCAGTGTTCGAGCCTGGCAAGTTCTGGCAATTCTGGAGGAAATGTGCCACCGCCTTCCAGTCCAGGTCCGGCACCTTCACGGCGGACGCGGGAACATCTTTCGGGAAGAACGCCTCGGAAAACCGCATCGCCTCGATAGCCGTAAGCGTGTTGTTCATGTCGGAGTGGTCATACTTGCTGCCGTAGCCCACCCCGCCATCAAACGGCGTGTCGTTCGTCCCTTTGACGCCCATGTCAATCTGTGTGCTGGCGATGAACTCGCGAGCCTTCAGAATGACGGGCAGGAAGTTCGTATCGGCGGCCGAGGCCAACGCCATCAGCGACAGCGACGTGTTGTAGTTCGCCAACCCGGCTTTCTGGATGGAGCCATCCGGTTTCACGCAGGAGAGGAGGTAATCAAAACCCCGATTCATTTCAGACGTGCGGTTGCGCTGAAATCTGTCGGTGGGTTCCAGATTCATGGCCGTCAAGACCAACGCGGTGACCGCAGGTTGATCAGGCGTGGACCACCAGCCATTTGTGTTCTGGGCTTTTTGAAGGAAGGCAAGACCACGCTCAATGGCGGCGCGCACCTCCTGTCGGGTCGGCGCATTGGTCTGCATGGAAGGCGTGGCCGGCTGGGCATTTGCACCCAGGCAAAGACCACAGAACACGCCTGCAGCCAGAACGGATGTTTCAATTGGTTTGTGTTTCATATGAAAGTCCAGTTGATTGGACCTGCGGGATGGTTTCCCCTGTCATTGGAGATCAGATGTCTTGAGGCCCTCGATGAAGCAATCCACCTGGCCGAACGGGACTTTCGTCTTCTCGTCGTATTCCACGTTGCTATAGATAGCGATGGAATTGGTGCCCTTTTTCAAGTGTGCGACCTCGCCAGGTCCGAGGGGCCAAGGCGCATAGTGGGGTTTGTTCTGCCACCATCCGTAGCCCACGATCTGGTGCCCGTTCAGGTAAACCTTGAAGCCTTGCGGGTTCAGGATACTCAGGCGGTAGGAATCGTAGTCGAGTTTTTCCACCTCGAATGTCGTGCGCGCGACAATGAACTCTCCTTTGCCCCAATCGGATTGATTGGCAAAGACATTATTGCCCTGTTTGTAGGTGCCGACCCCGATGGGTGCGCGCCCCGCGCTCCACTTGCTGTCATCAAACTCGGGCTTGAACCAGTCCTTCAAATCATCAGTCAACTGGATGTCGCGATGGCGTGTCTTCTCGCGGATCGGAACGTGGTCTTTTTCCACGATGGGATCGAAGGTCTTGAAGCGCCAGACAAGCTCTGACGATGGTGCCTTGCCAATCGGTTTCCAGCCGGCGGTGGGATTCCGGAGTTTCGCGAGGTCGATGATGGTGCTCACGATGCCCGCCTTATGGACCTCTTCATAGTCCTTGTAAGAGCGAAGCCGCTTGAGGATTTCCGGGCGGTAAACCGTATAGAGGATGTCGGTGAGTTCCTTGCGTTGCTTGGAATCCAGTTTTTCCAGCATGGTGAAAAATCCGAATGGCTCTCCGGCTGGATTTCCGCCTGGAGCTGCCACGATGTTGACTATATCGCCAGTTGGCAAGTCGCTGAATCGCAGGCGCAGGGCGGTTGCGAGTGCAACGGCAAGGGTGGGGTCGTTCTGCAGGCAAAGCTTCACGGTTTCAATGACATTGTGGGCTCCCTCGCTGGAACGCGGCCCACTCTTGATTTCAGACGCAGTGGTGGCCTTCTTCAGGCCTGCAAGGATGAGTTTGCCCGCGCTGCTATCCGGTTTCTTTTCATGCAGGACCTGATTGAAGTGCTGCATCATCCACTCGCGGGGCATGGTGTGGTATTCCTTGGTCAACAGATCCAGAAGTGTGGGAAGAAATTTGAGGTAAAGGGCATCATCCTTCTGAAGTCCGGAGAGCGCCATGAAGGAGGCATCGCGCATCCACCAGTCCGCGTGTTTGGTCCATGGCTGGATGAGCTTGTAGCGCTCTTGGATCTCCTTGGCCGGGGCGAACTTGAGTGCCCTCAGCGCGCCCTCCAACACATACAGGGATTCTGCGGGATCGGAGAGGATTTTTGTGATGGCAGCCAACATACCGGGAGAAAGCTGTTCGGTGGAGATGGGGCTGTCGCCGGCTCCGAACCAGTAATTCCAATCAATGAGGCCATCGAGCGCCGCACGCCGCAAGCGCGGGTCGGGGTCGCTGAGAAATTTCTCCAGTTCGTCCAACGCACCGACTTTGCGCAATGCTTTGGCGGCCTGGGTGCGGACGATGTAGCGCCGGTGATGCGCAACTTTCGCAAGGGTGCGGTATAGGAGAGCCCGATGCCTGGACCTGAGGAGCCGACTTTGCCATCGCCCCATTCCATCG
>Ga0315286_10003908_pt1 | contig 14224 bp, 14 predicted proteins | sample YL17G10_0_MG_FD_205038 | JGI IMG/M metagenome (GOLD analysis project Ga0315286, IMG submission 205038) | Sediment microbial communities from Yellowstone Lake, YNP, Wyoming, USA - YL17G10_0 | ecosystem: Environmental > Aquatic > Freshwater > Lake > Sediment | place: USA: Wyoming | collected...
GTTCGGTCAAACAGTTACTCCCCGAAGACGTGGAAGACGATCCCCCGCTCCTTCGGCTGGTCTAGTTCGATCAGCATCAGGCGCTGCCACCGTCCGAGCATCGGCTCGCCGGCCGTGACCGGCACCGTCTGCGATGTCGCGGAAAGCAGCATCGCCTTCACGTGAGAGTGACCGTTCTTCCGTTCCTCGACCTCGTCTAGGTTCTGGGTGCGTCGGTCGAGGTCGTCGTGCGCGTAGTAGATACCCTCGGGAACGAGGTTCTCCATGCGCTCCCGAAAATCTTCCATCGCGCCGTTCTCCCACTCGTTGATGACGAGTGCCGTCGTGGTGTGCCGGCAGTAGATCACGGCAACCCCTTCGGTGACGCCAGAGTCCTTGATCGCGCGCAGCAGCTCATCGGTGAGATCGATGAACTCGTATCGGTGTTCCGGCATCACCTCGATCGAAATGGTCTTCGACTTCAATTCTCTCTCCCATCCTCGGGGGCAACCGGCAGATCGAACGTGAACACGCTCCCCTTGCCCACCTCACTGTCCGCACGGATCTGTCCTCCGTGCGCTTCGACCACCGACCTGGCGATAGCCAGTCCGATACCCGTCCCTCCACCCTCGCGCGAACGCGCAGGGTCTACTCGGTAGAACCTTTCGAACAACCGAGGCAGGTGTTCCTCGGCGATACCTTGCCCCGTGTCGGTCACCTTGACCTCGCACCGACCGTTCACCCTTGCGGCGGACACCGTGACCGCCCCGCCGGGCGGCGTGAACCGCACGGCATTATCCAGGAGATTGAAGAGAACCTGGTGGATCCTGCCTGGATCGGCAAATACCATACTGAGTTCCTCGGGCACTTCGCTATCCACAGACACGTCTTTCCCCGCCCTGGCCACGCCCACCTCGCGAACAACCTCCCGGACGAGAGGAGCCAGGGCCAGCGGCACCTGCTCCAGCGGAAGGTCCCCAGATTCCATCTTGGAGAGCTCGAGTAGCTGGTCCACCAGGGCAGCCAGGCGGTCCGACTGCTGGAGCATCACCTGGAGGGTTTCCCGATCCGGAGCCTCGACCCCGTCCAGGACGTTCTCGAGGTGGGCTCTAAGGGCGGTTATCGGGGTCTTGAGTTCATGGGACACGTTCCCGACCAGATCACGCCTGAGCTGCTCCATGCTGGCCATCTCCGCGCTCATCCGGTTGAAGGCCTCGGCCAGTTGACCTACCTCGTCGCGCGAGCGCACCTCGACCCGCTGCGTGTAATCCCCCGTGGCCATCTTCGTGGCGGCCTTCGCCATGTCTCGAAGCGGTTGGGTCATGCCTCGTGCGAGCTGACGCGCGAGGGAAAGTGCGATGACGGCCGCGATCCCGCCGGCCAGGATCAGCTGCCACCACTGCTGCCTCAGGAAGCCCGCGGTGGATCCGAGACGTCCGGAAAACCCTTGGTCGGGCGCGCGTCTCATGACGTAGTCGGTTCCAAGGACGGCGCCGCCGCTGACACGGGGAACAGCGACGTATTCGAATCCGTTGATGATCCCCCAGTGGGCTTGCTCGTCGGTGAATACGGGGGGCGCCACGCCGAAGTCGGTTCCCTTCACCTGGAGGTCGCCGAATGTCGGTTGGAACATGACCATGGTTCCGGGTGACGGACTTCCCAACTTCCCTGCCGCGGAACGACGTGCGGCGTCGAGCAGGGCCAGGACTTCGGAATCCCTCGGGGAGTTGCGAAGGGCGTACGCCAGCAGGAAGAACACGAGGATCAACGTCATCGCGACCGCGAAGACGATGGTGGAACCGAGCTTGGAGCGGATCGTGGGGAGTCGCTCGAGCGGGCGCACTCTTAGTCTTCCGTGAAGGCATACCCGACACCGTGGACGGTGCGGATGCACTCCGGATCCCCGCCTTCTTCCGCGATCTTGCGGCGGATACGAGCGACGTGGGAGTCGACGACACGGCCACCTGCGTAGTCCCGATAGCCCCAGACGCGATCCATGAGGGTCTCTCTACCGAACACCACGCCCGGTTCCCGGATCAACGTTATGAGGATGTCGAACTCCAGAGGGGTGAGCGGGACCTCGGCATCTTCGATGGTTACGCGTCGACGCTGTGCGTCAACGGTAAGTCCTCCGCGGAACACGGGTTCGGCGGTGGACAGAGACCTGGACCGATCGGCGCGACGCAGTATGGCCTTCACTCGAACGGCCAGCTCACGGAGGCTGAACGGTTTCGTGAGGTAGTCGTCGGCTCCCACGGCGAACCCGGCGACCTTGTCGGCCTCCTCCGTCTTCGCGGTAAGCATGAGCACCGGTATCCACTCGTTGCGTTGGATGACCTTGCAGACTTCCAGACCGTCCATGCCCGGAAGCATCAGGTCCAGCACCACCAGATCGGGGCGGTGCTCCCTCGTCATCTCGATGGCGGTGGGGCCATCCCCGCAGGTCAGGACCCGGAACCCCTCGCTCTGCAGCCTCGCTCGCACGGCCTCCGCGATAGCTTCCTCGTCGTCCACCACGAGGATCGTCTGCTCGGACATGGGGCAATCGTAGTGCCAGCGAGGGGCGGCGAGCCGTCAGCTGTGTTGAGAACCTGTGACAAGACTCGGGCAGCGAGGCTCCGGGAACGGATCTAGGGGAACAGGTTGGGGACCGGTTTCACGAAATCTAAGTACACGACGGAGACCATGAACATGATCAGCAGGGCCGCAACGACTGCGGTGACCGGGATCATCTTCCTCATGTCCACCTTCTTCCCATGGCGGAGCTTCTCGATGCCCAGGGTAGCCAGGTGACCGCCGTCGAACGGCGGAAGAGGGATCAGGTTGAGCAGGCCCACGAATATGTTGATGGACACGAAGAGGGCCACGAACGCATCGAACTGCCCTGCGTCTGCCGCCTGGCTCGCGATCCGCGCCGCGCCCACCATGCTGACCGCATCCCCAGTCGAACGTTGCGCTTCACCGAACACGAGGCTGAAGAGACGGCCCATCCCCGAAGGACCGAAGACCCTGCCGAAGCTGCTGAAGACGGCCGTCACCCCGTTCCAGAAGACGACCGCAGCGTCCTTGAAGGATCCGAGGAAGCCCGATCGGTCGCGAGAGAGCACCGCCCCCGGACTGAGGCTGATCCCGAGGAAAGGTCGCGTTTCTCCCTGGATCGTCGCCACCTCAGGGGTCGCAGTCAGTGTGATGTGTTCCCCGTCCCGCCGAACGACCAGAACCAGCGGGGTGCCATCGGTATCCGTCCGGGTGAAGCCGACGAAGTTGTCGACATCTGCCGGGCGCCCGTTGATCGTCACGACGACATCGCCGGGCTTGAGCCCCGCCGAGGCCGCCGGCGAAGTATGGCCATTGAGCTGCGGCTGCACCTCGGTGATCGCCGCCGCGTATCGATCGGGTTGGCCCACGACACCCAGGTACAGGACGAGCACAACGAACGCCAGCACGAAGTGCGTCACAGGTCCTGCGAGGATCACGAGAGCTCGCTGCCAGATCGGCTTGGCGCCGTAGGTTCGCGGAAGATCCTCCTCCAGAGGGTCCTCGTAGGGATTCATCCCGGCGATCTTCACGTAGCCGCCCAGCGGGATCGCCTTCACGCCGTACTCGGTTTCACCCCGTCGCGTGGACCAGAGCCTGGGACCGAAACCGAGGAAATACTCTTCGACCTTGATGTCGAACTTCCGCGCCATCACGAAGTGGCCGGCTTCGTGGATGAGTATCACCACGACGATGGTTACGACGAAACCTATGGCGGCGATAGTTCCGGTCAACCGAGCCTCCTAGAGCGGGCCGGCGAACTCTGCCGCGCGGTGGCGCGCCCATGTGTCTGCACGATCGAGATTGACCACCGACACGATCTCGGGAGCTTCATGCTCGTCAACCACCGCAGCGACGATCGCGACGATCTCGGTGAGCGGGATCTTCCCCTGGAGGAAGGCCATCACGGCGATCTCGTTGGCCGCACTCATGACTGCGGGGAACGTGGAGCCCATCTCTCCCACCCGGTACGCGAGGTCGAGCGCCGGGAACGCCTCGCGATCAACGGGCTCGAAGGTCAACTTGCTCCCCGGGTCAGCCAGCGGCGGGGCTTCTATACCTGAAGAGAGTCGGTCGGGCCATGCAAGCGCCAGCTGTATGGGCAGGCGCATATCGGGCATCGCCAGCTGGGAGATCATGCTTCCATCGGCGAACTCGACCATCCCGTGAACCACGCCCTCCGGATGAATGACGACATGGATGGTGTCGTAGGAGATGCCGAAGAGGTAGTGGGCTTCGATCACTTCCAGACCTTTGTTCATGAGGGTGGCCGAATCGATGGATATCTTCGGCCCCATCTGCCACACGGGATGGGCAAGCGCTTCCTTGACCGACGCCTTGGCCAGCTCGGCACGCGTCCAACCACGGAAGGGGCCGCCCGAGCCCGTCAGAACGACCCGCTTCACATCTTCGCGGCGCTCGCCACGCAGACATTGAGCGATGGCAGCATGCTCCGAGTCCACCGGGACCAACCGCTCGGGCTCGCCCTTTACGAGATCCAGGACCAGATCACCGCCGACCACGAGGCTTTCCTTGTTCGCCAGCGCCAGCATCTTCCCGCTCTGCAACGTGGCCAGCGTCGGGCCCAGTCCGGCGGAACCGACCATGGCGTTCAGGACCATGTCCGCCTCGGCTTCGCGAGATATCTGTTCGGCGGCCTCGGCGCCCGTGAGTATGTCGACGCCCTTGACCGGCCCTAGGCGCTCCTTCAGATCAAGGGCGGCATCCTCGTCGGCTATCGCCACGACAGGCGGCAGGAACTCGCGGACCTGCCCCACGAGGAGCTCGTGGTTCGTTCCAGCGGAAAGGCCAACGACCTTGAATCGGTCTGGGTTACGCCTGACCACGTCGAGCGCCTGAGTACCGACCGAGCCGGTGGAACCGAGGACGACGAGCGTTCGCATCAAGTCAGGTTACCCGGCGCCCGGGACAACGGCGACGAGGGGTGCCCGCGCTGATCAACCGAACAGAACCATCCTCAGGATTATCAGGGCGGCCGGAGCCACAAGCAGCACGGAGTCGATGCGGTCCAGCACTCCCCCATGGCCGGGAAGCACGCTGCCCATGTCCTTAACCCCGAGGTCCCGCTTGATCAGCGACTCGGCAAGATCCCCGAGAGGTGCCAGAAGGGCGACCGCTATCGCCATCAACCCGGCTCCCGCCCAGCCGACGCCATCTATGGAAGGAAGCGCAACCATCCCGATGATGAGCACGACGAACGTAGCTCCGATCGCGCCCTGCACGGACTTCCGCGGACTCACCGTCGGGGCGAGGGGCGTGTCTCCCCAGAGTGATCCGACCGCGAACGCCGCCGTGTCGTAGGCGATTACCATCGCCAGCACCGCCAACACGAGTGCCCTTCCCGATGGTTCGTACTTGAGGATGACCAGCAGCGGAGAGGCCATCATCGGGATCCAGGCCAAACCGAAAAGGGTTAGCCCGATGTTGCTCACTACGTTCACCCTGTGTTGAACGGGCGTGGACATGAACCAGACGAACGTCGCCGCCGTCGATAGCGCGAACATCGCGAAGATGCCCATCTCATCGTGGAAGTAGCCTCCTGCGAGGATGAGCGCGCCGCCGACCAGGCCGAGGGCCGTCGCCGGCTGGTGATGGCGCCGTGTGATGACCCCGTAGAACTCAGCCTGCGCAGCAAGAACCACCAGTCCGGTAACGATGGCGAATGGGCCACGGCCCGCCGCAAGCGCCAAGGCTCCCACGATGGCCATCGCAACCCCCGTGAGGAGGGCGGCGGACACATCGCGGCCTGACCCGTCCTGCGCAGGTTCCGCCCCGACCTCTTCGGAAGTGGGCTCCTGCCAGCTCGGGCCGCGCAGTCCCTCGGTGGCACCGACCTTGACCGCCACGGGTTCCACGCCGGGCTCCTCGAGGTCGGCCAGGATGTTCTGTTCTATGTCGATCGGCTCGTCGCCATACGGGTCGGCGAAGTGCTCCGCGGCTTCCTCGACGTCTTGGGAACTCGCGGCGATGCTTTCGTCATCGATGAAGACGGTGACCGCGGACGTATCGGTCTCGCCTTCGCGATCGACCTCATAGTCGTCTTCGATCAGGGGCAGCTCTTCCTCGGTTAGTGATTCCCGGAAGAGATCCTCCGTGGCGCCGGGCGCTGGGTCTGCGGCTGAAGTGTCAATCGCGGGTTCGGGCTCGACCACCTGCTGATCTTCTGGCTCCGACTCGACAGCTCGCCGATCTTCCGGCTCCAACTCACCGGTCTCCCCCTCGGGCACAGGCCAATCGCTGCCCTGCAAGGGCGCGAAGAATTGGTCCAGATCCTCGAACAACTCACCGGGTTCTCTGCCGTGGTCTTCGCCGTCGCCTTCCATCAGACCTCCATGAGTTCCTTTTCCTTGTGGACGAGAGCTTCGTCGATCTCGGCCACGAACCGGTCGGTCAACTTCTGGAGTTCCTTCTCGGCCCGCTTCAGGTCATCTTCCGAGATTGCGTGGTCATGCTCAAGCCTCTCGAGCTCATCTTTGTGATGGCGGCGGACATTCCTGACCGCCACTCGACCCTCTTCGCCACGCTCCTTCACGACCTTGTTCAGCTCCCTGCGTCGCTCTTCGGTGAGCGGCGGGAACGAGAGTCGGATGACGTTACCGTCGTTGGACGGGGTGATGCCCAGATCGGAAGCCTGAAGCGCCTTCTCCATCATGGGCATCGCGTTGCGATCGAAAGGCTGCACCAGAAGGGTCCTGGGCTCCGGCACCGAGAAGGAGGCCAGCTGGTTCAGGGCGACCTGCGTCCCGTAATAGTCGACCATCACTCTGGCGAGGACGGAGGGCGTCGCCCTTCCGGTGCGAACGCCAGCGAGATCCTCGTGGAGGTGGTCGACCGCACCCTTCATCTTCTTCTCCGCATCAGCAAGAGCTGCTTCGACAGTCATCTCAAACCGCTCCGTGGACTAGGGTTCCTATGGGCTCGCCGCAGACAGCCCTCATGATATTCCCTTCCACCCTCAGATCGAAAACGATGATCGGAAGGTCGTTCTCCATGCACAGCGAGATAGCCGTCGCGTCCATCACCTGGTAGCCCTTGCGCAGCACCTCGATGTACTCGATGTCCTCGAAACGCTCGGCGCTGGGATCGCGATGCGGGTCGGCGCTGTACACGCCGTCCACCTTGGTGCCCTTGAGGATCGCCTCGGCCTTGATCTCGAGCGCACGCTGTGCAGCAGTCGTATCGGTGGAGAAGAACGGGACTCCTATGCCGGCCGCGAAGATAACGATGCGACCCTTCTGCAGGTGTCGCTCCGCCCTGAGGGGCACGTAGGGTTCCGCTACCTGCCCCATGTGTATGGCGGTCTGAACGCGGGTGTAGGCGCCCATCTTCTCCAGGGCATCCTGCAAGGCAAGCGCATTCATGACGGTCGCCAGCATCCCCATGTAGTCGGCGCGAGCCCTGTCTATCTCGGGTGCCTGACGTCCGCGGAAGATGTTGCCGCCTCCCACCACGACCGCCACCTCGACTCCGAGGGCCACGACATCGCTCAGTTGCCGAGCGATGATCGCAACCGCATCCGGTGAGATCCCGAAGCCACCTTCCGCAGGAGAGAAGGCTTCCCCGGAGAGCTTCAGCAGAACACGCTTGTAGATGGGCTGGATCGCGCCGTCGGTCTGCCGAACCGCCTCAGCCATTGGTCACTCCGATCCGAGTTCCTCGCCCAACTTGAAACGAACGAAGCGCCTGACCTCGATCTTCTCGCCGAGCTTGCCGGAGGCTTCGCCTACCAGGGTTCCGACCGACTTGGAATCGTCCCTCACGTACGGCTGGTCCAGCAGCACGTTCTCTTTGAAGAACGCCTCGAGCTTCCCCTCGACGATCTTGGGCACGACCTTCTCGGGTTTGCCCGATTCCTTCGCTTGCGCCTCGTAGATGCGCGACTCCGTCGCGATGAGGTCCTCGGGAACGTCCTCCCGGGTCACCCAGCGCGGAGTCATGCTCGCGATGTGAATGACCACGCCCCTCGCGAGATCGCGGAACTCGTCCGTGTTGGCCACGAAGTCCGTCTCGCAGTTGATCTCCGCGAGAACACCCAGTGAGGCGTTGAAGTGGATGTAGGACTCCACGACACCCTGGTTCGCGGTGCGCCCCGCCCGCTTCTTGGCGGAGGCCAAGCCCTTCTCGCGCAGGAGTTCGACGGCACGCTCGGTGTCTCCGCCCGCCTCGATAAGTGCATGCTTGCAGTCCATCATCCCCGCGCCCGTCACGTCACGCAGGGACTTGACCGCAGCCGCAGATATCTCGGTCAAGCTTCACCGCCATCCTCGAGCGCCTCGGCCGGCACTGTTTCGGCAACGACCTCAGGCTCGGCTTCAGCTTCTGGTGCCTCGACGACGATCTCCTCGACGACCTCTCCGACCACCTCTGGTACCTCGCGGGGAGCCGGCGCCTCGGGCTCGGGGCTTATCTCGGGGTCGAGCTTGGACGTTCCGCGCCGACCGTCTTCGAGCCCGTCGCAGAGGACGCGAGCGACCAGAGACAGGGAGCGTATCGCGTCATCGTTCCCTGGGATCACGAAATCGACCTCATCGGGGTCGCAGTTGGTGTCAACGATGGCGATGACTGGGAGCCCTAGCTTGCGGGCCTCGCCGACGGCGATGTGTTCCTTCTTCGTATCTATGATGAAGACCGCATCGGGCAGCCGCTCGAGATCCTGGATCCCGCCGAGGTTGCGCTCGAGCTTCTCCTTCTCGTTGCGAAGGCGGATGACTTCCTTCTTGGGGAGGTAATCCATGGCACCGCCGCGTTCCATCTCGCGGAGTTCGCGCAGACGGACGAGACGCTTGGAGATGGTCTGGAAGTTGGTGAGCATCCCGCCCAGCCAGCGCGTGTTGACGAAGGGCATGTTCGCGCGCGTGGCGTGCGTGGAAACCACTTCCTGGGCTTGCTTCTTCGTGCCGACGAACAGGATGTTCCCGCCGCGCTTGCCCAGACCGAAGGCGTACTTGTAGGCCTCTTCTAGGCCGGCGAGGCTCGTTTCGAGATCGATGATGTATATGCCGGAGCGTTCTCCGAAGAGGTAGGGACTCATCTTCGGGTTCCAGCGCCTTGTCTGGTGTCCGAAGTGCATGCCTGCCTCGAGAAGCTCCCGCCGAGTTACAACGGGCACTGCTGTCTCCTTCCGGTTGTCTCCTCCGCCGGTTCAACCCGTGCCGCGACCCATCCTGACCACCGAGGCGGCTCGGACTGGGACCTCGCGACCGGTCCCCGGACGTGCGTATTCGGCGCTCGGAAGCACCGTGGCCCGAGTCTAGCAGTCCGGGCAGGACCGGCTCAGGGGCGGCTTCAGCCCTGCGCCGAGACCGGAACGCTCACGGAATCGAGCCCGGTGGACCCACTCGGGTGGGGCGGAGCTTCCGCGGTGACCTGCGCTTTGCCGTCCCCGTCCCAGGCCCTGACCACGACCTGGGCGTCGCCCGGCTGTGTGGGGGTCCAGGGGAAACGCCAGAGGCGCCAGGTGTAGGGAGAGAGAGCGGACTTCAGGTCTGCATCTGCCCATGCAGCCCCGCCGTCAGTCGAAACCTCCACCCGGGAGATCCCACGGTCTCCGGCGAAGGCCAGCCCCGCGATGGTCGCCTGCTGGCCCACGGACGCGCTCTGAGGGACATCCGTCCAGGAGGCCGTCGCCACCTCTGCGGTCTTGGACCACCCGCGCTGTTCCCAGAAGCCGTCGTACGGCTTCGACACGACCTCGATGCCGGTTAGCCACTTCGGATTCTTCATCCCATACGTGCCGAGCGACAGCAGCCTCGCCGGGAAGCCGTGAGCCCTGGGAAGGGCGTTGCCGTCCATGCCGATGGCGATGAGCGTCGATCCGTCCATCGCCTTCTCGATGGGAAGGCTGTCGGAGTAGCCGTCCGCCGCGCGGAACACGACTTCGGCGGCATCGGTGGGCACCTCGCCCTTCGCGAGGATCTCCTTCAGCGGGATGCCGGTCCACCGCGTAGTGGAGATCAGGTCTCCCCCGATCGGGTTCGAGATGCATTCGAGTGTCTGGTAGCGCTCGACCGCCGGCATCGCGGTCAGTTCCTCGTAGGTGATCGAAAGCGCCCCGCCGACCAGACCCTCGACCGACAGCTTCCACGTGGCCGGGTCGAGCGAGGGATCCACGAACGCCTCGTCCACGGTGTAGAAGTCCGACACGCTGGTTACCTCCGGGGTCAGCCCGGAGATCTGAACGAAGGCGGCGTCGGCGGGAGCGGTCGAGGGCCGCGCCGCCGGGGAGAGATCGGGCGCCACCAGCTTCTTGCCGCCGGGATCGGACCCGGGCCTCACGATCCTGCTGAGGCCCGATGCGCCCAGAAGTATGCCGCCGACCCCAGCCGCCGTGGCGCGGAACAGATAGCGGCGGGACTGGTCCGCGGGCCCTTCGAGGGCGGGTGCTTCCTTCAGGTTGGAGCGAACTCGGGCCGCGATGGCAGGAGAAAGCAGCACCGCAACCAGGCCCGAGAGCAGGTAGCCGCCGAAGTGAGCAGATCGCGCCGCACCGGGCGATAGGACGAACCAAGCCAGCCACACAGGGACCAGAGCCACCAGGCAGGCTAGATACGTCCGGCCGCCCAACACCCTCTCGAGACCGGGGATCAGCAGCCCGAACAGCGCCCCCGAAAGTAGGAAGACGGCCGAGAAGGCGACCACCCCGAGTGGGAGAGCGAGATGGCCAAGGTGCTCGATGAAGAAGGTGGCGAGGCCCCCCGGGGCCGCTTGAACGAACGACTGCGAGAGCTGGAAAGGCGGGAACGGCGACCCGGGGGCGAAGAGGCCGAGAACGGCAAGGGCTCCGGTCGCACCCGCGATCCCCGCGAATCCCGCGACGGCCGCGTCGCGTCTCTCGTTCCTCTGGGGGGTTTCCGTCCGAAGAACGTCCATGACAACGAGCATAAGACCGGCCAGAAGTTACGGAAGGTTGCCGGAGTTCGGATCCTCAGCGCTTGCCGGGGGGCCTGCTTGTCGAACGCGCGCGCAGCTGCGACGGAACGTACGGCTCGACCGCCTTCCACCTGTCGATGAACGCGGCGAGGAAGACCATGTAGACGAAGACCGACGCCAGGACGTCGAGCCAATCGCTCAGTGTGGGATTCGCTGTTATCACGCCACCACCCGGGTACGTGAGTCCGAACATCAGCGACACGAAGTAGCAGATGACCACGAGCAAGAGATGCCTGGGCCAACCCGGCATCCTGGCGCCCCTCACCGATCGGGCTACAGCCTCGCGAGCGGGCACACCCAACCGCACGGCAACGGCAGGTGTGAAGCCGATGAAATAGAGGCCGGCGAGAAGTGCGACCTGCGAAAGGGTGTTCGCGAGCTGGGGTCCCAGGATCTGCGGAAGCAACAGCGTCGCTATGAGCGCGACACCTATCTCGAGGTAGCAGAACATCAGAACTCCCCAGAAGGCCCTCACACCTTTGAGGATCCCCAGCATCGAGACGGAGCCGTACTCGAGGGCCTCGTCGAGCATCCCCACGAGAACCGCCAGGAACGCAGCTCGGACGATGGTCATCCCCAAGAGGAAGACGAACATGAGACCCGTCGCCCCGAACAGGTTCGCCGACGTCGCGAAATCGAAGAGCGAGGAGATGGGCGGCACCGCCATGGCCTGGACCATCGACGATGGGAACACCTGGATCCCGAAACCTAGAAGAGCGACCCACATCAGGGCCACCATGAGGAATGGAGCGAACACCACGATGGGACCCGAGCTGGCGGCCGCGAAACTCCGCGCCATCGTCACCCTGAGCGACGGGTAGGGGTCGATCGGCGGTGATGGCGGCGGAGCGACATCCTTCTTCGCCCTCGACCGGTCCGCGACACCGGCGGTCTTCTCTACCTTGGGTGAGATCTCTGCGGCGGGCGTTCGCGGCCTCGGTTTGCGCTTCTTCGCCACTACTCCTCCTCGTCCGCTTCGAAGGGCTCTTCGGCTTCGTCGTCCTCGGGGGCGGCAAACCGACGCAAGCGCTCGTTCAGGAGCTTGCCCAGTCCGAGGATCAGCCCTCCGGCCAGGATCAAGGCCGCGAGATAGGCGAGCACGACGCTGCCCACGGCCATGGTCGTCGGCGAAACCACATCCGTGAGCTTGCCTGTTTCGCTGTGTTTGAAGGCCACCAGGCCACCCTTGTCGCCGCCGATGCCGGCGACCAGCACCCCGGGGGCGACCGCCAGGGACTTGACTTCGCCTCCCGTGGGTTCGGATAGCCAAGCGAGATGTCCGCTCGAGGGATAGAACGCTGCCAGACGGCCATCGTCGAAGCCGGAAACGATGAAACCGCCTGTCACCACAGGGGAACTCCTCAACTGAAGCGTCGAATCCATCTGGAAATCCCATGCGCGGTCGCCCGACGCTACGTCGATCCCATAGACGCCGCCGGTGATATCGGTGACGTAGGTTCTGCCGTCCGACACCGCGAGATTGGAGCGAACGAGAGCGAGAAATGACGCGGAACGGATGCCCGACGTCCACTGCACCGCGCCGTCGTCCGTCGAAAGCGAATCGACAACCGTGTAGATCGGAGAATAGACGGCGGCAAGGACGCTGGTGCCCGTCACCGAAAGCCCGGAGACCACGGTTCCCGGAACACCGAGCTTCGCCTCCCACTTCTTCGCCCCAGTCGCTTCGTCGAGAGCCAGCATCATCAGCGATCCGGTTTCGGTACTTCGGACGACCACGTAGACGACGCCACCGGAAACGGCGGGTGCGACCTCGACCCGCCCCTTGATCGGGACAACGGACCAGACGACCTTTCCACTGGCAACATCAACGGCGAACACCTTCCCCGATGAGTTGCCGACGAGCGCGGTACCGCCGTCGAGCGTGACGTCGCCGATCGCGTCGTCCTCCAGCGGAACCGTCCACGTTTGCTGCTGGCTGCCGGTGTTCAACCCCGCGAGTTCGGTCTTATCTCCGACGCCCTGGGTGTAGACGAGGCGTGGGGCGGCGTCGCCCGAGGACGCGGTGACGGCCGGAACGGTCAACGGGCCGGTTTCTCGATCCACCGACCATCGAGCTTCACCGGTCGCCAGGTCGACCGCATAGACCGACTCCTCTCCGAGCGCGTAGACCGTCTCGCCAGAAACGACGGGCCCCGACACGCCGGCGGAGTCGGTTGGATCGAAACGCCACGCTTGTTCGTAGGGAGGGGCGAGGGGCTGAGGGCTGGGTGACCCCATCGGCGCTTCCATCTCACCGAGGTGGGTCGCGCCCCCTTGTATCTGGGACCACGGACCGCCGGGAAGGAACGGCTCGGTTCGGCTTGCCGCGTCGCCCACCGCGGCCGACGCTCCAAGGGCCATCGGCACCGCGACGAGCCCGGATAGCATCATCACGGCCGCGCACTTGGCAAGCAGGTGTCTCGAGGGGCGGTAGGGCAAGTTTCCGGCGTCCTGGCTAGTCGGGAGTGCCCATTGTAGGGGCTGGCGGGTCAGGCCACCGGAACCAGTCGGATCAGCTCGGAGAGGTCCATCGCTTCGAGCAGAGAAAGCGGGTCGACATACACCCCGTCGATCTTCGTTCCGAAGTGCAGGTGCGGAGTCGCAGAGCCCGGGTGGCCAAGCCCCGTTGTTCCGATCACTTCACCCGCATCGACGCTTTGCCCTTTCTTCACGGTCACCGTCGAGAGCCACGAGCAGGTGGAGCGGACCCCGTTGGCGTGATCGATGGATACATACAGCGAACCGGCAACCTTGCCAGCGAAGCTGACAACTCCGGACGCGGGCGAATGGATCAGGGTTCCAACGGGAGCACCGATGTCTATGCCTCTGTGACCGGCCGAGTAGGGCGAATCCGGGCCGTCGAAGCCTCTCAAGATAGGACCGGTGACCGGCCAGAGCATCTTGCCCGAGGCCTCCGCCGGCCCGGCGCCCACCGCAACGACGAAGACCGCGGAAAGCGCTGCGAACAGAGCTCGGCGTTTCATGCCGCAACGCTAGTTCGAACCGCGAGCCGCGTCTGTTAGATGTGTCACAGGTAGCCGCAGATCACGCGTCTTCGTCGGGATCCGCAAGATGCTTCCGCAACGCGCCTACCGCCTTGGTGTGGATCTGGCAGACGCGCGATTCGGTCACGCCGAGGATCTCGCCGATCTCCGATAGCGTCATGCCTTCGAAGTAGTAGAGGGTCAAGACGACCTTCTCTCGCTCGGAGAGATCGTTGATGGCCGCGGCCAGCATCCCGCGCTCTTCCTGGTCCTCC
>Ga0315286_10003910_pt1 | contig 14221 bp, 11 predicted proteins | sample YL17G10_0_MG_FD_205038 | JGI IMG/M metagenome (GOLD analysis project Ga0315286, IMG submission 205038) | Sediment microbial communities from Yellowstone Lake, YNP, Wyoming, USA - YL17G10_0 | ecosystem: Environmental > Aquatic > Freshwater > Lake > Sediment | place: USA: Wyoming | collected...
CACCTCCGCGCTACGCACAAGGGCATGACGCTCTCGCAGGGCCAGCTGGACCAGGCGAAGATTTCCGTGGCCGACTTCCGCGCCGAGACGGCCACGCTCAACGCTCGCGAGAAGATGAAGCTCCGCAAGCTCTTCCACGACGCTGGCGTGGACTGCAAGCCCAACGAGGAAATCGCCAAGGCCCCCGTCTTCCTGGGACGCCTGGCGGAACTGGCTGAGCATGCCGGCGGCGAGCCGCCGATGCCAGCCCGGCCGCCCACTGCCCACCTCGACACGCTCCGCGGCTTCGGCGGGGCCGAGCAACTGGCCGAAATCCTCAAACAGCACGACACGCTCGCCCAGCAGGCCAAGGATTGGGGCAAGCTGGCGGAACTCGCCGGCAAGCGCAAGCCGGCATGGGAAACGCTCTGCACGCTGCTCAAGCACGCCGACGCCATGCCCGGAGCCGACGAACTCCGCAAGCAGGCCGAGGCGGTGAAGTCCGAGCGCCGGCTCCTCGACGCGAGCGACCCCGTGCCGGACATCCGCAAGGCCGCCGTCGATGCGCTCCGCGCCGCTGTCACTGCGGCACACACGGAGTACGAAAAGACCTACAACGAGCAGATGGCCGCGCTGACTGCCAGCGACAACTCGAAGAAGCTCAAGGCCGACCAGCGGAAACAGATACTCGCCGACGAAGGCATCGACGGCTTGGCGGCCCTGGCCGTCGGCTCCGAGGCCGACCTGATCCGCATGCTGGAGCAGGCCGCGCTGCCGGCGTGGAAGACCCGGACCGACGCGCTACCCCAGCAGTACACCCGCGCCGCTATCGCTGCGGCACGGCTGCTGGAGCCGAAGACCCAGCGCGTCCATCTGACCAGCGGAACACTCAAGACCGAGCAGGAAGTCAAGGCGTGGCTTGCCGGCACGGAGAAAGACCTCCTGGCCAAACTCAAGACCGGCCCGGTCGTGATTTCCTGAGTGGACTGCACCTATGCCGACACTCTCAATAGACCTGCGCAACAAGCTGGAACGCACGTGCATTGCGGCGCGCAACCTCGCGGAGCGGGCGGCGAAGGATGCGCTGAGGGCATTGGCGGTGCATGAGGACAGGTCTTACGACCACATGTCGGACGACCAGCGCAAACTGCGCAAGAAGCTGGTGGCGCGTGCGAAAGCAGTGGGCGACACGCAGGACGCCAAGGGGCAACTCGCCATCAATCACCTCGCGCAGGAGGGCGCCTACGAGCATTGGCATCGGATGGTGTTTGCGCGGTTTCTGGCGGAGAACAATTTGCTCATCGAACCGGACATGGGCGTGGCGGTGAGCCTGGAGGAATGCAAGGAACTGGCGAAGGACGCGAAGACGAACCTGTGGGCGCTGGCCGGGCGTTACGCGCAGACGCTGCTGCCGGAAATCTTCCGCCCCGATGACCCGGTGTTGCACGTGCCGCTAGCGCGCGAAGACCAACTCAAGCTGGAGGAACTGCTCGACGCGCTCACGAAGGACACGTTTACGGCCAGCGACAGCCTCGGCTGGTGCTACCAATTCTGGCAGGCGGAGCGGAAGGATCAGGTCAACGCCGCCGGCAACAAGATCGGCGCGGATGAACTGCCGTCCGTCACGCAACTGTTCACCGAGGATTACATGGTGGACTTCCTCTTGGACAACACGCTCGGCGCGTGGCACGCCGGCAAAGCCCTCGCGGCGACCAAGCTGGCGGAAAACGCCAAGAGCGAAGACGAACTCCGCAAGGCCGTCGCGCTGCTGGGATGCCCGTGGAAATATTTGCGCTTCATAAAAGGCAAGGACGGCAAAGGCAAGGACGGCAAGTGGACGCCTGCCGCCGGCACGTTTGACGGGTGGCCGAAGACGGCGAAGGAACTCAAGTGCCTCGACCCGTGCATGGGCAGCGGGCATTTCGTGGTGGCGATGTTCGAGCGGTTGGTGGCCTTGCGCATGGCGGAGGAAAAGCTGGACGAAGTGGCGGCGGTGGCCGCGGTCATCCGCGACAATTTGTTCGGTTTGGAGATCGACCCGCGCTGCACGCAGATTGGCGCGTTCAACCTGGCGCTGGCGGCGTGGCGGCGCGTGGGCCATCGCCCCCTGCCGGCGATGAACCTGGCCTGCTCCGGCCTCGCGCCGAACACCCGAGAAGGCGACTGGCTCAAGATTGCCGGCGACAACCAGAAGCTCCAGCGCGGCATGGAGCGGCTTTACCGGCTGTTCCAAAAGGCGGCGGTGCTGGGCAGTCTCATCAACCCGCGCGCCGGCGAGGGCGATTTGCTGGTGGCCGCGTTCCATGAACTCCAGCCGTTGCTGGAAAAGGCGATGGCGCAGGAGACTAAGGACGACACCGCGCATGAAATGGCCGTGACCGCGCGCGGCCTGGCCAAGGCGGCAGAAATTCTCGCCGGCCAGTTCACCCTCGTCGCGACCAACGTGCCCTACGTCACTCTGCGGAAACAGTCGCCCGTCCTGAATACATTCACCAAGGACAGTTACCCAGCCTTTAAACAAAACTTGGCAACTAGCTTCATCGCCAGACTTCACGACTTTTGCGCCGGTTCGGGGGTGTGCGCTGTAGTTACTCCTCAAGATTGGCTTTTTCTTGATGTTTACGAAGAGATGCGGCGATCACTGCTCTTATCCAGCACGTGGAATTATGTAATTCGACTTGGAACTAAGGCGTTTCGATCGCCTATGTGGGACATGAACATATTACTGTTCATATGTTCTGCCTCAGAGCCGCACGGCAACTCTGCTTTCGCGGCCGAAGATGTCTCGGAGTTCGGTTCGGCAGACCACAAGTCGGACGCGCTCTCGCAAACAAGGCCACTGCGCATCGGCCAGATGCCACAACTGGAAAATCCAGATGCGCGAATCGTTTTTGAGATCTCGACCGAAGCACCGCCCTTGTCTCAGATCGCGACTGCACTCATGGGAGTCTCGACGGGAGACGGAGTTCGTTTCAACCGCTATTTCTGGGAGGTGCCCATTCTCGAGACGACCTGGGATTTCTTGCAGAGCACGGTCAGTAAGACTCGACTTTTCGGTGGAGAATCTCAGATCATTCGCTGGGAACAGGGGCGGGGAGAGATTTACGAACTGGCTCAAAGCGTCCGCCATCTTAATCATTCTGCACAGAATTGGGCGCGGGGCCGCCCGTCTTGGGGGCAGGTTGGAGTCGTCATAAGCCAGATGGGCGACCTCTCGGCCACCCTGTATCTGGGAAATATTTACGACTGCAATTGCTGTGCAATCGTTCCAAACGATCCAACGAACCTGCTCGCCTTATGGTCATTCTGCCAGACAGCGCAATTTTCCGATGAAGTGCGGGTCCTAAACCAAGCGCTGAAGGTGCCACCACACACATTGCTCAAAATCCCCTTCGACCTGGCGCACTGGCAGAAGGTGGCGGCGGAGAAATATCCGCACGGATTGCCGAAGCCGTTTTCCAGCGACCCGACGCAATGGCTGTTCAACGGGCAGCCCAAAGGTGCAGACCAGCCGTTGCACGTGGCCGTGGCGCGGTTGCTCGGCTACCAGTGGCCGCGCCAGACCGGTTCCAGTTTTCCCGATTGCCCGGCGCTCGGCCCGGATGGTCTGGAAAAGCTGGCGGATGACGATGGCATCGTGTGCCTCCCGTCCGTGCGCGGCGAAGAGCCGGCGGCCGAGCGGCTTGAGGCGCTGCTGGCCGCCGCAGGCGTCAAGCCGGCCAAGGCGCGCGAACTCGCGGTCGGGGCCGATCTGGACGATTGGCTCCGCAATGGCTTCTTCGAGGAACACTGCAAGATGTTCCACGACCGCCCGTTCGTCTCGCACATCTGGGACGGCCGCAAGCGCGACGGCTTCCACGCCCTTGTGAACTATCACAAGCTCTGCGAAGGCAAGGGCAAGGGGCGGAAACTGCTGGAGTCGCTGACGTACTCCTACCTGGGCGAGTGGATGACCCGGCAGAAGGACGGCGTGAAGCGTGGCGAAGGCGGCGCGGAAGATCGCCTCGCCGCGGCGCTGGAACTCCAGAAGCGGCTGGAAGCGATTCTCGAAGGCGAACCGCCGTTCGACCTGTTCGTCCGCTGGAAGCCGCTCGCCGAGCAACCGATCGGCTGGGAGCCGGACATCAACGACGGCGTGCGGCTGAACATCCGCCCGTTCCTGGCCAGCGACCTGCCCACCGGTCGGACCGGCGCGGGCGTGCTGCGCTCGAAGCCCAACGTCAAGTGGACCAAGGACCGTGGCAAGGAACCAGAGCGCCCCAAGGCCGAGTATCCATGGTTCTGGGGCTGGGATGAGAAGACCGAAAGCTTCCTGGGCGGCAAAACCTTCGACGGCAACCGCTGGAACGACTGCCACTACACCAACAAGGTTAAGCAAGCGGCGCGCGACACGGCGGGAAAGGACAAGTTATGATTAAGCGACTCTACATCGACAACTACAAGAGCCTGGTGAACTTCGAGCTTCCGCTTCAGGAACTGACGCTGCTGCTGGGTCCCAACGGGGTCGGCAAGACCTCGGTGCTGGACGTGGTGTTCGCCTTGCGGCGGCTGCTCAGTGGCGAAACCAAGATTACGGACGCCGGCGCCTTTCCGACGCCGACGCTGACCCGCTGGCAGAAGCGAGACAAGCAGGCGTTCGAGGTGGATGTGGTGCTGGACGGGGATGAACTGCGGTATCGGCTGGAGGTCGAGCACGAGCGAGCGACCCGAAGGGCGCGGATTTCGCTGGAGCGGCTGGAGTCAAAGGGCAAACCCCTGTTTGTGTTCGAGATGGGAGAGGTGCGCCTCTACCGTGACGATCATTCCCAGGGGCCGCCGTACAGCGCGGATTGGGCCGAGTCGGCCTTGGCGCGCGTGCCACCGCGCCATGACAACACCAGACTCACGCGGTTTCTGAACTTCATGCGAAGAGTGATCGTCTGCGGATTGTACCCGGCTAGCTTTGAGACGGAATCTTCGACGGAGGATTCGGTGCTGAAGCGTGACGCGCACAACTTCGCGTCGTGGTATCGGCACGTGCTTCTGGAGCGGCAGGAGCTGGTGCACGAGTTCACCAAGGCGCTTCAGGAAGTGATCGACGGCTTTCAGGGCATCCGCATGGAGAAGGTTGGCCTGGACACCCGGGCGTTGATGGTGATTTTCGACCAGTTCGGCGAACGATACGAGCTGCGGCTTGATGAGATTTCCGATGGTCAGCGAGCGTTGATTGCTCTTTATGCGCTGGTTCGGCTTGCCGCAGGCCAGGGCTACACGCTCTTTCTCGATGAACCGGACAACTACATCGCGCTGGCGGAGATTCAGCCGTGGCTCATCGGGTTGGCGGATGCGTGCGGCGAGGAAGTGCCGCAGGCGGTGCTTTGCTCGCACCATCCGGAGCTGATTGACTACCTCGGAGGCGACCGGGGACTGGTGCTCAAGCGGGAAAGCTCGGGCGCGACCATCGTGCGGTCGTCGAACGAGCTGGCGGTCGAAGGCGGTCTGAAGCTGTCTGAGGTGATCGCGAGGGGGTGGGAGCAATGAGCCGCGGTGTCAACGTCGTCATCGTGTGCGAGGACCGACAGCACGAGGCCTTTGCCCGTCGGTTTCTTGGACAAGCAGGCAAAGGTCTCAGGGTGCAGCGGGTCGAGGTCAGCCCGAAGGGCCGCGGATCAGGCGAACAATTCGTGCGGGCGCGATTCGCAAAGGAACTTGCCTATTACCGGGGGCGGCAGCACCGACGTGAGCAAGCCTTGATTGTGGTGCTTGACGCTGATGCCCGGGACGTTGCCGGACGGATCGAAGAAATCGAGGAAGCCGCCACCCAAGGTGGTCAAGACCGACGCCGGCCGGGGGAGCGGGTGGCCATCTTCGTCCCTGCCCGGAATATCGAGACATGGCTGGCGTATCTGGGCGGGAAAGCGGTCAACGAGAACGACACCTATCCCCGCCTTGAACGAGCGCGAGAATGCAAGCGCCATGTTGAGCACCTCTATGAGATGTGCCAGCAGGGCGCCTTGAGGGAACCCGCGCCGCCATCGTTGAAGGCAGCCTGCACCGAGTACCGAGCGCGGCTGCAATCGTGACGGACATCAACGAGATGGCGATGACTCTACTTGAAGCTGTTCGCAGTTCCTTGTCGCACGCTGCACGATACAACCCCGGCGACGTGGTTGCACCCGCGGCGGCTTTGTGGACCGACGCCGATGGCCAGTGGCAGCCGGTCGTCGAGCAACTGCGTGGGTTGATGCCCGAACTGCTGACGCTGGGCGACTACGACGCCGAGACGCGGACCGGACCAGCTATCTGGCTGCGGTGCATGATCGAGCCGGCGGTGCGGGCCGAGAAGTTCCCCGACCTCGCCTGGCCGGCAAACACCGTGCCCGTGATCTACATGCCGGGCGTGAGCCGACAGACGCTCCGGGCCGTCGAGGAATGCCCCGATGCGCTCAAGCCGCTCGTCGAACTTCAGTATCGCGGGACGGTCTGGACGCAGAAGAACGGTAAGGATTGGACCATCCGCGCTTTTCTGGTTAGCGACGACGGCGGGCTGGACCTGGACGTGGCCGAGGACCAGCTCACCCTCCAGGCGATGCAGGGGGCGCTATCGCATTTGGCGGTGGTGCCGGTGGCACGGCTGCGGAGCAAGCGGCTGGAGGCAGAGGACTTCGACAAACTGATGATAGGTGACACGCCGCGCGACGTATTGCTGTGGCTGGGCGACCCGGATGGCACCCGCGGGCAGTGGGACGAAGGAAAGTGGTCGGCGTTCCGCAACCGTTGCCGGCAGGACTACGGCTTCGATCCGGAAACAGACGGCGAGATCGTTGGCGGCGAGAAGCTCGGCCAACGCAAGGACGCTTGGTACGGCGTGTGGGAGCGGTTCGCCGAGTCGCCAGCGCTGTATCCCGGCATAACAGCACTCTTGCGGCGGGCTAAGCCGAAGGGAACCTTGATCTTCGAGAAGGAGCCCTGGCCGGACGAGAACGACACTATGGAAAACCAGCTTCGGGCGGCTCTGCTGGAGGTTGGCTCGATGAAGCCGGCCGAAGCGCGGCAGCGCCTGGAGCAGTTGGAAACCAAACACGGTCCACGGCGCAAATGGGTGTGGGCGCGGCTAGGCATGTGCCCGCTGGCGAACGCGATGGAGCATCTGGCGCTGGTTGCCAAGCGGACCACGACGACGCTGGGCGGCGATTCCGCGGACGCGATGGCCACGCTCTACGCCGAGGGTGGGTATCTGGCCGACGACGGTGCCATGCGGGCGCTGGCCTGCGTGAAGAGCGCGGAAGACACCGCGGCCGTCCAGGCAGCGGTGCGATGCGTGTACTTGCCGTGGTTGGAAGATACCGCAAGGCACTTCCAGGACTGTGTGGCGGCAAAGGCCCTGCCTACGGTGGCGCAGCAGGAACTTGTCGCGGCCGAGGCAGGCGAGTGCATCCTGTTCGCTGACGGGCTGCGGTTCGATATCGGCCAGCGGCTTGCGGCAATGGCTGGAGAGCGGCAGTTACAGGTGTCTGCCGGTTGGCGTTGGGCCGCACTGCCCACGGTGACGGCGACGGCCAAGCCAGCAGCGTCGCCGGTTGCCGGAAAGCTCCGCGGGGGGCGTTTGGAGGCTGATTTCTGCCCGGAGACGGCTGATGCCGGCGAACGGCTGAACACTGACCGCTTCCGCTGGCTGCTTTCCGCCGAGGGATTCCAGGTGCTCGGGCCGGCAGAGTCGGGTGACGCGCGGGCCAACAACGCCCGCGGCTGGACGGAGTACGGCGAGTTCGACAAGCTCGGGCACTCCCTCCAGGCGAAGCTGACGGCGCGGATCGAAGACCAGTTGGAACTTCTACTGGAGCGGGTGCAGGGGTTGCTTGAAGCCGGCTGGAAGCGCGTACGCGTCGTGACCGACCACGGCTGGCTGCTGGTACCCGGCGGGATACCGAAGGTGCAACTGCCAAAGTACCTGGCCGAGAGCCGCTGGTCTCGGTGCGCGTCGATCAAGGACAGTTCCCACGTGGAGGTGCCCGTCGCCGGCTGGTCGTGGAACCCGCAGGAGCGGTTCGCCTATGCGCCAGGGGTGCATTGCTTCGTGGCCGGACAGGAGTATGCCCACGGCGGCGCGAGCTTGCAGGAGTGTTTGGTTCCGGTCCTGACGTTCGCTTCGACGGGTGCGCCGTCCGGCGTGGTGGTCACGGTGACCGAGGTCCAGTGGGTGGGCCTGCGCTGCCGGGTGAGGGTGCAGCCGGCGGTCGACGGGTTGCTGGCCGACCTGCGGACGAAGCCCAACGTCCCCAACTCGAGCATTGCCGAACCCAAGGCCGTGGATGCCCACGGCAAGGTGGCGCTGCTGGTCGCCGACAATTCCCTCGAAGGGACGATGGCCAGCCTGGTCATTGTCGATGCGTCCGGGCGTGTGGTTTGCAAAGAAGCCACCACCGTTGGAGGCGACCAATAACATGGAACTCGACCATCTGGACAGACTCGCGGCATCGGCCTTCGACGGCTACCTCGTCCGCAAAGACCTCGTGCGACGGTACAGCAGGCAATATCCCGTGCCGACCTACGTCGTGGAGTTTCTACTCGGGCGATACTGCGCGACGGTGAACGAACAGGAGATCGAAGAAGGCTTGAAGATTGTCGAGCGGCAACTACAGGACCGGACCGTCCGCACAAGCGACCAGGAGCTATTCAAAGCCAACGCCCGCAAGAAAGGCTCGGTGAAGCTCATCGACCTGGTGAAGGCCCGGCTGGAAACCAAGACCGACTCGTTTCTTGTGGAGCTTTCGAGCCTGGGCCTGAAGGACGTGCGGATCGCCGACACGCTCGTCCACGACCACGAGCGCATGCTCACCGACGGCTTCTACGCCGAGGTGACGCTGACCTACGACGCGGCCATTGCGGAGGAGAAGTACGGCCGGCCGTTCGCCATCGAGAGTCTCCGGGCGATCCAGCTGTCCAAGTCGGACGTATTGGTCCCGCTCAAGAAGGGCCGCGGGCAGTTCACCACGGCCGAGTGGAAGGACTTCCTCCTTCGTTCCGTTGGCTTGGAACCGGCGGCGATGTCGGACCGGGCGAAGATGGTGGTGCTTCTTCGGATGGTCCCGTTCGTCGAGCGGAACTACAACCTCGTCGAACTCGGCCCGCGCGGCACCGGCAAGAGCCACCTGTACCAGCAGATTTCGCCGTACTCGCACCTGATATCGGGCGGCAAGGCGACGGTCGCCAAGATGTTCGTGAACATGTCCAGCGGCCAGCGGGGACTGGTGTGCCTCTACGACGTGGTGTGCTTCGATGAGGTGTCGGGCATCTCGTTCGACCAGAAGGACGGCGTGAACATCCTCAAAGGCTACATGGCCGCCGGCGAGTTCTCGCGCGGCAAGGAGAGCATCCGCGCGTCGGGCGGCATCGTGATGGTGGGCAACTTCGACGTGGACGTGGAGCAGCAGCAGCGGATTGGCCATTTGCTCAGCCCGATGCCGCCGGAGATGCGCAACGACACGGCCTTCATGGACCGCATCCACGCCTACGTGCCCGGCTGGGACTTCCCGAAGCTCAAGGCGGACGACCACCTGACGGACCACTTCGGTCTGGTGACCGATTTTCTGTCCGAGTGCTGGACAAAGTTGCGCGAAGGGACGCGGATATCGGCGCTGCAAGGCCGGGCGCACTGGGGCGGTGCGTTGAGCGGCCGGGATATCGAAGCGGTGAGCAAGACCGTTAGCGGTCTGCTCAAGCTGCTGTTCCCCGACCCGGACATGCCGATTCCCGACGAGGAACTTGAGGCGGTCCTGCGGATCGCCCTGGAGGCGCGCCGGCGGCTGAAAGAGCAGCAGAAGCGGTGTTTAAAGACGGAGTTCCGCAACACCCATTTCAGCTATTTCATGGGCGTGGACGGCGTCGAGCAGTTCGTTTCGACGCCGGAGTTGCACAGCGACGAAGCCATCGAGGCCGACCCGCTGCCGCCCGGACAAGTATGGGCTATCAGTCCTGGCGGACAAGACGCGGCTCCTTCGCTCTACCGCATCGAAGCGACGAGCGGGCCGGGCAGTGGCGTGAAGATTCTCAATGCGCCCGTGCCGCCGGCGTTCCGTGAGAGCGTCCGGTACGGCGAGCAGAACCTCTATTCGCAGGCCAAGGAACTGGTCGGGGACCGCGACCCTCGCAGCCACGAGTTTTCGGTGCAGTTGCGGGCGATGGATACGGACCGATCCGGCCACGGCCTGGGGCTGTCGGTGCTGCTCGCGCTGTGCGGAAGCCTGATGGAACGGAGCACGAAGGGCGGCCTGATCGTTGTCGGCTCACTCAACCTGGGTGGTTCGGTGGAGATGATCCCCAACCCGGTGGCCGTCGCCGAGTTGGCGGTGGATAAAGGCGCGGGCCAGCTTCTCATGCCGATCTCGGCGCGAAGGCAGCTTCTCGACCTACCGGACGAAATGGCAACCAAGGTGAACATCGTGTTCTACGCGGACCCGGCCGACGCATTCATGAAGGCGATTCTCGAATGAGGCTCGAATGAGGCCATATGCCACGTTTGAGGAGAAGCGGTGCCGCGCGCTACTAACCGGCAAGGAGGGTTGGAATGCCGACGAGGTCCGTGAACAACTGAACAACGGACAACCGGCACCACTCACCGCGGCCAGAGACACGCAAAGAGTTCGAGGGCAGGCCTGCGGAACGGTAAGTCGAAAGTTGCCAGCTGCCCCTCGATCACACGCCGCGCCTCCTGAATCCCCGTGTCGACCACTCCCGCTTCCGCTCCTGTTCACTCGTCGAGGTTATCGCTTCTTGTACTTCGTTGCGTAGTCGCTTCCGAGCACCACCTCGGGTGCTTCGCCGACGGCGATGCGTTTGAGGTCTGCGTCACTCACCGTGCCCAGGTCGAGGGTGCTTAACGCCCTGACGGCGTTAAGCTGCTCATCGCTGAGGCTCCTGAGCCACCGGCGAAAGGTACCCTTCATCGTCCGTTCAAGCGCTCGAATCCGGCTGCCTAAGCGCATGGTTCTCCTTGCTCCCTCGCTCACTCCGCCAGACGCGATTCAACCCTGCATGCAGCATCACCTGTTTAACTGCATCATGGCCTGCATCGCCTTCGCGGTGGCTTCGAGCGACGCCACGCGCTCGCCCAGCTCGTCCACCTCGGCTTCGACGGCGAGTTGTAGGAGTGCCACGGCCGCACGCACACGCACGTGGTCGTTCTCCGCTTGGAGCGCAGTCCGCAGCGTCGCAAGCGCGTCGCCGGCGACCGCTCGGAGCAGCCCGATAGTGTCCGCGAGGCGTTGCTGACTGGCCAGCCGGTAGGCGTCGCGAAACTCTGCCGTCGCGAGCCAGCGTGTCAGTGTCCGCCTGCCGATGCCGCACGCCGCCGCCGCCGCGCTCTGGTCGGGTGCGGTGAGCAATGCTGCAACCGCCCGCTCCTGCCTTGGTGTGAGGTGCGCCATTTCACGCCATTGTGCGCCGCGTAGCACGTCGTTGATTGCTTGCGGGCAGCGTAGGCTCTCCGGTGCCGCGTTCGTCGCTCCTGGGTGGATTCTGTGCGTCGCTTCGGCCAGGGCAGTGGTGAAAGGCCAGGTCTTTCATCTCAACGAAGCGCCCGCCGCAGTGACGGCAGTGCAGTCGAAAATCGGGCTCACTCATGTGCATTCCTTGGTGCCTTTCGCGGAGGCTTCGGTGCACTGCCCGGGATCACCCGGAACCGCCGCCGGCGGCTTTCGGGCGTAAGATCCTCACCCCCTGGACATTTCGCGCATCAAACGTTGATGCCCTGGTAGCCGCGATATCTCACGCATCATGTCGTCGAGTGAGTCCTCCATTTGCTTTCTCATCGCTATTTCGCTCCCTTCCAATTCGAATGCTTTGATGTTTCCGCCGCGGTCATCCCACCCGCCGGTCATCGTGCCCGCCTCACCACGTCCCATGTGCCCCGTTGCCCGTCGCCGTAGCTGATGCCAACCGCCGCGGCGGCATCCTCGGGAAGCTCTGGCATGGGGTCCGCTCGGTCGGCCGCAGCCTCTCGTTGCGCCCGGTAACGGGCCACCATCTCCCGCCAGACGGCGGCATGGTCGGCCAGAGCCCGGCGGAAGTCGGCCTCGGTCGGGTTGCTGCCGGCCAGCCGGTCAACGGCATTCTCGGTCTGGTCGAAGCGCACCTTCAGCTCAGGCAGTTGCTCGAAGGCCCAGGGCAGGGCGCCCTCGACGTAATCGAGCCGTAACTCGACGTGCATCTCGGTCACCAGTTCGAGGCAGTCGACCGGGTCCAGCCGGTGCGCCGGGTCGGTCGGTTCGGAACCCCTCATCCGGCGTGCAAGGTCAAGGTAGCTCATGCATACCCCTTGCGTGAAAAGCGTTAAAAGCGTGGAAAGCTACCCCAGCGGCGACCTTTTCACGCTTTCCACGCTTTCCACGCGCGCGCATAAGGTCAAGCTGCTGCATCGCTCGTCCCTTCCGCCGCTGCCGCTGGCGCCTCCTCGACGTGTATCAGGCTGCCGCGTACCTGAACCTGTCCTTCTGGACGGTCAGGGAGTTCATCAACGATGGCAGCATTCCCACGGTGCGCTTGCCACGGCCGCGGACGGAGCGGATGCGCAGGCGCCAGCCGGTGACTGACACAGTGCGCCGGCTGCTAATCGACAAGGCCGACCTCGACGCCTTGGTCGAGCGCTGGAAGGAGCGAATCGGATGAGCGCAATGCCTGAATTTCAGTTGCACTGTAAGAGCGTGAATTTAACAAGTTACGTGACGCGCTGTGCTGACAAGTACAGGCAAGTCCTCGGTCAGTCCCGCTCGCCATTGCAACCTCGTACACCGGGTTGCCGGCGCGCTGGGGAGCGGTTGGGGAAGGGATCACCCGTTGCCGGCGTGGCTCTAAAGCTTGAGCATCTTCGGATCGACGCCGCGCTCGATCAGTTTCTGTTCAAGGATCGGCCGAATCTGCTGACTGGCTCGTTTAACCTGGGCTTCTGTCACCGTAGACATCTCGGCCTTGTGGTAAAGTTTGAGTGCGAAGACGACCTTGGGATCGTCAACGACCCGATATATCAGTCGGAGCCCATCCCGTTTGCTGATGCGATGGCTGGGCAGACCGACACGGGCCTTCCACCAGTGCGGGACGCGCGCAATAGGATCGCCAACGTCTCGCGGTCTGTGCGAGAGGTCGCCCGAAAAAAAGTCCTCGATATCCTTCTCAAGCCGAGGAAACTTCTTCTTGAGCTGAGCAACGTCTGCGTCGAACGGCGGTGTGCGGCAGATCTCGTAAGCCGTCATCCGTCATGCCGGGTGCTTTATGGAGTCTCGGTCTCGCTGCTCCAAATCGGCCCGCGTGGACGGATCAAGCCCGAGCGCAATGGTCTCTTCCAGATCCTCAAGGGCCTCCAAGGAGGCTTCGTAGCGTTCGTCCCATTCCGGGCGCCACGCCGCCGCGACAATCGGGCTTTGAGCCTTCAGCCGCCGAAATGTGCTTTGAAGTCTCCCGCAGGTATCAACAAGAAGCTGGCGTTGCTGTCTGAGCAGCACCAAGGCCATCTGCCAGGTGGTTTCGGGAATATCGGCAAACTCCTGGACACGCAGAGCCAGCCGGATCTCACCGACGATCTCCTCGATCCGCGTAAAGACAAACTCCAGAAGGGGAATCATAAACCGTCGCAGTTTGGATGCACCCCGTGCCTGGTCAACAGCACGCTGTCCGGACTTGGGACGCGGCATAAGCGTCCGCAGTTGAGTATCCAGGCGCTTGGCGTACTCGAATGTTTCGGCACTCAGTGCGCCCGCCCGCTCGATACAGTCGGCTGCCGTCTGGCCAAGCATGAAACCCAGCATCGCATGGCGAACCCGACCGCGCAACCGAGCCAGCACGACGCCTGCGTTTCGTCGAGATCGGCGGCGACGCGCGCCTGGCATTGGAGCAGCCGCCTGATGCGTTCCCTGCGGGCGAGTTGAGTGGCCGATGTTGACCGGAAATGGCCAGAACTGAAAAGCTGAGGCGCCGTGTGGCGCGACTGATTAAGCGGGAGTACGCGGACCTCCAGGCGTTCATGGCGTCCCAGCCTAAGCGGCACCCGGTTAGGGACCCGCTGGCAGCCGACGACGTTCGAAACTTGTGCGCCGCTTTGTCGGATGAAGAGCTTGACCGTCTTGTGGCCGGCGAGCCTCTAGCCTGAAGTTCCCGCTGAGTTCGGACGAGAATCACTGTGAAGTCCAGAGGTTAGTCGAATTCGGCCGTGCAGGGTTCTGACTACACGGTAATGCTCCGCAGCAATTCGGCAGCGTGGGCCTGCTTGGTA
>Ga0315286_10003911_pt1 | contig 14219 bp, 13 predicted proteins | sample YL17G10_0_MG_FD_205038 | JGI IMG/M metagenome (GOLD analysis project Ga0315286, IMG submission 205038) | Sediment microbial communities from Yellowstone Lake, YNP, Wyoming, USA - YL17G10_0 | ecosystem: Environmental > Aquatic > Freshwater > Lake > Sediment | place: USA: Wyoming | collected...
CGCGATCTCTGCCGCCACACTGGGACCGCTTGCGAAGAGGAGGGCACAGAATCCCATCACGAGGGTCGGGAGCGCCTGTCGTCGAGGCGCGATAGGCAGTCGTCTCGCCGTTGGCATGATTAGGGCCTTCCCTGTTGTGCGGCGGTGGAGGGCGCCTCTGGTTGTTTGGGAGGCACGGGAATCAACGTGCCGACGGTCCGATTGTCTTCCGTCAAGTATTGGCGGGCGACACGCTGAATATCTTTGGTCGTCACTGCCCGGATCCGTTCGACAAACTGGTCGATTTTTTGCCACCCGGCGCCGACGGATTCAGCCTGTCCGAGCAACATGGCATGCCGGAAATTGGAGTCCTGTTCGAAGACATGGGTGGCTTCGACCTGGTTCTTTGCCCGTTGGAGTTCTTGCTCTGTCGGCGGATCGGCCTGGAGGCGTTTGATTTCTCTATGAAGGGCTTCTTCAACCACCTCCGGCCTCTGGCCTGGGCTCACGAGGGCATAGAAGTAGAAAAGGCCAGGATCGGTCTGCAGTAAGCTGTATTCTGCTCCGACGGCAAGCGACGATTTTTGCTCATACACGAGGTTCTGGTAGAGGCGCGAACTTTTCCCATGCGACAGAATCGAATCCAGAATGTCGAGAGCGTACGAGTCTTCGCTCGTAAAATTCGGCACGCGATAGCCCATCATGACGAAAGGGACTTGTGCATCTCGCTTGAGGAGGAAGCGGCGTTCACCTTTTTGTTCCGATTCCATGGTGACGATCAATTTGGGTTCCGGTCCTCGTGGAATCGGTTCGAAGAGCTGTTTGATCGTAGGGAGCAGGCTGTCGGCGTTGATGTCGCCCACCACGACTAGGGTCGCATTGTTGGGGGAGTAATACGTGTCGTAATGTCGTTGCAAGTCGTCCAGGGTCATCGCATCCAGGTCGCCGAACCAGCCGATCACCGGCCAATGGTAGGGATGGCTGAGATAGGCCTGGGCGAAGAGCGCCTCGACGAGCGCACCTTGTGGGTCGTCCTCCGCTCGAAGGCGTCGTTCTTCCTTCACGACCTCTCGCTCCGTCCTCAACTCACTCATGTCGAGTACGAGCCCCTGCATGCGATCGGCCTCGAGTTCCAGGGCAAGCTCGACGCGGTCGGCTGCGAGATTCTCGAAGTAGGCGGTGAAATCCTGGCTCGTGAAGGCGTTGTCCATCCCGCCATTCTTGCGAATGAGACGGGAGAAGGCGCCTTTGGGATATTTCGCGGTACCCTTGAACATCATATGTTCAAGCATGTGGGATAAGCCTGCACGGCCCATGACTTCGTTGCGTGAGCCGACTTTGTACCAGACTTGGACGGTGGCAACCGGAGCTTTGGGAACTTCGACTAACAAAACCTTCATCCCATTGGAGAGGGTGAACTCACGAGGTTCCATTGCGACGGCGGGCAATGTAAAGGCGAAGACGAGACTGCTCGCGGCAATCAACCAGGATAATTGCATGATGTGTCGAGAATACAGCCAGGTCATGTTTGGGCGGCGCGCACAGTGCATGCTAGCAACGGGATTCAATTTGTGTCAAGGCACGTTCTGCGTACTCGGGTGAGAGATTGCCCAATTGGCCGCAGGCACCGAGGACGTCACGCCCCCGGCTCTTACGGACGAACACATCGAGGCCTGCCCGTCGCACGATGGCTTGAAAGGCTGAAATGTCTCCTTCCGATGGACGGCGAAAGGGACTCCCGGGGAATTCATTGAACGGAATCAGATTAATTTTGCACGCGATCCCGCGGACGAGCTTGGTGAGCCGGCGAGCATCGTCGGCGTGATCATTCACCCCGGCCAGCAGCACGTATTCGAAGGTGAGTCGTCGGGTCGGCGGCAAGGGGTAACGGCGGCAGGCGGCGAGCAATGTCTTGAGCGAGGCGATACCATTGACGGCCGGCATCAGGCGGGCGCGCTGATCGTCCGTCGTGGCATTCAGCGAGATGGCCAGATTGACGCCGAGTGGTGCAATATCTTTCATTCGCGCCGCCAGACCTGCAGTCGAGACCGTGATGCGTCTCGGCGACCATCCGAGTCCCCACGGTTTGTTGGTGAGTCGCCCTATGGCCTCTGACAAGGCCTCCATGTTGGCCAAGGGCTCGCCCATCCCCATAAAGACGAGGTTGGTAATCCGTTCACCGGGGAGCAGGCGATCTTGGGCGGTCAGCACCTGCTCCATGATTTCATGTGGTTTCAAGTTGCGTTTCAATCCCATCGTGCCGGTCAGGCAGAATCCGCAATCCAGAGTGCAGCCGACCTGCGTCGATACACAGAGGGTTAAGCGGTCCTCATCGGGGATCAGCACCGTTTCGACGGTGAGCCCATCGTTGAGCGTGAGTACGAGTTTTCTCGTGTGATCGATCGAACGGAAGACCTTGCAGCTTGCGGCGTACGGAATCGTTGCTTGTGAAGCCAGCGCCGTTCGCTCCGCTTGGCCGAGGTCCGTCATCTGGTTGATGTCTTTGGCGCGACGTTGATAAAGCCAGCGTAAAATCTGACCGGTTCGGTAGCTGGGCCATCCGAATTGCTGCACGAGCCGGCCCATCCCTTCTTCATCAAGGGCCAGGAGGTTCGTGGGAGCAGTGCGTGATGGGAAGGCGTCTTTTTCGTGCCGCATGAGGGCAGCCTACCACAGCCCCAAAAAGTGGCACAAGGTATCGGATTTACCAGGCTTTGCTGGCAACAGGGAAGGCACACTGCTATATATGTTAGAGATCGAGAGGGAGACGACGGGTGCGAGACTACCTACATCAGCGAGCCATACGAAATCTGCTCCTCGCCACCTCTATTGGCCTCTGTGGGCTTGCGCTACTCTCCGACCAGGCGTCCGCCGGTCCTACCTCTCCGTTGATATTGAGTGACGGTGACATTTGTGAGAGGGCGGAAGATTGTTTCCAGGCTGCCGCACTGCCGAAGGAACGGCTCGGCAAGGCTCTGAATAAAGAGCAAGTCTTGTTGCTCAAGCTGGATCGGCTGCAACGGCTGATAGGACGATTCCCCGCCACACTCTGGGCCAAACGCGCAGGGTTGCTGTCTGGAGTGTTGCTCCTTGACCGGAATCCTGCCGTGGCGATTCAATTTCTCCGCGCGGCGCAGCGAGATTTTCCGGTCTTGGATGATTATCTCCGACTATGGACGGGGGAGGCGTTGTTGAACCTCGGAGACGCCAAACAGGCGGCGGACATGTTCGAAAGCATTCCGCAGGCAGTGCCTGACTCCTATCTGCTGACGAAGGCTGCGTATCGAGCAGGGGAAGCGTGGTATCAGGCGTCGAGTTGTCCAGAATCGACAGCGTGGTTTGCAAAAGCGGTGGAACTGAATGATAAGGAGTCAGGGACTCCCCGGGCGCTTCTTCGGCGAAGCGCCTGCCAACTGCGAGACAACAACATACGGGAAGGCCGCGAGACCCTGATGCAGCTCTGGGTTCGGTTTGCATACAGCGCGGAAGCGAAAGAAGCAGAAGCGCTACTGGACTCGAATCTTGGTGGCGCGCCTTGGGTGGTTCAGTCGAGTGAGCGACTTGCCAGGGCTCAGGCGTATCTTGGACAATCCTTGCATGCCGAAGCGATCGAGGAACTTCGAAAGTTTCTTGCGGCTGATCCGAAGTCGCTCCGGCGCGCCGAGGCAAAGTTGAAGCTCGGTATCGCGCAGGTACGGCTGAAACAGTATGACGAAGCCCTGGAGACGTTCCGTGCGCTGGTGAAAGACGGGGAGACGGAATCCCACGAAGCGTCGGTCTGGCTGGCGCGCATCTATCTTCGACAAGGACAGGGGGACAAGTTGTTAGATCTCGCCCATTCGCTGCAGACATCTTCGCTCTCGGTGGAGCAGAAGGGGCAGATCACCTTGTTCGCCGGGATGTGGTTGGAAGATCAGAGCCGCTTTGACGACGCGATAATTCGGTACCGGCAAGTGGCAAAGGTCGGAGAGCCGGGGTCTCAGCGAGCCGAGGCACGGTGGCGCGTGGGCTGGGTGTATTACCGTACGGCGCGGTATCGTGAGGCGGGTGATGAGCTGCGTCAACTCGCCGATCAGCACGACAGCGATTTTGAGCCACAAGCGCTCTATTGGATGGGGCGCGCGGCCGAATTGAGCCAGCAGCCACACGCACGTGATGTGTATGTGCAACTCTGCCAACGATACGTCTATACCTATTACTGCCAGCTGGCTCGCGAACGGATCGATATCCCGTTGTCGGAGCCCACTGCATCAGAACCGATTCCGGCGACTGTCCCGGTGAACGGTGGCACGCCTGTGAATGGTGAGGCCACACGCTCGGTGCCTATCAGGACCGAAATCGAGCAGCAGTCCGCGTACCGTCGAGCCATTGAGCTCAAGGCGCTGGGGTTAGACTCGGATGCTGCGCGCGAGTTGGCGGGGTTGACCGATCGCTATAACCGAGACCCCGACATCCTCATGGCGCTTGCGACGATGTTGAACGAGGTGGGTGCCTACCACCATGCGCTCCGACTCGCGCGGGCCAGGTTCCGCGATAAATTGGAGCGAACCGGCGGTATCGTTGACCCGTCGCTGTGGAAGGTGGCCTATCCGACGGGTCTCCTTCCCACGATCAAGGGCCAGGGCGCGAGCGCGGTCGATCCCTATCTGGTGGCAGCGATTATTCGAGAGGAGAGTCAGTACGATTGGCAGGCTGTATCGCGGGTCGGTGCAATCGGCCTGATGCAGGTGATGCCGGGAACCGCAAATAATGTCGCGCAGCGACTCGGGCTTCCCGCGGTCGGACGGGATGACCTCTTCGATCAAGAGACCAATATTCGGATCGGCGTCCACTACGTCGAACAGTTACTCGAACAATTTTCAGGGAATGTCGCGCTTACAATTGCCTCATACAATGCAGGGCCAATGGCTGTTGGAAGCTGGATTGCGCTGCACCGTGGGCGAAGTCAGGATGAGTTCATCGAATTGATCCCGTATCAGGAGACGCGGCAGTATGTGAAGCGCGTACTGCGAAGCTACCGAGAATACATACGGCTAGACAAGGCCTCCTGATAGCCATTTCTTGACAAGATCTAGACAAGTTTCTATAGTGCGCCACAACCTGTAGGGGCTCCTTAAGGAAGAGAGTGAGGGAATGGCACTCGATCGAATGGACGCGCTCGAAAGTCGTATTAGAGATTTGGTCAAGCTGGTTCAAGAGCTGAAGAAAAAGAATGCAGTGGCTGAAGAAGAATTAAAGGTCGTTCGACAACGACTTGCGGAGAAGGATGATGCAAATCGACGGTGGGAGCAAGAGCGTGTCGATATCAAGTCTCGTATAGAAAAAGTCCTCGGCGACATCGAGCTGTTGGAGTGCCTTGAAGAACGTAAGGAGGTGGCCCTTGACTAAGACCATTGACGTGGAAATCTACGGCCAACGATATGCGATTCGTGGCGAGGCGGACGAGGGCGATGTCCGGCGCCTCGCGAGCTTTGTAGATGGCCAGATGCGCCATCTCGCGGAAGGGATGAATACGACGACCCCCTCCAAACTCGCCGTGCTGACTGCCCTCAATTTGGCTCATCAGTTGTTTGAACTCGAACGGAAGCGTGCTCAAGGTGAGGCGGATGTCGAGCAGCGGATGAAGTCGCTCATGGAATCGATCGAGGAGCAGGTACCGACCTCGCTCTTTCGCTAGATTCAACTTGCAAAGGGCGGCCCCCTTTGTTATCGTGTTCCATGTGTGTCGGGACGTAGTGGATTTTACCATAGGGATACGAATAGGTCATGCTCGAACCGGTTCAGAGATCCGGGGATACGATACAGTCACCGCAGAATGGATGTGGGTTCTTGATGCTGGCGAGATTGATGCAGATAGAAAGTGCACAAGGGTTCGTCCACCTCATGTATAACCTCTTGGAGAGGTTGGGCAAGGTCACGGAGTTCATGCTGCCGTCAAGGAGTGCAGGCTGCGGAGATGGCCAGCGGCTGCTTCCGGTTCACGCTCTGAATCCTCTCATGCAGGTGAGAGCGTACCGACGCAGATGGACCTCGTGGGATCTGTCCCGTACAGGACGTACTCGTCATCTCAATCCAGCAAGGTGTCCATCCCTGTGGAGTCCGTTCTCGGAGTAAGTCTGTAGACCGCGTTTCAGGCCGTGCCCTTCTGTTCTCTCATCTTCCCACTGCGCCCCCTCTCATTCAGAAGGACCTTCGCTAACCTTGTAGCAAAACGAGGCTGAGAAGCAAGATTTTCTCGTCTCGCGACTGTAAGGGGGTGAGCCCAATGGAGACTTCAATTTTTGCCTATCTGTTGACAGGACTCGTCGGAGGGTTGCTCGGAATCGGGCTCTTTGAGTTGATTCGTCGCTCATTGGGCGCCACGAAGAAGGTTCAGGAAGAGGAACAGTCACGCCAGGTGGTGCAGAACGCCCAGCGTGAAGCTGACAATATTGTCAAAGAAGCCAAGCTGGAAGCGAAAGACCTTGTGCTGCAGTCGAAGGCGGAGATTGAGAAGGAGCAGAAGGCTAAAATGGCCGAGCTCGCCGTCGCAGAAAAGCGTGTGCTCCAGCGAGATGAGACCATCGAGAAACGGATTAGTGCGGTAGACAAGCGGGATAGTGAGGCTCAGAAGCGAGAACTGGATCTGGTGAAGCGTGAAGAGAAGCTGGCGGCTAAAGAAGCGGCTTGTGCTCGAGTGGAGAAAGAGCACCGTGAGGCGTTAGAACGTGTCGCGGGGATGACGGCTGACGAGGCGAAGAAGCAGCTCATTCTAGAAATGGAAAGCCAGGCGCGGCTCGAGGCCGTTGGGCATGCTAAGCGGACGTTAGAAGAGGCGCGGGAGAATGCGGAACGGGAAGCGCGCGAGATCATTACCTGCTCGATTCAACGGGTAGTGCGTGATTACGTTTCTGAATCCACGATTTCCGTCGTGCCGATTCCGAACGACGCGATGAAGGGGCGGATCATTGGGCGGGAAGGGCGCAACATCCGTGCGATCGAAGCCGCAACCGGGATCGACCTGATTATCGATGAGACGCCTGAAGCCGTCATCGTGTCGGGCTTCGATCCGCTGCGTCGCGAGATCGCCAAGGTCTCGCTCGAACGGTTGATGCATGACGGGCGCATCCATCCGACGCGGATCGAGGAGATCGTCGAGAAAGTCAAAGTCGATATCGATAAGCTCATGTATGACGAGGCCGAGAAAATCATCTTTGAGTTGGGGCTCTCGGATTTTCACCCGGAATTGATCAAGGTGCTCGGTCGGCTCAAGTACCGGACCAGCTATGGACAAAACAATCTCTATCATTCGCGCGAAGCCGCGTACATTTGCGGCATCATGGCTTCGGAGCTTGGTCTCGATGTGAAGTTGGCGAGGCGGGGGGCGCTGCTGCACGACATCGGGAAAGCCGTCAGTCATGAAGAAGAAGGCCCGCATGCCATGCTGGGTGCTGAGATTGCCAAGAAGTACGGCGAGAGCGAGAAAATTGTGAATGCCATTGCGGGGCACCACGAACAAGTGGAGCCGATCTGTCCCGAATCGGTTTTGGTCGCTGCGGCTGAAGCGTTGTCTGCAGCCAGGCCTGGGGCTAGACGGGAAGCCTTGGAGACCTACGTGAAACGGCTGGAGAAACTGGAGTCGCTTGCCACGACCATCAAAGGGGTGCAGAAGGCCTATGCCATCCAAGCGGGCCGGGAAATCCGCGTCATCGTTCGACAGGAAGACATTTCCGATGCCGAGTCGTTCCAACTGTCTCGGGATTTGGCGAAGAAGATTGAGCAGGAACTGACCTATCCAGGCACGATCAGAGTGACCGTGATTCGGGAGAGCCGGTATGTGGAGTATGCCAAGTGAAGGTCCTCTTCATTGGCGATATATTTGGTGAGCCTGGGCGCCGAGCATTGGCCAGAGCTGTTCCCAGGCTGGTGGCTCAACGGCAAATCGACATCGTTATCGGGAATGGAGAGAACGCGGCCGGCGGGTTTGGCATCACGCCGGAGTTGGCAGAAGAGTTGTTCGACCTCGGTCTCGCGGTTATTACGACCGGGAATCATGCGTGGGATAAAAAGGAAATTCTCGACTACTTTCCCCGAGAACCACGCCTACTTCGGCCGGCTAACTATCCGGATGGTGTGCCTGGTCATGGGAGCGTGGTGGTCGAGTCGGCCGGCGGAGAGCAGCTCGGCGTTCTCCAACTGATGGGGCGGGCGTACATGCCGACTTTGGACTGTCCGTTCCAGGTGGCCAAAAAAGAATTGGCCGCGCTGAAGAAGCGAACGGCTGCCGTGATTGTTGACATGCATGCGGAGGCAACATCAGAAAAAATGGCGATGGGGCACTATCTGGACGGAGAAGTCGTTGCCGTGGTCGGTACCCATACGCATGTGCAAACGGCCGATGATCAGATTCTCCCGAAGGGAACCGCGTATGTGACGGATATCGGGATGACCGGTCCGCTCCATTCCGTAATCGGGGTGAAGAAAGAGTTGGCGATCGAAAAGTTTCTCACTGGGATGCCACGGCGCTTTGAAGTGGCCTCTGGGCCCTCCGTCTTTTGCGCGGTGCTCCTCGAACTTGATGCGCGCCTTGGGAAGGCACTGTCGATCGAACGAATTCGCATCATCGATTAAAGGAGACTCACCACGAGCCCTCCCGGTTTCCCTGCTTCCCTTTCTCAGGCAGCTCCTCCGAACCGGATTTTAACGGTTTCGGAGCTGACGGGGCTGCTTCGCACCTCAATCGAAGAACAATTCTCCGACATCTGGCTGGAAGGCGAGCTCTCCAATCTCCGTGCTCCCGGATCGGGACACGTCTATTGCACACTCAAGGACAAGGCGAGCCAAATTCGCGCGGTGCTATTCCGCTCCAGCGCGGTGCGGCTGCGCTTTGCCTTGCAAGAAGGGCTGCAAGTGATCGTGCGGGGGCGGCTCACGGTCTACGAGCCACGCGGTGAATATCAGATTGTGCTCGACATGGTGGAGCCGAAGGGAATCGGCGCACTGCAACTGGCATTTGAACAATTAAAAGAACGATTGGCGACGGAGGGGCTGTTTGATCAGGACAGAAAGAAGTCGATCCCGGCATTTCCCCGGACCGTGGGTGTCGTCACATCGCTGACCGGCGCAGCCATTCGGGATATCCTGGCTGTTCTTCGGCGTCGCTGGCCGACGCTCCAAATTCTTATTGCCCCAGTTCAAGTCCAGGGGGAGAGTGCCGGGCGTCAAATTGCTGAGGCGCTGACTGCTTTGAACAACCTGGGCTCTGTGGATGTCATCATTGTCGGGCGAGGCGGGGGATCATTGGAAGACCTCTGGAGCTTCAACGAGGAGATCGTGGTGCGCGCCATTGCGGCCTCCCATGTCCCAGTGGTGTCGGCTGTCGGACATGAAATCGACGTGACGCTTGCCGATTTCGTCGCCGACCTCCGAGCGCCGACGCCGTCGGCTGCAGCGGAGGCTGTGGTTCCGGTGTTGGCTGAGATCGTGGAACGGTTGCGGGAGCTGACGGTCCGTCTGGGACAGGTGATGCTCCGGCAGTGTGCCTTCGAGCGCCAGCGGCTCGATGCCGGCATTCGAGGGGTTACGGATGTACGCTTCCGCCTCCAGGAAGCGGCGCAACGGACAGACGATATGGTGGATCGATTGCGCGAGATGGTTCAACAACTGCTCGCGGCCGGACGTGAACGGGTTCACGGGGTGCAGCGCAATCTATCCGGCCTCAATCCTATTCTCGCGATCAAGCAAGGTCTGGCGACAGTCCCGCAACTCTCGAAGCGCCTTGAAGGGCAGATGGGGGTGATGTTGGTGCAGCATCGTCACCGGATCCACGCGACGCTGGCGCAGCTCAATACCCTGAGTCCCTTGGCGATTCTTGGACGTGGCTACAGTATTCTTCAAACGGTCCCGGCTGGTCAAATTCTCCATCGAGCGAACGACGTGCGGGTTGGACAGGAGTTGGAGGCTCAATTGGCAAGCGGGCGATTGAGTTGCACGGTCACGCAGGTGTTTAATGATTCCTCAGTTTGAAATCGCGGTGCGGTCGAGTATAATGAGCCCTCACCCATAAATAATAACGAGGCGCGTTGTGGCAGCGGTGAAATTTGAACAGGCGATGGCGCGGTTGGAAGCCATTGTTGGTGAGCTGGAAAAAAGCGATCTTCCTCTGGACGAATCGCTTAAGATCTTCGAGGAGGGCATTCGCCTTTCTAAGAATTGTCTCAAGATTTTAGAAGAAGCCGAGCATAAAGTAGAAGTGCTCGTGCAAGATAAGAACGGCAAGAAACGAATCCACGCCTACTCTCCAGACGACGCAGCCGATGAACCGTCCTCCTAGCCCGCATTATTCATGAACACTTCTGCTGCAATCGCTGATCCGCTGCTACGACGAGCCTTCGGCCGGCGGGCTCGCCCCTCGGACCCTCACCGTACTGTTGGGGACAGCAACTGTCTTGAAGGTCAAGCACGCAGAGGCGCCTCCGCATGCCATGAAGCATCCGTGCCGACACAGACTGCAGATACGCTCCGGCTTCCTTATTCTGTGTCCCAGCCTTGCGATGCGGGCTCAGCGGCCCACGCAACTGTTCGGGCTTGTTCAGAATGTAGACGTGATGACCCGCGCTGTCCCACGGTCTTTGAAGACCTCGGCACCATCGGTCTGTCACGTCGGGGTTGCCTGAAGACATATCGTGAACCAACACCGAACTAAGATACAAGGCACCGCCGCAGACGGCGGAGCCAGTCCCCTTGGCCTCCGCGCGCCGGTCTCGCGACACGGCTCAGCGATTTCGCGACGAATTGTCATGAATAATGCGGGCTAGCGCTGGCTTCTATTCGCGTCCATGCCCTGATGAGTGGTTTTCCTAGTCTATATGGCCTCTCCCCCTCGTATTCACAAAGAACGGTTAGACCGTGTGCTTATGGTTCAGGGCTTGGCACCGAGTCGGGAGTCCGCGGCCAGAACGATTTTGGCGGGTGGAGTATCGGTTGATGGGATCATGGTGGATAAGCCTGCGAAGTTGGTGCCGCTGGATGGGCGGATCGAGGTCGTGCAGCCTGCGTTGTTCGTCAGCCGATCAGGTGACAAATTGGCTGCAGCGCTTGATGCCTTTCAAATTGATCCGAGAGGGACAATCGGTTTGGACGTCGGGTGTTCGACCGGTGGGTTCACCGACTGTTTGTTGCAGCGAGGAGCCACCCGCATCTATGCCATCGACGTGGGGTATGGACAGTTTGACTGGAGGCTCCGTCAAGATTCGCGTGTTGCCTTGCTCGAACGGACCAACATTCGGTATGTTGACCGTACAGCGGTTCCTGAGCCGATCGACCTGGCGGTGATCGATGTGTCCTTTATTTCTTTGACGCTGGTATTGCCCGCGGTCGTCCACCTACTCAATAGCTCCGCAACAGTCGTGGCATTAGTGAAGCCACAGTTTGAAGTCGGTAAGGGGCAGGTGGGACGAGGGGGAATCGTGCGAGATGATGCGCAGCGCGAGGCGGTGACTGAGAAGGTCATTGCCTGTGCCGCTCATTTGGGGCTTCAGCTGAAAGGCGTGCTCGATTCTCCCGTGATAGGGCGAAAAGGGAATCGGGAGATTCTTGTTGGTTTTGCACGCGAGATCACAACCTGATCGGGTAGGCGGTGGACAGATGATGGCACGGATTCATAGGCGATGGGGGCATGCATGAAGGTACTCGTGACCGGAGGCGCCGGTTTTATCGGGTCTCATTTAGTCGATCGTCTTGTCCAGGAAGGGCATGAGGTTGTGGTTGTGGACAATCTGTCCACGGGGAAGCGGCGAAACCTCAATCGCGCCGCTCGTTTCTGCAAACTAGATATTCAGAGTTGGCGGCTTGAACGGGTATTTCGCAACGAACGGCCCAATATTGTCATGCATCTTGCTGCACAGATGGACGTCCGCAAATCTGTGGATGATCCAATATTCGATGCCCAGGTGAATGTCCTTGGAATGCTGAACGTGTTGCAGCAAGCGGTCAGGCACGGTGTCCGGAAGGTGGTGTTCTCTTCTTCCGGTGGGGCCATCTACGGCGAGCAGGAGATCTATCCTGCCCCCGAGTCCCATGTCACGCGGCCTCTGTCGCCTTACGGTATCAGCAAGTTGTGCGGGGAACAGTATCTATCCTACTATCAACGAGTGAGCGGACTTCAAATGGTGAGCTTGCGCTATGGCAATGTCTATGGTCCACGTCAGGATCCTGATGGAGAGGCCGGCGTGGTCGCGATCTTTATTCAGAAGCTGCTGAATAACGAGCAAGCGATCATCAACGGGAATGGACGGCAAACGCGAGACTTCGTCTATGTCGAAGATGTCGTTGAGGCAAACCTTGCGGTGATGGGTCAGGAAACCCAAGGGACGTATAATGTTGGAACGGGGGAAGAAACCTCAATCAACGATTTGCTCAGGATTTTAATCTCCCACACGAATTCGACGTGCAAGGAAGTTCATGGGCCAGCCAAAAGTGGCGAACAGGCGCGGAGCGTGATTGATTCGAGCAAGATCAATCAGGAATTGTCCTGGGAGCCCAAAACAGAACTTAGTGAAGGGCTCAAGCGCACCGTCGACTATTTCCGAGAGCGCATGAGTTAGAATCGTCCGTGCCGTTCAGGCAAGGGGGGGCATGTGTCCACGGGCCTTGGTGGGCTGGGGTTAATATCGAGGGACGGTTCCATCCACCTGGGTCGACCACGCGTCGATTCCCCCCACCAAATTCTTCACATTCTGGAATCCTTGTTGAAGCAGGAAATTCGTTGCATCGGCGCTTCTCATGCCATGGTGGCAGATGGCAATGATCTCCGAGTCGCGGTTCAACCGAGCGAGCGATTGCGGAAGTGTTCCGAGGGGTATTAGGATTGAGCCATCCAGTTTTGCAAGGGAATATTCCCATTCCTCCCTTACATCAACCAGCACTAATTTGTCGCCTTTATCAAGGCTTATTTTAAGTTCTTTCGGGGAAATGACAAAGCCCATTGAGTGACCTCCTTGCTTGAGGAGATCATAATATGTGAGGGGTGAAAAGCTTGTCAATGAGCCTGATGCCCCCTCGGTCTAGCCGTTTCTGAGATATAGCGCAGTCACCTGATGAGGTCACATCCTTTTCTTTTTTGAGAGAAGAGGAAGCAAGCATTGTACATTTTTGTCAACATCTTATCTTTTTGTGGTTATAGCAACTCACTTTAGGCATGAAAGAGAACTGGCAAGGGTTAGTTATATTGATAAGCACTAGATCGTAAGATATTGGTAAATTGCAATAATAATTTGTTTACATACGTAGTACGTAGTAGGTCTAGAAATTGCTTTATCATTCTATCAAGATAGAATGGCAGGGATCATTGCAGGGCGATAAGGTTGCCTTACAATGGCCACGCCCATTATGAAGAAATCATCAGGGCAGATCCTTGTTATCCTGGTCGCCGTGGGCAATCAGAAAGAAGCAGTCAGGATTGGCAAGGGAATGGTGAATGCGAAGCTGGCTGCCTGTGCGAACATCATCCCAAGGATCCAATCGATTTATCGTTGGAAGGGAAAAGTTGTTAATGCACAAGAAGCGCTCCTCATATTGAAATCCACCAGACAGCGGTATCGTGCCCTCGAAAAAGCGATCAAGGCGATGCATACATATGAGACTCCTGAAATCATCGCGTTGCCGGTTAAGGAAGGCCTTGATCGATATATTGGGTGGGTGCGTAGTGAGACCCACAGCTAATAGGTAGCGAGGGGGCACTACCAAAGTTAGGGGTTGACTGAAGCGACATGGATCGGTACACTTGCAGAGATTATCATAAGGGGCAGAAGAGCCCATTCAGCAGGGGGTGAAGATCATGGGACAACCGAACGGCGCAGAAGACAGCGATGCCTATACCGTCGTGATCTTTCGTGGCTCTACAGCCAAGCCACTGCGGTTTAGTTTTCCTCGCAAATTTGTCAGTAAGCTATTGATTGCCGGAGCTATTTTCGTTTTAGTCGACATTCTTGTCATCTCGCACTATGTGATTAGAACCGGCGAAGTCTGGGAACTCTCAGCCTTCCGTGCAGAAGCCATGAGTGCACGGGAACAGACCGGAGCCTTCTCTAGCGCCGTCGACGACCTGAAGAAGCGTTTAACGAGCATGAAGGAGGTCAATCAGCGACTTCGTGTCATGTTGGGAATCGAGGCCACGAAAACAGGGGATACGGCTAATGGTCGGGGTGGTGTAGATGGTCCCCTTCCCGATGGCAATACTCTTCCTACCTCTGAGAAGGCCA
>Ga0315286_10003912_pt1 | contig 14218 bp, 7 predicted proteins | sample YL17G10_0_MG_FD_205038 | JGI IMG/M metagenome (GOLD analysis project Ga0315286, IMG submission 205038) | Sediment microbial communities from Yellowstone Lake, YNP, Wyoming, USA - YL17G10_0 | ecosystem: Environmental > Aquatic > Freshwater > Lake > Sediment | place: USA: Wyoming | collected...
ACAGGTGCACGCCGGGGATCCAGGCGCTGGCGGATGCTTATGTGGGAGGGAGAACGGGGGAGGGCGGAGGAAGAGCGAGAGGGCTGAAGGAAAAGGCTGGAAGAGAGGGCCTTGGGGACGCGGCGGGAATGGGAGCAGGAGTGGGCGGGAATAGCGGTTTGGAGGCGGTGGCCAGGGAGGTCGCCGACGGCACGATCAAGATCATTGTCTGCGGGGATACGGAGGCGGAGGCCCACGAGGCTGTCGGGCGCGAGATAAGGGCCCTCAAGGCGGAGGGATTCGGGGAGAGCGACATCGCCGTCATCTCGCTCCGGGGGATGATGTACCCCGGGAACATCATGCACCGGAAGCAGCTGGGGGGATGCGAGCTTGCCCGGGCTACGGATCTTGCGGGGCGCGACCGCATTGTCTGCGACACTTTCCTGAGGTACAAGGGCTTGGAGCGGCCTGTGGTGATTATCGCGGACATGAAGACGGAGGCCGAGCGATACGCGGTCCGGATGAACATCGCCGTCAGCCGGGCCTTCGGCGCGTTGAGGGTGGTCGTGCCGAGGAGTGGGCTGGAGAAGGACGAAATCCTCAAACGGGTTGCCGAATTGGCCGAGGCAAAGGTTTAAAGGGTGCAAAAACCGACATTCATAGCCATCGATTTTGAAACGGCCGACCATGGCCGGGACAGCGCCTGCGCGGTTGGGATCGTCAAGGTCCGCGGCACGAGGATCATTCATGAAGAAGCCTGCCTAATCCGGCCGCCACGGTGCACGTTCCGCTTCTCTTATTTGCATCATATTACCTGGAAAGACGTCGCAAACCAGCCGGCTTTCAGGCACGTTTGGCGATCGCTCCGGCCGCTTTTTGAGGATGTTGACTTCCTGGCGGCGCACAACGCCTCGTTCGACCGCTCGGTGCTTCATACATGTTGTGAGACGGCCCGAATTCACCCGCCCCATCAGGATTTTGTCTGTACGGTCCGGTTGGCGAGGCGGGTTTGGGGGATTTACCCGACTTCACTTCCCCATGTCTGTCTGAATCTGGCCCTGCCTTTGGACCATCACGACCCTCTGTCGGATGCCAGGGCTTGCGCAAAAATCGTGATCCAGGCCATAGAGGCAGGTGTTTTTCCAGAATCGTATTAGGTTGCGGATGGGCTTCAGTATTCTAATAGCGTCGTTCAGCATACGGGACCTGGGATAAGGTTGTTAAGAAATGGACGCTGAGCATCGGGACAAGGCCATCCTTGAACTCGCAAAGTTCACAGGCGGCGATGTGTCCGTGGAAATCGAGGCTAGCGAGTGATTTCGAGAGGGAGGGGAGATCTATCGGCTTTTCGGCGATTTCGTGGTCGCCCGGAACGATGATCCGGCCGGATGGCCTCCTTCGCGTTCGCTTTTGCGTCGTTGACATCGATCCGAGGCCGGGTGTATCCTTTTTCGCGATGGGGAAAGCCGATTCCAAGCCTGTGGGGAAGGATTGTCGCCTCGTGCGAAAAAGAAAATTCCTATACATCGCGAGAAAAGGAATCTCCTATTCGTTCGCCGGATGCCGATGACAGGGAGCGCCATGGCATTAATGCATGAAGGTCAGTCTGTCGGCGGCACCTACCAAGTCGAACGGTTCTTGGGTGAAGGGGCCTTCGCCGAAGTCTACCGGGTCAAGCACAGGTTCCTCGGGCGGCAGGCCATGAAAGTCCTGAAGATGGTCGGGATCACCTTAACGGATATCGAACAGTTCCTTGAGGAGGCCATCATCCTGTCACGCGTCGGACACCCGAATATCATCCGCGTTTTTGACGCCAACGTGACGGAAACCTCAAAAGGAATATGTGGTTTTTTCACCATGGAATACATTGCCGGCGGAAGCCTCGATCATTTTTGGAAGTCCCACGCCTCGCAGTTTGTCCCCATTGAGACATCCGTCGAGATCATGAAACAGGTCTGCCGGGGCCTGGCCGTGGCCCACAGCGAACGACCGCCGATCATCCACCGGGATATTAAGCCCCAGAACATCCTCGTCGGCTATGACATGAACGGAATCCGTGCGCGCGTGAGCGATTTCGGGTTGGCTAAGCGGGTCAATCCGATGACCTTAATGGCCAGCGCCAGGGGAACGCGTTGTTTCAAACCGCCTGAGGTTTTTCGCGATTTCCAGAGCGATTCCCGCGCTGGGGACGTCTGGGCGATCGGCTCGACTCTCTATCTTTTGCTGACGGACCGGCTTCCCTTTTCCGAGCCGGGGGAAATGAACTCGTTCAACAGCGAGTGGTTCAAGAGGCCGATGGTTCCGCCGAGCCGGTTCAACATGCTGGTTGATCCCGTGCTGGACGAGATCGTCTCCCATGCGCTCGCCCTCAAGCCCGAGGACAGATACCCGAGTGCAACCGAGTTTTTGGACAGCATTTCTAGGTGGAAACCGCCGACCCGATCCGCGGCCCCACAGAAGCCGAAAGAGACCTGTCTCAAGGATTTGGCCAACGAATCTAAAACGGCGCTTGGGGCTTTTTCGCCGGCAGATCAGGAGATGGGTGAGAACATGGCCGCCCAGGCCATCGCGTTTTCGCGTGAAGCCGGAAGGCTTTTAGACGCCGCGGATCTCATGGAAGAGGCTTTCAACAAATGGCCCGACCTGAGAAAAAAATATGAATACCAGTTACGGATTTGGAGGCGCGGGATCATGATGTGACCAGGGTGCGGGAGAATGCTATGGGTATGCGGAAAACGCCTAAGAGGGGAACGCGGGATGTGCAGGGGAGTTCATCTCTCTCCGGTCGGAGATTCCGCGTTTACCAAGACCAAGCGAGGATGCGGTCAAGATGAGCAACGTGGACACCAAGAGACCGGACACATCTAACGGCTGCCCCGCTCTCTTGTCCGCAGGCCATCCCTTCTTGTACAGGGAAAATGCGTTCCGGGTGAGCGGTTTGCCCGTCGAATCTGGTCCTCGGGAAATTTCCAAACATCTCGATAAGCTCAGGATGGCTCAGAAATATGGCGCGACAGATACCCAAAGAACTCCCCTGATGATGATCCCTCCTCCCGATGAACAGGCCCTGAGGAACGCGCTGCACAAGTTGAACGACCCCGAAAAGCGGCTGATCGATGAGTTCTTCTGGTTTTGGCCCAATCGGCTCGGACAAAGTAGGAACGATGACGTTCTTGCGTTGCTGGCGGACGGTCATATCGATAATGCCTCCCAGCGATGGCTGATCATGGAACAAGACAGCGAAAGCCTTGTCTCCATGCATAATCTTGCTGTTCTTTATCACTGCCTGGCCCTCGACATCGAGGCCGCCGCCTTCATCAGAGCATTGACGTACGAAGAAGTCAGCAGAGCTAATAGATATTGGGACCTCGCTTTCAAGAGATGGAAAATTGTCCTTGACCACGAGCCTTTTTGGAGCCGCCTGTCCGCGAGGATTCGCGCCTTCGACGACCCCCGGTTGACAACCGGATTGGCCCGTAGGATGCGGGAATGTCTTCCCTTAGCCCTTCTCTCGATCAATGCCGATCTCGCCGTAAGGTTTGCCGAAGCTGGAGACATGGCGGGCGCTAAGCGGCAGCTCGCCGTTATGTCGTCTTGGGACTTAGAGGCCGCCGGGGCAGGCCGGGAGGACAAGGAAGACAATAAAAAGACGTGCCTCTTGGGAATAACCGGCGGCGTGGCCTTGGAGGCCCTCAAGCGTGCGCTGGAAACCCTCCGCCAGCGCATCAAATCGATTTGCAGGAGCGCCAAAACGAAAACGGACAAGGACGGCGCCCAGGGATCCGTGGCGGCCAACGACCTTCTTGAACAAGCCAACCCCCTTCTCAAGATTCTAGACGCCCTCCTCCCCGCCGAAGACGTCACGAGGGAGGCGGCTTTTGATGAGGTCGCAGGGGTTGCCCTGCGGTGTAATATTGAATTCGGGAATAAAACGGATAAATGGAAGGACTCTCTGAAGCTACTCAAGCGGGTGAAGCCGATTGCCGCGACCCAGGCGCTCAAAAGCCGTATCCAGGACAATTTAGACACCGTTAATAACAACTTCGTTTACTGCACCTGTTGGTTTTGTCAGGAGAATCCTGCCGAGATGAGTGCGGCCCTCGAGGTCCCGATGTACGGAAATGTCGTCCGGACACCGACCTATTCAGGGACCCACATCCAATATCGGCACGGCAACATGTCCGTTCCTCGGTGTGGGGTCTGTGAGAAGGTCCATGTCCGCCTGACAGCCCGCCTGACAATATGGATGACGGTAGGGGGGGTCGTCGGCTTCATCGTCCCCTTGATCATCTTGCGGGCTCAGGCGGATAGAAGCTCGGATGGAGGTTGGGTTCTAATCTGCATGCTCTTGTGCGGGATCGGCATCGGCATAGGGCGTCTGAAAGCCAGAAAGGGGAGTCCGAGCGGGATTCGTCCGAAATCGGCGGCCAAGGAATTCCCGAGTATCCGGAAGCTTTACGCTGAGGGATGGAGCTTCGGCACGAAGCCAACCTCATAATATGAAAAGCATCATGAACATGATAGTAGGATTGAGGCAATATTTGTTTCCCCGCGAGTTCCGGATCATGAAACTCCCCGAAACCGACAAGATCGAGGACTTCATTAAGGCCCTCCGGGGCGTGTCCGTCGGGACGGCCCATAAGGAACCGGCGGCCGTTGACGCGGAGCACTTGAAGCTGCTGGCCGATGTAGGAACGGGCCTATGGCGCCTGAAACAGAAAATGATACGACCGGGCACCGATCAGCCGCTCGACGAAATGCGGCGCGCCTATCGGCATCTGGAGTCCGTCTGGGACGCGCTGTCACAAGCCGGGACAGAGATCCAGGACCATACCGAAAGCCCGTTCGATCCCGGGATGGCCATCAAGGTTATTGCTTATCAGCCGACCCCCGGGCTCAACCGGGAAAAAGTCATCGAGACAATCAAGCCGACGATCTACCATAAGGGCAAGGCCATCCAGATGGGCGAAGTCATTGTCGGCAGACCCGAAACCGAGCCGCACACCCCTAAAGCGGAAAACGTCTAGACAACGGAGGGAACAGTGAAAAGAATGACGATTGATATCGGGATCGACCTGGGCACAACCAATAGCGAAATCGGGATTCTGAGAGGGACAGAGGTCGATATCATCAAGAACAATGAGGGATCCGAATATACACCCTCAGCCGTCTGGTTCGACGCGAAGAACCGACTGTGGGTTGGACGGCAGGCCAAAGAGGCGAGCGAGGCCGATCCCGACAATTCGGCCATCGAGTTCAAGCTCCAGATGGGCACGACGGAAGAAAAGCATTTTGTGCGGAGCGGCAAGCGCATGAAGCCCGAGGAGCTGTCAGCCGATGTCCTCAAGTCGCTTCGGGCGTCCGTCAAGCAGAAGATAAATGAGGATTGTGAGGCCGCTGTCATCACGGTTCCGGCTGCCTTTGAACTGCCGCAGTGCGACGCAACAAACCGGGCGGCCCAACTCGCTGGAATCAAGCAAAGCCCTCTTTTGCAGGAACCGGTGGCGGCGGCCTTGGCCTACGGCTTCCAGAGCATGAGCGATAGGGTTTTCTGGCTGGTCTATGACCTCGGGGGTGGCACCTTCGATTCCGCCGTCATCCAGGTGCGGGACGGCGTCATTCAATGGGTCAACCATGAAGGGGATAATCAGCTCGGCGGCAAGCTGATTGACTGGGCGATCGTCGATGATCTCCTTGTTCCTGCCGTAGCCAAGGAGAGCCGATTAACGGATTTCCATCGGGGGGATAAAAGGTGGCTGTCCGCCATCGCCAAGCTGAAGCACGAGGCCGAGGAGGCCAAAATTAGGCTGTCGGATCCAATGATCGGGCCCGCGACTGATATCACAATAGACTTCTGGCCCAAGGACAACATGGGAGAGCTGGTCCATTTCGAGTACGAGCTCAAGAGGGCCGATGTCGAAAAGCTCGCGGAACCGATCATTGCCCGATCGATCAACATCTGTAGAAAAGTCCTGGGGGACAAACGCCTGGGGCCCGAGCACATCGAAAAAATCATCCTCGTCGGCGGTCCGACGTTGATGCCGTACTTGAGAGACCGTCTTTCGGAAAAGGATAAGGGACTTGGCATTCCCCTGGAATTCCGTATTGATCCCCTGACCGTTGTGGCCCGGGGGGCCGCGATTTTCGCCGGCACCCAGAGAATCAAGATCGGCCCGGTTCAACAAGTGGTCGAGGGCCAGTTCTCCATCGAGCTCGACTACAAACCCATGGGACCGGATGTGGAGCCAAATATCGGGGGAAAAATATCCTCGACCCAGATCAAGGATTTCTCGGGCTTCACCATCGAGTTCATCAATTCCGGAGCGAAACCGCCCTGGCGAAGCGGGAAGCTGGGACTCGGCCCCGACGGAACGTTCAGGACTACCCTCTGGGCGGAAAAGGGCCATGCCAACACCTTCGAGATCGAGCTCTGTGACCAGAGGGGCCGCCGCGTGACGACCGCTCCTGACAGCTTTGTTTATACCGTCGGGATGGTGATCACGGATCAGCAATTGACTAGCTCGATGGGCGTGGCCCTTGCCAGCAACGAGATGTGCTGGTATTTCGAGAAGGGAATGCCGTTGCCGTTGCGCAGGAGGGAGTTCTTCAAGACGGCTTTTGAAGTGCGACAAGGCAAGGAAGGCGATTTGATACGGATCCTTGTGATGGAAGGAGATATTCTTAGGGCCAATCGCAACAACAAGATCGGCGAATTCCTGATCCTATCAAAAGACATCAAGAGGGACGTCCCGATCGGGAGCGACGTCGAGGTGACCTTAGTCATCGATGAATCCCGTTTGGTGAATGTGCAGGCCTTCATCCCGATCTTGGACGAAAATTATGAGATAACGTTCGACATGAAGACATATGAACAGATTGACGTAGAGACCGTGGAGAAGGAATTCAGCGTGGAGAAAGCCAGGCTCGCCGAGTTGAGGCGAAAAGTCGAGACCATCCCGGATTCGTCCGCAAGAAAAATCCTGAACCGCATCGACGAGGAAAGGATGATCCCCGAAGTGGAGAAAAGCCTCGTCGCCGCGTCGGCGGACCCCGATGCCAGGACGAAGGCCAAACACAGGCTGGCAGACTTGAAAATAGCGTTGGACGGGGCCGAAGATGCGGTGGAGTGGCCATTGCTGGTTAGCGAGGCCGAGGACCTTATTCCATCCGTAAAGACCATCATCCAGGAACATGGGAACAACGCGGATATACGGACGTTCGATAACTTAGAAACGGAAATCCAGAAGGCCATTAAAGTCCAGGATCCTGATATATTACGAAAGCGGATCGAGGATCTTCGGAATTTCGCCTACAGCGTCCTGGATAGGAAGGGGATCATGCAGGCGAGCTGGTTTGAAAGCCTCTGTAAAATGAAAGAGGAAATGAGGGACCGGATCGCGGCCGAACAGCTCATTTCGCAGGGCCAACGGGCGATGGCGAACAACGATGTCGACGACCTCCGCAGCGTGAACAGACAGCTGGCGGCTCTCCTGCCGATGCCGCCGCCTCCCCCCGATATTAGCACTTTGCTTTAGTCATCGAGTTCTGAAGCGCAGGGGATTAGGAACATGGCGATATCAATAAAGTCCAGTGGCACCGAACGGGAAACGCTAGCGACCATGGATCCATCGGTTGAGCTGCTTGTGACGCAGGCCCTCCTTTCGAGAGCTGCCGATCTGGCCAGGCGCGGGCGATACGCGGCCGCCGAGCAGATTCTCCGCCCGCTGATGGAAGTGAAGAAACCTGCGGCCGCCACATTGGATCTGATGGCACGCATCCACGCACAACAGGGACGCCTCTCCGAAGCGGCGAGCGCCTGGAAGCTCATGCTGGAGGCTGCTCCCGATGATGCGGCTGCCAGAGCGGGGCTGCAGAGGATCGAGCGGATGTTTGCACACCGTTGGAACAGGGGACTGCTGCTGCGGGTGGCGGTTGCCGCCGCCGTGCTGTTCTTAGTTATCGCAGTCGGCTATTTCGTGCGGCGGGATGTGCGTCTTCTGCGCAAATCCATTCTTGACGAGGCTGCTCTCGCCGCCCAGACCCGCCCTCCGGGAGCGGCGGATTCGGGTCAACCCGATGGAGGCCGGAAGGCCGGTGCCGGGGACCTGGAAAAGCCGGATGCGACGATGAGCCTGCTGGCGGACTCCATCCGCCTGGCCGGCATGGCCGTGACTTCAGAGGGCCCGGCGATCGTGATTGTCTTTAACTCGGGGCTTTTTGAAAAAGCGGCCGAACTGACGCCACAGTCCAAGGTGATGTTGTCGTGCCTGGGACAGCTTTTGAAGTCCCATGAGAAGGCCCTGACAGTCCGAATCACCGGGTGCACCGACGACATCCCGCTGCGCCCCGGGGCGGCCTATATCGACAACGTCGCGTTGGGGTTCGCGCGGGCCAACGCCGTGGCCGACTACCTGAGGACGGTTCCCGGCCTTCCGGCGTACATGTTTCTCCTGCGAAGCACGGGGGACATGACAGCTCCTTATCCGAATGACACGCCCGTCAATAGGCGAAAAAACAGGACCGCGGTGCTGCGTGTCTTCGGCTCCGGCCAAGACGTGACGGGCGCGACATGAGGAAGATCGGGGTTCACCCCTCTCTTCAGCTGACATGTGCCCTGGCAAACAGGGAGGCGCATTCCTCGGGAAGCGCCTTGATCGAGCCCATCCACTTTTTCCTGGCGTGCCTGCTGATTATCGATGATTGCTTCCACGAGCAGGGCAACGCCCTGGGATTTCCGCACGAGGAAATACGAAAAATCGTCGATACGGCCGGCGAAGCCCTTCGCGCCTCGGGTCTTACCGGCGAGGTCGTTACGGTGCTCCGTCGCGAACTGACAAAAACTCTCCGCCAAAGGGATGTCGTCAGCGAACCCGTTATGTTGCACCGTTCCGAGGAATCCCGCGCCTTGTTCCATGACGCCATAGCGGATGCATCCCGGACAGGAGCCGAGGCCGTGAGCATGAAGCACCTGTTCGACGTCCTGCTCGATCGCTTGCCGGATAAACCTTCGGCCCTGGGCAGGATGCATGCCGACGCTCTCATACACAGTCTGGGTTTCCGGCCAGAAAAAACGCTAGGAACTACACCTCAGCGGGCCGGCGGCCCTCCAAATTCTCCGTTATTGGACGCACTGGGCCGGGATCTCACGGGCCTGGCGCGAGCGGACCTCTTGCCGCCGGTCGTAGGCCGAAAAAAGGAAATTACGGCCATTGCCCGCTATTTGCAGAGGACGACAAAACGGAATGTTCTCATCGTCGGCGAAGCGGGCGTCGGAAAGACGGCCGTTGTCGAGGGATTGGCGCAGAAAATTGCAAAAAAGGAGGTTCCCCTCTTCCTGCAATCCCTGAGAATCGTCCAGGTCAACATCTCCGACCTCGTCGCGGGCACTTCATACCGTGGAGAGATGGAAAAGAGAATGAAGTCGATGATCGCGGAGGCGACGAACGACCCGAATCTGATTCTCTTCATCGACGAAATCCACCTGGCCGTGCGGGCCGGAACCGGGAACGGGTCGCCTATGGACATCTCCAGTATGCTCAAGCCGGCATTATCGCGAGACGATTTCCGGTGCATCGGAGCAACGACATTCGACGAGTACGAACGCTATATCAAGCCTGATGGCGCCCTTAGGAGGAGGTTCCAGATGATCCGGATAGGCGAGCCGGACAGAGACGAATCGGTCCGGATATGCATGGAATGGGCGCGGAGGATTGAAGACAGACAGCAGGTCGTCATCGCCGAGGAGAGCGTCCGGGCGGCCGTTGACTTGTCCCTGGAGCTGATCAGAGGGCGCTTTCTTCCAGACAAAGCCATCGATCTCCTCGAGAATGCGGCCGTTTTGGTCAAGGTCTCGACTCTCTCCGAGCATGGGGCCCTGCCCAGTAAAGAAACGCCCACGGTGCAAGTCCAACACATCAAGGCCGTCCTGGAGGAGCAGTTTGGAATATCTGCCGACATGTCGGGAACCATGGACTTGAAGGGGGTTGAAGCCCACCTGAGATCAGAAATCGTCGGACAGGAATCCGCCATTCGGTTGATCCTGCAGGAGCTTCGGGCCGTCCTGACGAGAAGGGAGAGACGCCAGGGACCTTTGTCCGTGCTGCTCTTGACGGGACCCACGGGAACAGGGAAGACGCTGGCCGCAGACACCTTGGGGCGGGCGCTTTTTGAAAAGAAGCCTGAGGCGGTCGGCAGGTTTAATATGAACGAATTCAAGGAGCGTCACGAGCTCGCCCGGCTGATCGGGGCGCCGCCGGGGTTCATTGGACACGAACAGCCTGGACCGCTTTTTCGTTTCGCCGAGACGAATCCCCAGGGGGTCATCATCCTTGATGAGATGGAGAAGGCGCATCCGGAGATTAAGGATTATTTCCTGGAGATTTTCGACCGAGGTGAGGCCAGAGATGCCAAGGGGCGGATGGTGGATTTCAGGCCCTACCTATTCATCCTGGCCTGCAATATCCCGGGCCGGAGGGAGCTGCCCGGGCCAATCGGTTTCACGTCTGCCCGCGAAGCGGATGCGGCATCCCATGATCGCAATGCCGACGACACGCTGCATCGGTATTTTCGCAGGGAGTTCCTGGCCAGAATCTCCCGGATCGTCGAATTCGGAGATCTCGTGTTATCTGACTACCTCACGATTCTAGAGAGACGGCTCCTCGTGTTGTCCCGGGATATCCAGGAGGAATTCAAGGGCGTAGTCCAAATGACCGATGCCGCCAAGGGGCAATTCGCCGGTCGATGCGTTGAGCAACCTGACGGCGGCCGAGGCTTTGGCAGATTATTCGACCAGCTCATCGCGATGCCCTTGCGTGAATGCGCAACAAGGCGACCTGAAAAACGCATTCAACTCAAAGGTTTCGTTGGAAACGAGCCTGTCCTTGAAGTCGAGGAGGAAAATTAGGGCCCGACTGAATATTTGTTGTTGCGGAATCACTGCAATTGATTGATCAGGCAAGCAAAAAGGCCCCCTTTATGGGCGTAGAAAAATGACCACCCGTATCATGGAGTTTCTTAAAATTCAGCGCATCCGATAGCCCGAGGTTGAAGAGAGCTCAACATGAACGTGGCTCAGTCCCCAGCACAAAGATAAGTGAGGTCAGGGGAGCAGGTGCTGACCCTTGTGTTGCCGGTCATTGATGGGATTCAGATCGATCAGCAATTTCTGACGTATCAGCCCAATTTCCTGAGGGCTGAAATCCTTGGCTAGAAGATGCTCAATAAGCTCCACCTGCCTAGGCTGACCAAACGCAAGGCGGTAGATCGCCAACGTCTTCAGAATTTTATCGAGCTTGCCCTGATCACGGCTGAACGGGTACATGGGGATAATACGCTCGATCTTCACGCCGCTAAAATCGACATGCCAATACGGCACTAACTCACACTTGCCCGGCCGTACCCGTTCCTCTAGATCGGCGATCTTAAATAGGCATTGCCAGATGTCGCCGTGCCCGGCCTCCGATGGCAACTGCGCAAAGTATTTGTGTGCCAGTTCCTGTCGTATCACCAATCCCTTGAATCGATTGATTCGCCCCTCGCGCTGCTCTAAGTCGATTGGATTGCCTGGCAGATTCCAGTGCACGATCTTCCGGCAATATTGGTGAAAATCCAAGCCCTCCTGACCTATCGATGTCGTGGCTAAAACGAAAGGCCGAAAGGGAGAGTTGAAGTTCTCCCGAATGCTTGTTGCGCGTTTCTGGCCCTGATCTGTCTCAAATCTTTGATTCCCGAAGTCGATGGCATAGTGACAGCGCATCTTTTGCGGCCGCCCCTTAAGAAAAGTATCAAGGCTATCGACATTGATGCTTGCTGCCGTAATATTGATCGTTTTTACCACATGGCTGATTGTGGCCGACATTGTTGTCTTCTGTCCCTTGGTCAGGTGACCATATTCGTCCACCAGAGCCGGTAAGCATCCATCCCCGCAGTAACGTAGTACCTGTCGCCAATAATCGTCCGGCTTCGTGGAAAGCCGTACTGCGCAAATGGACTCCGGTTTGTTGAAAAGATTCAGAAACTCGTCTGCGATTTCAAACGCCCCGCGTAGATGCTCTTTCGTAACGCGTTTCCGATCATCAGGGAATAGTCGCAGCATTGTTCGCAATGACACCACAGATGGGGATCCCAAGGCCATATCAGCGAGGACATCAGGGAGATCTCGAGGCATAGGGCCGAGGTCGGACTTCTCAGGGTTTAAGAAGGCATCCCGGAACACCCTCATGTGAAGTCGCTTCCTGCTCTCTTCACGATCACTGGCAGCCCCCTGAAAGGCGCACGATTCCTCCAAGAACTTCTGATCATGGAGCCAATAGGAAACAGTCCGCCGCAACGTTGCGTCGGCGCGATCAAGCAACGCGGGCGCCGCCCAGTACCACTTGTCGGACGACCCGTCCCGATGTACATATTGATTCAGCTCGGCATGTTTTATCATGCGAGCGATTCGGTTCTTCAACGCTGCCCGTAACTCCTCAACCGACAGCGCCTGGTTCATTTCCTTTGCTGGGTCATATGCCGCAGCAAGGGTCACACATGGATATAGGCAGCAAAAGTTGCTCATGCTCTTGGCCGTCGTAACGTCCTTCTCTTTTGTGCGGAAAACCAGCAAGGGCACCGGATGCCTTTTGTACTTAGGCTTATCATGAGGTGGGAAGTATCGACGCGCTTTTACCTCTCTGGGCTCACGAGTCTTGGGGTTGCCTATCGTCAAACGCTCGACTTCGTAAGATAACAGGGACGCGATCATCCGAGGCACCATGACCCAGCCTGAAAACACAAGAACCTTGGAGAACCCCAGGGTATCTTTAAAAGCCCCGCCGAGCCGGTAGTACGGCATGCTCGGCGGTACCCACAGCAATCTGGCTCCGGAGGTCCCGATGGCTTCCTCGGCGAGCTTTGCCAGTCGGGCATGGGCGCAGGTTGGCATGGATGACTGGTCAATCCCCTGGAGTACGACAAGAGCGTACCGGTTGAGTCGGCGCAAATCCAGCCATGCGTCCCGGTGTTGCTTCAGAGCGGCACTGACGGCGTCGTTCCGGCGGCATTCCTTGAGCAGTTTCTTAAGCGCATAACCATCGAGATAGGATAGTGGGTGTGGTGATGACTTGCAGTACTCAACGGGCTTGCCGATCACATGCCTCTTCCCTTGGTACGCCAAGCTCATTGCAGCCGCAATATGGTCCGTGGAGAGGTAGTTGCGTACATCTCGCATATTAAAGACAATGTGATCATTTCGCCACTTATCGACAATCATGGCGCCGGGATCGGTGGCTACTATCTGGCGCTCCGTCCGGCACATTACCAAACTCAGAATGCGCTCGATGTTTTCGCGGTGAGTCGGGTCCAGGTTCAAATCCCCCTTCTGCAGATTGAAGAGCTGGAGATATAGTCCTCGCCGATGGCGTTCGTAACTCTCAAGCGTGTCGGCATTGCCTTTCGTCAGGAAGCTGAGAACTTTGCCGAAATCCCGGTAATGATCCTCGTTGTTGCATAGATCAATATCTCCCGTGAAAGCCTTAAATGGCGTAGCAGACAGCAAGAGGATTCGCGCCCGACGAGTTCTGAAGATGCGCTGGGCTATCTCTTTTTCCTCATCGTGACTATCGGGGTCGATCAGGTTCCGAAACCGCTGGAATTCATCAAGTATGAAAAGGTCCGCATCCACATACTTCAAACATCTGTCGATGAGCAATCGCCGGAGGACACCGCACACTTCGTTGCATGCATACCGATGGGCATTCTCGTTGTTCGACCGGAGCATCTTCGCCAGGTCATGAGTAGCTTGGAATATGGACGGCCTCTGGTCGTCCGATAGGCCCAGCAATTTGTAGGTCCGAGGCGCATCCCTTGGCTTAAGCGTTCTGCTGCGGAGCAACGTCAGGAAGGCCTCTGGAAGCCCGCTTCGCAGCCGGAGCTTTGGGTCATGGCGGCGATCCTCCATCCGAAGCCGAAACTGATCGATCTCCTGCTGAACACATCCACGCAGGAGGCAAGCTAGTCCCCTGCGGTGGGCCTCCATCTTGGGCTCCGTGCAGAGCAGAGAGTAAACGATGGCACGCTCAGGCATGGTGCCTGTTCCTCCCGATACTCGGAACGATGTTCCTGGGGTAAGAGTATTGAGAATAAGATTCTGAGCATGCGGATTATCATCTTCATGTGGGGCGTAAGCCAGATAAGCGAGGCGGCGTACCATACCTTTGGCAAGATCTACTTCCGGGAACACGTTCAATTTCGCGACATTCTC
>Ga0315286_10003913_pt1 | contig 14217 bp, 13 predicted proteins | sample YL17G10_0_MG_FD_205038 | JGI IMG/M metagenome (GOLD analysis project Ga0315286, IMG submission 205038) | Sediment microbial communities from Yellowstone Lake, YNP, Wyoming, USA - YL17G10_0 | ecosystem: Environmental > Aquatic > Freshwater > Lake > Sediment | place: USA: Wyoming | collected...
CTTGCACCCCGCCACCCAGGTGGCCACCACCTTCCGGCGGAGCGAGGCGTCCTTGATCTCGGCAAGCAGCTTGCCGAAGAGCTTCTCGATGTCTCTGGCCTGGATCATCTCCGTCACGCTTTCTTCAAGGCCTTGATGACCGCGTCGCCCATCTGGCCGGTGGAGGCCGCGCCCTGCGCCAGAACGTCCGGCGAGCCCTTCCGGCGCAGCATGTCGTAGGTCCGGACCTTGCCCTCCTTGACCACCCTGACCACCGCCCCGGCGATCTTCTCGGCCAGCTTGCTCTCGCCGAGGTGTTCGAGCAGCAGGCACCCCGAGAGGATCGCGGCAATGGGGTTCACAATGGACACCGGGTAGCCGGCGTACTTGGGCGCCGAGCCGTGGGTGGGCTCGAAGACCGCGACGGTTTCGCCCAGGTTGGCGCTGGCCGCGAAGCCCAGGCCGCCGACCAGCCCGGCGAAGCCGTCGGAGACGATGTCCCCGAACATGTTGGAGCTGACCACCACGCCGTAGTCCTCCGGGTTCTTGGTCAGCCACATCATCTGGGCGTCGATGTTGGTGTCCCAGAGCTGGATGCCCGGGAAGCGCTTCTGGGTCTCGCGGGCCTCCGACCACATCATCCCCGAGGTTTCCCGGATGACGTTGGGCTTCTCGCAGACCGTGACCGACTTGTAGCCGCGCCCGGCGGCGTACTGGAACGCAGCCTCGATGATCCGGCGGGTGGCCGGTCGGCTCAGGATCCGGCAGGAGACGGCCAGGTCTCTGGAGGGCACGTCCTTGAAGGCGGCCATCTTCTGGTGGGTTTCCAGCGCCTTCCTGACCTGGTCCGGCGGGTTGGTCCATTCGACGCCGCAGTAGAGGTCCTCGGTGTTCTGACGGAAGACGACCACGTCCACCTTGGGCTCGACCACCGAGCCGTCGGCCGAGCGGCGCACGAAGTTGAGCGGGTTGCCCGGGAAGGAGCGGCAGGGCCGGATGCAGATGTCCAGGTTGAAGTGCTGGCGCAGGCCCACGATCGGGCTGAAGTAGACCAGGCCCCGGCCCCGGAGTTCGGGCGCGAGCTCCTTCTCGGCGGCCTCGCGCGGCTTCGAGGTGATCGCCCCGAAGAGCCCCACCCGGTGCCTCTCGAGCAGCTCAATGGTCTTCTGCGGCAGCGCGTTGCCCTGCCGGCACCAACAGTCCCAGCCGATCTCGGCCGAAACATAGTCGGCCTTGAAGCCCGCCGCGTCCAGCACGCGCAGGGCCTCCGGCAACACGGTCTTGCCGATGCCGTCGCCACCCATGGTCACAATGGTGCGTTTGGCCATGCCCGCCTCCTCTTCCCGGGCGCGGCGGAGGCCGCCCGCCGCAAGCGGCATTATAGACTAGCGAATGCCGCCCGCAAGAAAAGCGCAGGAAAGTGGACTGGTCCGCCCGGAGCCGCGGCCGCTCCCCAAGACGCGCCCGGCGGAAACCGCGGTTTTACCCTTGACCGCCGGGCGCGCAACGGGTTGAATCTTCTCCGGGGGCGCGGAGGCTCCCGCGGGTCCCCGAGGGACGCGGTGGAGGAACCCTGATGCGAACCTTGGCTCTTGCGCTGTTCCTGACCGCAACCGGCTCGGCCCTGGCCGCCGAAAACGATTCCGGCGGCGTGGGCCTCTTCAGCCGCGCGGACGATTCGTCGGTGGTGGTCACCCCCGGCATCTGGTTCACCCAAGGCTTCTCCGAAACCAAGACGGAGTTCTCGGAGACCGGCAAGGTCAGGCAGGAGGCCAACCTGCTGGCCACTGCCGACCTGGAGTTGCGCGTGCCCGGCCATCCCTGGCTGGCCTTGTGGGGCCGCGGCGCTTACACGGTGGCCAACAGCAAGGTCAGCTCGGACGCCGCCAAGGACATCAACTCGACCTTCACCATGGCCGAGGCCAACCTGGTGCTGACCCTGGCCGGGCGCGGCTCGCCGATCGCCGAGAACGACGACTACCCGCGCAGCCGCCTGGACCTCTACCTCGGGGAGCGCTACTTCCGCGAACAGTATTCCGCCGAACTCACCGGAGACGTCACCCGTGAAGTCGACGGCAACTGGGTCGGCTCGCAGATCGGTTTCCGCGGCGAGTGGTACCTGCAAGACACCTACGACTATCCGGAGCTGCGCGGCTGGAGCCTCTCGCTCCGCGGCGCGGTCATGCCCTGGGCGACCTATGAAAGCGCCGACCGCCGCGACACGGTCAAGACCTTCGAGCAGAAATCCGACCGGGCCTATGGCGGCGACGCGGCCGCCGCAGTCAACTGGCGCAAGGGTCCGGTCATCTTCAGCCTGGGCTTCGAGGCCCTCTGGCTCCGCACCGACCAGGGCCACGAGAAGGACGCCCTGGGCAACGAGGACGACCTGCTCGAAGCCCGCTCGAACCGCTACGGCGCCTTCCTGACCTTCGCGCTGAACTTCTGAGCGAGGGTCCCGCCGCGTCGGGCCGGCCGAGCCGCCGGCCCGGTTTTTCTTGTGCGCCGGCACCCGTCGGAATCAGCAGTGCATGTGCTCGCGGTAGACGCCCACGGCGTACTGGAAGTCCTCGTACTTCACGTTGGTGGAGACCGAGTGGTCGGAGCCGAAGACGTAGCGCGCCCCGCGGGCCTTCAGGCCCTCGACCAGTTCGGTGACCTCGCGGCGGATGAGCCTCCGGTCGCCGGACTCGAGCACCCGGGCGTCCAGGCCGCCGACCAGCGCCAGCCGGTCCCCGTAGCGCTCGGCGATCTCCAGCGGCTGGCAACCGGCCTTGCGCTCCATGGGGTTGAGGGCGTCGAAGCCGGCCTCGACGATCAGGGGCAGCGCCTCGGTGACGTTCCCGCAGGAGTGCAGCACCACGGGCAGCTCCAGGGAGTGGAAGAACTCGACCATCTCCCGGTAATATGGGAAGAAGAGCTCGGCGAAGACCTGCGGCGAGCAGAACAGCCCGCCCTTGTAGCCCAGGTCCTCGTACATCCAGATGCCGTCGGGCCGGCCGGCGCCCTCGAAGAGCGCCCGGTAGTGGGCCTTGAAGAAGTCGGTGTAGACCCGGTTGTAGTCGTGGATCCAGCCGGGGTCCAGGAGCACGCTCTCGTAGAGGCAGACGTCGCCCATCGACTGGCGGGCGTTCTCCCATACGAAGAGGTGGCCGTAAAAGCACCAACGCTGCTGTCCGCGGCGGCTGGCCAGGGCGGCCCGGGTGTCGTCGATCTTGAGGCGCTCGGGGTCGAGCTCCAGCAGGTGCGGGCGGTAATCGCGCTCCCAGACCTCGCGGCTGGTCATCCGGAAGTCAACGTGCTCGGGAGTGCCGGAGCGGCTCTTCCAGTACTTGAGAGCCGCGCCCGCGCCGTTGCGCCGGACCGACCACTCGGCGGTCTCGTCGACCAGCTCGGAGACGCCGCGCCGGGGCAGGGCGTCGAACCAGCCGCCGACCGAAGCCATGTCGAAGCCGAAGTGTTCGCCGGGGTCAACCGGCTTGCCGTCGGGCTTCCGGGGGTAGCCCTGGGCGGTCCAGGCCTCCAGGGTGTCCCACCAGATGGAGTCAAAAAGCCCGGCGCGCTCGGCCTTGCGCCCGCGGAGCAGGCTGTCAATGACCTCGGCGGAGCTCTGCATGGCGGCCTCCTGGCCCAAGTCGGAGCGGGTATTCGGCGGCCAGCGGCCCGGCTCGCAAGTGCGCCCGCAGGCTATCTGGCCACCCGGGTGGCGCGTTCGATGCGCGGGTCGCTGAAGACGTCGGTCCCGTCGCGGCTGGTGCTGGAGAACTCCGAGACGATTGCGCCTTCCGGGCCGGCCTGGAACCAGTGGAGCGTGTCCGGCGGGATGGTGTACTGCTCGCCGGGCCGGAGCTCGACCTCGTGGAAGACCGTGTGCCGGCCCTTGGGCGGCCGGGCCTTCGGCCGTTTCGGCGGCTCGCCGGGGACGCACAGCCAAACCCGCCCGCGGCGGACCCGGAAGGTCTCCATCTTCCCGGGGCGATCCTCGACCGGCGGGTGGCGATGCTCCGGACAGGTCTGCCGTGGGAAGAGCACCAGCTCCTTGGCGCAGTAGCGGTCGGTGTTGACGTAGGTGACGATCTCCAGGCCGGTGTTTTCGAGGTCGCCCAGGCCGAAGTCGGCGACCTCCAGGTTGCGGTGCTCCCTGGCGGAGAGCACGATCCCCGCGGCCTTGAGCATCCTGGCCGCGCGCGCTCGGGCCCTCTTCAACTGGCTGAGCGTGAGCATGGTCAGCTCCTGTCCGCCGGGCCGGTCCAGACGGCCCGCCTGGCCTGCCACTTCCAGCCTGGCAGAGAGAGCCCGACCGGCAGGCGCGGCCAGCCGGCGCGGATGCGCCGCGCCAGGCGCGTCCAGGGGATGATCCCGCCGGTGGCGTCGGCGCTCTCGACGCAGCATGCGCCCGTGGCCACCGCGGCGGTGAGCGTCTCCTCCGGGCCCAGCCCCTTCACCAGCCCGGCCAGGAAGCCGGCGATGGTGCAGTCGCCGGAGCCGGTGGTGCCCGCGACCCTCACACGGAAGCAGGGGGCCAGGAGTTCGCGGCCGGCCCAACGGAGCGCGTCCGGGGCGGCCCGGCCGCAGTCGGCCAGGCGCGACCGGTCGGCGGTGGTGCGCAGGTAGAGCCCGTCGGCGCCGAGCTTGATCCCGACCGCGGCGGCGCCCATGCCCAGGAGCCGCCCGGAGAGCCGCCCGAGCAGAGCGCCGTCGGCGCTCCGGCCGGACCGGTCGCCGAGCATGAAGCGGATCTCCTCCAGGCTGGGCAGGAAGAAGTCCACCCGGGGCAGCACGCGCGCGAGCAGCCTGGGCCAGTCCAGCCGCCCGGCCTCCGACCGCGGGTCGGGCATGGCCATGTCCAGCGAGGTGGTCAGCCCCGCGCGGCGCGCGCGGCCGAGGAGCTCCCGGAGCTCCCGCCCGCCGTCGGAGCGCATCCGCCTCATCAGCGGCGGGTAGCCGAAGTGCAGCAGCGCGGCGCCGGCCAGCCGGCTGGCCGGCACGTCCGCGGCGCGGAAGGTGTCGTTGGCGCCGGGGGAATGCAGGAACGTGCGGTCGGCGCCCGGCGGGCTCAACACCACCGTGTAGGAGGTGTTTTCGCCGCGGGCCACGATCATGCCGTCGGCGAGCGCGCGGCCGTGGCTGCGGAGCCTGGCCAGGACCGCGCGGCCGAAGAGATCGTCGCCCACCTTGCCCAAGAGCGTGACCGGCAGCCCCAGGCGGTGCAGGGCGATGCCGGTGTTGGGCACCGCGCCGCCGGTCGAGACGGTCGCCGGGCCGACGACCACCAGCTTCCCCGGGGCGATGCGCGTGCCGGAGGCGTAAAGCTCGGGGATGATGTCCAGGCAGACGTGGCCGGCGACGGCGATCCGCCCGGCGACGGCGCGCTTCGGCCGCCGCGAGTTCATGGCGCTCCGGGCAGACCCGCGCCTGGAGCCCCGGCTACGACTGCTTGCCGATCTTCTGGGTCCAGGGGCTCCTGGGGTACTTGCGGCTAAGTTCCCCGTAGGCCCAGGTGGCGCGCTTGCTCCAGTCGGCGCCGGCGCCGGCAGCCTGGAGCCGCTCGCACCACAGGCCCACTTGGTAGTAGGCCCGGGGCTCGGCCCAGGGGCTGCCTTTGTACTGGAGCACGGCGCGCATCATCTCCTCGATGGCGTCGAGGGCGCGCTCGCTGTTCTGCTTCTGGGCGAGCTCGGCGGCCTTGCTGGGAAGCCCCGCCAGCAGGCTTTCGCCGAGCACCTGGTGGGCGTCGGCGGCGGCCGGCACCGTGAAGCCCTTGACCGCCAGCACCTTCTTGGCGTACTCGGCGGCGTCACCGGCCTGCCCGTCCATCAGCAGGCAGCGGGCCGCGCCGGCGTAGGCCATGCAGAGCACGTCGGGGGCCGGGTTACCCTTGGCCACCGCCTGGTAGGCCGCCACGGCCTTGGCAAACTCGCCCTCCTTGGCCTCGGCCTTGCGTTCCAGGAGTTCGGCGCGGTAGACGCTGGCCAGGAACTTGCCCTCGTCGCCCAGACTCTCCAGGGCGGCCAGGCCCTTGCTGGCGTCGTCCCACTTGCTCAGCTTGACGAAGTTGGCGAAGAGGCCCTCGGCCACCTCGCGCTTGAAGCAGGTTTTGGGCATGTCCTCGATGAGCGCCTTGTAGGCGACCGCGGCCTTCTCCGGATCGTTCTGCTTCTCCCAGCAGATGGCGATGTGCAGCCGCACGTACTGCTTGGCGTACTTGGGGACGTTGTCGTCCTTGAGGGCGTCCTCGTACTTGCCGATGGCCAAGTCGTACTCCTTGGCGTTCTCGTAGCTGCGGCCGACCTCGTAATGCCGCTGGAGGCACTCGTACCGGACCTTGGCGCGGACCACCTCCTTGGGGCTCCAGCGCGCCGTGCCGACGCCGGAGCCGCTGGTGATTTCCACGCCGTCTTCGTCGTCCCCCTTGATGGTCCCCTTGATAGTCTGCTGCTTGTCGGCGAGGTTGACGACCAGCTCATCGGCCAGGACCGGCCCGCCGAGCAGAAGCAGGGCGAAACCGAGGACGGGGATCAGCCGCTTCATGGCACACCTCCCGCGCGCGGAGACTACCGCGTCTGACCTACACCTTATACCCGACCGGCGGCCGTGTCAAGGCCAAGGAGGCATCTTGCGGCCGGCGCCGCGGGGGAAAACGGAAATCCGGGAGCATTCGCTTGAATATGGATGGTTTGGGGTGTATAGGGAAGTGTCGGGTAAGTCCCCGCATCCCCGGAGGAGGAGGATTCCGCCATGACGCTCAGAAGGTCGCCCCCAGTGGTCCTGGCCGCCGTGCTGGCCGCCTTGGCGCTGGCTGCGCCGGCCGCCCGCGCCTGTGACATCAAGATCTACGACGCGGCCCTCAACCAGTGGCCCCGGAACTATTACTTGTTGTACCTGGTCCACAGCAACGCCCGGGACCTGACCCCCGCCCAGGACGAGCTGGTCAAGAAGCTCCGCGAGAAGCAGTTCGCCGACACCAACGCCGACGTGGTCAAGCTCAACCTGGACGGCTCGATGCTCCGCGAGGACCGCGAGTTCCTCTCGGCGCAGGGCTGCAACGGCTGGCCGCAACTGCTGATCCTCAGCAAGGAGGGCGAAACCATCGCGCGGGTCTCCGGCGCGCTGGACAAGAAGGGCCTGGAGCGCCTCAGCGAGCGCATCGGCATGCTCTCGCCGGGAGCCCGGGCGGTGCTGCTGGCCCCCAAGTCGGACGAGAAGTCCTGGAAATCCGCCGAAGCGGTCACGGCTGAAGCGCTGGCCGCCGCGGGGATCAAGGAGCTCAAACCCGAGTTGCTGGACACCGAGGCGCCGGCCAACAAGGAGCTCGCCGAGAAGTGCGCGCCGCCCAAGCTCCCGGCCATGTTCCTGGTATCGCCTAGGGGGACGATGCTGGCCGCCTTCCCGGGGGACATCAAGGAAGCGGAGCTGGCCAAGGCCTTCGACTCGCCCGCCCGGCAGGAACTCACCAAGACGCTCGAGAAGGAGAAACTGGCCATCGCCTTCGTCTTGGTCACCGGCAAGGACAAGAAGGCCAACGCCGACGCCGAGAAGCGCCTCAAGGCGGCCATCAAGCAGTCCGAGAAGCTCCTCAAGATCAAGGTCGGCCGCGTGGACGTGGCCGCCGGCGACCCGGCCGAGGCGGTCTTCCTTAAGAACCTCGGCGTCAAGGAAGGCCCCGCGGTGGTGGCCGTCTTCGGCAAGGGCAAGCGCCTGGACCCGCTGGACGCCAAGTTCACCGAGGACGACATCCTGGAGCGCGCCGGCTTCATGCTCCAGAACTGCACCTGCGTCTTGAACCCCGACGCGCTCGGCGAGGACCTGCTCCTCAAGTGGAAGGGCATTGACAAACGCGTGAAGGTGGATAGATAGTCCGTCCCGCCGCAGCCGTTCCCGCGTACTGAGGATGAGAGCGTCCCGGTTGGACAGGGGGTCGGGGAAATCAGGGGCCGGAGGATAAGGATGAAACTGCTGTACGTAGTTACGAAAGCAGCCGCGGTCATCCTTGGCATCATAGCAATCTACCATCTATTCGTTGTAAGCGTAGCGGCAGCTTCTCCCTACATTCTGATATCGCTGTTGCTTATGGTGGGCGGGGAAACCTTGAACCCGAATCGGGGATTCGGTCTGGTTGTCAAGGAGATCGCACGGCGCAAGGCCGGCTTCGTGCTGGCCTGCCTGGCGGTGGCCTTGGCCACCGCCGGGGTGGTCTTCACCCAGACGCTCTCCAGCGCCTTCGAGGAGGCCCTGCGGCGCATCACCAAGGACATGGGCCGGAACATCGCCGTGGTGCCGGCCGGGGCCGACGCCACCGCGCTCTCGGCCGGCGAGAGCGGCACGCTGCTCATGGACGAGGCCCTGGTTGCCAAGATCGCCGCCACCGACGTGCCTGCCGAGCACTACCTGGGCAAGATCCAGCTGCGGCTGGGCCCCGAAGAGGGCGGCCCGGCCATCCTTACCGGCATCACCGGCGACGTCGGCGCGGTCGGCCGCGGCAAGGGCCTGAAGAAGGCGCCCATGGGCTTCGAGGTCGCCCCGGGCCAGTGCGTCCTGGGGGCCGCGGTGGCCGCCCGTCTGGGCGAGGGGGTCAAGCCCGGCTCGAAGCTGGTCCTCAAGGGCCGCGAGTTCACCGTGGCCGGGGTCCCCGGCAAGCCCGGAGCCAAGCCCCGGGCGGCGGCCGCGCCCATCGGGCCCATCGACGACCTGCGCATCTTCGTGAACATCAGGGACGCCCAGGAGCTGCTCGGCGCGCCCGGCAAGATCCACGCCATCGACGCTCTGGGCTGCGTCTGCCCCATCGGCGGCACCTTTGACTACCTGACGGAGATCGAGAAGAAGATCGAGAAGTTCCTGCCGGGAGTCAAGGCGACGACCTACCGCAGCATCGCCCGGGCCCGGCTGGTGGCCCGCCAGGGAGCGGAGCGCACCGGACAGCTCACCGTGGGGGCGCTGGCGGTTCTGGCCATGCTGGTCATCTTCTTCTACCTCTACTCCGACGTCCGCGAGCGCCGCGAGGAGCTGGGCATGTTCCTGGCGGTGGGCTTCAGCCCGGGGCGGCTGGCCGGGATGTTCCTGGCCAAGGTGGCAGTCATCGCCCTGGTCGGCGCGGCGCTGGGCTTCGCGGCCGGCTCGGTCGGCGCGGTCGAGATCGACGCCGCCAAGCTGGGGCTGGTCGGCATCAAGCCGGAGGTCAACTGGCTCTCGGCGGCCTGGGCGGCCCTCGGCGCGCTGGTCATCTCCGCGCTGGCCGCGGTCCTGCCGGTGCTGGCCGCAACCCGGACCGACCCGGCCGACGTGCTCAGGAAAAACTGACTGTGATCGCCATCCAGGGGCTCACCAAGGTCTTCCGCGCGGCCAGCGGCGACCAGGTCCGGGCGCTCGACGGCATTGAGCTCCAGATCAAGACCGGCGAGTTCGCGGCGCTCACCGGCCCGTCCGGCAGCGGCAAGACCACGCTGCTCTTCGCCATCGGCGGGCTGGTCACGCCGACGGCCGGCGGCGTCTCGGTGGGCGGCGCCGAGGTGAGCGCCATGAGCGCCCCGGCGCGCGCGCGCTGGCGGGCCCAGTCGCTGGGCTTCGTCTTCCAGACCTTTTATCTCGTGCCCTACCTCTCGGCGGTGGAGAACGTGTGCCTGGCCAGGCTGGCCCTGGGCGAGGGCGGCGCAGCGGCCAGGAAGTCAGCCGAGGCGATTCTCGCGCGGCTGGGGCTGGCCGAGCGGTTCGGGCACCGGCCCGGCGAGCTCTCCGCCGGCGAGCAGCAGCGGGTGTCCCTGGCCAGAGCCCTGGCCAACGCCCCGGCGGTGTTACTCGCCGACGAGCCCACCGGCAACCTCGACGGCCCGCGCGCCGAGGAGATCCTCGCGCTGCTGGCCGAGGAGAACCGCCGCGGCCAGACCATCGTGCTGGCCACCCATAACGAGGCCGTCGCCGCCCGCGCCTCGCGGCGGATCAGGCTGGACCGGGGGAAGCTGGTGGGGTAGCCAATGGCGTGGTTTGAAGACCTGTCCCCCTGTGACTACTTTGGGCCACAATGTGCAGAGACGCTCCAGGCCGTCGGCTGGCTCGAGCGGGGGCATGCCTTCCCTCAGGGGAAGGCGGACCGCCGGGTCTTCGACCGGCTGGCGGAGTTCCGGAAGGATCCCTGGCAGCCAGTTCTCTCCGCCGGCCCTCACAATTGCGATCTATGCTCCTACAACGGCGAGGCCGGCGTCAGCAATCTGTTCATCCCGGGCAACGGCAGGCTTTTCGTCTGCCCTGAACTGATCGTCCACTACATGAACGCCCATCAGTATTGCCCGCCGGAGGACTTCTGCCGCGCGGTGCTGGCCTGCCCGCCAATGAAGTCGAGGGAGTACCTGAAAGCCGTCTTCGCCAGCGGCGGCAGAGCGCTTATGAAGCCACCGGAGGCTGGCCGCTTCTGAGGTCTGAGCCGCTGTCCGGCCCGGCGTTGGCCGCCGCCAGCTTGGCCTTCTGCACCCGGCCCCTCTCCTCCAGCAGCGAGAAGACGTAGCCGAGCACGAAGGTCGAGACCGTGCCGATCACGATCAGCCAGCTCCAGCCGAGCTTGAGTCCCTGGTACTTGCTCATGAACATGAGGGCGAGCATCCAGAAGGCGCTCGTGATCATGGCCAGGATGTTGGCCAGGTTGCCCCGGCGTTTGGTGAGCAGTCCCAGCAGGAAGACCCCCAGCGTGGCCCCGCCGGTCACGGAAAGCACCTGGAAGGCCACCCAGAGGATGCTCTTCAGCGGCGAGCAGGCGACGGCCAGCAGCCCCAGGACCAGGCCGAAGCCGATCACCCCGAAGCGCGAGACCCGCAGGTAATGGCGCTCCGAAGCGTTCCGGTTGATGAGCGGCCGGTAGATGTCGGTCACGAACGAGGATGACAACGAGCTCAGCGGCGAGTCAATGCTGGCCAGCACTATGGCCGCCAGCACCAGGCCCTTCATGCCCGCCGGCAGGAAGTTGACCGTGAAATGGGAGAGCACCTCCTTGTTCTCGAAGGTCCCGAGCAGCTGCGGGTGCTGCCGGTAGAAGACGAAGAGCAGCACGCCCAGCGCCAGGTACATGAAGGTCACCGGCAAGGCCGCGAAGATGGTGCCCACCAGGGCCTTCTGGCTGGAGCGCCGGGTCTCGGCGGTGAGCAGCCGCTGGACCAGCTCCTGGTCGGTGCCGAAGACGGCCAGGCCCACGAAGAAGGCGTTCAGGCCCCCGGCCCAGAACGTGGTCGGGTCGGCCAGGTCGAGCTTGAAGTTCCAGACGCTCAACCGGTTGAACTTCGGGTCGCCGGCCACCTCCCAGACCCTGGCCAGGCCGCCGTCAACGTTCATGAGCAGGAAGGCGCCCACGGCCATGGCGGCCGCGTAGAAGACCAGGGTCTCGTAGGCCCCGTTCCAGACCACCGCCTTGATGCCCCCGAAGGCGATGAACAGGATGCTCACCAGCGTGAAGAGCAGCAGGGCCTGCAGCAGCGTCCAGCCCAGGATCACCTTGATCCCCAGGCAGGCCGCGTAAAGCCTCACGCCCGAGGCCAGCAGCCGGGTTATGAAGAAGAAGGCCGACCCGGCGTACTGGGTCCCGGGCCCGAAGCGTTGGCCGAGGTACTGGTAGACGGTGGTGCAGTCGTGCCGGTAGAAGGCGGGGATGAACAGGAAGGCCACGAAGACCTTGGCCAGCGCCGAGCCCACGAAGAACTGTAGGTACTGCATGTTCTCGCTGTAGCCGGTGGCCGGCACGCTCACGATGGTCACCGCGCTGACCTCGGTGGCCACGAACGACAGGCAGACCACCAGCCAGGGGATGCCCCGGCCGCCCAGGAAGTAGTCCCGGGTGTCCTTCTCCCGGCGGCCCGCGAAATAGGTGATCAGGAAAAGCAGCCCGATGGCCACGGCGAGCACGGCGTAGTCGAGCGCCCGGAGGCCGACGGCCAGGTTCTGGCCACTGATGGTTTCGGGCACGGGCCGCTATTCCCCGAGCGCCCCGCGCAGGAGGCCGCCGGCTTGGTGCAGGCGCCTGGCCGCCTCGGCCCGGCCGCACCCGAGGCCGTGCATGACGATGGCCACCTTGGCCGCGCCGCCGGCGCGCGCCAGCAGCCGCCGCGCCGCCGGGCGCGAGAGCCCGGTCACCGCCATCACGATGCGCTCGGCGCGGTCGCGCAGCTTCGCGTTGGTCGCGCGCAAATCAACCATCAGGTTGCCGTGGACTTTGCCCAGCCGGATCATCGCCGCGGTGGTCAGGGCGTTCAGGACCAGCTTGGTGGCCGTCCCGGCCTTCATCCGCGTCGAGCCGGTGACCACCTCGGGCCCAACCACCGGGTTCACCACCACGTCGGCGCGGACGGCGCGCTTGGCCTCCGGCGAGCAGGTAATGAAGACGGTCCGCGCGCCCAGCCTGCGGGCGCGCTCGACCGCCCCGCGCACGTAGGGGGTCAGCCCACAGGCGGCGATGCCCACCACCGTGTCGCGGGCGGTCACGCGCCCGCGGTCCATGGCCGCGGCGCCGTCGGCGGCGCGGTCCTCGGCGCCCTCGACCGAGCGCACCAGCGCCTTGCGCCCCCCGGCGATGAGCCCCTGGACCATCCCGCGCGGCGTCCCGTAGGTCGGCGGACACTCTGCGGCGTCCAAGACGCCCAGCCGCCCGCTGGTGCCCGCGCCGACGTAGAAGAGCCGGCCGCCGGCCCGGAAACCCTCGACGACCAGGTCCACCGCTGCGGCGATCTTGTGCTTCTCGCGCGCGACCGCCGGGGCCACCAGCCGGTCCTCGGCGTTGATGACCTCGACGATGCCGAGCGTCGAGCGCCGGTCAACGGCCCGGCTCCTCGGGTTACGCTGTTCGGTGGAGAGCCTGGCGCGGTTGATCATGCCGGCACGATCTTGCCGAGGACGACCGGCTGCCGGGCCCCGGTGGCCGCCGGGACGTTGCCGGCGAGCCCCTTCAGCGTCGCCCAGGCCAGGATCGCGAAGCAGACCGCCTCGCGGCTCTCGGCGGTGACCCCGAAGCGCTCCGGGGGCACAAGTTTCGTCCGGCGCGGGAGCTCGGCCCGGAGCATGCCCAGCAGCGTGCGGTTGCGCGCGCCGCCGCCACAGAGGACCACCTCGTCAACCGGCCCGGGCAGGAAGCGCGCGTAGGCGTCGGCGATGCTCCGCGCGGTGAAGGCCGTGGCGGTGGCCAGCAGGTCCTCCGGGCCGAGGCGCTGCCTGCGGCCGCGGCGCCAGAGCTCATCGGCGAAGTGAACGCCGAACTGCTCGCGCCCAGTGGACTTCGGCGGCCGGCGCGCCAGGAACGGATGGCACATCAGCTCGGCCAGCAGCCTGGCGTCAATGGTGCCCCGCGCAGCCAGCCGCCCGCCGGCGTCGAAGGAGCGCCTCCCGCCGGTCGCCCGCCAGGCCAGCCGGTCAATAACCATGTTCCCCGGGCCGGTGTCGAAGGCCAGCAGCCGGTTGTCGGTTACCGGTTGTCGGTTGGCGGTGAACGGGGGGCCGGGGGGCAGGTAGGTCACGTTGGCGATGCCGCCGACATTCTGGACCGCGCGGCGCTTCTTCCGGTCGCGGAAGAGGAAGCGGTCGGCGAAGGGCACCAGCGGCGCCCCCTGGCCGCCGGCGGCCACGTCGCGCGGGCGGAAGTCGGCGACGGTGGCGATCCCGGTGCGCTCGGCGATCACGCAGGGCTCGCCGATCTGGAGCGTGGAGCGCAAGAGCCGCCCGCAGAAACGCACGCCGGCGGGCAGGTGCTGGATGGTCTGGCCGTGCGAGCCGATCAGGTCAATCGAGCGCAGCGGGACGCGGCTCTCTTTCGCCAGCCGGGCGAGCGCCGCGGCGAAGACCTCGCCCAGCGCGAAGTTCAGGTGGCAGAGGTCGTCAACGCGGGAGGTCCGGGGCTCAAAGAGCCGGAAGATCCGCGCGCGCAGCTCCCCGGAGTAGGGATAGGTCCGGAAGGCGCGGACGCCCAGGCCGCGCGGGCCGATGTCGCAGATGGCCGCGCTGACCCCGTCGGCCGAGGTGCCGGACATGAGCCCGGCGACGCGCAGCGTCTTCTTCCTGGCAAGCCTGGCCAGCGCCTGGACCACCGGGCGAACTCCGCCCTCCCCCGGCGCGCATTATACGCGGGTTCGGCTGCCTTCGGCAAGCGCGGTTCCGCGGCTTCAAGGGCGGGGGGTGGGACATAGTGACCCACCCCTTGGGGGTGGCCGCCGGGGCGGCGGCCGACTTGGGGTGATCGGCCCGGCAGCGCTGCGGCGCATCCAAGCCGCCCTGACCAAC
>Ga0315286_10003914_pt1 | contig 14213 bp, 12 predicted proteins | sample YL17G10_0_MG_FD_205038 | JGI IMG/M metagenome (GOLD analysis project Ga0315286, IMG submission 205038) | Sediment microbial communities from Yellowstone Lake, YNP, Wyoming, USA - YL17G10_0 | ecosystem: Environmental > Aquatic > Freshwater > Lake > Sediment | place: USA: Wyoming | collected...
ACGGGCTACTGGGACGAGAGCCGCGCGGTCGCGGAGAAGGTGCTGGCGCAGTTGAAAGACGCCGAGGTCGTGGTCATCGCCAGCGGTTCCTGCGGCGCCATGATGAAGGTGTTTTACCCGGATTTGTTCGCCGGCACGCCGCACGAGCGGTTGGCGAAGGCGGTTTCGGCGAAGTGCCACGAGTTCTCGCAGTTCCTCGTGGACCAGTTGGGCGTGACGGACCTGGGGGCCCGGTTCCCGCACAAGGTCACCTACCACGACGGCTGCCACAGCCTGCGCGAAATGGGGATCCGGGATGCGCCGCGCAAGCTGATGGCCCGGGTGCAGGGTCTGGAGTTGGTGGAGATGAACCAGACCGTCTGCTGCGGCTTTGGCGGCACGTTTTCCGCGAAGTTCCCGGCCATCTCGACTGCCATGGGCGAGGTGAAGTGCGACCTCGCCCTGGAGACGGAGGCGGACTACCTCGTGTCGAGCGATTCGAGCTGCCTGATGCATCTCCAGGGATTGATCGACCGGCAGGGGAAGAAGCTCAAGACGATCAACCTCGCCGAGGTCCTCGTCCAGTCATGAGCACGGCCTCGGTTCAGTTCAGAGAGGACGCCCGCCGGGTGACGGCTGATCTGCGTCACCGCGAGATCATCAACACCGCCCTCAACAAGTACGCCGTCAAGCGCGACGAGAAGAAATCCCTCTTCCAGGACTACGAAGGCGCGCGGCAACTGGCGGCGGAGACCAAGTGGGAGGCGATCAACCACCTTGACCGCTACCTCGACCAGTTCGTGCGCGGCCTGGAGGCCCGCGGCACCAAGGTCCACTGGGCCACAACCGGACAGCAGGCGCGCGACATCATCGTGGGCATCGCCAAAGAAAAGGGGGTACGGTCGATCGTGAAATCCAAGGCGATGACGGCCGAGGAGATTCATCTCAACGGGGCGCTCGAGAAGGCCGGTTTCGAAGTGGTGGAGTCCGACCTCGGCGAGTTCATCGTCCAGCTCCGCAACGAGGCGCCCTACCACATCGTGTTCCCCGCGATGCACCTGACGCGCGGCGAAATCAGAGACACCTTCCAGAAGAAACTCGGGGACGCGCCCTCCGACAATCCGGAGGAACTGACCCTGGTCGCCCGCCGGGTGCTGCGGCAAAAATACCTCCAGGCAGATGTGGGGATCACCGGTGCGAATTTTGCCGTGGCGGAGACCGGCATGATCTCGGTCACGGAGAACGAGGGCAACGCCCGCCTCACGGCCGCGCTGCCGAAGACGATGATCACGCTGCTCGGCATCGAGAAGGTGGTCCCGCGCCTGGAAGACCTGGCCTTGTTCCTGCCGATGCTGGCCACGGTGGGCGCCGGGCAGTTGATCAGCGGCTACAACACGATGTACAGCGGCCCGCGCCAACCGGGCGAGGCCGACGGCCCCGAGGAGTTCCATGTGGTGCTCCTGGACAACAACCGAACGGCGTTGTTGGCCGACGCCGAACAGCGCGATTCGCTCCACTGCATCCGCTGCGGCTCGTGCCTGAACGTCTGCCCGATCTACCGCAACGTCGGCGGCCACACCTACGGCACGACCTACCCGGGGCCCATCGGCGGGGTCATCACGCCCCACCTGCGCGGGTTGCAGGATTGGAAGCATCTCTCCTACGCCTCGTCCCTTTGCGGGGCGTGCAGCGAGGCATGCCCGGTGAAGATCGACCTGCACCATCACCTGCTGCAGAACCGTCGGAATGCCTCGGTCCGGAAGCCGAGCGCGTGGCAGAAGATCGCCTTCAAGCTATTCGCGCCTATCGCCAACGGCCGCATCCTCTGGTCCCTGCTCACGAAGGGCGGGCGTATCGGCCAGGTGTTCCATTGGCTCGTCAAGGGCACGCGGCTCGACCCGGCGTACTGCTGGACCCGGACCCGCGACCTGCCGCCGATCGCGAGACAGAGCTTCAAAGAATGGTGGAGGAAACGGCAGTAATGCCGAATGCCGAACGAAATCCGAATGCCGAAGCCCGAACCGGCCTGGATCCGGGTTCTGTTTGCGATTCGGATTGCGGATTTCCTTCGGAACCCGGATTTCGGACTCCGGATTTCGAACCAGTGCATGACTGAACGCCACAGCATCTTCGCCCGGATCCGCGAGGCGCTCACGGTCCCCGCGCCGGTGCCGGGGCATCACGCCGGCGCGGCGCGCCGGTCGGTCACCCTGCCCACTCCGGCCGATCATCGCCGGGTCTTGCCGGCGGTGGGGAGCTCCGACGGCGAGCGCGTGGCGCTGTTCGCCAGGAATGCGGCTGAGCTCCGCGCCGACTTCAGGTTGCTCGAAGCCCCGTCGGAACTTGCGGTTGAACTCCAGAAGCTCGCTGCGGCCGAGGACTGGATCCGGGTGGCCAGCCACCGGGGCGCCCTGACAGACGTCGCGTGCCGGGCCCTCGGCCTTCCGGTGTTGCTGACGGACGCGCCGTTCGACAAGGTCGAGCTGGAGCAGTGTCCCGTCGGCATCAGCGAGTGCGACGCCCTGATCGCCCAGACCGGCAGCGTGCTGGTGACGAGCCGCAGCGCGGGGGGGCGTGCCTTGTCCGTGCTGCCGCCGCATCACGTGGTGCTCGCCCGGCGCGATCAATTGCTCGCCGATCTTCCCGAAGCCTTCGCGTTGCTCAAGACCCGGTACGGCACCGACCCTCCCAGCATGATCTCGTTCATCACCGGCCCGAGCCGTACCGGCGACATCGAGCGCATCCTCGTCCTCGGGGCACATGGCCCGAAGAAGCTGACGATCCTCTGCGCGTGAGTCTCGCTGAAGGTCCCGGAGCGGAGCCCAGGCTCCTGGATGATGTTTCGAACGCTTGGTTTAGCTCTTTCACCTGGATCCCGTTCTGTCCGAGAACTCGCATGGCCCCTTTCAAGCGGCTTCCCGATGATAATAGCGAAGCATTCCACCTGGGCGGTTTCGACAGTTGATGCTTCCGGGCGTGGGGAACTCGGCAAATTCCGGCCGGATAATCTTCCCGAGTCCTTGATGGTTTCTCTCTTCGTGATAATGCAAGACGAACTCAGAGGTGGCTCGGCGCAAGGACGACTCGCCGAACAGAACCAGTCTGTCCAAACAGGATTCCTTGATGCTCCGAACAAATCTTTCCGCGAAGGCATTCAAGTTCGGTGAACGAGCCGGAAGTCGCGGAGGCACGGGGAGGCGAGATGTGGTGACCATTTGAGATCGTTGCCGGTCGCAGTCCTGCCATCCGTTTGCCGGAGCGGGTGCCCGAAAGACACTGGTTCGCCAGTCTTGGCCCGGTTGCGGGAAGCGCTGAGTCTCCCGGAGGATCTGTCGCTGAGCGTGGACATCGATCCGGTCAACCTCGCTTGAAGCGTCAGAGGAAACGCGCTTGCCGGCGCGGCGCCGATGGCGTAACTCAGGCGAAACATGGAACCGAATCGCGTCGCCCTCCCCCTTCACGGAACCCTCCCCTCCCCCTCGTCAGCATGGATCGTTGCCCTCGCCAGTGCGGTGGTGCTGGCGTGGGGTCCCGCCAGGGCAGCCGAGCCAGCCGCCGGCCCCACCCGCCAATACGCGCCGGATCGCGACTTTGACCTGCTCCACCTCCTGCTGGATGTGACACCGGATTTCGAACGGCGGACGATCGCGGGCGCGGCCACGCTCCGCCTGCAGCCCAACACCCGCCCGCTGCGCGAGGTGCGGCTTGACGCCGTCGATCTGAACATCCAGTCGGTCAGCGCCACGGCACCGGTCCAGGCCTGGCAGAGCACCACGAATCAATTGGTGGTAACCTTCGAACAGCCGTTGCCGCCGGATCGCGAAACCACGGTGACGATCGTTTACAGCGCCGAACCCCGCGAGGGTCTCTATTTTCGCACGCCGGAGATGGGCTATCGGGAGGGAGAGACCCACCTGTTCACGCAGGGGGAATCCATCACGGCGCGGAACTGGTATCCGTGCTTTGACTCGCCGAACGAGCGGTTCACGTCCGAGATCGTCTGCCGCGTGCCGGAAGGCATGGTCGCCTTCGCCAACGGCCGGCTCGTGTCGCGCGAGCCGGAGGCCGGCACGGGCCGGGTCGCCTTCCGCTGGCTGCAAGACAAGCCGCATGCCAGCTACCTGATCTCGCTGGTCGCCGGCCACTTCCGCTCGATCGAAGACCGCTACCGCGACGTGCCGCTGGCGTTCCACGTCCTGCCCTCGGAGATCGACCAGGCACCGAACTCCTTCCGCGGCACGCGCGACATGATGGCGTTTTTCGAGGAAGAGATCGGCGTCCCGTATCCGTGGGCCAAGTACGACCAGATCTGCGTGAACGACTTCGTCGCCGGCGGCATGGAGAACACCAGCATCACGACGCTCACCGACGGCACGCTGTTCACGGCGGACACCGAGAACCTGGAGGACAGCGAAGGCCTGGTTTCGCACGAGTTGGTGCACCAATGGTTCGGCGACCTGGTGACCTGCAAGGACTGGAGCCACGTGTGGCTCAACGAGGGGTTCGCCACCTATTACGAAACGTGGTGGCTCGGGCATCGCCACGGCCGCGACCACCTGCGCTACGAGCTGTTGGGCCGGCTGCGCAACCTCACCGGGAACGCCGGCGACACCCGGCCCATCGTGCGCCGCACCTTCCAGTCGCCGGACGAGATGTTCGACCATCTGACGTATCCCAAGGCGAGCTGGGTGCTCCACATGCTCCGGTGCCAGTTGGGCGACGACCTCTACCGCCGTTGCATCCGCACCTATCTCGAGCGGCACCAGCTCGGCACGGTGGTCACGGAGGATCTCAACGGAGTGTTGGAGGAGCTCTCCGGCCGCTCCTGGGATCAGTTTTTCGACCAGTGGGTTTACCACGGCGGCTATCCGGACCTGGAGGCCAGCTACCACTGGGACGAAACGCAGAAGCTGGCAACGGTTTCGATCACTCAACGCCAGCCGGTGAATGACCAGGTGCTGCTGTTCCGCCTCCCGCTCACCCTGCGCTTCAAGAGCAAAACCGCCACCGTGGACCGGCCGGTCGTTCTCAGCCGGAGCACGGAGGAATTTCAAGTGCCGCTGCCGGCGGCGCCGGAGATCGTCCGTATCGACCCCGAGCTGACAGTGCTTGCCAAGGTGCGCTTCGTCCTTCCTCTCCCGATGATCCGCGCTCAACTCGCGGACGTGGACGACGTCGTGGGACGGTTGCTCGCGGTGGAGGTCTTGAGCGGGCGCAAGGACCGCGAGTCGGTGAATGAGTTGCGCAGAGTGCTGAACGAGGACGCCTTCTACGGGGTGCGGCTCGAAGCCTCGCGGGCGCTGCGGTCGATCCACTCCGAGGACGCGTTGGAAGCGCTGCTCGCGTCGCGGGCGCAAGCCGACGCCCGGGTGCGGCGGCAGGTGATCGAGGACCTGGGCGGGTTTTACCGCGAGGCGGCCTTCCAGGCGTTGCGCGAATCGCTCGAGCGGGAGAAGAACCCCGGGATCCAGGCCGTCGCGTTGGCGGCCCTGGCGGGATTCGGGAAGGCGGAGGTGCGGGATCTCCTGATCCGGTTCCTCGATTCGACCTCCTACCACAACCTCCTGGCGGAAGCCGCCATCCGGGGCTGCCGGCAGCAAGATGATCCGGCTCTCGTCCAACCCCTGCTCGACAATCTCCGCCGGCGCGAGAAGGACTATACGACCGGCGGGTTCATCTCAGGCCTCGAAGGGCTCGCCTACCTGGCCCGCAATGACGAGCAGAAGGATGCCGTCCGCGAGTTCCTCCTCGCCCAATTGGAGCAGAAGAAGCGCGCCGTGCCTCCGGCGGCGATCCGGGCCCTCGGCACCCTCGGCGACGAACGCGCCATCGGCCCGCTTCAGAAGTTCGCCTCCGGCGGGAAGCCCTCGCCCGAACGCGAAGCCGCCCAGCGCGCCGTCGCCCAGCTCCGGGCAACCCGCAAACCGGTTGACGACTTCAAGAACCTGCGCAACGAAGTGCTCGATCTGCAGAAGACCGACCGCGAGTTGCGGCAGGAACTGGACGACCTGAAGAAGAAGCTGGAGGCGTTGCCACCCAAGCCCCCAGGCAAGCCGGCCAAAAAGAGCGGCAGCCGTTGACATGTGGTGGCGGGCTACGAGGGGACCGCACCGACGAAGCGGAGGGGTGGGTTAGCCACTGCTACCGATCGGATTCCTGCGCTTGAACGGCGAGTGTGATCCCGCTGCATTCCTCGTCATTCATGGAGTGGCTGTGAAATATCGGTTGCTATCACCGACTTTTCATGCACTGTCTTAAGCCGTGCAAAGAGAATGGCTTCTGAGATGCGTTCATGATCGATTCCAGGTGGCCAAGGTCGTTGCTTTGCTCGGACCGCGCCAATCCGGCAAGACCACCCTGGCCCGCCTGTTCGCTTCCCTCGAGGGCGAGTCCTTCAACGAGGCCCTGAACTACTTCGACCTCGAGGATCCGGCGCAAGTCGAGCGTCTGGCGACCCCGAAGCTCGCTCTCGAGAAACTCTCCGGCTTGGTGGTCATTGACGAGATCCAGCATCGCCCGGACTTGTTCCCCATCTTGCGCGTGCTCACCGACCGCGAGAGGAGCCCGGCCCGATTCCTGATTCTCGGCAGCGCTTCCCGCGACCTGATCCGCCAGGGGGCGGAAACGCTCGCCGGACGCATCGCGTTTGTCGAAGTCACGCCTTTCTCGCTCGTCGAAACCGGTCCCACCGACCTGCTCTGGCTGCGGGGCGGTTTCCCGCTCTCCTTTCTGGCCCCATCCGATGAAGCGAGCTGGCTCTGGCGCGAAGCCTATCTCAAGACCTTTCTCGAACGCGACATCCCCGCCTTGGGCCTCCAGATTCCCCCCGCCACGCTCCGCCGCTTCTGGATGATGCTGGCCCACTACCACGGCCAGCAGTTCAACGCCTCCGAACTCGGCAAGAGTCTGGGCGCGGCCGACACCACCGTCAGCCGTTACCTCGACGTCCTCACCGGAACCTTCATGGTCCGGCGCCTGACCCCATGGTTCGAGAACATCAAGAAGCGCCAGCTCAAGACGCCGAAAGTCTATTTCCGCGACTCGGGCATCCTGCATCGCTTGCTAGGCATTCCCGGCATGGAACAAATGGTCACGCACCCCAAGCTGGGCGCTTCGTGGGAAGGCTTCGCGCTCGAGCAGGTCATCCGCGCCAGCGGCGTGTCCGAAGAGGAGGCCTATTACTGGGGCGTGCACAACCAGGCCGAGCTGGACCTGCTCCTCTTTCGGAAGGGCAAGCGGCTCGGCTTCGAGGTCAAGTACACCGATACGCCCAGGGTGACCTCTTCCCAGCGCGCCGCCCGGGAAATCCTGCACCTGGATTCCCTCACGTTCGTATGCCCCGGTGACGCAGGCTATCCGCTCGCGGAAGGAATCCAAGTGCGGGGTTTGAATCGGCTCATCCAGATGCCGGAGGCGTTCGCTTGACGGGCCACGGCGGGCAGTCTCGGCAGTGAGATGCCGAGGTTGAGGGCGTGAGCGAAAGGCCTGGCTCTGGTCTCACGAGATTAGATCATGATGCCGCCCCATGCATGCGACCCCGATGCCCCGCGCATCCTCGAGCAACTGGTCCATCAGGCCGAGGCGGCGCGCGCCAGCGACATTCACCTCCAGATGACCGGCCAAGGGGCTCAGATCGCCTTCCGCCTCGACGGGGTGATGACCCCCACGACCGAGTTGGCCGGTGAGGTCGCGGAGCGGGTCTTCGGCCGGATCAAGTTCCTGGCACGGCTGAAGACCTACCAGGAGTCTCTGCCGCAGGACGGCCGCATCGACCACGGTGAGATCGGCACGAAGAACGACCTCCGCGTGGCCACCTACCCCACCGTGACCGGCGAGAAGATCGTGCTGCGGCTCTTCAACGATTCCGCCGTCAGGGCGCTGTCGGATCTGGAATTGCCCGTCGATGCCCGGGCCGAGCTCGAAGGTTTTCTGCGCCAGAACGCCGGCCTCCTGCTGCTCACCGGCCCGGTGGGCAGCGGCAAAACCACCACCATCTATGCCTGTCTCCGCTATCTCGCCCAACTCGGCGGGCGGCACATCATCACCGTCGAGGACCCGGTCGAGCAGGTCATCCCGGGCGTCATGCAGACCGAGGTGAACGACGCGCGGGGGCTGACGTTTGCGCGGGCGGCGCGGCACCTGTTGCGCCAGGATCCGCAGGTGCTGGTGATCGGCGAGATCCGGGACGAGGAGACCGCCGGCATCACCGTGCGCGCCGCGTTGACCGGGCACCTGGTCCTTTCGACGCTGCACGCGGGGAGCTGCAAAGGGGTGTTCGACCGCCTGCTGGCGATGTGTCCCGACCGCCATGCGGCGATCACCGCCGTCGAGCTGGTGCTTAACCAGCGTCTGGTCCGACGGTTGTGTCCGGACTGCCGCGGCCAGGGCTGCGACGCCTGCCTCCGCACCGGCTATCAGGGCCGGGTGCCGCTGGTCGAGTGGGTGCGCCTGGATGAGGCCCTGCGCAAACGAGTTCGCGCGGAAGGGCCCGACGGGGTGCAGCCCCGGCGGACCCTGGCCGACACCGTGCGTGAGCTTATCCAGCGAGGCCTGTCTGATGAGAAGGAATGTCAACGGGTGGTGCCGCATGAAACTGGATGAATTCGCATTCTTCAACCAACAGCTCGCGGGGATGCTGAAGGCGGGTATCCCCCTTGAAGGGGCGTTGAACCAACTGAGCCGCACAATGCGTGACGGCCCGCTCCGGGACGAACTGCAGCGATTGGAGGCGGACCTGGCGAAGGGTACGCCCCTGCGCGACGCCCTGGCGTCGCGCGAACTCCCGGAGCTCTACGCCCGCATGATCAGCGTCGGTGTCGCCGGCAACGATCTGCCCGGAGTCCTGACCTTGCTGGCGGACCATTACCATCGCCTGCATGCCATCTGGACCCGGCTGAGGGCGCTGATGGTCTATCCGGCGATCGTCCTCGTGACCACCCTGGTGGTGATTGGACTGATCACTTGGTTGTTGTCGGTCATGGTTCAGACGTTCAGGGCGGACTTCGCGGACCGCCAGATGCCCATGATGGCGTCGGCCGCAGTGCTCTGGACGCCGGTGGTCGCGCTGGGGGTGCTGACTCTGGCCTTCTTTGGGGTGTTGGCAATTCCCTCATGGCGCGAGTGGGCGCGTTGGCGGCTGCCCGCGTTCAAGGAGGCCGGCTATGCCCGGTTTGCCTCCGCCATGAAACTGCTGCTTCAGCAGGGCGGCCAACTCCGCGACGCGCTGGCCTTGATGCGGCAGTTGGAGAAGGGAACGGCGGCAGGCGCCGAACTGGAGCGTTGGGAACAACGGCTGGCTGGCGGTCAGGCGAAATTCGCTGATCTGGCGGCCGGGAGCCGGCTGTTCCCGCCGCTGTTCTTGTGGCTGGTCTCGCAGGCCGGGGAGGACCTGGCTGACGGTTTCGGCCGGGCGGCGGAGATCTACTACCACCGGGCGGTTTACCGCATGGAGATGCTCCTCTATGCGGCGTTGCCGGTGTCCGTCATGATCCTGGGCTTCGTGATCGTCGTCGAGGTGATGCCCCTGCTCCGGTTGTTGACCCTGCAGATAGATTTCCTCGGCGACATGGGAGGGTCGTAGGCGTGGGTCCAGTCTTGCTACCTTGTTTTGTCGGCATGCTCCTCTGGTTCGGGCTCGTGTTCGGGCTGGGCTGGGTGCTCTACTTCTTCGTGAGCCTCCCGATGCGGCGGGAGGAGCGCGCCCGTCTGTTTCTGGACGTGGTGGAAACCGGGTTGCCGCGAGGCCAGAGCCTCGAGCACACGGTGGTTTCGGCCTCCGGGGCCGGGGATCGGGCACTGGGCGCGCGCTTTCATCTGCTGGCGGCCCATCTGGAGAGCGGGTTGAGCTTGGGCGCCGCGCTCGAGAAAGTGCCGCACTTCCTCCCGCCCCCGCTTCGAACCATGCTCAGCATCGGCGTGGAGACTTCCTGCCTGCCGAAGATCTTGATCGCCGGCCGCCGGCAACTCCGGGACGGGGTGGCCCAGGTTTGGAAGGCGCAGCATTTTCTGGCCTTGATGGCCCTCATCGCCACGCCGGTCTGGCTGTTCGTCTTCTGGGCGCTGGTGATCTTCGTCTTCCCCAAGTTCCAGGCGATCGGGCAGGAGATGGGGGCCGGGTCTTGGCCGCTCTTGCAGTGGTTGCTGGAGAACGCCGGGCTGTTGATCGCCCTCCAGGTGATCCTGTTCGGCGGGTTCTACCTTTGCGTGGCCCTGTATGTCGGGGGGGCCAGGCTCACTTCGTGGCTGAACCGTCTGGGGGCCGGGTTGGGCGACCGTCTGGCCTTCGCCTTTTCGTGGCAGCGTCAGCGGATCCTGCGCAACTTCTCCGGAACGCTGGCGGCCTTGCTGGACGCCGGCCTGCCGGAAGCCCGGGCCTTGACGCTGGCCGCGGACGGCACGGCGAACCGGGTGTTCCGGAAGCGAGCCGACGCCGTCGGGGCCGAGTTGGCGCGCGGGGTGAGGTTGGCCGACGCCGTGCAACGCATTGACGCCACCGGGGAATTCCGCTGGCGTCTGGCGAACGCCAGCCAAGGCCCGCAAGGGTTCTGGACCGCGCTCGCCGGCTGGCATGAAGCCCTGGACGCCCGCGCCTTTCAACAGGAACAGATCCTGGCCCAACTCGTCACGACGGCGCTGGTGTTTGTCAACGGGTTCATGGTTGGTGGCGTGGCGATCGCCGTGTTTCAGTTGTTCCTCTCCATCATCAACGCGGGCTTGCTATGGTGATGTCGTTCCCCAAACCGGTGCGGCGGCGACGGTTGGGCGCCTTGACGACGGATGCGGTGGTCGCCATGGGCATCCTGACGCTCGTCATGATGCCGCTGGTGCTGAGCGTGGTGCAGGAGCGGAAACTCCTGCGGGCCTATTACACGGATGCGATCGCCATGGAGATTGTGGACGGCGAGATGGAAGCCTTGCGGGCCGGCGAATGGCGCGCGTTCCAGCCCGGAACGCAGGCCTACGACGTGCGCGCGGCAGCCGCCGCCAACCTGCCCCCGGGGCGCTTCGTCCTGACACTGGAAACCAACCGGGTCCGGCTCGAATGGGTCCCGGCCAAATCCGGCCGCGGCGCCGCCGTGATCCGGGAAGCGAGGCTCCCATGAGAGTCGCCTGCCGCATGACGAGGCGGACGGTCCAGCTTGGCGCCCTTCGCCCCTCGCCCCTCGTCCCTCGTTCTGGTCAGCGGGGTATTCTGCTGGTGGAATGCCTGGTTTATCTCACGATCTGGGCCGTGGTCGTGGGCTTCGCCTTCACCGCGTTCTATCGTTACCTCGATTATTCCAAGCGGCTGAATCGGACGGCGGATGATATCGCCCGCACCGTCCGGGCCGGCGAGGCTTGGCGGGCGGACATCCGGCAGGCGACCGGCCCCCTCAAGCAGGTCGCCGAAGGCGGCCGTGAGCAAGCCCTCCACATCCCCCAGCGGACCGGCGAGGTGGTTTACCTGTTCCTCGACGGCGCGGTCTTGCGGCGCGCGGCTTCGAACGCGCCCTGGATCGAGGTGTTGTCAGGGGTCGGGACCTCCGAGATGCGACCGGATGCACGGAAGCACGTGAAGGTCTGGCGTTGGGAGGTCGAGCTCAAACCGCGGCAGAAGTCGCCGCAGGTCAGGCCGCTCTTCAGCTTCGAAGCCGTACCGACAACGGGATCATGAACCTCCTCTTCCAGAATCGACGGCGGTGGGCCGCGCGACGGGCCGAGCACGGTTCCGCCACGTTGATCGTGTTCATCCTGCTGACGTTGCTGGTCGCCATGCTCATCGGCAACGGCCGGGCGCTGCACCACCTCAAACGGGAACTGCGCCTCGTCGAACAGAAGCAACTCCAGCGATACGCGCCGGCGACATCCACCAACACGACCGCCGTCACCCCGCTCACCCGCCGCTCCCCTTGACCTCATGCCACCTCCCGGCGACCGAATCCAGGTGATCGAGGCTTCGCTCGGCTGCTTCCAGTACGGGCTCGTGAGTCTGGTGCCGCTGATCGGAATACCTTTTATCCTGCTGGCCAATCAGGCCTATCTGACGGCCAGAAACACGGCCAGCGTCGAGTGGAATCCGGCGGGACGCTACCTGCGCACCGGCCATGGGTTGTGTTGCCTGGGCGGATTCGTGCAGTTCCTGATCCTGGGCTCCGCCGTGATCGCGCTGCTGAATCTCACGGGCTTCTGACCCATCTTCGACAGTTCGAAATGCTGGCTCCCTGATATTGAACGACTTGTGACGACACCAAATGCTCTTGGCACTACATTTCCAATCTCCGTTGGTATTGGGTTCATGCCTTCTCCCGCAAGGTCGGAGGCAGGGCGACTCCCGCCGCCATAAACGCCTTGTGCGCCTGCCCCAACACTTGACTGCGTAACACAAAGCGCTGGCCCTGAAACTTGGCCTCTACTTCTTGAAGATGATCCAAACCGCGCAGGATCTCGGCCCACTCCCAGGTTTCACCTTTCTCCTCCAAGCGCTGCTCCAGCGCGCGCTTGAGCAACAACGCCAGAAAACTGCAGAACACGTGCCCGCGAATCGTCTCGTCGCGTTTGTGATAGATGGGTCGGGTTTCCAGAATCGATTTCATTGTGCGGAACATGTCCTCCACCATCCACAATTCTTTATAGGCTAAGGCGATGATCTTGGGTTCGTCGGCCAGGTTGGTCTGCAACACCCATTTGCCGTCGTAGCGGGCTTCTTCCTTGACCTTGGCCTCGTCAATGGTGAAGCGCTCCCCCGGACCCGCCTGGAGATACTTCCGATAACCCTTGTTGCCGATCAACTCTTTGTCCCCTTGCTTCAACTGTTCCCGCAAGTGTTCGACAATGGCTTTGCGGTCGGCAACGTCCTTGCGACGTTGTTCCTCATTCAAGCAGACCACATAGCGTCGGTCTTCGATGGAAACTTCTTTGACTTTCAACGGCGAAGGATCTTTGGCCGTTTTCCGTTCCGGCGTGATCGCCTGATAGCGACCGCGATCGGCCAGTACGCGATCACGCACTTCCTTCACCGAACGCATCCGCGCGCCTAAAATGTAGTCACAGTCCATCTCCTCCGATTCCAACGCGGTAATCGTCTTCGCACTGATCATGCCCCGGTCCGCCACAAGGCAAACCCGACGCACCCGAAACCGTTGGCGCAATCGGTTGACCACCGGCAGGAGTGTGGTGACATCGGCCGTATTGCCTGGCCACAATTCACAGCACAACGGCCAGCCGTGTAGATCCAGCGCCAACCCCACGACCATCTGCTTGAGATCCGGCCGATGATCTTTACTCTTGCCGTGACGTCCTATCTCCTGGCCGCCCTCGCCTTCGAAATAGATGGAAGTGGTGTCGAAGAAGACCAGATCAATCTCGCTGAATAAATCCCGCCGCTGCTCAAACAGTGCCTCCTCGATCCAATCTTTGGTGCAGCGCGGCGTGTCCAAAATCCGAGCGCCGGGTTGGTCTTTGAGTGGCTCGCCCAAGAAAGCCATCGCACGATAGAGATGGTGTAATTCCAGAGTTTCGGTGCCCGGTAGCCGATACGCTTCGCGCCCTCGCTCCGCGGCCCGATCACTGCCCGAGGCAAACAAGCGATGCATCACGGTCAAATAGACGGCCCGTTCGACGTCGAACTCGTAGCGGCGCGATTGCAGCGCGCGCTGGAGAATCGTTCCCAGTTGCAGCGTTTCCCACAAGCGGCCAAAGACCAGATCCGGACCGACCCGCTGCACCTGGACCGGTTCGGTCTGTCCGGCGGCGTGCGCATCAATGACGGTCAGTTTCTCGCAGAAGCGCAGTCCGGAACGCATCAGCGTATCCAACTGCCCTGTGGCTTGGAGTGTGTCCAGCCGTCCGACGGTGCTCAACACGCGCTGATGCACCTGGCCGTTCTCGCGAAAGCTCTCGACGATTTGCAGGTAGGCGTAGTCGCCGGTGCGTTTGACTCGAAAATACATAGGGCCATTTCTTTTCCTCTACTGAGGTGAGCCCAGTGCTGCTCGAATGCAATAGATAACTGCAGAACGTCATCAGAATTTGGCACTACATTTTGAGATCGTCTCGTCTTGATGCGTGAAAATCCGAGGGTTTTCGCAAACTTCTTCGTCAGGCAGCGTCGGAACTGTAGAAGATGGGCTTGACGGCCCAGGCGCCGTGCCGAACGCGAATGCCAACGCCTCCTTGCCGATTCCCCGATTCGGGGGTTAACTTCGATCCACTATGATTCCAACACCCGCCGGGGTCCTCCTGCGGACCTCGGTTCT
>Ga0315286_10003915_pt1 | contig 14206 bp, 9 predicted proteins | sample YL17G10_0_MG_FD_205038 | JGI IMG/M metagenome (GOLD analysis project Ga0315286, IMG submission 205038) | Sediment microbial communities from Yellowstone Lake, YNP, Wyoming, USA - YL17G10_0 | ecosystem: Environmental > Aquatic > Freshwater > Lake > Sediment | place: USA: Wyoming | collected...
GATCTGGGAGGCCGCCGGCCCCATTGGCAGGACCTGCTCCGTGACGGTCTTGCCGTCGGCGTCCTTGACGGACTCGACCAGCGCGGTCGTCTGGTAAGCGTCGAAGTTCTGGATCACGCCTTGCGACACCAGCGCAAGCGCCAGCACGAGCGCCAGGGGCAGCAGGACGTAGAGCGTCGAGCGCACCAGGTCCGCCCAGAAGTTACCGATGGTCTCCGAGTTGTGCCGCGCAAAGCCGCGAATGAGGGCCACAAGGACCGCCATGCCGGTGGCCGCTGAAAGGAAGTTGTGGACCGCCAGCCCGGCCATCTGCGTGAGGTAACTCATCGTCGCCTCACCGCCGTACGCCTGCCAGTTCGTGTTGGTGACGAAACTGACGGCGGTGTTGAACGCCAGATCCGGCGGTACGGCCGGCTGACCTTGCGGATTCAGCGGCAGCCACATCTGAATTCGCTGGAGGGCGTACAGGGAGGCGAACCCGACGACGCTGAAGAGGATCACGGCTGCCGTGTACCGCTTCCATGTCATCTCCGCGGCCTGGTTGATGCGGCCCGCGCGGTAGATGAGCCGCTCGACCGGCCCTAAGATGCGGTCCAGGCCGCAGGGCTTCCCCTCGAACACCCGCGCCATGTACCACCCAAGCGGCTTGACGAGCAGAAAGAGCGCCGCCAGATAGATCAGCATCTGTAATTGCATATTGCCGGTCATCAGAACTTCTCCGCTTTCAGCAGTGCGACGGCCAGATACACCAGCAGCAGCGCCGCTACCGCTCCGCTTAGCACATAGAGCCAAAGCATCTTCAGCCTCCTCGCAACCGCGCGAACAGTTCCACCAAGAGCCACGTCAGGCCGAAGAACGCCAGCCCGATTCCAACGTACAGTGCGTCAGCCATCGCACGCCTCCCGCTCAACAAGTCTAGACGCGCCGATAGCGCGGCGGCTAATCAATTTGGAGTCAAGACTATGCCGGGAGATATCAAGAAAACATCAAGACCCTGTGAGACCTTGGCGGCGGCCGGCCCGCACGATGTGGAGCGTGAATAAGCCGCAAGCATTGACCGCAGCGAGCGCGGCAAATCCCCTCTTTCCGCAGATGTAGTGGGCAGACATAGCGCCTGTTTAACAGCCTGCCGAAGGAGACTACCTTTTCCTTCGAGAGCAGAAGGCCCCGCCTTGCACTGACACCGCGAGAGCGGCGCGAGCAGGTTGTCGGTAATCACCTGCTTGACCGTGCTTTACGCAGGCAACCAAGGTGTGCTTTCGTGGGGAAGCGGCATTGAAGGATTCGGTTCTAAAGCCATAGACCTGCCTGACGGCGAATGAACGGCATTCGCCCGCGCGGCCGCTGCCGCACAGCATGCCGTCGAGTCCGAATAGGGTGAACCCAAGCCATACCCAGATGAGGATTCCGCCTTTTCTGGCTACCATTCGGTAGGAATAATGCCTCCGAGGCCCTCCGTGGCCAAGAAAGGCCCTTCCGAGCCAAATTTGGCGTGTGACCTGCCCCCCACATTCCCTACACAGGCATCCTACCAATAAGTAGCATTTCGTGTGACAAGAAACGTCACCTGGGACAGTAGTATCCGGAGAGTTCGGAACAGGCGCTAAATGCCGGAATCTGCGCATTTCGTGGGCGTCCCTAAATCCGAAGAAAATCTCAATAGCCGCATTGATTTTGTGGGTATTCTGGGCTACTATCACTAAGGTCGGCGGCGCGGCCCGGGGAAGTCCGCGTACGAGCAATCCCAAGGACCCGGTAGGTCGTTGCCGTTCCATGGGCATGGATTGCCCAACGAGAAGGTAGGATATTTGCAGAACCAGTCGGACTCGCGTGCAAGACCCATGACTGAAACACAAGCTGCATCTGCAAACCGCTTAACCATCTCCCCACCAAACAGTGGAGCAGTCACGGCCTTCATCTGTGCCAACTGTGCCCGGGCGGGCATTACGCCATCGTCCGGGCGCCGGCCACGGCCCGCGAAGCTCGACTTCCTGTGGCCTTGTACCACCCGTGAGGTGATGGTCCCCTGCACGGGGCGCCTTCAGCCGGAACACCTTCTGAAGTCTTTCGAGGCGGGCGCCGACCTCGTGTGTATTATCGCCTGTGACGAGGGCAACTGCCACCACCTGGAAGGCAGCCGCCGCGCCAAGCTCCGGGTGGAGTTCGTCGATCGCATGCTCGCGGAGATTGGCCTTGGCACGGGGCGCATTATGCTGTTTCACCTCCCCGGCTCCGCCCAGGAAGACATGGCCCTGGGCGCTGCAAACGTATCCCAACCCGAGCATCCCCTTTCGCAGAACCCGCTTGCCCAGCAACTGCAGCAGATCCGCGACGAAGTCGTCGCGAGGCTGAAAACATTGGCTCCGAACCCTCTCCGCAGCGCCACACCCTGCGAAGCCGCGGACGGTCCGTACGAGGTGGAAGAAACGGATGATAGCGAAGACTAAACTTGCCGAAGCCCTGAGCGCCGGGCGTCCGGCCCTGACGGCCGAATGCCTGCCGCCCCATACCGCCGAGAGCGGCGCGGTGAAGAAACTCGCGGCGGCCTTCCCCGCGTCGCTCGACGCGGTGGTAGTGGCCGACAACCCGGAGGGGCCTGCAGGTTCCGCCCTGGCCTGCGCGGCGATCCTGGCGGCCGAGAAGCGCGAGCCGGTGCTCTCGATCATCACGCGCGACCGTAACCGCGTGGCCCTCGAGTCCGAAATCCTCGGTGCCGCCACGCTCGGCGTCCGAAGTTTCCTCTGCCTGAGCGGCGATCACCAGTCCAAAGGTAGCCTGCCGCAGGCCGCGGGCGCGTACGATATCGATTCCGTCCAGCTTACCCAGGCCCTCAAGGCCATGAGCGACAGCGGGACGTGTCTTGACGGCCGCAAACTCGATGCGGCACTTCATTGCCAGGTCGGTGCCGCGACCCATCCGTACCTGCGTCCGATGGACCTCAACATCATCCGCCTCCGCAAGAAGATCCTGGCCGGGGCCGCGTTCCTGCTGACGCAGGCCGTCTTCGACCTCGCGGCCTTCACGGAGTGGATGGACGCCGTGCGGGCGGCCGGCCTCGACAAGAAGGCCGCAATCATCGCCAGCGTCCTGCCTCTGGCGAGCGTCGAGAAGGCGAAGGAGTTGCAGGCGAAGGGTACGTACGGCCCCGTTCCGGACGCCGTTATCGCCCGCCTCGCCAAGGCGCCCGATGCCGCAAAGGAAGGCATCGCGATCGCCGCCGAGATGGCGAAGAAGTTGAAAACCGTCGCGGGAGTTCGCGGCATCCACATTCTTTCGGGCGGCTGCGAGTTCGCCGTCGCCCAGGTCATCAAGGAGGCCGGCCTCGCCCAGGCGTAGGCCACGAGAACCATGCCCGACCGATTCCACGTGCACACCGCCGTCACGCCCGGCCGCTTCCAGCGGGTGGGCAAGTACGGCAGCGTTGACTGGCGCGAAGATTGCAGCCGCTGCGCCAACTGCGTCAAGCACCGCTGCGAATACGAGGCATATAAGAAGGAAGGCGTCCACAACCGCGACCCGCTGGCGCCCGTCCAGCCGCTGAACGAGTGCAAGGCGTGTCTGTCGTGCGTCCAGGGATGCACTAAAGGCCTGCTGGCGATCTCCATCAACCCCGAGTTCCTGGCGATGGGCGACGAGTACTGGACCCCCGACCTCATCGCCACCACGTGGAACCAGTCCGACACGGGCAAGATTCCCGTCTCCGGGGCCGGATACCGCGGGCGGTTCTACGGGTTCGGCTTCGATTCCATCTGGACCGACATGTCTGAGATCGTGCGGCCGACGCGCGACGGCATTCACGGCCGCGAGTACATCAGCACGTCGGTCGACGTCGGCCCGAAGCCGCTGAGGCTGCGGTTCACGGCGGACGGCGGGCTGGCCACGCGGCCGGCTAACCTTATCGAACTTCAGTTCCCCGCGATCCTCGATGTGCCGCCGTGGCCGATGAACGACGCCTCGCTGGCCCTGGCGCGGTCCAAGGCGGCGGTTGCCCTCAAGACACTGGCGGTAGCACGGCCGGACTGCCTGGCGAAGGCCCCGTCGGAGCGGTTCCCGAACCTCGTCCCCCTCTTCAGCAGCCAGCAGGAGGCCGAGCGGTGGGACAGCGTGCTTTCGCAGGTCCGCATGGTGGAACTCACGGACAGCCCGGACGTGCTCGTGCTGGCCAAACTGCTGACCGACGCCCATCTCGCCCTGATCGTCTGCGTGCGGATGGAAATCCGCGGTGGCACGGCTGACCGTGTTTCGATGCTCGCCAAGAGCGGCATCAAGGTCTTCCACCTTGCGGCCGACCTGCACGGCTGCGAGCGCAGCGTTGAGCGGCCGCGGCACCTGAAAGACACGCTTCGCGAGATTCACGGCCGGCTCGTCCGCGACGGCGTGCGCGACGAAGTCACGCTGATCGCGGGCGGCGGCATCGGCGCCGCGGAGCACATGGCCAAGGCCATCATTTGCGGGGTGGACCTGGTGGCGGTCGATACGCCGCTGCTCGTGGCCCTCGGCTGCCGCGTCTGCCGCGGGGCTCGTACCGACGGCAATGCCTGCCTCCCCGGCGAATCCTGCCCGGCCGAGATTGCCGACGCCCGCGTTTCGTACGCCGCGCAGCGGATGACAAACCTGATGGGCGCGTGGCATTCGCAGTTAATCGAGGTCCTTGGCGCGATGGGCATTCGCGAGGTCCGGCGACTTCGCGGTGAAGTCGGCCGCGCCATTTTCATGGAAGACATTGAACGAGAGGCTTTCGGTGACCTTACCCGCAAGTGATATCGGCCTTCAGGGCGCTGCGGTCCGCCCCGGCCAGGCGCAGCAAGCGCCGGCCCTCGGCCCGACGACGTTCCCGCAGACGCCGGTGGAGCGCATCATTCAGCCCGCGCCGGAGCGCTATCGCAACGCCATCGGCAAGTATCGCGTCAACCGCTCGGCGGCGTGCGTCGGCTGCGGCACCTGCGCGAAACTGTGCCCGCAAGGCGTCCACGTGAAACCCGACGGGTATACCTTCACCCTTCGCCCGCTGGATCACAAGTGTGTCGGAGCCGACTGCATCGGCAAAGATTACTTCTGCGTGGACCGGTGCCCGAAGAAGGCTCTGACGCTCAGCCGCAACCCGACGGCCGATACGCTCGGCGACCCGCGCTGGACTTCCGACCTCATCCTCTCGACGTGGCACATGGCCGAGACCGGCCACGCGCCGGTAGGCCGGGGCCTGGAGTACCGCCACGGCGCATCGGGCGGCGGGTTTGATCGGCTGGGCATTGCGATTCCGGAGAAGCCTCCGGCGAAGATCGATCTGAGCAGGATCGACACGGGCCTGAACCTCAATCGCCGCGGCGACAACCGCCCGCAGGTCCACATAGATATCCCCGTTTACGGCGGCGGCATGTCGTTCGGCTCCGTCAGCATCCACACGATCCTCGGCAAGGCCCGCGCTGCAACCGCCTGGAACACCTTCACCTGCACCGGCGAGGGCGGGTACCCGGACCGGCTGAAACCGTACGACGGCCACGTCATCACACAGGTGGCGACGGGCCTCTTCGGCGTCCGCGAGGACACCATTCAGCGGGTCCGCATCATCGAGTTCAAGTACGCACAGGGCGCCAAGCCCGGCCTTGGCGGTCACCTGCTGGGCGACAAGAACACGCCGCCCGTGGCACGGATGCGCGAGGCCATTGCCGGCAACGCCCTGTTCTCGCCGTTCCCGTTCCACAGCGTTTACAGCGTCGAGGACCACAAGAAGCACGTGGACTGGATGAAGGAGGTCAACTCCAGGGCGCTGGTCTCCGTAAAGGTCTCGACGCCGACCGACGTGGACATGGTGGCCGTCGGCTCGTACTACGCCGGGGCCCACATCATCCACCTGGACGGCAGTTACGGCGGCACGGGTGCGGCGCCCGACATCGCCAAGAAGAACATCGCGATGCCGATCGAGTACGCGATCCCGAAGGTCCACAAGTTCCTCGCGGCCGAAGGCATCCGCGACAAGGTGACGCTGATCGCCAGCGGCGGCATCCGGACGGCCTACGACGTCCTGAAGGCCGTCGCACTGGGTGCCGACGGCTGCGTCATCGGCACGGCCGAGATGGTCGCGCTGGGGTGCGTCCGGTGCGCCTGCTGCGAGAGCGGCCGCGGCTGCCCGCGCGGCATCGCGAGCACCGACGACGAACTGATGATGCTGATGACCCTCGACTGGGCCACGCAGCGCCTCATCAACCTCCAGAACGCGTGGCGCGAGCAGGTGGTGGACGTGCTGTCGCGGCTGGGCCTCGAGAGCATCCAGGCGCTGCGGGGCCGGACGGAATTCCTGTACTACATGGCCAAAGGTGAGGTGGCGAAATGAGCGACTTCGCCGAACGGTTGCTGGCCACGCGGTCGCTGGTTTATCGCGGCGAACCCCTTCTGGCCGAGCACGCCGAAGAAGAAGGCGGCTGCGGCGTAACGGGCTTCGCTTGCACCATTCCGGTGCGCGGCAAATTCATCTACGAACCGTCGGTCCAGATGCAGAACCGCGGCAACGGCAAGGGCGGCGGCATTGCGGCCGTGGGCCTCGTGCCGGAGGAAGTGGGCGTTTCGCGCGAGGTCCTCTCGTCGCACTATCTTCTCCAGATCGCCCTCCTGGACGCGACGTGCCACGCCGACCTGGAGCGGCAGTTCATCCTGCCGTGCTTCGACATCGCCCTCTCGAAGCGCCTGCCGACAATCGACGACTACCGCGACATCCCGGGCCTTGAAGTCCGCCCGCCCGACGTGCATCGCTACCTCGTCCGCGTGAAGCCCGACGTTTTGAAGAAGTTCGCCGCGGAAAGCGGCCTGGAAGGCCTCTCGCCGCGCGACCTGGAGGACGAGTTCGTCTGGCGGAACTCGTATCGCCTGAACGACATGTTCTACGCGTCGCTGGGCGAGAAACGGGCGTTTGTCCTGTCACACGGGCGCGACATGCTGGTCTTCAAGATGGTCGGCTATGCCGAGCAGAACGTCCAGTATTACAAGTTGGAGGATTTCCGGGCCCACGTGTGGATCGCCCACCAGCGGTACCCCACGAAGGGCCGCGTGTGGCATCCGGGCGGGGCGCACCCGTTCGTCGGCCTGAACGAGGCCCTCGTGCACAACGGCGACTTCGCCAACTATCACTCGGTGGGCGAGTACCTGAGGCAGCGGAACATCCGTCAGCAGTTCCTGACCGACACCGAGGTCTCGGTCCAGCTCTTCGACCTCTGGGACCGCGTCTACAAGTACCCGCTGGAATACATCATCGAGGCGCTGGCGCCGACGACGGAGTTGGACTTCGACCAGTTGCCGCCCGAGAAGCAGAAGGTCTACCGGCAGATCCAGGCGACGCACGTTCACGCATCGCCCGACGGGCCGTGGTTCTTCATCATCGCCCGCAGCTTCCCCGACAAGAAGCAGTTCCAACTCCTGGGCATCACCGACACGGCAATGCTGCGGCCGCAGGTCTTTGCCCTGAGTTCGAACGACGACGTGCAGATCGGCCTCATCTGCTCCGAGAAGCAGGCCATTGACGCGACGCTCCGGAGCCTGGCCCGCGAGGACCCGCGGTTCTGCCCCGTAGCCGACCGCTACTGGAACGCCCGCGGCGGCAGCAGCACCGACGGCGGCGCGTTCATCTTTACCGTTGGCGAAGACGCCGCTGGCCGCAAGACCCTCGCCTGCACCGACAAGTTCGGCCGCCCCGTGACGGTTGAGGTCGGCAAGGTCCGGTGCGATCACGCCGACCAGGACGAGCCGCCGCACGACGTGCACAGCACCATCCGCGAGACCGTGAGCGCAGGTCTGCACGCGGGCGACGTCGAGGGCCTCTTCAGCTACGTCGAGGGCCTCCCCGCTTGGTCTGCGGGCGGCCTGCGGGCGTTCTGCAACGCGGCCATCGAGAGCGCCGACTCCGCGGCGGCGCGCGCCGCGGCGATTGAAGTCCTGACGATGGCCCACGACCGCCGCTTCGACACCGGCGACAAACGCCGCGCGACCGTCATCCAGGTGCTCGAAGAATCGCTCGAGCGCCTGTTCGACACCGCGCCACTTTTCAGCGAGCCCGCCACGCGGTTCTACCGCCGCATCAACTGGGAGACGCGCAACCTGCTGGCCGCCCCGCAGCAGGGCGAAGAATCGCTCATCATCGACGCCGAAAAGTTCCCGCCCGAGGGAGACGACTGCGATGCTGTGTTCCTCAGGGCCGCCTACCAGTTCGGCTGGAAGCGGTTTATCGTCTATCGCCTGCGCGGCCAGCGGTTCCACGGCGCAGGCCTCGGGCCGGAGACCGACGGCGTCCGCATCGATCTCTACGGCTCAAGCGGCGATTACCTGGCCAGCGGCATCGACGGACTCCAGATTTACGTGCACGGCAATGCACAGGACCAGGTCGGCCAGATCATGAAGCGCGGCAAGCTGGTCATCTATGGCGACGTCGGCCAGACCTTCATGTACGGCGCCAAGGGCGGCGAGGTGTACGTCATGGGCAACGGCGCCGGGCGGCCGCTGATCAACGCCGTCGGCCGGCCGAGAGTCGTCATTAACGGCACGTGCCTGGACTTCCTGGCCGAGTCGTTCATGGCGGGCGACCCGCACGCGGGCGGCGGATTCGTGATCCTCAACGGCATCGAGTTCGACGCCCGCGGCCACGTGGTGCCGCAGGCGGCGCCCTACCCCGGCTCGAACCTTTTCTCGCTCGCCTCGGGCGGCGCGATCTTCATCCGCGACCCGAAGCAGCGCGTCGTCGAGCGGCAACTCAACGGCGGCGAGTTCGCGCCGCTGACGGACAAGGATTGGCGGCTCATCCGGCCGTACCTCGAGGAAAACGAGCGCCTCTTCGGCGTCCCGGTCGCGGAACTGCTGACCGTGGACGGCCGGCTATGCGAACCGGACGAAGTTTACCGCAAGGTCATCGCCGTCAAGTTGCAGGTGCTTGCCGGGTCGGAGAAAAAGAAGTGAATCAACAGTCACATTTAGCCGCCGAGTTTACTCGGCGCGTTCTTGATTTGCGAGAGGCCGACTTCGCCGCCGAGGTCGAGCGGGCCTCCGGCGCCAACCTCGCGGCGTGCCTCCAGTGCGGGAAGTGTTCGTCGGGCTGCCCCGTCTCGGCCCGCAGCAGCCTGCGGCCGCACGTCCTCGTACGCCTCGTTCAACTGGGGCAGCGCGACGAGGTGCTCGCCAGCCGCTTCATCTGGGAGTGTACTTCGTGCCAGACGTGCACCACGCGGTGCCCGCAAAAGGTCGACATCGCCGCCATGAACGACGCCCTGCGCCGCATGAGCCGCGAGGCAGCCAAGGTCTTTGGCGAGACGACCGTGCCGGTCTTCAACGACATTTTCCTGCGGACGATCCGCCGCCTGGGCCGCATGTACGAGATGGGCCTGATGACCTCCTACAAACTCCGCACCGGCCGCCTGATGGCCGACGTGGATAAGTTCCCCATGATGCTCGCCAAGGGCAAACTCGCGCTGCTGCCCAAGAAGGTCCGCGGCGCGGCCGAGCGCAAGAAGCTCTTCGAGAACGTCCGCCGGGCGGGAGGTAAGAAACCGTGAGTTACGTCTTCTTCCCCGGGTGCTCGCTTGAAGGCACGGCTCGCGACTTCCATCAGTCGACGATGGCGGTGGCCGATGCGCTGGGCCTGGCGCTCCCCGAAATTCCGGACTGGATTTGCTGCGGCTCGACCGCGGCCCATCAGTCCGACCCGCTACTGGCCCTCGCGCTGCCGGCCAAGAGCCTGGCCGCCGCCGGCGGCAAGACCGTGGTCGCCTGCTGTGCCGCATGCTACAGCCGCCTGAAGACCGCCAACCACGAGATCTCCAAGAACGCCGCGACCCGCCGCAAGGTCGCCGAGGCCCTCGGCCACGACTACGACGGCAAGACGCCGGTGGCGCACCTGCTGGAAGTGCTCGTCCGCGACGTGGGCCTCGCGGCAATCGCCGCACGCGTCAAGCGGCCCCTGGAGGGGCTGAAGGTCGCCTGCTACTACGGGTGCCTCTTGTCGCGGCCGCCCGAGGTCACCAACTTCGACGACCCCGAGAACCCGATGCTGATGGACGCCGTCTGCAAGGCCGCCGGCGCCACGCCGCTCGACTGGCCGCACAAGACCGAGTGCTGCGGCGCCAGTTACTCCATCACCGACCCGGGCATCGTGCTGGATCTGACGCGCGAGATCCTTGCGATGGCCCGCATCGCCGGGGCTGACTGCATCGTCACCGCCTGTCCGCTGTGCCAACTCAACCTGGACATGCGGCAGAAGGATATCGAGGCGAAATTCGGCGAGGCCTACGGCCTGCCGATCTTCTACTTCACCCAGTTGTTGGGGCTGGCGATGGGCCTTGCGCCCAAGACGCTGGGCCTGAAGAGCCTGGTCGTGGACCCGATGCCGCTCCTGGCGGCCAATGGAGTGGTCTAACCGTGATTGAACCCGTCAAACGCGCCGGGCAACGCCCGCCGGAACAGGTCGGCGCCGTGCTGGTTTGCGGTGGCGGCATCGCCGGCATCCAGGCGTCGCTGGACCTGGCAAACTCGGGCTTCAAGGTCTACCTGCTGGAATCGTCGCCGGCCATCGGCGGCCGCATGGCCCAACTCGACAAGACCTTCCCGACGGGCGACTGCGCCATGTGCACCCTGTCGCCGAAACTCGTCGAGTGCGCCCGTAACAAGAACATCGACATCCTCACGCTGGCCGAGATCGAAGGCATCAGCGGCGAACCGGGCAACTTCCAGGTCTCCGTCCGCCGCAGGCCAGGCTACGTCGAGGCCAAGAAGTGCAACGCGTGCGGCGACTGCGTCGAGGCATGCCCCGTGTCGCTCCCCAGCGAGTTCGACCGCTCGATGGGCACGCGCAAGGCCATCTACCGGCCGTACCCGCAGGCCATTCCGAACGTTTACGGCATCTCGAAGGCGGCCGGCGTCGCACCGTGCAAAGAAGCGTGCCCCGCCGGCGTCAACGCCCAGGGGTACGTGGCCCTGATCGCCCAGGGGAAGTTCAAGGAAGCCTACGACCTTATTTTCGAGCGGTGCCCGCTGCCAGCCGTCTGCGGCCGCGTCTGCCAGCACCCGTGTCAGGGCGCGTGCAACCGCAAGGACGTTGACGAAGGCGTGTCGGTGCGCGACCTCAAGCGTTTCGCCGCCGACTACGTCTACACCCACCGCGACGAGTTCAAGGACGCCCCCGCCGCGCCCGCCGAGCAGCAGAAGGAGCGGGTGGCGGTCATCGGCGGCGGCCCGGCCGGCCTCACGGCCGCGGTGGATCTGCGGAAGATGGGCTACGCCGTCACGATCTTCGAGGCGCGGCCGCTGCTGGGCGGTATGCTACGCTACGGCATCCCGCGGTACCGCCTGGCGGCCGACGTGCTGAACCTGGAGATCAAGAACATCCTCGACCTGGGCATCGAGGCGCGGGCCGGCCGCCGCGTTGAGAAGCCCGAGACGCTCCTTAGACCCAAACCCAACGGCGCCAACGGCAATAGCAGCGAGCCCGACAAGTTCGATGCCGTCTTCGTGGCCATCGGCGCCTGGACGACCAAGAAACTCAACATCCCCGGCGAAGACTCGCCGCAAGTGCTGCCGGGCCTGAAATTTCTGCACGACGTGAACATCGGCGGCAAGCCCGCCATCGGGCCGAACGTTCTGGTGATCGGCGGCGGCGACGTTGCGATGGATGTCGCGCGGTGTGCGCGGCGGCTGCCGGGCGTCAAGGCTGTTCGCTTGGCGAGCCTGGAGAAGCGCGACGAGATGCCCGCCCACGCGTGGGAAGCCGCCGAGGCCCTGGAAGAGGGCGTCGAGTTCCTGAGCGGCTGGGGCCCCACGAAGGTCCTGAGCGCGGGCGGCAAGGTTACGGGCGTCGCGTTCCGCGCCTGCACGCGCGTGTTTGATGAGAACCGCCGCTTCTCGCCGCAGTTCGACGATGCGAAGACCTCCACCATCCCGGCCGACACGGTCATCGTGACCATCGGCCAGGGTATCGACACGAGCACCCTCGGCGCCGTGGCCACCGGCCCCGGCGGTCGCGTTGCCGCCGACAAGGAAACGCTGGCAACCAGCATCGCCGGCGTCTTTGCGGGCGGCGACGTCGTGCTCGGCCCCGCCTCGATGGTCGACGCGATGGCCCAGGGCCACCTCGCGGCCGAGGCGATCCACGGGTACCTGCGCGGAACGCCGCCGAAGAAGCCCGCGGCCGACGGCCAGAAGAATCTCGCGCCCAACCCGAAGCCCGACGCTCCGCGCATCGAGCGCCGCCCCATGCCGCAGGCCGCCGCGGCCGAGCGCGTCGCTCACTTCCGCGAGATCGATCTCGGCTACTCCGCCGAGGACGCCGTAGCCGAGGCCAAGCGGTGCCTTTCGTGCGGCCTGTGCAGCGAGTGCGGCCAGTGCGTCAAGGCGTGCACCGCGGGCGCCATCAACCATGACATGCAACCCACGACGGAGACGCTGGCCGTGGGATCGGTCGTGCTTGCGCCGGGCTTCGAGGAATTCCGCGCATCGCTTCGCGGCGAGTTCGGACACGGCCGGTACGCCAACGTCCTGTCGAGCATGCAATTCGAGCGGCTCCTGAGCGCCGCCGGCCCGACGAGCGGCGACGTCGTGCGGCCGTCGGACAACCAGCACCCCAAGTCCATCGCGTTCATCCAGTGTGTGGGCTCGCGCGATGCGGCGCGCAACGCGGGTTACTGCTCCAGCATCTGCTGCATGTCGGCCACGAAGGAAGCGATGGTCGCTCTGGAGCACACGCCGGGCGCCGATATCTCGATCTTCTGCATGGACATCCGCGCGTTCGGCAAGGAGTTCGACCAGTACGTAAACCGCGCCCGCGACGAGCACAGGGTCAAGTACATCCGCGCGATGCCGTCGCGACTGGTCGAGATGCCTGGCTCGAAGAACCTGCGCGTCCGGTACTTCGACGAAAACGGCGAGGAGCAGCAGAAGGAGTTCGACCTGGTCGTCCTCTCGGTGGGCATGAGGCCGAGCGCTGGCATCCGCGAGATGGCCGAGCGCCTGGGGCTTGAACTCAACGCGTTCGGCTTCTGCCGCACCGATCGCCTCGCACCCGTCGCCACGTCGCGGCCGGGCATTTACGTGGCCGGGGCGTTCCAGGAGCCGAAGGACATTCCGGAGTCGGTCGCGCAGGCCTCCGGCGCCGCCGCCTGCGCCATGGAGCAACTGGCCTCGGTCCGCGGCAACCTCATCCAGCGCCGCGAGTACCCGTGGGAGCGCGACGTGACCGACGAGGAGCCGCGCATCGGCGTCTTCATCTGCCACTGCGGCCACAACATCGCGTCGGTGGTCGACGTCGAGGCCGTGGCCAAGGCCGCGTCCGCGATGCCCAACGTCGCACACGCCGAGGCAAGCCTCTACACCTGCTCCGACACGAACCAGCAGCACATCAAGGACATGATCCGCGAGCACCGCCTGAACCGGCTGGTGGTCGCCTCCTGCTCGCCGCGAACCCACGAAATCCTCTTCCAGGAGACGCTGCGCGAATCGGGCCTGAACCAGTACCTCTTCGCCATGACCAACATCCGCGACCAGTGCTCGTGGGTCCACCGCAACGACCCCGTGGCCGCGACCGAGAAGGCCGTCGACCTTATGCGGATGGCCGTCGGCCGCGCGCGGCACCTGCACGCCCTCGATACGGGGCGCCTGCCGGTCACGGCGGCGGCCCTCATCATCGGCGGCGGACTGGCCGGCATGACCGCGGCGCTTGCCACGGCCGACCAGGGATTCCCCGTGCACCTGGTGGAGAAAGAGGCGCTCTTGGGCGGCAACCTCCGCCACATCCGCAAGACCCTCGAAGGCGGCGAAGTACAGCCGTTCCTGGCCGACCTCGTGAAGCGCGTCCAGTCACACCCCAAGATCACGGTCTACCTGGAATCCAAGATCAAGCAGATCGCCGGCCACGTGGGTAACTTCAAGAGCGTCGTCGAGTCGCCCAACAAGGAGCACCCGCTCGGCCACGGCGTGGTCATCGTGGCCACCGGCGGCGCCGAGCGCGAAACCTCGGCGTACCTGCACGGCAAGAACCCGTGCGTCACAACGCAGCGGAAGCTGGAGGAGCAACTGGCCGCCGACGGCCTGCCGAAAGAGTTGGGCGAAAAGCCCACCGTCGTCATGATCCAGTGCGTCGAGTCGCGCGACGACAAGCACCCCTACTGCAGCCGCGTCTGCTGCGGCGAGGCCGTCAAGAACGCCCTGGAGATCAAGCGCCAGAAGCCGGGGGCGAGGGTCG
>Ga0315286_10003917_pt1 | contig 14194 bp, 12 predicted proteins | sample YL17G10_0_MG_FD_205038 | JGI IMG/M metagenome (GOLD analysis project Ga0315286, IMG submission 205038) | Sediment microbial communities from Yellowstone Lake, YNP, Wyoming, USA - YL17G10_0 | ecosystem: Environmental > Aquatic > Freshwater > Lake > Sediment | place: USA: Wyoming | collected...
CTGGTCAGCCAGACCTTCAACGTGAAGATGGAGGGCTCGGGCAAGTTCTCAGACAAAGAGATGAGATGTAAATCCTGCGGAGCTCCACTCACCGACAAGGAGCTCAAGATCGTCCAGGGGGGCGTGATGGTGACATGCCCGTACTGTGGCGCCACATACGCGATGCAAGAGGCTCCCAAGTGGTGATGTGATTGTCGGAGCTGAAGCCACTATCCAGAAAGATCTTTGCAGTGTCCATTGCGCTGATCATTGCTGCGGTGGCATTCGTTGCCTTAGTGAACCTGTCGTCCACCGGAGGCGCGGCCCAGACCTACAGCTTCAGGACGAATTCAGAGGCAGTTGACATCCACATCAAGAAGGATGGCAGCATTGACATTGACTATTCCTTCAACTTCACGAACTACGACTACATGGACGGTGTGGACATTGGCCTGCCAAACGACCGCTATGACGCCGACACGGCGACGGCAACCATAACCGTGAACAGGGTGGACTACTCACCTGCGTTGATACGCAAGTCCCCATACGTTCCAATCGGACTCGCGGTCGAATTCGACTCACAGACGCAATCAGCCATCCAACAATACAGCGATTTCAAGCTCGTCTTCCATGTCAACAACCCGCACATGGTCTATGAAAACGAGCTCCTCAAGGGCACGGCGGGGATCAAGTTCCGTCCGACCTGGTTCAGCTCTGACTATCAGCAGGGTCCGACAGCAGTGCTCCAATCGCGTGTCTTCTTCCCAGAGGGCTTCACGAACACTTCGCAGTCCGTGTACCTGGAAAACCGCCCCTGGGATTCGATTGTGATCGACGGAGTCTCGGGCTTGGTGGTCGCGACCTGGACTGACACGGACGTGATTCCAGCCACGCAGGAGGCTGGGGCATACGACGTCGGCGTTGGTTTCCCACCCGAGTATGTCGACAAGTACGTCAAGAACAACGTGTGGACGGCCCTTGGAGACTTCTTCGCCAAGGCCGGAGACCTCTTGTGCGTATGCGCACCCGTCCTGATATTCGCCGGAATCATCGCCTTCGCGGTGATCGCAAGCCGTCGGCATCAGAAGAAACTCGCCCAGGATTATTTCGAGCCTAAGTTGAGCCTCGCGGGCGCAGGGCCCAGGAGAGATCTGACTGCCGTCGAGGCTGCGATTGCCCTGGAGATACCTCTCGATATGGTCGCGACGATGATCCTGTTCGCTCTCGTGAAGAAGAGCAAGGTGAGGATCGATTCACAGGAATACCCGATGAAGCTCACCAAGCTGGCACAGACCGCGGACTACGCTTACGAGAACGACTACCTCCTCTCCATCCAGGCAGATGGCACGGTCGACCACGAGGTTCTGAAGACCACGATGGTCGACCTCATCAAAGCCACAGTCAAGAAGCTTGAGGGCTTCGACTATGAAGCGACGAAGACCTACTACACCTCGATATGCCAGGAAGCCTGGAAGCAGGTCCAGGCGGCAGGCACGCCCGAGGATTTCGCGAAGTCACTTGAAGAAAGGCATGACTGGATGATGCTTGATCCACAGTATGAGAGAAACATGGACCATATCTGGATCGGCCCAGTGATCTTTCCTTCAGGCACGGCGAGGACCGCATCGACCGGCGGAGCGGCTGGAACGGGAAGGATCAACCCGCAGGCACTCGCCAAGGACTATGCATCGAGGGTCAAGACATCCAGCACGAACCTGACGAACGCGACCAAGTCCTTGAGCAAAGAGGTCGCCGAGGTGTTCCACCCGAAGCCCAAGGTGGACTGGAGCAAGGTCGCCAAGACTGGCGGAAGCCTCGGAGGAGGAGGGTTCGGAGGCGGCTGTGCATGTGCTTGTGCGTGCGCATGCGCCTGCGCAGGAGGCGGTCGATGATTGACTTCAGGCGTTTGCTTTTCGGCCCGGCCGCGATGAAACCCAAGATCGGCACCTACAAGTACGACGGCACGGGGGACCTCAAGGGGCACAGATTCCATCTTCGGGTGGACAAGCAGAACAAGGGCGTCATGATCATAGACGCCTCCAAGTTGGTTTTCCTGAACGGGACCGCTCTCGACTATGTCAAGCTCCTGCTCGAGAACAGATCGGACAAGCAGGCATCGAAGTACATGCGCGCAAGATACAAGAATCTGGACAAGAACACCGCCATAAGGCACTACGACCAGGTTCGAACACAGCTCAACGACTACCTCAAGGGCGACATGAACGTGATACAGACGATAGGTTCGACCAGTATGTCCATAGGAGCGGACGACCTGCCCTCCCCATATAGGATGGACCTCGCGCTCACATACAGGTGCCAGAACGATTGCGGACACTGCTACAACGAGCAGAAGGACAAGAAGGAGCTATCGGTGGAGCAGTGGAAGACGGTCCTGGACAAGCTCTGGACGATTGGCATCCCGCATGTCGTGTTCACTGGTGGAGAGCCCACTCTGTATCCACATCTCGATGGACTAGTCAAGAAATCCGAGGAGCTTGGTCAGATCACGGGCCTCATAACGAACGGCAGGAATCTGAGACAGCCAGGGTACCTGAAGGAGCTAGTTAGGATAGGGCTCGACCATGTTCAGATAACCGTCCTGTCTCACAGAGAGTCTGTCCATGACGATCTTGCTGGATGCAAGAACGCGTGGAGAGAAACGATCGAGGGGCTCAAAGTGGCGCTCACCGAAGACCTCTACGTGAGCACCAACACTACAATCATGAGGGCAAATCTTGCAGACGTCGAGGACACCATGAGGTTCCTCGTGGGCCTTGGTGTCAAGAACATCGCTTTCAACAGCATTATCAGGTCCGGAAAGGGCGGGGACACGGTCGGGATCGGATACGATGAGCTGAAGACCATCATGATCAGGCTCAAGGAGATCGCACGGGAAAACGACACGAACCTGATCTGGTACTCGCCGACCCCGTACTGCGACTTCAACCCCATCAACCTCGGCCTCGGGATAAAGCAGTGCACCGCGTGCTCGATCAACATGGCGATCGAACCGGACGGGACAGTGCTGCCATGTCAGAGCTACTACGAGCCGCTTGGAAACATACTCACGGACCCGTGGGATAATATCTGGGATCACGAGCTCTGCAAGAACATCAGGGACAGGAAGTACCTGGACGGAAAGTGCGTCGACTGCAAGATCAATAACGTCTGCGGCGGCGGGTGCCCGTTGTCCAGGGAACACGGTGACTATGTCTGTCTCGACAGGCACTCATCGATGTGAGCCCTATCACTTCTTTGCGAACGCGTAGAATACCGGATTGAACTGGAACAGTGTGCCATTGTCCAGGGCATCGCTCCAGACCGCCTTCAGTTGTTCAAACTTGGCAGGGTTCTCTTTCACGTCAACGGTCATCTCAATCCATTTCCATTCATCCTCAGACTCGATGCGCAGCTTGTCTGTCCCCCAAATGCCGGGGTGAATGCCCACCTCCGCCTGCATGCCGCACTCGCTGAACAACGCTCTCAGCTTCCGGCCGATGAAAGGGTCCCCGCCGTCCTTCATAATCCCCTTGAAAATCAGCTGAGTGAGGCTCGCAAGATCGTCAGGATAGTCCAGTCTCGCTCCAAAATCAGGCTCTGCGAAGCAAACGACCCATTTCTTCGAGACCCTCTTCATCTCGTTGAGAACTGTCACAGGGTTCTCGACCCACAGCAGAAGGAAGGAGCAGTAGACGAGGTCGAAAGAATCGTCCTCGAACGGCAGGCGCTCTCCCTCGCCCTTGACGGCCTCCAGGCCACGCATCGTGCAGGAGTTGACCATGTCTTGGTCGATGTCCACGCCTTTCGCGTCCATGACCTGCGCGAGCACCTCCATCACGAAACCGGGGCCGCAGCCGACATCGAGGGCCGTGACATCGGATGCCGTCCTGTACTCGGAGCCGAGTATCTTGGTCTCCAGAAGCCAGAGCCAAGAATCCTTTAGCCACATGCTCTGGCGTCTGAGCTGTCTCTCCAGATCGCCTCTGATGGATGACATGTCTTGGTTGGGAATGGATTGATGCGGGATATTCTTTTTGCAGGTTCATGCGGTGACAGGCAAACGCTGTCAGACAAAGATGGCGGAGGTAGGCGATTCCGTCCTTCTGGATGATTTTGTCATAGATGTCGAGAAAAAGCAGATAAGGAACGTAATTGGTAAGGGCACGAGAATATTGAATTCGGACGGGCTCCTGGAAGAACGCCAGAGGCCGGCGGTTGGCGAGAACATGATGATTGAGCATCGGATGGACGGAGGCACTACTCAATGACACCCAATGCGGGTTCGAGCGGGCTCATTGCAGTGATAGGGCTTGGTACGATGGGTAGGAAGATCACCAGCCTTGTTCTCGCTCACAACTTCAGAGTATTGTCTATGAGTAGGACTCCAGAATCTGGGAAGAGACATCTGGAGCAGATACGTCAAGAGCTAATGGCGAGAGTTTCCAGGAAGCAACTCAGCGAAGAGCAGGCGACATCGAGGCTTGGAAACCTGCGTCTGGTCGGCGAAATCAAGGAGCTGGGCCAGGCGAGTTACGTAATAGAAACCATAAGTGAGGAAATTGACGCGAAGCTCAATCTGTATCACAAAATCGAACCTCATCTCGGGAAGGACACGATCTTGGCGACCAATACGTCCTCGTTTTCAGTGACCGAATTGTCAAAGGGTCTTGTGACAAGATCAAGATTTGTTGGAATGCATTTCTTCAACCCTCCTGATGTGATGAGGCTTGTAGAGATACGAGGCTCAAAAGAGAGCTCACAGAATACTTTGCGGGCCGCGCGTGAATTGGCAGAACAGTTGGGCAGAACCGCAATCGTTGTGCCGGACGAACCTGGTTACTACGTAAATAGAGTCCTGTTTCCTATGATTATCGAGGGAATAAGGGTGTATGAATTGTCGGGCGGAAACCCCAAGAACATAGACAACGCGATGAAGCTAGGAGCGAACTTGCCCATGGGCCCTCTTGAACTCTCTGATTACATAGGAAATGATATCGTTATGGACATATGTCGGTCTCTCGAAAAGAGAACGGGTGAATCGCGTTTTGGTCCGCCTGAGATTCTTGTCAAGCTGGTCGCCGAGGGTAAACTAGGTAGGAAGACGAGGGAGGGCTTTCACAAGTATTGACCCAGGTTTCCGAGACCCCCTTGAAGGAACTTAAGGCGATCAATCACTTCGGTTCATTCTCATAAGCATATACCCGATGTCCAAGACTGCCAGATGTCCATAGCTTGTCTAGGCGTCGTCAGAGCAGACAAAGGGTACCTCTCACAGGACAAGGTCCAGTGCGTCGAGGACCTGGGGGCGATGCTCTAATAACCCACATATCGTTCGGGAATGCGGCCGCCCATAATTCGGTCACATTCGTCTCGAACGACGTCGAGGATTTGCCACCGGATGCTCTGGGGGGCAAGGCACAAACACCGGAAGGACTACGCATGGACCTACACATCGTTCGGCTCAAGGAGACCGGACTATCCAATCTGGCTCCAATTGCCCAGCATGAGGACGAAGGAATGGCTATGGGAGATCTCCGAAGAAGTTAGGACAGATATCGTCGGGTGACATGAATGGCATCGGCGCGGGAGGTATCTGAACTGAGTAGACCGACCATACTGATTGCCGGCCCTCCGTTCAGAGGCTATCTGAAGATGATTGCAGCCGGCTTCGCAGCGCGCGGTGTCCAGCCATCCGTGCTTGAATGGAAGCATCTGAAGCGCTCGTTCGTGCAAGAGATCATGTTCTATTCATCGCGCAAGTTCAGGCTCAAGCTGGACGATGAACAGGACAGGGCAAACGCGCTCGCTTTGGAACATGCCGTGCTGGAGACCAGTCCCGACTATGTCCTGGTCATGAAGGCCGTCGAGCTCACTGGGAAGACGAAGGAGCACTGCAGGGAGACGAAGACCAAGCTCGTGATGTGGGCATACGACAGCGCGACCGAGTTCCCTGTCATCGCGAGAGCCGCCCCTGCCTACGACCTAGTCTACACATACGAACCTGCAGATCTGGATATCCTGGCGAAGACCTGCGCGCCCAAGTTCCTGCCGATGGCGTTCGACCCGACTCATTACCACAGAAGAAACGATTGCAAGAAATCTACAGACATCTGCTTCATCGGAGCGGTAGACGCTCACCCAGAGAGGCAGAGGCTGATCAAACTCATAGCCGCCAGGTTCAGGGACAGGAGCATAGATGTCTGGACGGATTCGATCCACCTGTACTCGCACAGGAGGTTGAATGATCTCTTCTTCGTCGGCCTCAAGCGCAACATCAGGGTCCACAGAAAGACGATTGATCACGACCAGATCAACGACATCTACAACCGTTCCAGGATCTGCCTCAACATACACCATGTCCAGTCCAGGAGAGCAGTGAACCCCAGGACATTCGAGGTCCTGGGAAGCGGAGGTTTGCTCGCCACGGACCGCAAGCTGGACGATATCAAAGGCTTCGAGGAGGGCGAGGGGTACATATTCTACTCGAACGACGCGGACCTGATAGACAAGCTGAGAGCGGCGTTCGAGGACGAATCCATGATGAGGTTCATCGCGGACATAGGCCACTCCGAGGGGCGCGCACACACATTCGAACTGCGCGCCCGCACTATCCTGAACGATCTCAGGTAAGGTCTTCACTTGTTGTCATCTAGACCGAGCGGGTCCTTCTTCCTCTTCTCGCCGATGTAATCGAGGATATCGTCGATGTCCTTCGCCACGAGCGCGTCCTCTCCCAGCTCGCGCTTCAGCCATTTCCGCATGAAGGTCGCGCGCTCCTTGATGCTAGGGTCGCTCTTTGCCATGAAGTCGAGCATCGGCAGCCAGAGCGTGGCGTAGAGGGCAATCTCCTTAGGCGAGAACTTCTCCTTCATGTACGGGTTCTTATCGATCAGAACGGACATCTGGTCCCGCCACATCTTGAGCCGCAGGTCCCAGATGATGGCGAAGCTCCAGATGGCTGCGGCGAGCACGAGGAGGATCATGAACACTCCGATGTACGGGTTGCTGAGGAACTCGCCCCTCCACTTGACATAACCCCATATCTGCAGCGCCAGGTTCAGGGCCAATAGAAAAATCGTAAGCAGCTGGGCGACCTGCTGAAGCCTCCAGACCTGCAGCATGAACCATTTCTTCATTCCGTTCGGCATCGATCCACGGCTCCTCTTCCCGACAGGCCAACCACCTCAACCCTATATGAGAATTGCTGGACCTCCTCGTAAGGTCACAGCTCTTTCTTCAGTACGGAGGCGATCCTGTCGCCTGAATCGCCCTTGCCGTATGGACAGGGCTTGAACTTGACCTCAGGGTCCTCCACGAACTTTCGGAGCTCCCTCAGGACCTTGTCAGCATTCGTGCCGACGATCTTGCAGTATCCCGCGGCGACCGCCTCGGGGCGTTCTGTGCTCTTCCTCACGACCAACACGCGCTTCCTCAGCACGGGCGACGTGGCCTCCTCCTGGATGCCTCCAGAGTCCGTGAGAATGAGCCTCGATTTCTTCATAAGGACGAGCATGTCGAAGTAGCCCGCGGGCGGAAGCAGCTTGACGTTGTTCGATTTCTCCAGCTTATCCTTGAGGTTGTACTCCCTCAGCCTCAGGTCTGTCCTCGGATGAAGCGGGAGCACGATGGGTATAGGGGATTCTCTGAGCACCCTGACCAAGTTCTCCAGGGTCTCCGGGTTGTCCACGTTCTCCGCCCTGTGGAGCGTGGCAAGAGCGTAGCTTTCCCAAGGGACATCCCACATGACCTTTGGAGTCTTCATGGCGATCGGGAGGTACCTGATAGTGGCGTCTATCACCGTGTTGCCTGTCTTGAATATCTTGCCCCAGACGCCCTCGCCCTTCAGTATCTTGACGGAGTCCTCGGTGGGCGCGAAAAGGTAGTTCGACGCGTGATCGGTAAGTCGTCTATTCAGCTCCTCGGGCATCCTCAGGTCGTAGCTCCTAAGCCCGGCCTCCACATGGCCTACCTTGACATGCTTCTTCATCGCGCCTATTGCGCCTGCCAGGACCGTGTTGGTGTCGCCCTCCACCAGCACGCAGTCCGGCTTTGGGTCCGTGAACTCCTTCTCGAACTTGATGATAGCATCGCCCGTCTGCTGGCCTGGAGAGCCTGACCCAACGCTCAGGAACGAATCCGGCTCGGGGAGCCCTAGCTCTTCAAAGAAAACCTTGGACATCTTGTGATCATAGTGCTGGCCCGAGTGAACAAGCCTGGGCAACAGCTTCGCCTTCTTGAGCGCGAAGTACACGGGCGCCATCTTGATGATCTCGGGGCGGGTCCCCACGACGACCGATATCAGCATCGGGTAGGAGCACGCCCATGCACCAAGATAACTGTATCGAGTGACCCTGCCCGCAAAACGCAATATAGCTACGGTCAGATATGGCATTGAGGGATTGAGGTGAGGTGCTTGAACTGCGGGATGGAGAATCTCGACAAGGCGATGTTCTGTGAGAAATGCGGCATCAGGCTGGTACTCCCCCCGATCGAGGCTCAGACGGAGATCCTCAACACTGGCCAGGGGAAGATACTCGGCATAGTCCCGAGAGTCGCCTTCGTGCCGCTCCTGGGCCTGGTGATCGGCGCATTTGCCTTCCTTTTCTACATTATCGGCTTCATATCGGCGGCAAATAGCATGTCAAATCCCGACATCGACATCGGCCCATTCAACAGCGATTGGGCGTCCGGCCCGGAGGCTTTGTTTGTTCTTGCGGCAGTCCTAGGCGTAACTGCAGCTGTGGTCTTCTGGGGCGGGGTCATCAGGATGGTTCTTCGCTCAGACTGACCCGCTCGAAATACGCGAACTCTTAAGCCTTGAAAGCACCATCCGGGAGAGGCTCCGGGAGCTACTGACTCGGGGTCGACTTGGGGGGATACATTGAGAAAGGCACTAGTTGGAATATTGGTCGGATTTATGTTTGTGACCACGGCGCTCATGCCGTCCGGAGGCGGGGCGCCCGCGACGGGCACAGGTAGCTCGTCCGGCCTGACCGCCGAGGAAGTCGCGGTCCTGGACGGGCTGGACTACGCCGCCGCGTGGAACGACCTCGCGTATCTTGCTGGCCTTGGAGAGAAGGTCGCGGGAACCGAGGCTGAAAGAAGCGCTCAACAGTACGTGTATGACCGGCTGAGCGCGATGGCAATGGACAAGGTTGTATGGGAGACCTTCCCGGTCGCCAGCTGGACGCACTACGGAACCACGATGGAGATCGTGTCGAATGGATACGAGGACGTCCAGACGACAACATACGGCGACAGCTACTCGATCTGGGGTTATGAGAATCACAAGATGTATACATTCGGCAACGAGAACGGTGGCAAGACGCTTGTCGCCCCAGTCGTCGACTGTGGGCTCGGCACGATGGACGAGTTCGACGCGATCGGTGACCTCGCAGGCGCAATCGCCCTCATTCACAGGGACGACAACGTCCAGGGATGGAACAACGTCCCGGCGTTCGAGGCTAGCCTGCACGGCGCTTCCGCAGCCGTGTTCTATGGTTACTTCGCTGGGGCCGACCTTCCCGAGGGGATAAAACAGGACTCCGTCGGAGGGCCGGTACCGATACTGTCGATTTCACCGATCTCCGCCATGCACATCAAGGACCTGATGGTAACTGGCCCAGTCGTCCTCAAGGTCGATGGACAGGTAGACATGCTGTCCGAGAAGTTCGCTGAGTCGGTCAACGTGGCTGCCTATATGATCGGTACGACGAGGCCGAACGAGTACGTCGTGATATCGGGCCACATAGACTGCTGGTGGGCGGGCGCGAACGACGACAGCTCGTCGATAGCGGCTATGCTGGAGTTCGCGAGGCTCTTCTCAGAGGCGAGGATGGCGGGGACTTTCTTGAACGAGAGGACTTTGGTCTTCTGCTCGGTAGGCGCGGAGGAGGAAGGAGGACCACAGGGCACGTGGTACAACTGGCTCGTGGGATCGTATGAGTTCGTTCAAGCGCACCCCGAGATCATGAATGGCCTGGCAATGGAGCTGAACATGGACGGTGTGAGCTTCAAGAAGACCTCGGGCAGGTACTGGGTCGAGAACACATGGGAGCTCAATTCATTCGTCTATAAGGCCCTCGTCGACCTGGGCGTGAGTGGTCAAGTGGGCTTCTACAACCCGATATGGTCATGGACCGATGCTTGGAGCTTCGCCGCCAAGGGCGGAGGTTCGACCGTGCAGGTAATGTGGCCGGCAGGGTTCGACCCTTACTACCACACGCAGATCGATGACATGCCTCTCCAGGACCCTGAGCCGTTCGACCTGGTTCTCAGACTCTACACGCTGATGGGTATCAGGTCGGCACACGCGCTGGTAATACCGCTCGAGTTCCAGTACACCGTGGACTGGGCGGCCAGCTTCCTTAAGTCAGAGAAGATGACCGTGCCGTCCGAGGCGAAGAACATCGACAAGGACCTCGCAGCCCTGACCGCGCTCAGGACTCAAGCGGTCGCAGCGAATAAGTACGCCGCGTCCCTGAACGCGCAGTACGCCGCCGCGAAGAAACCTGCGGAGAAGACAGCTATCTGGGAGAAGGCGAACGCCCTCAACCGGGCCCTGATCGATGCGAGGAGAATAATCACGCCGTGGACTCTCGGAGAAGGCGGCCTGATGGGCTCTTGGGACGTATTCCTGCGGTCTGACCAGCACGCGCACGACCTGGGCTGTATCGACTCGGCCGTCGCCGCCCTGAACAGGGGACGGACAAGCAATGCGTTGGCCGCATTGGGGACCGTCTACACGATGGAGTGGGGGAAGTACTTCAGCAGAGGGTCGTACCTGGACACCTTCAACAACATGATGAACACCTTCATGTACTGGGGTGACGACTTCGACCAGCAGCAGGCCTACGTGGACGTCCATTGGATCTACTTGGGCCTGAAGGACGGCTCCCTGTCGGGTCCGGACGCTCTCAATGCGCTCAAGTCGATCAGGAACGACCAGCTCATTCCGTGGTTCGAGGCCGACCTGCAGATCCAGGCATGGGCTTGGACCAGCGGAGCAGGGATACTGGACGCGGCAGTCCCGTGAGGTCAAAACCAATTCGATCCCCTGGCAAGCCAGCCAGGGGATTTCTTGTTTCTCGCATATCCCAAGTGTTTCTCGGGATATGAATCGCACTTGTCTCTCGATCTGCAGGTCCTAGCGGGCAAAATGACTTATGAAGGGGGGACGTTTATCAGGGCGCGGACGAATGGTTGATGGATCAGGAGATAGTGGGCCGAATGAGAAGCCCTCTGTCTCCTGGGTTTACGATGAAGCGAGGAGCGTAGGGAGCGATGTTCCAGGCAGTGGATCCAGATACGGTCAAGCGCAAGCTGAGATTCGACTACATGAAGGCCAGGAATGAGGCGAACTTCAAGTCCCTCGACATGTTCACGACTCTCTTGGCACATTTTGAGAAGCCCCAGATGTCGCTCCATGATATCATCCAAGAGGCCACCCAGATCATCCAGAAGCAGTTCAGACTTCGCTGGGTGATGATAGGCCTGAAGTCCAAGGCCGACGGAATGTATCGGTACGAGGTACACTCGGGCATGCGCGATGAGGCCTGGAAACGGCAGAGCTCGAAGATGTACAAATACGAAGACTTCAACATGGCCAACAACTACGTTGCCGGGGAGATCAGCAAGCTCACCAGGGTGTATCTGGAAGAGGACAACCCCCTGCCAAAAGAGGACGAGATCGTTGTGAACCGCCCTGCCCTGCTCAAGATGAGGCGAAAACTCGCAGAGGACACATTGGAGGCCGACTTCATGGATACACTGATCGTCGGTCCTAACAATGACCTTCTAGGATGGATCGAATACCCAGGCACCCTCACTGGCAAATTCCCAGACCCCCTGATGATCAGGTACATCGAAGTTGCCGCGTCCATAATCGCGGCAGCAGTCCATTCAGGTGCCCGGTGACCCGGACCCCGTACAGCACGAACTTTTTTACCCACGTCCCCCGATGAGGTCCATCAGTCAAAGGACGATTTCAGGAGGAGCGCGGGAATGACTTACTTCATCACAGGTGGCGCAGGATTCATAGGCAGCGCGGTCGTCGACAGGCTTGCGAAGAGGAACGGGGTCACGGTCTACGACAACCTCAGCACTGGAAGGGAGGAGTTCATCTCTGAGCACTTCGGGGAGGAGTTCTTCAGGTTCGTCAAAGGAGACCTTCTCGACGTGGGCAAGCTCGCAAAGGAGATGAGAGGACACGACAGCGTATGGCATCTTGCGGCGAACCCCGACATAAGAAAGGGGACTGAGTCCACCATGGTAGATCTCGAGCAGAACACGGTGGCGACCTACAACGTGCTCGAGTGCGCCCGTAGGAACGACATCAGATCTTTTGTGTTCTCCTCCACATCCACGATATATGGCAGGGCGAATGTGATCCCCACGCCGGAGGACTACGGGCCTTGCCTGCCGATCTCGTTGTACGGTGCTTCGAAGCTGGCTTGCGAAGGGCTCGTATCCGCCTATGCTGAGCTGTACGGCATCAGGTCCTGGATCTTCAGGTTCGCGAACATCGTCGGCCACAGGAGCACGCACGGCATCCTGTTCGACCTCGTCCAGAAACTCAACAAGAGCCCAAGGACGCTCGAAGTGCTCGGAGACGGCAAACAGAGAAAGTCATACCTCCTGGTCGAAGAGTGTGTGGACGGGATGATATACGGTTTCAAGCATGCGAAGGACAGACTGAATTACTTCAACCTCTGCGCGAACGACCAGATAACAGTCAAGAGGATCGTGGACGTCCTGGTCGAGGAGTCTCATCTCAAGAATGTGAAGGTCAAATACACGGGTGGCGAGAGCGGGTGGAAGGGCGATGTCCCGAGGTTCCTCCTGTCTAACAATAAGATGGCAAAGCTAGGTTGGAAACCGAAGCATACGAGCGAGGAAGCCATCCGGGAAGCGGCGCGGATCGTGGTCAAGGAGCGGCTCAAGAAAGTCCCGAGCAGCTGGCTGTCCGTCCAGGAGCAGTAGCGGTGAGCCGCTTCCAGATAGGTCATGACATACCGCATCGGAGCTCAAAGCTTCGGCTCTTTGCCGTTGCCGAAGCTCCTGACAGCGAACCCCTTGCCTTCTCCGAGAGCGCGTTTGTCCGTCAGGAATATCGCCATCAGCGCGGCGAAGGCCATCACGATAGCGCTCATTAGGAACACATAGTGATACGCAGTCTCGTTGGAGATGAATCCTAGCAGCTCGTGCGTCACCGGGTTGTATACGGGGTCCTTGTAAGCCGATAGGATGACAGTCGCAACGGCAGGGCCGACGACCCCTCCGCTCGTCCGGATTACCATGTTCATGGCGCTCGAGATGGCCGTCTCTCGCTGGGGGGTCGATATGATTATCATGTTGATGCTCCCGACCATTGCGAAGGACATGCCGCCGCCCATGATGGTGAGACCGACGACAAGGTCTGTCTGGGTTTCGTGGAAGAAATAGAGGTACATGAAACCGACGATCGGGATCAGCATGCCTGCGACCATGGGCCATTTCGGCCCGCGCCTTTTCACTAGGAGGCCAACAGTGGGGCCGAGTATCAGCGATATGATCGACACGGGCAGCATCAGAATGCCTGTGTGCAGCGGGTCGAGATTGAACTTGAACTGGGCCATCAGTGCGATCACAGACTGCGCGCCGAACAGGCCGAATCCGATGAAGAAGGCGACCGTGTTCGTGATCGCGATGTCCCTGACCTTCATCAGCGAAGGTCTAACGAGCGGGTAGATGGTATCGGTCTGACGGACCACGAATCCTATCAAAGCGACGACCGAGATCGCGAACAACGACAGTATCACGGGATCGGTCCAGCCTCTTTCGTTCCCCTCCGTGACGGCTACGAGGAATGACATGAGCACCAGGGCAAGGAAGGACGCTCCCACGTAGTCCACCTTGGACTCCAACCGGATCGGGGACTCCCGTATCTTGAATGCGACGAACGCGGTCGCGGCGAATGCGAACGGAATGATCGTATGATAGGTCCACTGCCATCCCCATTTGTCGACGACGAACCCTCCGATGACGAATCCAACGGCGGTCCCAACGCCAAACATGGCAGATATGACTCCCTGAGCTACGGCTATCCTCTCGACCGGGAACTCGTCCCTTATGAGGGAGAACGCAAGAGGGAACATCGACATCCCCAAGCCCTGGAAAGCCCTTGCGGCCAGAAGGACGTAGAACGAGTCTGAGATATCCCTCGAGAAGCCAGTCA
>Ga0315286_10003918_pt1 | contig 14192 bp, 11 predicted proteins | sample YL17G10_0_MG_FD_205038 | JGI IMG/M metagenome (GOLD analysis project Ga0315286, IMG submission 205038) | Sediment microbial communities from Yellowstone Lake, YNP, Wyoming, USA - YL17G10_0 | ecosystem: Environmental > Aquatic > Freshwater > Lake > Sediment | place: USA: Wyoming | collected...
TCCCGGTCGGAGCCTGGCGGAAGCGGCGCCGGTGCAAGAATTCCGCGAGGACGAGTTGACGGCGCTGGGCGAGAGGCCACATTAGTCAAACGCTATCTCTCTTGACGTTTGACGCCTGACGCTCGACGCATTACGGAGCTGCGTATGGGAGACAGCCACACACAGCCGGCTGCCCTGGTTATCGGCGCAGGGATCGCGGGCATTCAGGCGGCGCTGGACATTGCCAACGCCGGGTTTAAGGTGTACCTGGTGGAGCGGCTGCCAAGCGTGGGCGGACACATGGCGCAGCTCGATAAGACGTTCCCCACGCTCGACTGCTCGGCTTGCATCCTCACGCCCAAGATGGTCGACGTAGCGGGTCATCCCAACATCGAGCTGATGACCTACAGCGAACCGTTGGATGTGGAAGGTGCGGCAGGAGCTTTCCAGGTGCGCGTCCGAAAGAAGGCGCGCTACGTGGATCTTGCCAAGTGCACCGGCTGCGGCGACTGTGCCAGAGTCTGCCCGGTGACCGTGCCAAACGAGTTCGACCTGGAGCTGGCCGACCGTCATGCCATCTACGTGCCCTTTCCCCAGGCAGTGCCCAACAAGTACACCATCGACAAGCGCGGTTGGCCGCCGTGCAAGGACGCCTGCCCGGCGCACATCGATGTCCAGGGCTATGTGGCCCTCATCGGCCAGGGCAAGCTCGCCGAGGCGCTGGCCCTCATCCGCCGCACGATCCCCTTCCCTGGTGTCATCGGTCGGGTGTGCAACCACCCGTGCGAGACGGCCTGCAACCGGGGCGAGTACGACCAGGCCGTCTCCATCTGTTCGCTGAAAAGGTACGTCGCGGATGTGGAAGAAGAACCTGCGCCCTTGCCTCCCGTCAAGGCACCTCGGGACCAGGCGGTAGCCATCATTGGTGCGGGACCAGCCGGGCTGACAGCCGCCCATGACCTGGCGCTCGAGGGCTACCCGGTGACCGTCTTTGAGGCGTTGCCGGTGGCCGGCGGTATGCTGGCAGTGGGCATCCCCGACTACCGTCTTCCGCCTGAGGTTCTGGCACAGGAGATTGCCCGCATCGAGGCGCTGGGGATCGAGATCCGGTTGAATACGCCAGTAGGTGGGAATGGAGGACCTTCGTTGGCAGACCTGCGCCGCGAGTACGACGCCGTGTTTGTCGCCGTCGGTGCGCACCAGGAGCTCCATCTCCGCCTGGAGGGCGAGGACCTGGGTGGGGTCGTGCCAGGTGCGGCCTTCCTGCGGGGGTCGAACCTGGGGCGCGCCGTGGCCGTTGGTCGCCGGGTGGCCGTGGTCGGCGGCGGGAACGTGGCCATCGACGCGGCCAGGTCGGCGCTGCGCCTGGGCGCCCAGGCGGTGACCATAGTCTACCGCCGCTCTCGGGCCGAGATGCCGGCCAGTGCCGGGGAAGTGGAGGACGCGGAGGAAGAGGGGATCCAGATCCACTTTCTGGCCAACCCGACTCGCATCGTGGGCCACGATGGGCGCGTGACCGGCCTGGAATGCATGCGGATGGAGCTGGGCGAGCCCGACCCCAGCGGCCGCAGGCGTCCCATCCCGGTGCCAGGCTCCGAGTTCGTGTTGGACGTGGACATGGTCATCCCGGCCATCGGCCAGACGCCCGACCTGGCGTTCAATGGCCCGGGCGACCTGCGGGTCAGCCGTGGTGGCACTCTGGTTGCCGATCCCGACATCCTGGCGACCGGGACGCCGGGGGTCTTTGCCGGGGGCGATGCCGTCAGCGGCCCGGCGACAGCCATCAAGGCCATCGCCGCCGGCAAGCAGGCGGCGCAGAGCATCTATCGCTATCTGCAGGGCGAGGAACTGACCAGGCCGGCGGAGGGGCTGCCTGTAGTGCCCTTCGACGCGGTAGATCTACGCCGGGCCAGGAAGCAACCCCGGGCGACCATGCCCAAGGTGGATGCCCGTCCCCGCACCAGCGGTTTCGCCGAGGTGGAACTGGGCCTTTCCAAGGAGCAGGCGCTGGCCGAAGCGCTGCGCTGTCTCAACTGCGGCCTGTGCTCCGAATGCAGGCAGTGCGAGATCGCCTGCCAGGCCCACGCAATAGTTCACGACATGCGTGACGAGCTGCTTGAGTTGGACGTGGGCGCGATTCTCGTGGCTACCGGCTTTGACCCCTTTGATGCCACGCACAAGCCCGAATTCGGCTACGGCCGCTACCCCAACGTCATCTCGGGACTCGAGTTCGAGCGGTTGGCCTCGGCTTCAGGGCCGACCGGCGGCAAGATCAAGATAGACGGCACCGAGCCCAGGGAGATCGTGTTCGTCCACTGCGTCGGCTCGCGCGACAAGCAGGCGGGCCGCGAGTACTGCTCGCGTGTGTGCTGCATGTACACCGCTAAGCAGGCGCACCTGGCCCACGACAAGGTGCCCGGAGTCAAGATCACCGTCTTTTACATGGACGTGCGCGCCTTTGGCAAAGGCTTTGAAGAGTTCTACGACCGGGTGCGCGCCGAGGGCATCACCTACCGGCGGGCCAACCCCAGCGAGATCTACAAACGGGGGGACAAGCTGATCGTCCGCGCCGAGGACACGCTGCTGGGCAAGACGGTCGAAGTGCCGGCTGACCTGGTGGTGCTGGCCATCGGTGTGCAACCGCGCGCCGATTCGGGCCAGGTAGCCGGCATGTTGGGCCTGGAAGTCGGTGAGGACGGTTTCTTTTCCGAGCTGCATCCCGAGCTGCGCCCGGTGGACACGGTGCGCAAGGGCGTCTTCCTGGCCGGCAACTGCCAGGCGCCCAAGGACATACCCGACACCGTGGCCCAAGCCAAGGCCGCGGCGGCAGCGGCGATCGTGACGTTGTCGCGGATGCGGAGGGATGGGCGGAGCCCAGAAGGAGCTGCGAGGTAGACAAGCCAAGCCTTTCCACGCGCGTGCAAACCGAGCATGGGCTGAGATGACCATCGGGTGTAGGGTAGGGTTGGGTGGACGCAAGAGCTGACGTAGTCCACTACTGCCGCGGCAGCAGGGGATAGAGATCAAGAAGGGGTTAGACCATGCAAGTCAACACCCAGGAATTTGCTGAAGAATATACCTTGTTGGAGTGCATCCAGTGCGGACGCTGCACCGGCGGCTGCCCGGTGTCGATGAAGACCGCGCTGAACATCCGCGGCATCATCTACAACGTGCTGGTCGAGGACACGCTCGACCCCAGCCGGCTGGACGTGCTGTGGGACTGCACCAACTGCCTGACCTGCACCATCCGCTGCCCCAAGGACATCCACCCCGCGGACGTGATTATTGGCCTCCGTGGCTACATCGTGGGCGAGGGTAAAGGGGTGCCGCCCCGCGTCCGCGACGCGCTGATGAGTGCATTCACCCGGGGCAACACGCTGGGCTTTGCCACCGAGGGCCGCGACGGCTGGACCGAGGGGCTGGGTTTTGAGGTCAGGAACGTGCAGGACGCCGGCGAGGCGGACCTGCTGTTCTACGTGGGCTGCACCCCGGCTTACGACCCGCGCATCCAGCCGGTGACCCGCGCGCTGGCCACGGTCTTCCAGCGGGCAGGCATCGACTTTGGCACGATGGGCGTCGACGAGATGTGCTGCGGCAACGAGATCCGGCTCATGGGCGAGAGCGAAGGCTTTGAGGACATTGTCAAGGGCTTTCACGAGATGCGCCAGCGGTTCAAGGTGCAGCGCATGGTGGCCGTCTCGCCCCACTGCTTCAACGCCTTCAAGAACGAGTACGGCGACATGCCCTGGCCGGTGCAGCACTACACCCAGCTCGTGGCCGAGCTGCTGGACAGCGGCAAGCTGGCCCTGCGCAACCTGGTGCGCAAAAAGGTCACCTTCCACGATCCCTGCTTCCTGGGCAAGCACAATGGCATCTACGACGAGCCGCGTTCCATCCTCCAGCACATCCCCGGCCTGGAATTCCAGGACCTGGACCGCTCGCGCGAGCGCAGCGTTTGTTGTGAAGGCGGCGGTGGCCGCATGTGGGCCGAAGGCACCAACATCCAGGAGAGGCTGGCCCACCAGCGCGTGCGCGACGCCGTGGCTTTGGGTGCCGAGGTGCTGGCCGTGGCCTGCCCGTTCTGCCTGCTGACCCTGGAGGACGCGGTCAAGATCCTGGGCCTGGACAACCAAATCCAGGTCATGGACATCATGGAGTTGGTTGCCCAGGCGATGTAATTGTAGTTGCCACGAATTACACGAGTTTCACCAAGACCTGTGAATTCGTGGAACTCGTGCCATTCGTGGCCGATACAGGAGAAGCTATGGCGTCTAGGATCGGCGTATACATCTGCCATTGCGGGATCAACATCGCGGCGACGGTGGATACGCACGCGGTGGCTGAGTACGCGGGGACGCTGCCGCACGTGGCGGTGTCCAGGGACTATATGTACATGTGCTCCGACCCAGGGCAGGAGATGATCAAGCAGGACATCCGAGACTATGGCCTGAACCGCGTGGTCGTCGCCTCTTGCTCGCCACGGATGCACGAGACCACCTTCCGCACCGTCATCGAGGACGTGGGGGTCAACCCCTACTTCTTTGAGATGTCCAACATCCGCGAGCAATGCTCCTGGGTTCACTCCGACCGCGCGCTGGGCACGCAGAAGGCGAAGGAGCTGGTTGCCGGCAGCGTGGCCAAGGCGGCGCTGCTGGAGGCGCTGGAGGAACGGGAAGTGCCCGTCACCCCGGCGGTGCTGGTCATCGGCGGCGGCATCGCCGGGCTGGAGGCGGCGTTGAATGTGGCCGACGCGGGCTACAAGGTCTACCTGGTGGAGCGGCAACCGAGCCTGGGCGGGCGCATGGCTCAGCTCAACAAGACCTTTCCCCGCATGGAGGAGGCCGGCGCGCTGGTAGTCGGCGAGATGCAGCGGGCGATGGCGCACCCCAACGTCGAGGTGCTGGCCTACGCCGAAGTGGCCAACGTCGAGGGCTACATCGGCAATTTTGAGGTCACGGTTCGCCTCAAGCCGCGCTTTGTGGACCCGGCCAAGTGCACATCGTGCGGCAAATGCGCCGAGGCCTGCGTCCTTGCCGGCCAGGTGCCCGACGACTTTCAGATGGGCTTGAGCAAAAAGGCGGCCGTCTACCGGACCTTCCCGCGGGCGCTGCCGGCCACTTACACGGTGGATCCGGGCCATTGCCTGCTGTTGAAAGAGGGCAGGTGCCAGGAAGGACCTCCTTGCGCTGTGGCCTGCCCCGAAGGGGCGGTCGATTTCGGCCAGCGGGAGCAGGAGGTCAAGCACAGGGTGGGTGCCCTGGTCGTTGCCACCGGCTACGACCCCTTTGACGCCCGGCGCAAGCCGGAATTGGGCTACGGGCGTTACCCGGGCGTGATCTCGGCGCTCGAGTTCGAGCGCATGGCCGCGGCCGACGGCCCCACCGGCGGGCGCATTGTGGTGCCCCCTGGACTGCCCGCAGTCAGGGCAGGCGGCACCGAAATGCAGCCGCAGCACGTGGTGTTTGTCCACTGTGTCGGCTCTCGCGACAAGCAAGTGGGCAATGCCTACTGCTCGCGGGTGTGCTGCATGTACACCGCCAAGCAGGCCAACGTCGTCAAGGACCAACTGCCCGAGGCGCGAGTGACCGTCTTTTACATGGACGTGCGCGCCTTTACCAAGGGTGGCGAAGAGTTCTACGACCGGGCGCGGGCGCGGGGCGCGCGTTACCGGCGCGGCAACCCGTCCGAGATCTATCAGCGGGGCGACAAGCTGGTGGTCCGCGCCGAGGACACCCTGCTCCAGCGGACGATCGAGGTGGAAGCCGACCTGGTGGTGCTGGCCGTGGGGCTCGAGCCGGGGGCGGCCGGCGCGGAGGTGGCCCAATTGCTCAAGCTGGCCCGCAGCGGCGACCGCTTCCTGGCGGAAGCCCATCCCAAGCTGCGGCCGGTGGACACCAACAGCGACGGTATCTTCCTGGCCGGCACCGCTCAGGGACCCAAGGACATTCCCGACACCGTGGCCCAGGCCAAAGCCGCCGCGTCGTCGGCCCTCATCCCGCTGTCGCAGGGCAAGGCCACAGTAGAGGCCATCACCAGCTCCATCATTCAGGAGATGTGCGTGGGCTGCGGCCTGTGCGAGACGACCTGTGTCTATGGTGCCCTGAGCCTGCATGCCTGGCGCGGAATCATGACCATCAATGAGGTGCTGTGCAAGGGCTGTGGCGCCTGCTCGGTGGCCTGCCCGTCCAAGGCGATTACGCTCGGCCATTTTACCCAGAAGCAGACGCTGGCCATGCTGGACGCCATGCTGGCGTGATCTTTTCTGAACCTAACACAAGGAGGGAGCATGAACTCAATCGTCTGTCTGAAAGAAGTACCCGACACCGAGACGTGCATCGAGGTCCGGGGCGGCAAGGTTGTTGAGGAGGGGATCCAGTACGTGGTCAACCCCTACGACGAGTATGCCTTAGAGGAAGCCCTGAAGTGGCAGGAAAAGCTCGGCGGCAAAGTGGTGTTGGTCAGCCTGGGCTCGGACCGGGCCCGCGAGAGCATCCTCAAGGGGCTGGCCATGGGCGCCGACGAGGTGTACCACCTGTCCGACCCGGCGTTCCTGGGCGGCGATGCCTACGCCACGGCCAAGGCACTGGCCGCGGCCATCCAAAAGCTTGGACCCTACGACGCCGTCTTTTGCGGCAAGCAGGCCGTGGACGAGGATAACGCTGCCGTGGGCATCATGCTGGCCGAGCTGTTGGACCTGCCGCACGTGTCGGTGGTCACCCGGTTCGAGATCGCCGCGGATGGCAAGTCGGCCCGCGCCGAGCGCGAGATCGAGGGCGGCCGCGAGGTGGTCGAGACACCCCTGCCGGCGGTTATCAGCGCCCAGAAGGGGCTCAACGAGCCGCGATACCCCTCGTTCCGCGGCATCCGCCAGGCGCGCAGCAAGCCGTTCACCCAGTGGACGGTAGCCGACGTGGGGCTCGATGCCGCTGCTGTGGGCGCGAGCGGTGCCAGGCTCAAGGTGGTCGCGATCCTGCCGCCGCCGGAGCGGCCCGCGGGACGCGTGGTCCGCGGTGAACCGGCGAGCGCAGCTCGTGAGGTCGTGCGCCTGCTGCGCGACGAAGCCAAGGTCATCTAGGAGGCGAACCATGGGAAACAACGTTCTGGTCATTGCGGAACAGCGGGACGGCGTCCTGAAAAAGGTCGCTTTCGAGATGTTGGGTGTGGGGGTCAAGCTGGCCGCTGGGCTCGGCGGCAACGTGGAAGCCGCGCTCTTGGGTGCTGGCGTGGGGGGACTGGCCAACACCCTGGCCCAATACGGCGCGGCGAAGGTCTACGTTGCCGACGACCCGGCCCTGGGCATCTACTCCAGCGAGGGCTATGCCAACACCCTGGCAGCCCTGATCCGCCAGGTCCAGCCGGCCATCGTCCTGGTCGGCGCGACGGCCATGGGCAAGGACTTGGCCCCGCGCCTGGCGGCCGGGCTTGGGGTCGGGCTGGCCTCGGACTGCATCGCCTTTGAGCTGGACGGCGGGCGGCTGCTGGCCACGCGGCCCATCTTTGCCGGCAAGGCGCTGGCCAAGGTGGTGCTGACCGGCGAGCCGCAGGTGGCGACGGTGCGGCCCAACGTGCAGCCAGTGCCCCCTGGACTGCCCGCAGTCAGGGCAGGCGCGCCCGATGCGGGCAAGACGGCCGTCGTCGAGCCGGTGGCCGCAGCCGTCGGGAATGTGCGGGCCAGGGTCGTCGGCGTGGTCGGCGCGGGCGAGGGCGAGATCGACGTCGCCGAGGCCAACGTCATCGTCTCCGGTGGGCGTGGGGTGGGCGGCCCGGAGGGTTTTGCGCCCATCCGCAGCCTGGCCAAGACGCTTAAGGCGGCGGTGGGCGCCTCCAGGGCGGCGGTTGACGCCGGCTGGATCGAGCACGGCCACCAAGTGGGCCAGACCGGCAAGACGGTCACGCCCAACCTGTACATCGCCTGCGGCGTCTCCGGCGCCATCCAGCACCTGGCCGGCATGAAGACCTCCCAGGTCATCGTCGCGGTAAACAAGGACCCCGAAGCGCCCATCTTCAAGCTGGCCAACTATGGCATCGTGGGCGACCTGTTCGTCGTGCTGCCGCTGCTGGAAAAGGAGTTCAAGGCGCTGCTGGCTGAGTAGCAGCAAGCAGCCAGCGAAAAGAAACCGGGTTTCTGCAAGAGACCCGGTTTCTTGTTGTCTGCACTTCCAGGTTTCTCTCCAGGCAGGCTGGACCGCATGCGAGCGAACAAGCGGGAGGGCACTCTCCATCCGCGGCTTTCGCCAAAGCGGTTGTGTTTCCCACCGGTTTGGAGTATAATGAAGCTGCCAAGGGGATCGAGGCTGGAAAGGTTGGGGAACATGGCGAGAAATGGGATCAAGTGGGTTTGGGTCTTGACGTGGCTGGCGACGCTTACCATGGCGGTGACCGGCGCCGGGGCCGCTGGGGCGCAGGACGCGCGCCACGTGGACCTGCTCAAGGTCGAGGGGCCGGTGACGCCGATCATGATCAGTTACCTGGAGCGTGGCATCCGCACCGCCAAGGCCGACGGGGCGCAGGCGCTGGTCGTTGAGCTCAACACGCCCGGCGGCCAGACCGATCTGATGAACAAGATCGTTCAGGCCTTCCTCGGGGCCGACGTGCCGGTGGTGGTCTACGTCTATCCCAAGGGCGCGTATGCTGCCTCGGCCGGGACGCTCATCACGCTCGCCGCGCACGCCTCGGCAATGGCCCCTGGCACTACCATCGGCGCCGCCAGCCCGGTGGGCGGGCAGGGCGAGGACCTGGGCGAGACGCTGAAGAAAAAGCTCGTGGAGGACCTGAAAGCTCAGGTGCGGACGCTGACCGAGCGGCGCGGCGAAAAGGCAGTGGCCTGGGCCGAGTCGGCCATCGAAGAGGCCAGAGCGGCCACCGCCCAGGAGGCGCTGGATCTGGGCGTCATCGACTTTATCGCCCCGAATCTGGAGGACTTGCTCCAGCAGATGGACGGCTTTCAGGTCCGAGTCAACGGACAGGCAGTTACCCTACACACGGCCGGCGCAACGACACAGGCTCTGCCCATGAGCTTTCCCGAGCAGTTCCTGCACATCATCACCAACCCGACGGTCGCCGCCATCCTGTTGACGGTTGGGCTCAACGCCATCCTGTTCGAGCTATCCAGCCCCGGCGGGTACGCTGCCGGGATCGTGGGCGCCATCTGCCTGGTGCTGGCCTTCTATTCTTTTGGGGTGCTGCCGGTGAATTATGCGGGATTGATCTTTATCGCGCTGGCGTTCGTGTTGTTCGTCGTCGATATCAAGGCGCCGACCCACGGCGTGTTGACGGTGGGGGGCATTGTCTCCCTCGTCGCCGGGGCGCTGATCCTTTTCAACTCGCCCATCTACCGTGTCTCGATCCGCGCCGTGGTGGGGATGGCGCTGGCGACAGGCCTGTTTTTCGCCTTCGCCATGGCCAAGGTGGTGCGGATCCAGAAGAAGCCGGCAACCACGGGCCGCGAGGGCATGATCGGCCACGTGGGCCAAGCCCGGACCGCGCTGGCGCCACAGGGCACGGTGCTGGTCAAGGGCGAGCTGTGGAACGCCGTGGCCGAAGGGGGTGCCATTGAGGCCGGTGCGCCGGTGCTGGTCGTCGCGGTGGAGGGATTTCGGGTGCGGGTGAGAGCGAAATAGGCTTGGAAAGCCTTCCCTCGCTGCGCTCGGGATAGAACGACAATGGGTTACCCGTTTCTCCGTGGCACCTGGTGACAATGCCGGCAGCGCGCCTCGTATGACTCGCTGCCCCCCACCAGGATGATCGGGTCATCGTAGGCGGCCGGCTCGCCGTCGATCAAGCGCTGGGTGCGGCTGGCCGGCGCGCCGCACGCCACACAGATGGCCTGGAGCTTGTACACCTCTTCCGCCTCGGCCATGAGCAGAGGCATGGGGCCGAACGGCTCGCCGCGAAAATCCATGTCCAGCCCGGCCAGGATCACCCGCAAGCCCCGCCCGGCCAGCTCGGTGCACACCCGGGAGATCTCCCAGTCGAAAAACTGCACCTCGTCCACCGCCACCACGGTGGTGTCGGGCTCCAACCGTTCCACGATTTCGCGGGCGCTGCCCACGGGCATCGCTTCCCATTGCACCCCGTTGTGCGAGGCCACCTGTTCGGTGTGATAGCGCTGGTCCAGGGCGGGTTTAAAGACCTGCACGTTCTGCTTGGCGATGCGGGCACGGCGAACGCGCCGGATCAGCTCTTCGGTCTTGCCGCTGAACATGCTGCCGCAGATGATCTCGATCCACCCACCGGTGTAGCTGTGAGGCATCATTCACGTTCCCTCGCTGCGCTCGGGATAGAACGACAATCCTCCGCGCCAAAGAAAAAGGGGCAAAGCTCTCACTCTGCCCCTTGGCTGCGCGAAACCCGGTCAGGCCTTCTCGCCCTCGGAGAGGCTGACCTTCTTTTCCAGGCGCTTCATGAAGCGGTCCACCTGGCCGGCGGTGTCCACGATGCGTTGCTCGCCGGTGAAGAAAGGATGGCAGGCCGAGCACACGTCGGTGCGGATCAACTCCACGGTCGCCCCGGTCTTCCAGGTGTTGCCACAGGCGCAGATGACCGTGGCCTGTGGATAGTACTTTGGATGGATCTTTTCTTTCATGGTCTGTCCTTCTATGCCGTGATCCGCTCGGGATAGATACTCACTTGCTTGCGCCCATCCCGGATGGTCTCGAACTTGACGTACCCGTCGATGGTGGCAAACAGCGTGTAATCCCGACCCAACCCGACGTTGGTTCCCGGCTTGATCTGGGTCCCGTGCTGGCGAACCAGGATGCTGCCCGAGGTCACTTCCTCGCCGTCAAAGCGCTTCACGCCCAGCCGCTGCGACTGGCTGTCGCGACCGTTGCGGGTGCTGCCCCCGCCCTTCTTGTGTGCCATCTTCTATCACCCCTTCCAATCCGTCCCCTAGGCCGCGATCTCGTCGATCCGCAGCCGGGTAAACTGTTGCCGGTGCCCCTTGGTACGTCGATAGCGGTTGTTTCGCCTGTACTTGAAGACGATGACCTTGCGTCCCTTGTCCTGCCGGGTTACGGTCGCTTTGACGCTGGCCCCAGCGACCAACGGCTGGCCAATGTGGGCCTTGCCTGCGTCGGCCACCAGGAGCACCTGGTCCAGCTCGACCTGCTCACCCACGGCGTGGGGCAGCTTTTCCACGTCGATCGACTCCCCGGGGCTGACCCGATATTGCTTTCCACCTGTCATGATTACTGCGTACATCAGGACTGTCCTCCACCTAGTGACATCAACAAGCGGTGAGACCCGCACAGATCCCGCCGCCCGTACTTGCGAAGCGGCATTATACCATGTGGCTGCGATTTGTCAAAACCGAGATGCCCGCTAGTACTGAACACTTGCCTGCCACTGACGGCTACTCGCGGTATATGCCCTCACTGAAGGGTGTGAAGGCTTGAATAAGGTCAGGATTCCGGACTCCCGCACTTGTTCGGGCGGTTCTCGGAGGAACTCTGCAGCGAAGAATCTGCGCGGTCTTAAGATTCGGGGGTGTGTCCCACAAAATGGAGGGCGATCCGTTCCATACTGCGCGTGGCCAGCGATAGGCCCAGGGTGTCGAGCACCTCGTCGGGCCGGCCCGCGCCCTGTGGGCTGGATTGGAGGTGCATGGTCAGGATGGCCTCGCCGTTGGGCGCCGGCTCCGCGGCCAGACTCAGGATGAGGGGCCGGAGATCATATGTCTGCCAGTCGCCCTTGTGCTGCCGGCGACGGGGCAGGGAGGGAGCGGCGAGCAGCGCCTGCATCCGTCCGCGGATGGCCTCCACCGGCTCGGGGCTGTAGACCACGGCGCGATAGTCGGCGGCGCACAGCTCGGCCTGGAGAGCGGGCGCGGACAGATCTACCTCCGCAGCATCTGTCACGTCCAGCCCGGGTGGCAGGGCGCGCCGCAGCCGCAGCAGGGCCTCCTCCGACGCCAGGGGCTCGGTAAGCCACAGGTCGAGCAGCTCTACCCGCCCCGTCACGCCCACCGGCAGCGCGGCAGCCAGTTGGTAGCGCGGACGGGGGTTGAACCCCTGCGAATGGGCCAGCGGCAGCCCCGCCCGGCGAAAGGCGCGCTCCCACGTGCGCGCCACGTCCAGGTGCGAGATGTACTTGAGCGGCTCACCCTTGGAGAAGGTGACGCGCAGACGCTGTTTTGGGATCTGAGAATGGTCATTCATGTGTCACTCGTCATGCGTTGGGCGTCAAGCGTCATCAGTCGCAGGTGCTTGCGCCGTTCACTGCTGACGTTTCACGTTTCACGTGTCACGCCCTGATGGGCGGGCACCCCCACGCCCCTTCGGCCGGCACCGCGGCACGCTCCCGACGGAAGGCGGTCAAAATGCCGCAGGCGTAGCACTGCTCGCGGCAGTCGCGGCGGGTATCGCCACGCAGCGAGGCCTGGTAGTCCTGGAGCAGGAACGGCTTGGTGACCCCCGCATCCAGGTGGTCCCAGGGGAAAACCTCGTCGCTAGAGCGCAGCCGGCGGGCGTAAAAGGCCGGGTCCAGGCCGGTTTCGCGGAACGCCTGGCGCCAGGCTTCCACTTTGAACTGGTCGCTCCAGCCGTCAAAGTGGGCACCCAATTGCCAGGCGCGATGGATGACGGCCCCCAGCCGCCGGTCGCCCCGCGACAGCACCGCCTCCAACAGCGTCTCCTGGTAGTTGTTCCAGCTCAGTTTCATCCCCGGCCCGCGCAGGCTGTCTTTCAGCATCTCCTGCTGCGCCCGGATGTCAGCTTCGCCGGCCAGGGGTACCCACTGGAACGGCGTGTGCGACTTGGGCACCAACGTGGCCACGCCCACGTGCACCTCGGACTTGCGTCCGAGGATCCGCCGGCCCACCGCTCGCACGCTCTGCGTCAGGTGGACGATGGCTGCCACGTCGTCCAGGGTCTGGGTGGGATGGCCGATCATGAAATACAGCTTGATCGTCTTCCATCCCCGGCTATAGACCTCTTCGACCACGGCCAGCAGGTCGTCGTCGGCGATGGGCTTGTTGATCAGCCCTCGCAGCCGCTCGGTGGCTGCCTCGGGTGCAAAGGTAAAGCTCGACCTGCGGCCGGTGGCCTGCAACTGCTCCATGAGGTTCACCGACACCGACTCGATGCGCAGGCTGGGCAGTGAGATGGACAGGTGGTCCTGCCTGCTCGCCAGCTCATGCACCACCTGCTCGATGTGGCGATAGTCGCTGGAGCTTAGGGACAACAGGGCGATCTCTTCAAAGCCGGTGTTGGCCAGGATGGCATCCACGGCACGCAGGACCTCGTCGACGGGCCGCTCGCGTATGGGGCGGTAGACCATGCCGGCGTGGCAAAAGCGGCAGCCGCGGGTGCAGCCGCGCATGATCTCGATCACCGCCCGGTTGTGCACCGTGTCGATGTATGGCACCAGTGGATGGCTGGGGGGCGGTGGCAATTGAGCCACGATCCGCTTACGCACCGGGAACTGGGCCTCCGGGACCGACGGGCGCACTTTTGCCACCGTCCCGTCGGCGTGGTACGAGACCTCGTAGAAGCGAGGCACGTATACGCCCGGGATCGCCGCCAGCCGCCGTAGGGCCGCACGGCGGCCCGCTCTCTGGGGCCCGCGGTGGCGCGGGTCACCGTCGCGCAGGGTTTCGGTGATCTCGAGGATGACCTCCTCCCCCTCGCCCAGGACAAAAGCGTCAAAAAAGTCGGCCAGGGGTTCGGGGTTGTAGGCAGCCGAGCCCCCGGCGATGACCAGGGGATGGGCCTCGCTGCGTTCGGCAGCCAGCACCGGCAGCCCGGCCAGGTCGAGCAGGTTGAGCACGTTGGTGTAGATCTGCTCGTAGGGCAGGCTAAAGCCGATCACGTCGAATTCGGCCAGCGGCCGGCGGCTCTCCAGGCTGTACAGGGGCAGGCTGGCCGCGCGCATGGCGTGCTCCATGTCCACCCACGGGGCATAGGCCCGTTCGGCCAGGACGCCCTCTTGGCGGTTGAGGATGTCGTACAAGAGCGCCAGCCCCAGGTTGGACATGCCAATCTCGTACGTGTCGGGAAAGACCAGCGCCCAGCGCACGTCGCAGGCGTCCCAGTCTTTTGTCACGCTATTCCATTCCCCACCCGTATACCGCGCCGGTTTACTGACGGTGGGCAGGATGCGATCCAAGATATCGTCCACTTCAAGTCTGCTCATCGGGTTCGATTTGTGGGGACGATTATAACACAGACTCGGACCGGGACCCAAAAAGCCCCGAGCCTGCATTTCCCGTTCAA
>Ga0315286_10003920_pt1 | contig 14190 bp, 12 predicted proteins | sample YL17G10_0_MG_FD_205038 | JGI IMG/M metagenome (GOLD analysis project Ga0315286, IMG submission 205038) | Sediment microbial communities from Yellowstone Lake, YNP, Wyoming, USA - YL17G10_0 | ecosystem: Environmental > Aquatic > Freshwater > Lake > Sediment | place: USA: Wyoming | collected...
TACGTGGCTTACACCTGGATTGACAACCGGAATCTCCGAAGTTGGGACACCTACTTCAAGCTGGAGAGCACAGCCAGTGGTCTTCATGAGCCTGGAGGAGACGACGACAACGTCCGGGTTCATTCCTTGATCTTGCGAGCCAGCACGCCATTTGTTCTGCACCTGCCCCAGGGGCCGAATGCGGTTCAGGTGCGCATGTTTGACCGGGCAGGAAGTCTGGTGCGGAGTCTGACCGACAACAACGCGCGCGGTCAACTAAGTCTTTCTTGCCAGGGATTGTCTTCGGGCATCTACTTTGCTGTTGTCCGGATTGGCAGCCGCGGCGACAACTACAAGCTGGCAATAGTCGAGTAGTCAGCGCTGGATTTCAGGCGAGTTCGAAATAGCCGTTCGCTTCAGGCGTCGTCCCGCAGGATTCGGAGCGTAGCCTGCGCGGCGCGCTCCCAAGAGAATTCCTTTGCACGCCGTAAGCTCTTCTGGGCCATCGCCGCCCTGGCTTCCGGGTCGGCGAGCAGCCGGACGAGTTCGGCACGGAGGGATTCGACCGAATTGGACTCGAAATAGGCCGCTGCGTCGCCGCCGACCTCAGGCAGGCTTGACGTGTTGCTTGCCAGCACCGGCGTGCCGCACGCCATCGCCTGAAGCACGGGCAGGCCAAAACCCTCATAGAGCGAAGGTTGAACCAGAAGCAGCGCGCCGTTGTAGAGCGCTACGAGGTCGTCCAGTGAAACGTAGTCGAGCAGGCTCACGCGCGAGCCCAGTCCCAGCCTCCGCAGTTCGCGAATGGCTTCTCGGAACTTCCAGCCTTGCCCGCCGGCAATCATCAGCGGCGGGCAGTCCGGCAGCCCCGCCAGCGCCCTGAAAAGCAGGGGATAGTTCTTCCTTGGTTCCAGTGTGCCGACGGCGAGAATGTAGTCGCCTCGAATGCCGATTGCCTCAAGCCGGGCACGCACGCTCTTGGGTTTCAGAGGGCGGAATTCTTCGTCAACACCGCGGTAAACAGCCGTGACTTTGGACGGTTCGACACGAAAGCGCCTGATGAGGTCCTGCCGAGTCTGCCGGGATACGGTGATGACCGCGTCCGCCCGTCGGACCGACCTTGCGAAGTAGCACGAAAGAACAAGCGTGTTGTAACGTGCGACGTATTGCGGATAGAGTGGGTACACGAGGTCATGAACAGTCAGCACGCTTCGAATTCCAGAATGCAGGCCCAGAGGGAGGACGTGGCCTGGACTCCAGAAGCAATCCAGCTTGTCCTGCAGGGCAAGCCGCGGGCCTCGGAGCTGCATCCAGAAAGTACCGGGCAGTCTGGAGTTCGCGGTTCGAACAGTGATGTTGGATTGGCCGAACTTGACGCCAAGCGGCCGTGCCGCGTAGAGGTAGAACGTACTCTCGGGGGCAAGCAACGCCATCTGCCCAAGAAATCCCCTGAGATACACGCCGATGCCGGTAAGAGAACCGCACAGCGAGCCAGCGTCAACGCCGATGTTCATGATTCAACAACCTGTCCGATGTGAAGCCGGTTCATGAGTTTGGGGCGGTACGTGCGCGTCCTATTCGCGGCGGGCGCCTGCGTGCTGCGCGGCACACTCATTGAAGATCCTCAGGAGTTCTCGCGCACTCTCTGTCCACGAGAAACGCAAGACGTTGCGGAAGCCTCGGGCGCGGAGTTCGTCGGCTCGCGCCCGGTCCAGCAGGATTGTCCGGCACGCCTCGGCGATCTCCCCGGGGCTGAGCGGGTTAATCAGAATCGCGGCATCACCGCAGATTTCCGGCAGGGACGAGACCCGCGATGCGACGACCGGCGTGCCGCACGCCATGGCTTCGAGGACGGGCAGTCCGAAGCCCTCGTATAGTGAGGGGAAGATCATCGCCTTCGCCAAGCCGTAGACCGCCGGCATGTCCGATTCAGCGATGGAGCCGGTGAAGACCACCGAATCCTGCAAGCCGAGTTCAGAGATGGCCTGGAATACCTCTCGGTTTCGGGCGTCGTGCTTCGTGCTGCCGCCAACCACCAGACTGACCGCAGTCTCGGGACGCTGCCCCAAGAGGGCCAGGGCCCGAACCGCGGCAATCACGTTCTTTTTCGGTTCCATGACCCCGACCGTGAAGAGGAAGGATTCCGGCAGATGATACCTTTGCCGGACCTGACCAAGGAGTTGCGAGTCCGTAACCGGACCGTAGTTCGACGTCACGCCGCCGGAATACACCTTTGACACTTTCTCCTTTGGCACGCCAAGCAGCCGGATGACGTCGTCGCGGGCGGATTCGGAGCCGACGATGACGCGCGTGGCGATGCGGGATGAGCGGCACAGGGCCTGGTGATAGTAGGTGCGCTTGGCCCAGGTGTATTCCTGCGCACGGACGACTGTAGCAAGGTCGTGGATGGTGACAACCTTGACGCAGGATCCGCCGGTCGGGAGCCAGCCGTTTGTGCCCCAGAAGAGGTCAACCCCCGGGGCACGCAAGTCCCGGCGCAGAGTCTCCTCGCGCACTGCAACCCGCAAGACCTGTGCCAATTCGCCCCTCAGACACCTGATGCGCGGGAGAAGCCGCAGGCGCACGCGGTCGACCGGAAAGCCGGTAAACAAGTCCGCAGCCTCTCGCCGGGCATAGACGACGAACCGGTTATCCGGTTCTGTGCGGACCAGCTCAACAAGCGTCGTCAGTGAATAGCGGGCCATGCCGTGCCCGGCCAGTTTCACCGACGAAGCGTCGACCGCAATCAGCATGGAGAAGTAGTCGGGGTCAACTGCCTTTTTGCGGGACGTTCCGGAAGGCACGCAAGCGTCGGCGACCGGACGCCTTGTCGACCCGGGTGGTTCTGAGTGCGGGGCATCCGACGCAATATCATCCGGTCCCCTTCTGAAGCGAAGGGCGGCAGTCAGCGCTCGGCGACGCCAGACCGTTACCCCGGAATACCGCAAGTGTCGCGCGGGCCGTTTTGCTCCAGTCAAACTCCCGGGCCCGCTCCAGTCCGGCTTGGCGGAGGGCCTGGCGGCGCGCTTCACTGCTGAGCAGACTCCGCAATTCCGTAACCAGCGAGTCCGCTGACCCGGACTCGAAGTAGGCGACCGCGTCGCCGCCGACCTCTGGCAGGCTAGAAGTGTTGCTTGCCAGCACCGGCGTACCGCACGCCATAGCCTGAACCAGCGGGAAGCCGAAGCCTTCGTAAAGCGAAGGCTGGACTACCACCAGCGCGCCGTTATAGAGTGCTACCAGGTCTTCGTCTGACACGTAGTCGAGCAGGCGGACGCGCGACTGAAGCCCGAGCCGGTTGAGCTGCTGCAGGATTGTCCGGTACTTCCAGCCCCTGCCGCCGGCAATGGCCAGCGGCGGGCATTCGGGCATTCGGGCAATTGCCTGGAAGAGCAAAGGGTAGTTCTTCCTGGGCTCGAGCGTGCCGACCGCGAAAAGATAGTCCGCGGGGATACCCAGTGCATTCAGACGTGAGCGTACGGTGTCCCGCTCCAGTGGACGAAACACTTCATCCACCCCGAGATGGATTGCGAAGACCCTTGAGGGCTCAACATGGAGATGCTCAATGATGTCCTGTCTCGTGCGTTCCGCATCAGTGATGATGGCGTCCGCCTGCCGGACCGACCGGGCGAACAGGCATCGGTGAACCAGCGCATTGAGGCGCGTCATATGCTGAGGGTAGAATACGCAAACCAGGTCGTGGACGGTCATCACCGTGCGGACCTGCTTTGAAAGTCCGACGGGCAGGATGTGTGCCGGACCCCAGAAGCAATCCAGCCCGTCGTGGACGGCAAGTCGTCGGCCGACCGTCTGCATCCACGGTGTCGCGGGCACCCGGAGGTTTCGGGAGCCGACGCGTTCGTGAATGCGGTCGCACTCATACCGTGTCGGGAGCGGACGCGCGGTGTACAGACTGAGTTGAACCGACGCGTCGCCGCGGCAGAACTCAGTCAGCATCCGGTGCAAGTACCAGCCGATTCCGGTTAGCCGCGCATCAAGCAGGGCGGTGGCGTCGATACCGATTTTCATGTCCGGGGTCGGGCCAGATTCAAGGGCGCTGCCATGAGCAGGGGTGCACTTGGTCTCACGTCGGTGATAGTCTAGCCGGTTGGTCGCCTAAGTCAAGGAAGGCCAATCCGGCGCACTTGACAGTCATTCTTGTCCGTCTACAATTCCCTGTGAACTCATACTCAGCGGAGGTTTCCGGCGAAGCCGCCGGTTCCATGACCGTCCTCGTTCTGGCTGGAGGACTGGGTACCCGGCTGCGAGCAGTGCTGGCGGATGAGCCTAAGGTCTTGGCGCCCGTGGCCGGCAGACCGTTTCTCGCCTGTCTGCTAGACCAGTTGCACGATGCCGGCTTCGGCCGTGCGATTCTGTGCACTGGCCATATGGGAGAACGGGTGCAGGCGGCGTTCGGAAACGCCTACCGGGGCATGGAGCTCAGCTATTCCCGGGAAACAACCCCGCTCGGCACCGCCGGCGCACTTCGGCTGGCGCTACCACTCGTGCAGTCGGAAACGGTAATGGTGACTAACGGTGATTCTTTCTGCGGCGTGGACCCGGGTTTGGTGTGGGAATGGCACGTCGAGCACGGGACGGAAACGACCGTCGTGCTGGTCGAAGTGAGCGACACGACGCGGTACGGGAAGGTGAGCACCGGGACGGACGGCCGGATCACGGCTTTTGACGAGAAGGGAACCGGGCGCGGCGCAGGATGGATAAACGCGGGCATCTACGTGATTGCGCGCGAACGGCTCAAGTCGATACCTGAGGGTCGGGCAGTCTCCCTCGAACGGGAGATGCTCCCGCGGTGGATTGAGCAAGGAGTGCACGGCTATCGCACGGCTCCGGACACGCGATTCCTGGATATCGGAATTCCGGAAGCATATGCCGAGGCAGAGCAATTCTTCAGCAAGAAGGTGGACCGTGGCTAGGCGAAGATTCGTGCTGCTGGACCGGGATGGGACGATTATCGTTGAGCGAAACTACCTGTCGGCGCCGGAACAGGTAGAGCTCCTGCCGGGCGCGGCCGAAGGCATGCGCCTGCTACAGAGGCTCGGACTGGGGCTGGTCATGGTCAGCAACCAGTCCGCAATCGGACGGGGTCTCTTCGATGAAGCGCGGCTCGAGACGATTCACCGGCGCCTGCGCGAGCTGCTCAAGGCCGAGGGCGTTGTGCTTGACGCAATCTATGTCTGTCCGCATCGGCCGGATGCCGGGTGTCCGTGCCGCAAACCTGAGACAGGACTTGTGCAACAGGCCGCGCGCGAGTATGATTTTAACCCGGCGCAGAGTTTCGTTGTCGGCGACAAAGAGTGCGACATCGAACTGGGCCGGCGAATCGGCGCGGTGACAATACTGGTGCAGACCGGGTATGGCGCCGAGGTCGCTGAACGGAACGCGGCGAAGCCTGACTATGTCGAGAATGACCTGCGGGCGGCAGCGGTCCGGATTGAGCATTTGCTGAACGGAAAGGAACGAACAGGATGAAACTCAGCGCACAAGCGCAACGGCTGCGGGTTGCGCAACACCTGCACGCGACCGCGGAGTCGGCGGAGCGCGCGGTTGAAGCGTGCAGTGGCGACATCGTCCGCGCAGCGGACCTGATTACGCGGTCCTTCCGGCGCGGGGGCAAAGTGCTGCTCTGCGGCAACGGCGGGAGCGCCGCGGACTGTCAGCACATGGCGGCCGAGTTCGTGGGTCGGTTGACAAAGGACCTCGACCGGCCGGGGCTGCCCGCGATTGCCTTGACCACCGATACATCGCTGCTCACCGCCTACGCGAATGACGTGGGCTTTGACGGAGTGTTCGAGCGTCAGGTCCGGGCACTGGGGAGGCGGGGCGACGTGCTGGTCGCGATCCGCACCAGCGGCGAATCCGCGAATCTGCTGCGCGCGGCAGTTGCGGCGCGGGAGCGGGGACTGTCGGTTTTCACCCTGACCGGGGCAAAGGGAAAGCTGCGAAAGCGCGCAACGGTCGCGGTCGCGGTGCCGGCGACCGATACGCAGCATATTCAGGAGCTGCACATCGCGATTGAACATATCATCTGCGGGCTGGTCGAGCAGGGGCTGTTCGGCACGGCAAAGCGGACCGGCAAGCGATGATCATCAGCCGCACGCCGTTCCGGATTTCGCTGTTCGGCGGGGGGACCGATTATCCGGCGTGGTTCCGTCGTAGCGGAGGCGAGGTTCTAGCTACGACAATCAACAAGTACTGCTACCTGACCTGCCGGTACCTGCCGCCGTTCTTTGAGCACCGGATTCGACTTGTCTACTCCAAGATCGAGGACTGCCACTCAGTCGAGGATATCCGGCATCCGGCGGTCAAGGCCGTGCTGCAGTATCTGAAGTTCGAGCGGGGGCTAGAGTTGCACCATGACGCGGACCTGCCGGCCCGGAGCGGGATGGGTTCGAGTTCGGCGTTCACGGTCGGTCTGCTGCACGCGCTCTATGCGCTGACCGGGAAGGTAGCCGGCAAGCAGGAACTGGCGAGCCAGAGCATCCACGTCGAACAGGAGCTGCTGAAGGAGACGGTGGGTTGCCAGGACCAGATTCAGGCCGCCTACGGCGGGCTGAATCACATCGAGTTTCTCACGAGCGGTGATTTCGTCGTGCGCCCGATGACCCTGCCGGCGGAACGGGTTCGCGAGCTGGAGTCGCACCTGATGCTGTTCTACACCGGTATCAAGCGCACTGCCGCTGATATCGCGGGCAGCTTCGTGCCTGAGATTGAGCAATGCGAACTGCAACTCCGGGCGTTGCGCGAGCTGGTCAGAGCCGGAATCACAGTACTGAACGCCAATGACGATATCGCGCGTATCGGTATGTTGCTGCACGATGCCTGGCAGGCAAAGCGGACGCTGAGCGCGACCGTGACCAACCCCGACGTGGATGCGATCTACACGGATGCGCGGGCGGCCGGGGCAATCGGCGGCAAGGTGACCGGCGCGGGCGGCGGCGGATTCATGCTGCTATTCGTGCCGCCCGGCGAGCAGAACGTCGTTCGCGAGCGTTTGAACCGCCTGATTTGTGTTCCCTTGAAGTTCGAGTCACAGGGCAGCCAGATTATTTTCTCGGACCCGGAGGAGGACCATGCCGACGCCGAAGCGGCGCGGCGCGGCCAGGTGGTCCGCGGTTTTCGTGAGTGGACCGACGTCGAATAGCCCTGCTACGGCGACAGATGCGTCGGAGGCCGGAAAGAACTTGACTCACTCTGAGAGGAACATCCGAGTCGGGTTCAATGCTGTGTTCTATACCGGCAGCAGAGTGGGTGTGGACGTTTACGTTGAGAACCTCGTCCGAGAGCTCGCCGCCACCTGGCGCCTGACGGTCTATACTTCTGAACTGGCGGCTTTTAAGCCGATGGGGGTCGAGACGAGACTTATTCCTCACTGGACTCGCGATTACCGCGGCCGGTTCCTGTGGGTGCATACAATGCTGCCGCGCCTGCTCATCCGCGACCGGGTGGACGTCGTATTGTCACCTTTTGTTGAATCGCCGACTGCCCGGATTCCCTCAATCGCGGTCGTTCACGACCTGACGCCGCTGGTATTGCCCGGTTCGTGCCCGCCGGTCTACACGGCGCTCTTCCGCATTTCCCTGAATCGCCTGAATCGGGCATCCGCGATTGTCGTGGATTCCGAATGTACGCGGCGGGACATCGAGCAGTCGCGGCTGCTCGGCGACCGCAGGGTTGTCGTGATACCCAGCGGGACGAACATCGCCGACCTCCGGGTCGCCGAGTCGCAGACGCACGTCGCAGTGCCACTGGAGGGGCCATTCCTTCTTTCCGTGGGCGGCTTTCTGCCGCACAAGAACCTGCCGTTGCTGCTCGAGGCGTTCTCGGAGTTGAAGTCGAGGATTCCGCATCGGCTGGTGCTGGTGGGTGCGTACAACGAGTTCACGCTGCCTCCGCTCGTTCGTCGGATTGAGGAGCTCGGGCTGCAGAGTCGAGTTACGGTGTTGACGGATGTAACTACTGAGAGACTGGCCAACCTGTACCGTCACTGCGAACTGTTCGTCTTTCCGTCGCGTTACGAGGGGTTCGGACTGCCGGTTCTCGAGGCAATGGCCTGTGGCGCTCCGGTGTTGTGCAGCAACTCCTCGTCGCTGCCGGAAGTCGGGGGAGACGCGGTCCGCTACTTCGCCCCGGATGCCCGCACCGAACTGGTCACGGGTATCATAGAGTTGTTGACCGACGTCAATGCGCGCTCTCGACTCTCGGCACTGGGCAGGGCGCGGGCGCAGGAGTTCACCTGGCGCCGGACCGCGGACTGCTACTCAGCGCTGATACGCAGTCTCCTGCCAAACGACATCCGCTGATACCCGGGCCGGGCACAGCGTGTCCGGAGATGAACCGGCGGGCAAACTGCCCCGGCTCACCGCGGACCGTCGGTCGACCGGTGCAGTTCCTCTCTTCGCAGTTCTTCTTCGATGACCGATAGCAGGAGGTCGACCCGGCGCGACCATGAGTTTGCCCGGGCGTGCTCGACGCGCCCGGCGGTCAACTCAGGGTTCTTCTCAGCGAGCGCCTGCCGAATGCACTGAGCGAACTGCTCGGGACTATCGGCAACATATGCCAGCGGGTGCAGCTTTGCCATCTCGCGGATTCGCGTCGTCACCACCGGTTTGCCAAGGGCGAAATAGTCGTAGACCTTGACCGGGTCAACAGCTTGCCCGACGTCGTCGGTCTTGAACGGGCAGATACAGACGTCAAAAGCGGCCACGTAGGCCGCGACTCCGGAATACGGCTTGACGCCCAAATGATGGAAATTGGCGAGTTCGGTCAAGGCCGCCAATCGCTGCCAGTTCTCGACCGGTCCGATGAACACGAAGCTGACCTCAGGCATGGATTTCATGACTTGGGCCATCAAGTTGAAGTCGAGCCAGCGGAAGATTGCCCCGACGAATCCAACACGCGGGCCCGGAACTGCGGCGATGTCGGCGGGTACGGGAAGAGTTGCTGCCTGGTGGCGGAAGAACTCGGCGTCGCCGGCATTGGGCAGGCTGACCATGCGAGCTTGTGTCCGCGAAGCGGCGTACTCCCGCAAGCTTTCCGCCGAGTAGAAGACCACGTTGCTCATTTTGAGCAGTTCGTGCTCCCAGACCTCGAATCGGCGGTAGTCGAATTTGCCTGAGAATACTTCAAAGTGGTCCATCAGATCATAGCAGACGAGCCGGTAATGGTCGAGTTTGACGAACGGTCGCCACCACGGATTGTCGACTAGTGCCACGTGACATCTCTCCGGTTCGAGGCGAAACGGCAGCTCAATGCGCGGGCGGAGCACTCGCCGCAGGCGCATCCGTTCGATGCGCCGGGTCAGTCCGGTCAGCTTGAACGCCGGGGCCGCGATGGGGGCCGGAATCAAGGTCGGGTTCTGGTTCGGGTCGAATCGCGGGCGAAGTGGTACCGGCAGCGAGCAGAGTTCGCGGAGTCGACGCGATACGAGACTGCGGAGCCTGACCGGCGGGTAGTCGTAGTAGAATACCCGGTGTCCGCGTCGGGTCAGTTCATTAACCAGACCGCCGTTGCGCCCGGGTATGGGCGGGAGGAACGTGCCGCACGCAAAGAAACTGAAGCAGATTCCTCGCACTTCGCCCGGGGGGCGAACCCCGACGGCATCGGATACAGGAGGAGTCATGGTGCGACCGAGTCGCGTCTCACGCGGGCCGAAATCCGCGCCAGGGATTGAAGGGCAGTACGGATTACGCTGTGCAACTCGGTCTTGGCCGGCAGGAGGAGATATCCGGCAAGGCCTGACGCACTGAGCAGGCCGAACTCCAAGCCGACCATCAGAACGCCGTGCGTTCGGAGGTATGTCAGCGGCGACAGCACGGTCACGGCGATGGAGATTCCGCATAGACAAAGTGCGTAGCCGAGCGGCAGACGGGCCTTGAACCTCAAGTAGAACATCACTACCGCAGTTTCCACCAAATAGGCAGTCCACCAGGAGTAGGCGAGACCCAGTTCGCCGTGGGAACGGACCAGGAGTAGACTGGAGCCGACGATGGCGACGAACCACACCGCATTGAACAGCAGTCCGACCCATGCCCGTCCGGTACCAAGAACATAGTTGCCGGCGATCAAACCCAGGCTGCAGGGAAAGGCCGCGCCCGACATGATGGCGACGGCGTGCCAGCTCGATGCAAACTGCAGACCATAGAGGACTTGAACAATCAGCGGCGCGAGAGCCGTAACCAGACACGTGGTCACCAGAACCAGAAACCCGACGACGTCCAGCGCCACCGACGTGAGGCGTTGCAGACGTTCCTTTGCACCGGCGTGAATCTCGGCGATTATCGGCACCAGTGGCATGCCCACGGCGACCGGAACGAACAGCACGAACGAGAACATCGTGAGCGCGACGCTGAACAGCCCGGTTTTCGCGCTGCCCTCGGTTTGAAAGAGTAGGTTAGTCGTGATGAGCACTGCCGGAGTCATCGCCAGTAAGGACAGGAAGGACGGCAGAGCCAGGCTGACGAGCTCGGGCAGGAAAGTCCGGTCAAACCGCCACGCGGAAATCGGGGGGAGCGCGCGAGAGAAGCGAAAGAGGACGAATGAGACGACCGCGAGGCCAGCAACGACCAGAATCAGTTGCCCGATTACCGCGCCGGCAATGCGCGCCACGACCGTGAGGAGAATCACCGCCGGTACGCCGATGGCGAAGGTGAGAATATCGGCCAATGACCTCTCCCGGATTGCCTTCATGCCCTGCAATATGCCTAGGCCGAATGCGTACAGTGACTGGACCGCAAAGATGACCGCGGCCAGGCGGAATAGTATCGCGTACTGCCGGTCGTGGTAGAAACCCTGGGCGAGCAGGGGGGCAAAAACGAAAAGCAACACGCAGGCGACGACCAGGGGGATGGACATCGTCATGAGGGAGGTCTTGATTGTGTTACCGAGTCGGTCCCGGGACTGGCTGGCATGCTCGGCGATGAATTTCGTCATCGCCATCGTGATGCCAAAACCGGCCAGCACCGAGACCGTGTCGACGACCTGGTTCAACAACGTCAGAAAGCCGAGTTGGCTTCGGCCCAATATCCGGGCGATAGCCACCGCTCGAACCACGGTCAGCATCTTGACCGCGACGAGGGCAACAAAGGAGTAGAATGCGCCGGTGACCATTGCCCGTCTTTGAGAACCGGAATTCGAGTTCTCGGTTGCCATCAATGTGCTCCGACTTGCGTGTCGCGACCGGCGGGCAGTCTCTTTTCGATGCGTTGCTTCCAGAGCTCGAAAACGCCCATCAGGACGGCCCAGACCAGGTTGAAGCGGAAATTGATGAGAATGCCGGATTCGAAGCCAATCATCAGCAGTGCGACGAAGGAGACGAAGACACCTATGGCCACCCGGCGCTGGAACAAGTCGTCGGTTCGACGGTAGACAAACCAGACGCGTTTCATGAAGACAGCATACAGTGCGATGAGCGGAGCCAGTCCGAGAACTCCCAGCTTCCAGAAGACCTGCATGTAGGAGAAATCCAGTAAGTAGGATTCGGACTTCAAATACACCAGATTGGGTCGAAAGTGGTCGCCAAGGCCGCAGCCGAAAAGCGGCGCTGAGAGCGCACGCTTGAGAGCTTGAAAACCACTCTCGATTCGGACCGCCAGCGAGAGGTCCACACTCAATTCCTTCAGGGTTCCGGCCCGGGCAGCGATCGCCTGGTGGCCGGCACTTGCTCCCTTAGTCAGCAGAATGTACCCTGCGATAACCAGAATTGCCGTGGCCGAAAGCGCCCCGGCAAGAACGAGGTCCCGCGACCGCAAGTGGCGATGCACAACGTAGAGGACCGCCAGCAACGCAACCGAGAATGGGACGTAGAGCCAAATGGCGCGGGTCTGCGTGACATAGGTTGCCAGGATCATGGGCAGAACCAGGGCCAGTGCGCCAATGCGCTCGCGTGTGTTTCTCGCCAGCAACGCGAAGGCGAACAGAAGCGGGATGGCGATGTTCAACAAGTGCTGCTGGTCGCTGACCGCTCGACCCAGTCCACCATGGGCGGCGAACATGTTCAGGTACTGGACTGATACCAGAAGTGTCGCAATCACAAGCCCCCAGATCATATGTCTTATTCCACGCTCGCTGAGCTTGCCGCGAATGACGACAATTGCGACCGCAAACTGCAGATAAAGACCGAACTCGTCCGCCACATGGTCAAACGGATACCCGACCATGATGCCGTGAATCGCGCCCTGGAGTGCTGCGGCGATCAGTAAGAAGACCCAAAGCTCCGTGGCGCTGAGTCGGGGCATTGCCGACGGTTGTGCCGAGGTACGCGGACGCAGCGCCAGGAAGAGAAGTGCGACGAGCGGCATTACTTCCTCGGGCTTGATGATTCTGCGGAACGTCTCGTGAGGCAGTAGGCATGCGGCCACGACGGTCAGCAGCACACTCTTTTCATAGACATTGCCACAGGCAAGGTAGATGAACACGCCCAGCCCGGCGACCGCCAGCCCGGCGATGAGAGGGGTGCCGAGTGCAACCAAGGCGATTGTCGCGAGGGCAACCAGCAGACCGGCAAGGATGGCCGACCAGCTAGACCGCGAACTCGCGGGCCGAATGGGTGCGGAATCCATGCTCGTACTCCAGGATGTCGGCGATGCGCGCCGCTGCTCTACCGTCACCAAACGGGTTGCGCGGGCTGGTTATACTCCGGTAAGCGCGTGGTGAGTTGAGCAGTCGTAGCGTTTCGGCGATGATTCGCGCGGGGTCGGTTCCGACCAGGCGGGCGGTTCCGGCGCGGATGGCCTCCGGACGCTCGGTCTTGTCGCGCAGAACGAGCACCGGCTTGCCGAGTGCTGGCGCCTCTTCTTGGATGCCGCCCGAATCGCTCAATGCGATGCGGCAGCGCTTGAGAAGGTGCACGAACGAGACATAGTCCAGGGGGGGCAACAGACGGATGCCCTGATTGCCGGCCAGCAGACGTCTCGCCGGACCCGTAACGTTGGGATTAGGATGTACTGGGTAGACAATCTTGATTCTCGGGGCAAGTTCCGTCAGGCGCAGCAAAGCCCTGAACACTCTCACCATTGGGACGCCGAAGCTTTCGCGGCGGTGCATGGTGACCAGAATAAACTGCTCGTCAGCGGGCACGAACCGGCGTAATGCCGCCGGCTCGGGCAGACGGGTGATGCCGAGTAGGGCGTCAATGACCGTATTGCCCGTGACAAAGACGTGCTCGGCGGGGATCTTCTCACTTAGCAGATGCTTCCGCGCGACGGCGGTGGGTGCGAAGCTGAACCGGGCGATGGGCGCAATCAACCGGCGGTTCAGCTCCTCTGGAAACGGCGCCGACAGGTCATAGGTGCGAAGCCCGGCTTCGACGTGCGCCACCGCGATTCGGCGGTAGAAAGCGGCCAGGGCACCGGCAAAAGCGGAAGTGGTATCACCCTGGACAAAGACGACGTCGGGTTTGGCGCTTCGCAATACCGGTTCCAGTCGCCCGAGCGTTCGGGTCGTGACGTCAAAGAGGCTCTGGCCCGGTTTCATCACGTTCAGCCGGAAGTCGGGTCGGATGTGGAATACGCGAAGGACCTGTTCGAGCAATGCGCCATGCTGATCGGTTAGGCAGACCTGAACCCGGAACCAACGCCGCGAGCGCAGTTCGGCGATAACCGGCGCGAGTTTGATGGCCTCCGGTCGCGTCCCGAAAACGAACAGGCAGCGCAGAGGAGCAGGCACAGCGCTCCTAACGCTTACTACCTGGGGTGTTGGATGTCGGTCGCGACGGGTCGGTGCCGCTTATCAGGTCCAGGAGCCGCGCCAGGCGAGGCGACCGGTTCCGGACATCCGACAGTGCCGTGACTGATTCGGGACTGTCCAGTCCAGCGCGCGTCCCGTTCCGAACGCCTTCGGCTGCCGCCGACAGGCCAACCGCCAGAAAAAGGCTGATCACGAATGCGGTAACGATCATTCTCAGCCGGCGGGGATATGACTTGCGCTCCGGCGTTTTGCCTTCGTCAAGCACGGAAATCGCGGGCGTGTCCCGCACCTCTTTGATCCGAGCATCCTCGAACTGCGTGACGAGCAGGCCCTTGAGCTCTCCCTTGAGTCGGTAGTTTGTGAGGAGCCCGACGTACTCGGCAGACACGGCAGGTAGTTGGCGCAGGGGCACGGATGAGCCGACTCCATATCCGGTTGCACCGGATCCCTTCTCGAATGCCGAGAGCTGACTACGGAGTTCGGCCGACCGAAACTTGAGTTGTTGAG
>Ga0315286_10003921_pt1 | contig 14189 bp, 14 predicted proteins | sample YL17G10_0_MG_FD_205038 | JGI IMG/M metagenome (GOLD analysis project Ga0315286, IMG submission 205038) | Sediment microbial communities from Yellowstone Lake, YNP, Wyoming, USA - YL17G10_0 | ecosystem: Environmental > Aquatic > Freshwater > Lake > Sediment | place: USA: Wyoming | collected...
ATGGTCGCGTCACGGACCCAGCAGTCCGCCAAGCCGGGCCAGATGTACTTTGGCATGCTGTACCTGGTCGGTGCTGTGATCCTCGTCGTATATAAAATGAATAATCCTTAAAATATAAATGAAGAGCCATCTCGTCGGACACATCACGGGCGTGTGGGTCTCGCGACGGGTCCATCTCGAAAAGATTATGAAGCGAATCGCTGAAAGGTGTGGGTTCCACGTAGTGGCCCAGGCTTTTCACCAATTTGAACCCCATGGCGCCACGGGCGTCTTGGTCCTGTCCGAGAGTCACTTCTCGGCCAGGACATATCCCGAAGACAACAAGGTGTACCTTGACGTCTTCTGCTGTTCGGATCCTGAATTGACAGCTCGCATCATCGAGGAGGAGTTTGCGGCTCTGGGTGGTCATTGGCGGGTTGTGGAGCGATAGGTTTACGAGGTCTGATATTCGCCTGTCGAGGAACTTCATGGAAACTATAAGTGCATTCACCTATCTTTTTCGATTGTTCGATAAAAGTCAAGGGGTCCATACACCCTTTCATAAAATTACACGTCCAGCAGCACGGAACCGTATTTTCTGTTGTGTAATTTCCTTGTTGATTAAGCCGATCGATGCCGTTCAGACGGACTTCGAGGTCCAAGTGACCACAATAAACACATGGACTTGTAAGCATTTTCTCAGCCTCTTCGTCTGTGAGATGCCATTCTATCTCTTTAGAGGCTGCTGTTCGTTGTATACCAGACAGCCTATCACGAACATTGAGCTTCTTCCAATTAGACACCCTGTCTTTCGTCTGTTCGGTTTTCACCCAATTGCACGTTTGCTCCATATTGTGCTCCTTTGGAATGACGGCGCCATTCTTCTTGCGTTCGCGATAATCTTTGGAATAGTTCTTCTCCTTATTCAGTTTGGCGTGATAGTCTCGTCGCTCGACGCCTGAATCGCGCGCCTTGTTCTTTTCGCGACACTTTTTGCAAGTATTACAAGGTCCGCGGACTCCTTCGAATTCGCCGAGAGGCTGTGGTCCTCGACTGCAGTTCGTGCACTTTTTGATTTGTTCGGCCATCTTTATATTATATGGGGGGTCTTTTCTTTAAGTCGGTCTCAAGAACATGGGTGGGTTCTTGGGGCCGAAGCCCTGTATTTTTAGCGAATGGCGAACCACCCATGTGAAAATATAACAAATGCCAACCCTCCCATTTAATTCGAGAAGGCAAGACCCCCCATCCCGGATTGTATCCGCAGGATGTTGTAGTTCACCGCGAACATGCGCTGCAGGGAGGTCGTGTAGCCGCTCTTCATGTTGATCGCCACCTGGGCGTTGTCAATACGAGAGAAGTTGCACGTGCCGGTCGGCTGGTGCTCCTCCGGCTGCAGGGCGAAGGAGTACACATACACACCCGGGTAGGGCGTGCCGGAGTGGTACACATACGGCTGGTACTGGTTGAAGTACTTGCCGATCTGCTCCTTGAAGCGGTCCTGGCCGTTCAGCACCAGCTTGAAGTTGTACAGGGGACCCACCTCGCAAGCGAAGGCGGCGGTGACGGACGTGCCAGTGGCGTTGGACGAGCCCTCCTCGACCCAGCCGATGTTGGAGGTCAGACCGATCGAGATGATGTTGGACACGCTGATGTTGGAGTACAGGTGAGGAGAGCCCACGGCGTGCGGCATCACACCGGCCACGTTCAGCGGGTGCGTCGACACCGTCACGTTCACATTCTGCGCGCTCGTGGAGAAGTTCCACATGGAGTTGGTCGCCGTCGACACGGTGTTCTGGTAGCACCAGATCAGCTCCTTCACCGGGTGGTTGTAGGACAGACGGATCGTCTGGGCGCCCGGGTTGCCCGAGGCCGTGATGGAGTCACCACCGGTGTGCTGGATCTGCTCGATCAGGTACTCGTGGCCCTTCTGGGCGAAGCGGCGGCGCTCCTCAGTGTCCAGATAGACGTAGTTGGCCCACACCTCGAACACCGGGCTGGAGGAGCCGAAGTAGTTGGAGAAGGTCGCCGTCAGGTCGAAGTCCAGGCGCACCTCGTGGTACTGCAGGGCAATCAGGGGCAGGAACAGACCCGGGTTGCGGTTGAAGAAGAACAGCAGGGGCAGGTACACGTAGGTGCGGTTGGTCGCGTCGGACGGCACCGGGCTGGCGCTGGACGTCATCTTGCCGTAGTTGATCTTGTCGGACTCCGACAGGAACACCTCAGCGTACAGGCGGAACCAGGCCTGGTAGTGCTTGTCGATGCGCTGGCCACCGATGGTCAGCTCCACGGCGGCGATGGCGCGCTCGGCCACCCAGCACAGGTCGGGGTTGACGTTGTCGGTCGTCAGCTTGGGGGCGGTGGCGGCCGAGACGCCCGTCGGCACCAGCGCCACGTACATGTCGCCGACCAGGTCGCCATTGCGGGCGATGGTCACGGACACGCGGCCGCTGTTGGAGGGGGTGCCGTTCACCGTCTGCTGGATGTTCTCCATCGCAAAGTTGGTGTGGCGCTTGTACACGGCCTGGAAAAAGGTCACCTTGGGCTGACCAGTCAGATACACATCCTGAGCGCCATAAGCAACGAGCTGCATAAGTCCACCGGCCATTTGTAATAGTACTCAAGAAAAAAATTTGGCGCGGGCCCACACGCGGGCGGGGGGAGGACGGCTTCTACGCAGCCGGGGCTTAGTTCGAGAACACGACACCGCCCATACCCGAGGCGATCTTGAGGACGTTGTAGTTGACCGCGAACATCTGCTGAAGTATGTTGCTCGGCATGCCCGTCTTGAGGTAGACGGATGTCTGGGCCATGTCGATCCGGCTGAAGTTGCACGTGCCGCTCGGCTGGAGCTCGTCAGGCTTGAGCGCGAAGGAGTACACATAGATGCCCGGGTAGGGCGAACCCTCGTGGTACTGATACGGCTGGTACTGGTTAAAGTACTTACCGGACTGCTCGACGAAGCGGTCCGTGCCGTTCAGCATCAGCTTGAACTTGTGGAGCGGACCAACCTCCTGACCATACAGGACGTTCGACGAGAGGACCGGCAGACCACCCTCGACCCAGTAAGACGCGCCCGCGATCACATTGGACTGGAGACCGATGGTGTTGTTGGACGTGATGTTGCTGTTCGTCACGACGATATTGGAAGTCACGTACAGGTTGGAACCCAGGATCGGTGGGATGTATATGACAGGCGAACCCGTCTTGTGCGGCTCGAGAAGGGCGCCACACGCCGCGAGCTTCTGGGCGTCGACGGTCACCTCGACGTTCGCCGTGCTGGACGAAAAGTTCCACATGGCGTTGCGGTTCGTTCCCGGGGTGGGGTCCTGGTAACACCAGATCAGCTCCTTGACTGGGTGGTTGTACTGGAGGCGGATGACGCCCGGGCTGTTCTCGTTCGTCGAGCCGACCGGGTCGCCGGCGACGTGCTGGACCTGCTCGATCAGGTACTCGTGCGAGCCCTTGGCGTAACGCTCACGCTCGTGCGTGTCCAGGTAGATGTAGTTGGTCCAGACGGCCGGCGGGCCCGTTCCGAAGTAGCTGCTGTAGTTGGACGCCAGGGTGAAATCGATGCGGACCTCGTGGTACTGGAGGGCGATCAGGGGCAGGTACAGGCCCGGGTTGCGGTTGAAGAAGAAGATCAGGGGCAGGAAGACCTGGGCCGTGGACGTCTGGCCCACGTTGTTCGGTACCGACATCGAGACCAACTTGCCGTAGTTCACCTTCTTGGTCTCATTCAGGAACACCTCGGCGTACAGGCGGAACCACTGCTGGTAGTGCTTGTCGATGGACTGACCGCCGATGAAGAGCTCGACGGTGTTGAAGGCGCGCTCGGCAATCCAGCACGTATCAATGCCGGTGTTGTTGGTCGTCAGCTGGGACGCCGCCGTATTGATCGGCGTCAGGGCGACGAACATATCACCGACCAGATCGCCCGTGCGAGCCAGGGTCACGGACACGAGGCTGCCATTGCCGATGGCACCGGACACGGTCTGCTGGGAAGTCTCCATCGCAAAGTTCGTGTGGCGCTTGTAGACCGACTGGAAGAAGGTCACCTTGGGCTGACCCGTCAGGTAAGCGTCTTGGGCGCCATAAGCGACGAGCTGCATGAGACCGCCACCAGGCATTTTAATATAGGGTGCGAAAAAGTTCCAGCTCAAAAATATCCAGACGTAGTACAGATGTCCCGCCCGACCCGCCCGCCACCCAAGATTGTACCTGAGGAGGAGCCCGAGGAGGACGAGGAGGAGATGGACGAGGACGGATTTGACATGGAGGATGACGAGGGTGTCGATATATTCGAGGCTCTCGGCAGCCTGCTCGCGACCGAGGATGGTGAGACGGTCGCGACGACCCTCGTCAGCCTGAAGGATGCGACTGAGAAGATCGCGGCCGGTGTCGATATGCAGAACAAAATTCTCCTTAAAATTCTGTCCGAGATGAAGAACTCGAAGTGTGCGTGCCCACCGCCCGTGCAGCCACAGCACATCGCCGCTTCCGCTTAAAAAAATCAAACGCTCTGTTATTAATGGCAACCAAAGTCCACACAAAAGAGAAAAAGGCGCCGGCCCCTGACGGCAGCGTCTACCAGAAGGAAATCAATACTTGGACATTGGTTGATATCGAAAATCGCCTCCTTGCATGTGAACGTAACCTGCATCTTGACGTTCAAGGAAGTGGTGACCGCCGAAGTGAGATTCATAAAATTTTGGCTCAAAAATGGCTCCCGGCCAGTCCTCATCGGGACCCTCAGGGCATGCCGATCGATATCGATCGTGAAGATCTTGACCGCATGCTCGTGAATCAGCGAATCACGATCAACATCGCGGGGTACATGCTGGCCCGGGCTGAGACCCTCGACGTCCTGAATCACGAGTCGACCGACATCAACGGGGACGTCATGAGCCTCGAGCGCCGGATCAAGCGCTTCAAGAAGATCTACAAGCAAATCGTCGAGAAGTTCATCACGAACGACACCGAGTATCGCATCTTCAATCAGCCCCTGGCCGAGAACCCCGAAGTCGATTTCGATCTCGAGAAGGATGCGAGCGCGTACCAGAAGCTCCTGGTCCACCTGCTGACTCAGGGGTACCGCCAGGGGTTTCGCCGGTACCGCGATCAGTGTTGCAAGGAGATTGCATCGGGTCGTTTCATGACGCGCGCCTGGAAGACCGTCAAGGAGATCAAGGAGTTCGTCTACGACGAGACCCAGAAGGAGGACAATCCCGAGATGTGGATGAATCTGACGAATCGTGGTAATATGGCATCGGACGTCGTCAAGCACCTGTCAAACTGCAAGGACATTCAATTTCCCGAGATCAAGAAGGATCGGCACGTCTGGTCGTTTTCGAACGGCCTGCTGGACTCGCGGCCGTCCGAGGTTACCCTCGACAACTCATTCAAGTTTTACAATTACGGCACGGCCGAGTTCAACGAGCTCGACCCATTACTCGTCTCGTGCAAGTATTTCGATCAAGAATTTGACCCTTACGAGGACATTCCAGACTGGTACAACATCCCGACACCGCACATGCAGAGCGTCCTGGATTACCAGCGGTTCGAGGAGGACGTCTGCCGCTGGACGTACGTCTTCATGGGGCGGCTGTGCTTTGACGTGAACGAGATGGACGGCTGGCAGGTTATCCCGTTCTTGAAGGGTATCGCACGCTCGGGTAAGTCGACGCTCATCACCAAGGTGGCCCGCAAGTTTTACGAGTGCGAGGACGTCTCGACCCTTTCGAACAATATCGAGAAGAAGTTCGGCCTCTCGAGCATCTACAGGGGGTTCATGTTCATCAGCCCAGAGATCAAGGGTGACCTGGCTCTCGAGCAGGCCGAGTTCCAGTCGCTCGTGTCGGGTGAGGACGTGTCGATCGCGCGCAAGAATGAGACGGCCCTGAGCTTCCAGTGGAAGACGCCTGGAATCCTGGGCGGAAATGAGGTGCCGAACTGGAAGGACAATTCGGGTTCGGTCCTGCGCCGTCTGGCGACCTGGAACTTTGGTCGGCAGATCGCCGAGGACAAGGCCGACCCACACCTGGACGTCAAGCTCGATACGGAGCTCCCGGCGATCCTCTGCAAGTGTCTACGGGCCTACATCGATTACGCCGCCAAGTACTCGGACAAGGACATATGGAACGTCCTGCCAAAGTACTTCAAGATGATCCAGAACCAGGTTGCGATGGTGACGAACTCGCTCCAGCACTTTCTGTGCTCGGCCAAGTTCAAGTTTGGCAAGGACCTGTTCGTGCCCCAAACGGTCTTCGTCGCCCAGTTCAACCAGCACTGCCGCGAGAACAACCTCGGCACGTTCAAATTCCATCCGGACTTTTACGCCGGGCCTTTCAGTGCGCGCGATCTCGAGGTCAAGGTCGAGTCGAAGATTTACAACGGCACTGCGTATTCTACGCAACCATTCATCTACGGCTTGGATTTCAAGAATGATGAAAATTAAAATGTGTCAAATTAATAATGGACGCGGCACAGGCTGCGCGAATCGCCAAGTTCCAAAAACTTTGGCGATCCAAGCGCGTTTTCACCAACTCCCAAGGGAGTTGGAAGGTTTCACCATCGGCCCTGACGGCCAAGATCGTCACCTTCAAACTGCCGGTGAATTTCCGATCGGTGTTCGAGTCGGCCCCCAAGGGTTTCTCGGAGGTCCTAGGCTACAAGACGACGTTCAAGAAGCCCGTCGTCCGGTGGGACAATGGTCGGTGGATCGGCGACGCCGAGGGCGTCTCGAAGGTGATCGCCAAGCGCGGTCAGCAGACGATCGTCCTCACGGACAAGTACTTTGACGTCATGGGCCTCGGGAACTACGAGGAGGCCCTCTTGGCGATCGTCCGGAACGGCTGGGCGCCCAAGCTCCTCCTGAGAGCCCCGCCCGTGTACAAGAAGATTGACGGCATTTTCTACGTCAACGTCGAGTTTGACCTCGACGGACTCGCGGGCGAACTGCGAGGTCTGCCGGCATCCATGCGCGACGAGATAAAGAAGTACGATTCGGCCGTCGGGTTCGGTGTCCCGGCCGTCGTCCTGAAACTCAAGAGCCCCAAGTGGACCTACCAGTTCTTTAAGAACGGGACGGTGCTCTTCACGGGAATAAAGGACCCTTCGGAGCGCGACGACCCCCGCAAGCTTTTCAAGGAGTTTTTCACTTCCAAATACGATCTTACAGCCATGCTCGCCCTGAACCTCTCTAAAAACCGCGCGATCGGCAAGCCGGTCAAGGGTGGGAACGCCGAGGCCAAGAAGGCCAAGCTGGCGAACCGGTACCCACTGGCAAGATCCTGGAACGCCACGCGCCAGGGATTCTACGTGCGCCCCGGGACGAACGGCAAGCCGCGCTTCTACAAGTGGCGCAAGATGGAACGCGAGCCCCAGACCGGTGAGTGGATCAATCGCGGCGCCATGGGTCTGACAAAGAAGAACGCGGTCGTGGTCGCCAAGGCGTACGAAAAGGCGGGCATTCTCGTTCCCGCCGCGACGCGCAACGTCTTCACCCGGCTCGGCTTTCCGCTCGAGGCGCCTCGGAGCGCGTCAGTCGCGGCCGGGCCCAAGAATCGCCGGGCGCCCTCGTGGAACTCCACAAAGGCTGGATTCTACGTGCGTCCCGGGCCGGGCAAGCAGCCGTATTGGTTCAAGGTCCCGGAGGGTCTGGCGGCCGGTCGCAAGACGGTCATAAAGACGTACACGGAGGCCGGCCGCAACATCCCCGCGGCCGTCCGCAACATCTTCAAGATTCCGGCGAACGTCAAGACGAATGGCGGCGGCGATTTAGAGCACGTCGTGAAGATGGGCCTGAACCGCGTCCTTCGCATCAACAACAGACAGGCGACGCGCTTGACCAAGACTGAGCTCCTGGCCATCGCACGCAACATGAACATCCCTGAGGCCAACTCCAAGATGAACCCGGCGCGCCTCATCGGCCTCATCCAGAACAAGGCTGGCGTGTCCAACAAGCTCAACCGGACGTACGATGTGGTCGTCAACGGCATGTTCTACAAGTTCGGGAACGACGGCCGTGTCACCCGTACGACGAGCAATGGTCTCCAGACGCACCGGGCATGGGCGACTATCCCGGTCGCCGAACAGAACAAGATCGCCAAGAAGCTTCTGCCGGTCAATAATCATGCCGAATACAACACGATCGCCAAGTCGAACCGGTTCAACACCCTCCGGGCTTTCGTGGCGGGCAAGCGGCCGGCGCCCAGCCCTAACCGCTCCGCCGCACCAAGTCCCAGACGGGCCCCGAGCTCAGCCAGTTCCAACAACGGCAACAACAACATGGCACGCGAGTTCGAGTACGGCCTGCGCCTCTCCCAGAATCTGGGTAATCTTTATCGTAACGGCAACGAACATATTTTCCTTAAAATTTATGGTAAATTGCCCGTGGGTGCCCGTGGAAAGCCACTCAAGGGAAACGTGAACAAGGCCTACAAGAAGTTTGTGAAGGAGGAGAAGGGCCTGCGCGCGAACGAGCCGGCCAAGGCCCGGTACGTGGGCCGGATAGAGGTGCCCAACTGGCTACCGGCGAACAAGGTGCAGCGGTACAAGAACCTGGTGACGAACCTGGCTTTCCAGAAACCCAAACCCAAGGCGGCGAATGTGAAGACGGCCATCCGCGCATGGATAAACCGCGAAGTGCCCCTGAGCCCTGCGCGCGCCGCACGTGACGTCGAAAACGCCATAACCGGTGAGAAACGGCACATTCCCGCGTACGTCCCCAAGCCGCGTAAGACGCCTCCCATTCCCAAGCGCACCCCGCCCCCTAAGAAAAGCCCGAAGGTGGCCGTGAACGATCCGCTCGCGAAGGAATGGGCCCTGCCGCGTAATCGCGCAGGGCTTGCTAATTTAAATAACGCCTTCGTTAACCTTGGTCTTCCGACCGGGCCGAACAACAAGTACACGTGGGCCGGTCTCGAGCGCGCCGGCCTCAACAAGAAGTTCAAGAAGGTCTGGGCCGAGAAGGTCGCCAAGGCCTAGACGCACTTCAGCAGATCGAACACCTTGTGAATGAGGTTGAACGTGTCCTTCTCGCCCTCGAGCGCCTTGGGGTCGATAATCTCCATCTCGATCTGGTACGTCGTGTCCTCGTCCGAGTCCTTGTCCTCGGGCGGGCCCTTGACGATCGTCATATCGATCGAGAGATTCTTCCGGACAAACGACCAACGCTCCTTGGTCGTTTGCTTGGTGCTGGTCTCGTCGCCGTCGTACTCGAACGGCTCCTCGGTCGAGACGCCCAGGCGCACATCGAACGGCACATCGTCCAGACTGAAATCGTCCACCTTGACGCGCTTCTTGATCTGACCAACCTGCTCGTCGGTATCCTCATCGACCGAGAGGCGCTTGTCGCCTGCAAAGTAGTAAATAGTGGAATTGCTGTGCTTCGTGCTCTCCCAGGCCTGATACTTCATCAGGGCTCGGAAAGCCTTCTCGAAGGACTCGCGGCCGACGTTCGTGTCGAAGCCCTTGCCAGCCTTGCGACCGAAACGGATCTCAATCTCCGTATTCGGGGCTGACTTGAACTTTTCGATGATCGGGGCCCACTTCTCAAACAGAGGGCGGCTCATCGGAGATGCGTTCGGTGCGATTTCCATTTATAGAATTAACGTGCTTTGTCTCTAAGATGAGAGGGCTCCACAACCTCGGGAACTCGTGCTTTTTCAATACTGCAGTTCAGGCCCTGGCCCACGTTCCACCGCTCACAAAACACTTTTTTGCGATCGATCTCACGGCGTGCCCATGTGCCGTCACCAAAGAGTACCAAAAGGTTGTCAGACAATTGTTTTTAAAGGGCCAGACGGACCCCGTGAGTCCGAGCGATCTACTCGGGGCTTTTCGCGTCCGGTACCCCGACTTTGCGAACATGAACCAGCACGACGCACAGGAGGTCGTCCTGCTCCTCATCGACACGTTCGAGACTTCGCTCGGCAAAGAATTCGTGACGAATATTTTCAACGGCGAGGATGGCCAAGCGACCGAGTGGACCGGTGGTCTATCGATAGTCCATAACTCCTTCACGGCCATGATTCTGGACGTGAAGGAACCCTGTCGGCTCAAGGACCTGGTCGATGAGAGGTCTGAACCAATTTCTATAGAAAATTACACTGACGATTCTGGAAAGACACACGCGACCGCAGTCGTCCGACGGGTCGTGACGCGCTGGCCCAAGATTATCTGCTTTTCATTCTCGATGTACGATTATAAATTTCCGATTGAAATTCCACTAGAGTTTGAGGGGCGTAAGCTGTTCGCATGTGTTCTTCACATGGGAGTCAGAAACGGGGGACACTACGCGCTGCTCGTGAGACGCTTCGACAAATGGTACATCAAGGATGACGAATCGGTGCGTGAAATTCCAAACATTGAGACACTACGCGGCGAGTTCTACATGGCCTTTTACAGGCCCATGAATTCACTAAGCTGAATATTCTCGCGGATATTCACTATGGTCCTAAAGTACGTGCGGCGGTTGTTCGCGTGCGTCTTGTCCGTCCGGACCTTCTCGATCATCCACCCGTTGTCTCCATAGCCGCACTCGACGATCGTGCCCTCCGGCAGGTGCGATGGGTTGCGGTGCAACTCGGCCTCTTTGTACGGGACTCCGCGATCCTGTACGAAAAGTTCGAACCCTTTCCGCAATTCAAAGTCGATCGTGATGCGCTCGCGCGGCTTCCACTTGAACATGGTCTCGTGGGTACCCATCCGGATAGGCTCGTTCACGGGTGTGAAGACCAGCCCGTCCGTCTCGTAGTCGAATGAATCTAGATCAGGAAAGGACTTAATGTCGGCCAGGTCGACCATGGTCTTGACCCGGACCTCAAAGGGGGCCGTCGCAGTCTTGATGATGGCCTTGACGACCGACCGGGCCTTCTCAAGTCTTAATTTCAGATCAAAATTCATCAAGTCTTCCCCGCGGACGATCACGGCGTCATGGATCACGAACTGGACCCGACCACTTTTCAATTTCACAAGCTCGCCATCGAGTAGAGTGTCCTTTGGGATGCGAATCTTGACGGGATCGACGTGGAATGCCCGGTCGACCAGGAACACGCCCGATTCGCAACTGATGAGAAAGTGCCGCGTGCCGTCCGTCTTTTCACAGACGACGTATGGCTGCTTTTTCAACAAAGGGAAATGTCTCCGCTCGATAGAGACTGGTTGGGGTCCGGGGAATCGCGCAGGGTCTGACGAGTGCCAGACTTTTGCGATAAATTCCCTAGGATCCATTTTTAGATACAAATTCAAAGACTCAAACCTCTAAGTCCCAAGGACCGAAGGTCCTTGTCCTCCAAGGGATCTCACGAATGAGTCGCTTCGCGACTCTCACCTGGTCTCTAAGGCGCCAAGTTAACACCTGAGGCTTCGAGGATATTTCCAAAACATTCATGTACATAGTGGCACACGACGATTGCCTCGGACGCGACACCAATTTTGATCCCCATGGTGGCGAGGGCCCCAAACATCTCACCGGCATTTTCGAGCGGGAGCTTGATCGGCACCTTTCCGCCCCGGAGCTTCTTGTCGACCGGCTTGGCGTCCATGACCCAGACGCGCGCATCCGTCTTGGCGCACTCGTACAGGCCATCCGCAAGCTTCTTGCCCACTTCCGTGTCAAAGTTGAGGCCTCGCTGGTGAGGGCTCTCCTTGGAACCCTCCTTGGTCTTCTTCTCGAACTGGGCCCAGTCGATCCCCTCGCGGACCGACGGAAACACGAGAACCTGGACGCCCTTGTCGAACGGGTCAAGGACCTTAGACAGGACCTCGTTATTCAGGTTCGTGCCGTAGTCCATGAAGAAGATGCGCTCGCCCGTCTTGATGAGCTTCGGCAGGGTCGACTTGTTGTCCAGGAAGTGAATCTCGAGGTGTGTCCCGCGCATCATACACAGCATGTGGATGTTCATCATAGTGTGTAGGGTCGTCGCGCTGATTGATTTATTACGGGTCATCGCGACCACGTGGAGGACGGTCATTAGTTACAAATTGTTTCTAAGCCTTAAGCCGCTCTTCCAAAGAGCCCTGGAATCGGATATTACCGACGTGGCCTAGGACCGTCATGACGTCCGCGAAGATCTGACCACCCATCTGCTGCCAGCGGCGGCAGAACGCGTAGTCCTCGGACAGGTACCGGCGAGAGACCGGGTCGATCATGCAGTCGAAAACGGCCACGTACTCGTCCAGGTCCTTGTTCTGGTGGTCGTTGACGCAGTTGAGCTCGGGGTACTTGGCGTGCATCTTGGTGAATACGTCGCGCTTGATCAGCAAAAAGCCGGTCGGGCCGTCGAGCACCTCGGCGAACCCATCCTTGACGGGCGTGTTCGAAAACTTGAAGTTCATGACGAGTGAAGAGGCGACGCGGGCCGGGTCGCGCCCAGTCTGTCCCGCCTTGTAGTGCGCGTCGACCGCGTCCCACATGACACACTTCTTCGGATAGGCCGCGCATGAAACCTCGTGCCCGGACTTGATGAGCCGGATCACAGACTCGGGGTCGAAGTGAATGTCGGCGTCGATAAACAGAAAGTGGGTCGCCTGAGGACACTTTTGATAGAAGCGCGCGACGGCCAGGTTACGGGCCCGGTGGACGAGCGACTCGTTCTCGGTCGTGTCGAGCATCATCTGGATGCCATTCGCGGCGCATGTACGCTGAAGACGAAGCATGGACTCGGCATAGGCCTGGAGACAAACGCCGCCATAACACGGCGTGCTTACGAATAGTACGATCGGGGTCGACATTACAAATTAGTGTCACGAGTTCCTTAACTGATTCTTGATAATCGCCTCGATCTTCCCCAGGGTCGGGACGGACACGTCACAGACGCGGCACAGCTCAGCCTTGTTCGGCGCGAAGCCCGAGTCTGAGAGCACGATGTACATGACCGAGCACACGACCGCCTTGGGCGTCCGCCCCATGAGCTCGACGCACTCCTCCAATTGCTTGCAGATTTTGCGGATCCGCATACCCACCTTGCCTCTTTGCTCTTCGGGAACGCACGTGACGTCCTTGAAGAAGCGCGCGACGAGATCGGCCGGATTCGTGACGTGGACCTGCGACTCGGGAACTTGTTCCTGGTAAATCTCGAACGTCCGAGAGATGTCCCGGGCCGGGATGCCGAACGCCTCGGCAATCTCGCGCGTCGTCCGGGGCACGTTGAACTCGCGGCAAGCCTGAAAGATGCAGTTCGCCTTGATCCCGTTCCGGACCGCGCCGCGGGTCAGGACAGCCTCGTTGAACGCCCTGTACTTGATTTTAGCCTGATACATTACAGCCTCTGGCAAACTTAGAATCTGCTTGCCGACGCGATCCAGGTCGGCGTACGCATGAAAAAGTGCCCTGTCCCGGTGGTTCATCATCGAGTGAAAGTTGATGCGGGCCAGGCGCTTCTGGGCGTACGAGGCGCTTCGTTGGACGTTCATGATGGTCCCCTGCCCCCAGGCCGCCGAGAAGTGGTCCGTGTTGACCGGGGCGCCTACGCGCGACTGATCCACACCATCCTCACACCCAGAACGCCATTCGGCCTCTTCACAGACGTACTCGACGTCACACGCCCCGCACTCCGTACAGGTCGGAACGTCATCATGGACCCCGTACGACTTGATGCCGCCGCATCTGTGGCAAAATATTCCAGGATCGAGAGGCCGTGGGGGTTCGATCTCGGCCTCCTTCCGAAGGGCGTCGAGCGCAAGCCAGGCCTGTTCGATTTCCATTGTAAATTCAGTGGGGTGCGGCACCCTGGGCCACAGAAAACCTGTTTTTTTAGTAATGAGCTCCACTCCCGTAGTCGATCACATCAAGCGCGCCACCATCGAGGATATCAAGGCCAAGTCATTATTTAACGTCTTCAATGTCGTGGCCGTCGTGGCCATCCTCGTCATCGGCTATTTCCTGTACAAGAAGTTCAACGAGAAGTTCCAGAAGGGCGCCATCAAGTTCCCTTCCATGGAGCCCATGGCCGCGCCCTCGAACGTCGAGGCCGTCTCGGCCCCTGTCATCGTCGAGGAGGAGGACGAGGTCGAGGACTCCAAGGAGGAGTAAGACCAGTCCCGAAGGGACTGAGACTTCAGGCCCAAACCGAATCAACCACATGCCAATCCAGGCACTTGGCCGCGTCCATGTAAACGTCCCGCTTCAGTAGCTTCTTCAGATCTCGCTCGGGGATCTTAGTTTCGTGCGTATAAATATCCTTAAATCGCTGCATAAATTGTTC
>Ga0315286_10003922_pt1 | contig 14187 bp, 14 predicted proteins | sample YL17G10_0_MG_FD_205038 | JGI IMG/M metagenome (GOLD analysis project Ga0315286, IMG submission 205038) | Sediment microbial communities from Yellowstone Lake, YNP, Wyoming, USA - YL17G10_0 | ecosystem: Environmental > Aquatic > Freshwater > Lake > Sediment | place: USA: Wyoming | collected...
CTTGAAGCGCGTGATGCAGATCCTCGGCGTGCAGCCGTTGATCGCGGCGATGCGGGCGTGACGCTCGCGTCTCATCGTCTGTTCGCGCTATAAGGCCATTAGCGGCGGCGTTTTCACACAGCCTCGGTCGATAGCGGACGATTGGCCCATACGGCATTGCTTAGTTCAACTTGACGTTCCCGCCGGAACGTTCCAGCAACGAGCGCGAGCAGCAACGACCCGGTAGGCTCCTCGAAAGCTTGGGCAACGTCCGCGTAGGAGACGGCCAAACACCGTAGAGGGCGTGATCAACCGATGCAGACACCGATTCGGTTTCGCCTTGCCGACGACGCGGATGCGCTCAAACTGTCGGTGCTCGCCGAACGAACCTTTCGCGACGCATTCGAGGCGGTGAATACTGCTGCGGACATGCAGGCGCACTGTGCGGCGACCTACGGGGAAGCCATCCAGAGGACCGAGATTCGTCAGACAGGCCGGGAAACCTGGGTGGCCGACGCCGATGGTCGCCTGGTCGCTTACGTGCAGCTTGGACTCGATGCGGTGTCCCCGGTGATTTCCGGCGACCGGCCGATCGAGATCCAGAGATTCTACGTGGACGCGTCTCGCCATGGCGGCGGCCTGGCCCATGCATTCATGGAGCATGTCCTCGCTCGAGCCGAGGCCTCTGGATTCACGGCGGTGTGGCTCGGCGTGTGGGAGCGAAATCCGCAGGCGATCGCGTTCTATCGGAAGTGGGGATTCGAGGCGGTCGGCGAACAGACCTTCAAGCTCGGCAACGATCTGCAGCGCGACCTGGTGATGAGCCGAAAGGCGCGGACTTCGGAACCGGATTTTCGCCGGCCCGTATCGCCGGCCACGTGAACCGGCAGCAGACGTTCAGTCGCCGTCGTGCGTGCGCTTCTTCGCTTTCTCGCGCATCTGCTCCCGCTCTTCGGGCGTCGCGTTGCGCGACTTCTCGCGCATCTTCTCGCGTTGCTCCGGACTCATGTCGCGCCATTTCTCGCGCAACTGCTCGCGCTGCTCCGGCGGCAGGTCGCGATAACGGTGAAAATTCTCGCGCAGACGCTGCTGTTCGTCCGGCGACATCTGCTTGAACTGCTGGTAGCGCTCGCGGGCGCGCTCGCGCTCCGCCGGCGGCATGTCCTGCCATTGCTTGAACCGCTGCTGCGCGCCCGCCCGCTGCTCCGGTGACATCTGCTGCCAGCGCTGCGCGCCGCGCGTCAGTGACTGCTGGCGGTCCGGGGGCAACTGATTCCAGCGCTCGCGATACGGGCCCAATACCTGCTTCTGCTCGGGCGACAGCCGTTCCCACGCCACGCCCGGCTGCGCGCCGGAAGGCGCTGCGTCGTCGGCGCTCGCCGCTGCCGTGCCGAACAGCAACGTCGCAGCCAACACACCTGCAATCCAAGGCTTCATTTGCTTCGTTCCGCTCTCAACGTCCGCAGCTCATCCGACGCCGTTGCCCGGCTCGGTGGTCTCGAGCGCGACCCATTCGTAGAAGTCGAGATCCTCGGTGACGAGGTCCAGGTCGTCGCCGGTCGCGAGAATTTCGGCAGGATCGGCGGGGTTGGCCACTGCCTGCGCCTGCTGCTCTGGCTCTGCACCAGTCCCGAGCGCACGCCACAGCAGCACGGCGACGAGCGCCGCCGCGGCCAGCGCACCGGCCGGCGCCCACGTGCGCCACGGCGGCAAGCGCGCGCGGTCCAGCTCGGCTGTCGCCGCCTGCCTTGCCTGGTTGAGGCGTGAACGGGTGTCCGCGTCGAGCCCAGCGACGCTCGCGTCGAAGACTTCGCGCGCGCGCCGCTCCGTGTGCCCGGTCCGTTCGGTTTCGTTCGTCATCACCACACCTCCCCGAGCTGCTCCCGCAGGAACTGCAGGGCGCGGAAATAATGCGTCTTCACGCTGCCTGCGGAGCATCCCATCGCGACGGCGGTCGCCGCGACGTCGAGTCCCTCCAGACAACGCAAAGCAAACGCCTGCTGCTGCCGCGCCGGCAACTGGCCGAGCGCCGTTGCAAGTTTCGCCATTGCCTCGGTGGCCATCAAGCGGTCGCTGGGGTCGGGTCCGCCGTCGGCGACGTGCTCGTACGGGTCGCCAGCAGCCTCGTCCTCGTCACGACTCGAGCCCGGCCAAAGCGCGAAAATCCTGGACCGCACCGTCCGCCGCCGCTGCGCATCGCGGATTCCGTTGTAGAGGATCCGGTAGAAAAGCGGCTGCCACTCCTCGCTCGGCCGCTGGCCGTAGCTGCGGGCCAGCCGCAGCATGGCATCCTGCACCACGTCGAGGGCGTCGTCTGGGTGGCGCAGGGCCATCTGCGCGATGCGGTAGGCCCGCCGTTCCACGCCGGCGAGGAATCGGTCGAGCGCGCGTGACTGCAGCAGGGCGGACTCCTCTCGAGGCGTGGACCCGGTATCCGCGAGCCCGCGGGTCAGCGTGAAATCCAGACTACCAGAGCTCGTCATGCGGGTAGACTCGCGGTTCGATGAGGCGCGGACAGGTGGTCTCGACTTAGCAAAACGCGTTGCGCACCAAGTGGTTGACGCGCTTTGGTAAAAAAGATGTGCACTGCCCGGCAGAGCAGCGGGTGCGGCGGTGCCTTCACCCCCGGCTCGTTTCTGGAACCAGTCCATAACACCTCACCCGTGTCTTCGTAAGTCACTGATTTTTAATATTGTTTTCTGAACCGGCGAATTTCTAGCCAGACTGGGAAACTGCCCGGCGGAATCAGCACTTGGGCACGATTCGCGCAACTCATCCACAGAGTTATCCACAGCCTTTGTGGACAACTTCACATAAGGCGGCGAGTCCGTGAGCCCAGTGCTGGCGATCGCCATCGACGCGCCGCTCAAGCGCCTGTTCGACTACCTGCCGCCACCGCAGGTCGAAGTGTCCCGGCTGCAACCGGGAGTCCGCCTCTGGGTCCCATTTGGCCGGCGCCGCGTGGTCGGCGTCCTGGTCGAAGTCCGTGAGCACTCGGAGCTGCCGGCATCGAAGCTGAAGGCCGCGCTAGCAGTGATCGACGAGGAGCCGGTGGTCGATCCCGCCCTCCTCGACCTGCTGCGCTGGTCCGCCGACTACTACCGCCACCCGCTCGGCGAGGTGATCGCGGCCGCCCTGCCGGCGCCGCTGCGCACCGGCAGCGACGCGCACGAATCCGCTGAACGCTGGAGCCTCAGCGCGGCGGCGCGCACCGGCGCGCTCCCCGCAATCACGGCGCGCGCGAGCCGCCTGCGCGAACTCGTCAGTTACCTCGAACAGCGTGACCAGGCGGGGGCCATGGAGCTCGCCACGTTGTCGCCGCGCTGGCGGGATAGCCTCCGCGAGCTGCAGAAACGCGGCTGGGTCACGCGTCTGCGCCACGAGGTGGCGGGCCTGCCATTCGTCGTCGGCCATGGGGTGGCTCGAGCCGCGGGCCTGGAACCGACCCCCGAACAGCGATCGGCCGTTGCCGCGATCGCCGGTGCCGAGGGGAGCTTCACGTCCTTCCTGCTGCACGGCGTCACCGGCAGCGGCAAGACCGAGGTCTATCTGCGTGCCATCGAGTCCGTCGTGGCTCGCGGCCAGCAGGCGCTCGTACTGGTGCCGGAGATCGCTCTCACGCCGCAGCTCGTGTCGCGCTTCGCGGCCCGCTTCGACGCTCCGCTGGCGGTGTTGCACTCGTCGCTGCCCGATCAGGAACGACTGCGCGCGTGGCGTGCAGCCCGCAGCGGTGCGGCGCCCGTCGTGATCGGGACTCGCTCGGCCATTTTCGCCCCGCTGGCGCAGGCCGGCCTGATCGTCGTGGATGAGGAGCACGATTCGTCCTACAAGCAGCAGGAGGGCTTCCGCTACTCGGCGCGCGACCTCGCGCTGGTGCGCGCACAGCGCCTCGGAATTCCCGTGGTGCTGGGCTCGGCCACGCCGTCGCTCGAGAGCATCGAGCGCGTGCGCTCCGGCCGCGGCACCCTGCTCGAGCTGCCGAACCGCACCGGCAGCGCCCGCCCACCTCAGCTGCATCTCATCGACCTGCGCAAGCACGCCGCAACGCAGGGGATCGCCACCCCCACGCTGCTGACGATGAAGCGTCATCTCGACGCGGGCGGCCAGGTGCTGCTCTACCTCAACCGCCGCGGTTACGCGCCGTCGCTGTTCTGCCCCGCCTGCGGCTGGGTGGCGCCGTGCCCGCGCTGCGATGCCCGGCTCACCGTCCACCAGCGCGAACGGGCGCTGCACTGCCACCACTGCGGCACGCTGCAACCCGCGCCGGAGGCCTGCCCGGTTTGCGGCCAAGCCGTGAAACCCGTGGGACAAGGCACCGAACGCATCGAGGAGACGCTCGCCGCATTGTTCCCCGACGTGCCGCTCGCGCGCATCGATCGCGATGCAGTGCGCCGACGCGGGTCCCTGGAAGAGGTGATCGACCGCATCCATCGCGGCGAGGTTCGCATCCTGGTCGGCACGCAGATGCTGACGAAAGGGCATCACTTCCCGGACGTGAGCCTCGTGGTGGTGCTGAATGCGGATCAGGGCCTGTTCGGCACGGACTTCCGTGCCGCGGAGCGGCTGGCGCAGACGATCGTGCAGGTGGCCGGACGCGCCGGACGCGCAGAACGCGCGGGCGAAGTACTCATCCAGACGGAGTACCCCGAGCATCCGCTCCTCGCGCAACTGGTGACCGGGGGCTACGACGCCTTCGCCGACGCCGCACTGCGGGAGCGCCGGGAAGCGCTGTGGCCGCCGTTTGCGCGCATTGCCGTGCTGCGTGCGGAAGCCGCGCAACGCGGCGCGCCGCTCGCCTTCCTGGACCGGGCGCGCGACATGGCGCAATCACTCGCCGCCGCGGGGATCGAGGTGCTCGGTCCGGCTGCCGCACCGATGGAACGACGCGCGGGTCATTACCGCGCGCAACTGTTGCTGCATGGGCAGAATCACGCCCAGCTGCAGCGGCTGTTCTCGCGGTGGCTCCCCGCGATCGAGGAGCTGCCCGAGGCGCGCAAGGTGCGCTGGTCGCTCGACGTGGATCCGCAGGAGCTGTTCTAGCGGGTCCGCGCCACGGCGATCACATGCGCTGGTGGTGAGCCTTCATCTCCGCCTTCGTCACCTGGCCATTGCCGTCCGCGTCCACTGCGGCAAAGTGCTCCGCCAGCATCGGCAGACTCGCCTGCGCTTCAGCCAGGTCGATTGCGCCATCGCCGTTCCCGTCCGCTGCCTTGAAATGCTTGCGCATTGCCTTGCGGGAGTGGTGCGGATGCGCCGACTTGAAATTGTGCATCTCGTCCGCCGCGATCTGGCCGTCGCCATTGGCATCCATCTTGTCGAAGTTCTGCGTCAGGCGCGGCATGGACGCCTCGGCCTCGGCGCGTGACAAGCTGCCGTTGCCGTCCTGGTCCGCCGCCTTCCAGCGCTTGCGTGCGCTCGCCTTCATCTGCTCGTGCTGCGCCGCGCGCTCGGCTTCGGGTGCAGGTGCGGGATCCGCTGCCTGGACAGCGGCGGCGGCGACGAGCGACAGGAAGACGAGAGTCCAGCGCATGGTCGCGACCTCCTCAGGGAGCCGGGACGAGGTCGAAGTCGACGGTTGTCGTCTGGTTCGCCATCACCGTGGCCTGTGTGCCGGCTGCCGGCGTGAAGGTCACGACCTCGTCCGTCGCTGGCGGCGTGGGTACGTCCGTGTCCGCGTCCACGGTGGACGCATCCGCGTCGCAGGTGTAGGCGAGAACGTAGTTGCCCGCCGGCACGAAGCCAATCGTGTACGCATGCGTGTTCGGATCGACCATCGCGGTGGTCAGCGGGTCGGCGCCGTCCGTGGCGATGCCATCCACGTCGTCCGGCACCGGCACCGGGTCGGTAGCCGTGTACGGGCCGAAGAGATAGACGTTGCCCGGCGTGACCGACGAGGTAGCGCAAGCGCCCGCGCCGATCAGGTTCGCATCGATCGTGCCCGAGATCGTGCCGACCTGGAGGCTGTCCACCACGCGCAGCACGGGTTTCAGCAGGTAGGCCTGGCCGTCGCAGGACGGCAGGTCCGTGCGCTGGCCCGGCGGCTGCACGACGGACTTGCGCAGGTCGAAGTCCACGGTGAAGTCGGTGATCGTGCCGACACCGACCGTGAAGCCACGGATCATCTTGAGACCCGTCTCGTCGCCGCTCGGGATGCGCATCTCGCACCGGGCGCCATTGATCGTGATGTACGAGTCGTCGGCCACGTTCGGGTCGGCGTTGACCTTGAGGCGCATCCACTCGTAGTCGCCGGCAGGCACCTGCTCGCCGTCGAGCAGCATGGCGCGGGTGGTGCCCTGCAGCGCGATGAGATCGAGGCTCTTGGGAGCCGCGAAGTCCACCGCGAAGGCCTGACCACCCACGGGCTTCAGCTCGACCCCGGTGAACTGCACCACGACAGCCTCCGCCGCATCGACCGGCGCGTCGGTGATGCCGAGCTTCAGCGTGCCGGTATTGGACCGGGAATCGCCGCCGCCGCCACAGGCGGCCAGAGCGAGTGCGGCACAGGCCAGGAACAATGTCTTGCCTGCCTTCGATCGAAAATCTGTCATGGGGTCACCTGCAAGAGCATCGGAAACTACCGCAGCGCATAGCTTAGGGAATCGCCGAAAATCACGGCGGCACTGGTTCGCAAATATTGACTCGCTTCGCGGGGCGGAATTCCCTAGACTTGCCGCCCTCGCCGGCCTTCTCCGACGGCAACACCTTGAAATACCTTATAGAAAAGCTCGTGCGCGAGGCGCTCGCCGCCCTCCCCGACGAACTGCGCCAACCAGACATAACCGAGATCGCCACCGTCGTGGAGCGCGCGCGCGACCCGAGCCACGGCGACTTCGCCAGCAACGTCGCGCTGCAGCTCGCGAAGAGCGCGCAACGCAAACCACGCGATCTCGCTCAGGCGATCATCGCAGCCCTGCCGCCGAACGAACTCGTCGCAAAGGTGGAGATCGCCGGTCCCGGCTTCATCAATTTCTTCCTGGCGCCGAGCGCGTATCACCAGGAATTGCTGCGCGTGGCGGACCAGGGCGCGAGCTACGGCCGCAGCCAGCTGGGTGGCGGCAGGCGCGTGATCGTCGAATTCGTTTCCGCGAACCCCACCGGCCCGCTGCACGTCGGCCACGGCCGCCATGCGGCGTTCGGCGCATCGCTCGCCAACCTGCTCGACGCCGCCGGATTCAAGGTTCACCGCGAGTACTACATCAACGACGCCGGGCGCCAGATGGAGATCCTCGCGGCGAGCGTCTGGCTGCGCTACCTCGAGTGCTTCGGCGAAGTGTTCGCGTTCCCGAGCAACGGCTACCGTGGCGACTACCTCCATCCGATCTCGGACAAGCTGGTCGAACGCGCCGGCCGCAGCCTGGTGCGGCCCGCGGCGCAGGTGTTCGCGAACCTGCCGGCCGACGCGCCGGCGGGCGACAAAGACCTCTACATCGACGCCGTGATCGCGCGCGCGAAGGAACTGCTCGGTACGGACGGCTTCCGCCAGGCTTTCGACCTCGCGCTCGGCGACATCCTGGCCGACATTCGCGCGGACCTCGAGGAGTTCGGTGTTCGCTACGACGAGTGGTTCAGCGAGCGCAGCCTGTCCGACAATGGCGCAATCGATCGCGCGCTCGACCTGCTGCGCAAGAACGGCGTGGTATATGAGAAGGACGGTGCGCAGTGGTTCCGTGCCACCGATTTCGGCGACGAGAAGGATCGCGTCGTCGTCCGTGAAAACGGCCTGAAGACGTATTTCGCCTCCGACATCGCCTACCACCTGCACAAGCGCGAGCGTGGCTTCGACCAGTTGATCGACGTACTGGGCTCCGACCATCACGGCTACATCGCGCGCGTGCGCGCCGGCCTGGTCGCGATGGGGCAGCCGGCCGACTGCCTCGACGTGCGGCTGATGCAGTTTGTCACGCTGTATCGCGGTGGCGAGAAAGTGCAGATGTCCACGCGCTCGGGCGAGTTCATTACGCTGCGCGAGCTGCGCTGCGAAGTGGGCAACGATGCCGCGCGCTTTTTCTACGTGCTGCGCAGCAACGAGCAGCACCTCGACTTCGACATGCAGCTGGCGGTCTCCCACTCGAACGACAACCCGGTCTTCTACATCCAGTACGCACACGCGCGGGTCTGCAGCGTGCTGCGGCAGATGCGGGAGAAAGGCTTCGAGCTGGACGTCGCGCGCGGCCGCTTCGGGCTGCACCGGCTGGTCGAGACGCACGAGCAGGCACTGCTCGCCTCGATGAGCCGCTTCCCCGAAGTCGTCGAGGCAGCCGCGCTGCAGCGCGCGCCGCATGCGCTGGTGCATTACCTGCGCGAGCTCGCGACCGATTTCCACGCCTACTACAACGCGCACCAGTTCCTGGTGGAAGACGGCGAGTTGCGCGACGCGCGCCTCACCCTCATCCAGGGCGTGCGCCAGGTCGTGCGCAACGGCCTGGGCCTGCTCGGCGTCTCGGCGCCCGAGGCGATGTGACGTGAGCAATCGCGGTGCCGGCGGCGGTGGCGGTGGCGGTGGCGGCCGTACGCTCAGCCGTGACTTCAAGCACGTCAAGCGTCACGCACCGGGCGGCGGCAGCCAGGCGTTCAGCGGTTGGATCGGCCTCGGCGCCGGCCTGGCCGTCGGACTCAGCGTGGCCCTCGGCGTGTTCCTGCACTACCGTGGCCAGTCAGCGGTCGAACCGCAGGCCGAAGCCAAAGCAGTCCCCAAGTCAGATGTCGCCAACGAAGTCCGGGCCGAGCCGGACCCGTCGGGTGACCTGACGTTCTACGACATCCTGAAGAACCAGGAAGTGGAGATCCCGGCCGACTCGGCGGACAAACCAGGTGCGGACGGATCCAGCCTGCCGAAGGGCGACGTGACGTTGCAGGCAGGCTCGTTCAAGCAGTCCGTCGAAGCCGACAAGCTCCAGGCGAGGCTGGCGACGCTCGGCATCGACGCCAAAGTCAGGCGTGTCGCGGTGGATGACGAGACCTGGTACCGGGTGCAGATCGGACCGATCGCGACCGTGCAGGAACTCGAGACGATCCGCACCAAGCTCACCGATGCGGAGATCGACGTGACGCCGGCAACGAGAGCCGGGGACTCACCACCGCCCTGATCGTTGGCGCGACGCGGCTCTGCCATTGGACACATTGCAGCCTTGAGGCCGACCGCAGGAAATTTCGACGTTCCCGAATGGATCGGCGTCCGGGCGACAGGTCGGTAGGCTGACCCGGTATCCCGTAAACTAGGCGAAACGGATCAGGGGCCCTCCAATGTCCACCGAAAAGAACGCGCCGCGGGATCAGGTGTTCCGGGAAGCGAAGGATTTTGTTTCGGATTTCAAGTTCGGCGAGGAAGTCGCCAATGTCTTCGACGACATGGTGTCGCGCAGCGTGCCGTTTTACGCCGAGCAGCAACGCATGGTTGCGGAACTCGCCGGCGATTTTGCGGTGCCCGGCACGAACGTCTACGACCTGGGCTGCTCGACCGGCACAACGCTGCTGCTGCTCGACCGCACCGTGCAACCCGGCGTCAAGTTCGTCGGGCTCGACAACTCCGAGGAGATGCTCATCAAGTGCGGCAAGAAGTTTGCCGAGCACGGGCTGAAGCACGAGCACGAATTGCGCTTTGCGGACCTGAACCAGGGCGTGGTGATGGAGAACGCCTCCGTCGCCACGCTGGTGCTGACACTGCAGTTCGTGCGCCCGCTGCAACGGGAGCGTCTCGTGCAGGACGTCTACAGGGGCCTGAACGAGAACGGCTGCCTGCTGCTCGTCGAGAAGGTCCTGGGCGAGGACTCGCTTTTCAACAGGCTCTTCATCAAGTACTACTACGAATACAAGCGCCGCATGGGGTACTCCGAACTCGAGATCACCCAGAAGCGCGAGGCGCTCGAGAACGTGCTGGTGCCCTACAAGCTGCTCGAGAACCGCGAACTGCTGCTGCGTACCGGCTTCCGGTACGTGGACACGTTCTTCAAGTGGTACAACTTCTGCGGCATGGTCGCGGTGAAATAATCATGCTGGTACGCATCGGTAACTTCTTCTTCCACTACCGCAACTTCCTGTTCCCGTTCGCGCTGCTGTTCGTCCTGCTGCCCGGGAGCAAGGTCTTTGCGGATCCGATGGACGCGGTGCTGCTCGGGTTTGTCGTTGCCTGCCTCGGCCAGCTGGTGCGCGGCACCACGATCGGCTTCAAGTACATCATTCGCGGCGGCAAGGACCGGCGCGTCTACGCCGAAGACCTGGTCACGGAAGGGCTCTACAACCACTCGCGCAACCCGATGTACGTGGGCAACGTGCTGATCCTGTGCGGCGTCGCGCTCGCCTGCAACACCTGGACGTGCGTGCTGCTCGCGGTGCCGTTCTGCGTGTTCATCTACGTGGCGATCATCGCGGCCGAGGAGAACTTCCTGCGCGGCAAGTTCGGCGCGGCGTTCGACGCCTATTGTCGTGACGTGCCGCGCTGGCTGCCCCGCCTCGCGGGTCTCGGCGCCACGCTGCAGAGCATGGACTTCAAGTGGCGCCGCGTGATCGTCAAGGAATACGGCACGCCGTTCGGCTGGATCACCGGTCTGTGCGTCATCGGTGCGGTGCACCTGTGGCGGGCGGGGCGCTTGAACGGTGGCGACCCGACAGCGCATACGCTGCTGATCGTGTGGCTCGTGGCGCTCGCATTGTGGGCAGCGGCCCGCGTGCTGAAGAAGACGAAGAAACTGCGCCCGAACTGAACGCTGCCCTGCTGCTACCGGGCAGCGTGCCCGTCGAGCCCTTTCAGTTGCAGCCACTCGGGGTTGTAGAACCGCGAGAGATACTTCTGTCCGCCGTCGCACAGGATGGTGACGATGGTGTGGCCGCGACCGAGTTGCTTCGCCACCCGCACCGCCGCCGAGACGTTCGTGCCGCTCGTGCTGCCGAGGAACAAGCCTTCCTCGTGCAACAGGCGATACGTGGTGCGCACGATTTCCGGATCCTCGATCTGCACGGCGTCGTCGAGCGGCGAGCCTTCGAGGTTCGCCGTGACGCGCCCGATGCCGATGCCTTCAGTTACCGCACTCGACCCCGCAGACTTGAGTTCGCCGGTCTTGACCCACTGGTAGAGCGCGCTGCCCATCGGGTCGGCGAGCACGATGCGCACTCGGCCGTTGCTCAGTTCCTTGAGTGAGCGCGAGACGCCACCGAGCGTGCCCCCGGTGCCGGTGGCGCAGACGAACGCGTCGAGCCGTCCGTCGGTGTCGTGCCAGATTTCGGGCCCCGTGGTCGCGAAGTGCGCGTCACGGTTGGCGGTGTTGTCGAACTGGTTGCCGCAGACAGCGCCGGGGATTTCCTGCGCCACGCGCGGGGCAAGCTTCTGGTAATGATCGGGATTGCTGTACGGCACGGTCTTCACGACCTGCACCTCGGCACCGAGCGTGCGCAGCAGCGCCGCCTTCTCCGGCGACTGGTTGTCGGGCATCACGATCACGCAGCGATACCCGCGCGCGTTGCACAAGTGCGCGAAGCCGATGCCGGTGTTGCCTGCCGTGCCCTCAACGACGGTTCCGCCCGTCTTCAGCAGGCCCTGGCGCTCGAAGTTATCGAGGATGCCCTTGGCAGCGCGGTCCTTCACCGATCCGCCGGGGTTCAGGAACTCGGCTTTGCCGAGGATCTCGCAGCCGGTCTCGTCGCTGAATCTGTTGAGGCGGATGAGCGGCGTGTTGCCGACGGTGCCGGCGAAGCCGGAGCGGATGTGCTGGGTCATGGGCCGCAGCGTATCGCCGGCCAGTGGCGTGGACTAGATCGAGTTCGGTGGCCGGGCGAATCGCCAGTTATGTCGCTGGGCGAGTGGTTCATGGCTGGGCGTGGCACCGCGGATCGAGTCGCTGCGGCGGGGTCCTGGGCCCGTTTGGTGAGGGCAATCTTGCGCGGTTTTTTGCGTATAACTTATTGCTTTTAATAAGGAATGTGTTAGGCTGCTGTATATAATTACAGGTGATTGGAGAGCCCCATGGAAGGCCCCGGTTCGAATCCGCACGACACGCTCTCAATCGCTGACCTGGCCTCGGCCATCACGGAGTTGACCGGCCACCTCAACGCCGCCAATCGCCGTTGGCTGGCGCTGATCGCCGAGTTTGACCGCCGTAAGGGCTGGTCCGATTCGATGACCCAGTCCTGCGCCCACTGGCTCAACTGGCAATGCGGGTTGGACCTCGGGGCCGCGCGGGAGAAGCTGCGCGTGGCCCATGCACTGGAGTCCCTGCCGCTGATCGGCGCGGCCATGGCTCGAGGCGAGTTGAGCTACAGCAAGGTGCGGGCACTGACGCGGGTCGCCACCGAAGCCGCCGAGCCCTACCTGCTGTCGATCGCGCTGCACGGCACCGCGCATCACGTGGAGACCCTGGTGCGCCAGTACCGCCGCGTGCAGGAAGCCGAGTCGCTCTCGCGGGAGGAACGGCAGCAGGCCCGCCGCTCCGTCAGCTACTACTTCGATGACGACGATGGTTCGCTGGTGCTCAAGGCACGACTCCCTGCCGAGACCGGGATGTTGCTGCTGCGGGCGCTCGAGGCGGCGCTGCCCGAGCTGCCGGTGCCGCGGGAAGATTGTGAAGGTGCATTTGACGTTTCAGCGGAAACGGCCGTGTCGCGACAGCAACCAACGTCAGTGTCGGATTGGTCATTGTCCGCATCCAAGGTACAGACCTTACAGCGCGGCGCGGCGCCGAAGATTCCTCCCACCGCACGGCGCGCCGATGCATTGGCCGTGGTGGCGGAAAGCTTCCTCAGGCACGGTGCCGAAGCACTGAGCGGCGGCGAGCGGCATCAGATCGTGGTGCACGTGGATGCGGAGACACTGCGGGAGCGCACCGCGGGCCGTAGCGAGTTCGAGCACGGACCGTCTATGCCTGCCGAGACCGCACGACGCCTGGCCTGCGATTGCAGCGTGGTCACGATCATTGAGGATGCACAGGGCCAGCCGCTCGATGTCGGTCGCAAGACGCGCTCCATCCCGCCCGCGTTGCGCCGTGCGCTCAACTCACGCGATCGGGGTTGCGTGTTCCCCGGCTGCACGCACCAGCGCTACGTCGATGGTCATCACCTGCAGCACTGGGCCGAGGGCGGCGCCACCAGGCTCAGCAACCTCGCCTCGCTGTGCCGCTTTCATCACCGCCAGGTGCACGAAGGCGGCGTGACGATCCAGCGGCTCGATGATGGCGCGTGGCGGTTCTGCAGGCCCGATGGCGAATCGCTGCTGGCCGCAGCGCCTGGGCATACGCGGCCGTTGGGAGATTGGGTGCAGCTGGTCGCGGTGCATGAGGAACAATCGCTGCACATCGATGCGCACACCGCCAGGACGCGCTGGCGGGGCGAGTCGATGGATTACGGGTTGGCGATCGACGTGCTGCTCGGCCAGGAGCGGCGGGCACGAGACGTTCCCGCGGCAACGTCCGCCCCTGTCTGCCAGGCCTCAGGATAGGCGAGCCACCCCCGCACCCGGCGCCTGCGCGCCCGCAGCGCGGATCGCCGCAACTGCCTCCGCACTCAGCGTGAAAGCCGGTACATTGAAAATCTGTGCCTACCGGAAGCACTTGCGGGTCTGCCCCGTCGACTCGGCTGCAACGATCGCCCAGAGAGCGCCTTGACCGTAGTCGGACAGGGCGAAGAACTCTTTGGTCACTTCCGCTCCTTCACGTTCACTACAGTCCACAGGGTCCACATCCGACAATCAACCTTCAATTCCGTCGACCGGAGAACGTTATGGTTTCGCCCCATCACTTGTCGTGAGTCACAACGATCTCATTGATATCCTCTTCGAAGAAAGGGATGTCGTGACTACCCTGTACGCTGGAAACGACTCCGCCAACGATCACAACTCTGGTGAAATTGCGTCCATCTTTGGTACGCACGGTCACAACCTGGTATCCCATGCCTGTCTCGGGCTGTGATGCGAGTACTTCGGCCCATTTGGAACCTAGAACGATCATGTCAGTACCCAAACGGAAATAGAACTTCGTTACCCGGCCCGCCCATGACCGGCCGTGGGCCAATGATCTTCGTGTTCGGTGGCGGCCTTAGAATGAATGACTCTGTGCGCAGGATAAGCGGGTCCGGCAAGTTATACATCGAAGCACGACCGGATATCGGCACAAGCCCATCGGAAGATGGTGCAGCGAAAGTGCCCGGACGTACGCCGCCCGTCGGTGTCACTCGGGTGAAAGTCCGGTTGTTGGATTCATAACGCAAGAACTTCTCGCCCGGTCG
>Ga0315286_10003924_pt1 | contig 14182 bp, 10 predicted proteins | sample YL17G10_0_MG_FD_205038 | JGI IMG/M metagenome (GOLD analysis project Ga0315286, IMG submission 205038) | Sediment microbial communities from Yellowstone Lake, YNP, Wyoming, USA - YL17G10_0 | ecosystem: Environmental > Aquatic > Freshwater > Lake > Sediment | place: USA: Wyoming | collected...
CCCGCTCCACTGCGGCTCTCGGAATCGACTCCATTTTCACCCCCGCCTCGGAGTCTGTACCGATTCCCGCTCAAGCGGACAGATCGTGTGCTAATTCGACCGGACAATTCGTATGCTACCAACAGCCGGCGCTACAGCGACCATCCGGGCCAGCACTTTCGTGTTAGACTGCCCGTGGTTCCCCTGCACATTTGGGCCCTTGGAGGCGTGTATATGCGAAGGGGCTCGTGCCTGCTTCTCTCCCTGCTGTTTTGGGTGAGTGTCTGCGTCGCCCAGTCAGCCAAGGTTTACACCATCGATACCGTGGTGGGTGGCGCCGTCTATGACGGCCTGGCCGCTACCGCCACTCCCTTGAATTCTCCCAATGGGCTGTGGTTGGACCGCGACGGCGCCTTATGGGTGGCCGACACCGGCAACCAGGTAATCCGTAAGATTGACCCAGGCACGGGAGTCATGAGGCTGATGGTGGGTGGGGGCACGGTGATCGAGGATTCGGTTCCTGTTCCCGGCACCAGTGTGCAGTTGAACCGCCCCAGCCACATCGTAGGAGACGCCGCCGGCAACATCTACTTCACCGACAGCGGGTTCAACCGCGTGCGCAAGCTGACACCGGACGGGCTGGTAACGACTGTGGTGGGGACAGGCGAGCAGGGGTTCGCGGGCGATGGCGGGCTGGCGCGGCTGGCCAAGCTGAACGCTCCCAGGGGACTCGTGTTCGACGCAGCCGGGAACCTGTTTATCACGGATCAAAAGAACTCTCGGGTTCGACGCGTCGACGCGGCAGGTGTTATCTCTACGTTTGCCGGCAACGGCCAGTATGGGCACTCCGGCGATAACGGTCCGGCTCTGAGCGCCAGCCTCGACACGCTTGTAAGAGCGGAAGGACTGGCCTTTGACTCGCGGGGGAATCTCTACATCTCGGCCAACAACACGATCCGGCGCGTTGACCGCGCCACCGGCATCATTACGACCGTGGTCGGCATCGGCACTGCCTCGGACTGTAATCGCATTCCTGACGGCACGCCCGCGAACGCCCGAGCGACGTGCGGGCTGGGCGATGTTGTTTTCGACCCCGACGACAACCTCTATTTCGTCTACAACGGCAACCTGGCCAAAGTAACCGCGGCGACGGGTTTGCTCACCAACATCGGGGTCGGCACAGCAAGATGGCTGGTTCGCGACCAGTCCGGAAGGCTCATATACAGCACGGCTGGACAGGTGCGGCGCGTTGGCGCGAGCGGGGGGGCTATTACGGTGATTGCCGGCAGCACCGACCCGTTCGATGGCCCCGGACAGTTCGCGGTCCTGACTTCGCCCCTTGGCATGGCAATGGACGCCGCCGGGGTGCTGTATATCGGAGAAGAGAGTCGGATACGGCGATTTGATCCATCCACGGGATTGGTGACCAGGGTCGCCGGCGGGGGCTCCGCGGCCTTGGCCGACGGCATCGCCGCCACGGCGACGAAATTGAATGACAGCGTCGCTGCCCTGTCCGTCGATTCGCGAGGCAACTTGCTTTTCGGTCACTCCGGCACGGCTTGGAGAATGGATGCCCGTACAGGAATGCTCAGCCGGATTGCGGGCAAGGACAGGTCATACGGAACCCCTTCCTCCGGCGACGGTGGCCCCGCCCTGGAGGCGACTTTCTTCGACACGGCCGGCATCATGGCCGATGCCGCGGGCAACGTCTTCGTCAGCGAGGGGTCTGGCAATCGAGTGCGCCGGATTGATGCAGCCACCGGAATTGTCACCACGATAGCTGGAACTGGCGTAGCCGGCAATTCGGGCGACGGGGGACCGGCTACAGCAGCCTCCCTCAGCCCTCCCGGCGATCTGACGCTGGATCTGCAAGGGAACCTCCTCATTGCTGCTACTGGTGTACTGCGCCGTGTCGACCTGTCTACGGGTTTGATTGCCACGGTGCAGGCGCGTTCCAAAGAAGGCGACCCGCTGAAGCCTTTCACAGGTAGTCCCATAGGTGTGGCAGTGGACAAGACGGGGAACATTTTCCTCGCCGAAAGACAAGCGCAAGTTCGCGAAATCCGCGCTTCCGATAGTGTGCTGCTGACAGTGGCGGGTTCGACCGAAGGGTTCTTCGGGGACGGCGGGCTCGCCTCGCTGGCGCGCATCGGTAATGTTGATGGGAGACTGGCCGTAGACGGCGCCGGAAACGTCTACCTGGCCGACACGAACAATGGCCGGGTGCGCAAACTGACCCCCACCGTCATCCTCCCTGTGGTGGCCATTTCCCCCGGCACGCTGTTCTTCACCCAGGTGCAGGGCAGTGTGGCCATCGGGGCGCAGGTGCTGAACATCAGCAGCGCGAACAGCCTGCCCTTCAACTGGACACTGGATATTTCGACCAGCGCCGGCGGAAGCTGGCTGAACGCCAGCAGCCGTTCTGGCAGTGTCGCGGCAAGTGGGACCGCAAACGTGATGTTACTGGTCGCTTCATCGCGGCTCGGGGCCGGCACCTACCGCGGCACCGTGACCATCACCGCAACGGGCGCCACAAACTCGCCGCAGATCGTAGAAGTGGTGCTGACAGTGGCCGGCGCAGCGGGCCCGGCTGTCGGGCTGTCACAGCAGTACTTGAACTTCCAGGGCGTGCAGGGCGGAGCGAATCCGCCGCCGCAAACGCTCACCATCAGCAACGCCGGCAGCGGCACTTTGAGCTGGAGCGCCACAGCCGAGACCTCCAGCGGCGGGCAGTGGCTGCGCGTTTCGTCGGGGTTAGGGACGGCGCCTTCGGCCCTTACCGTGTCCTGCGACATCACCGGATTGTCACAGGGCGTCTACCAGGGCCAGGTCACCCTGCGCAACCTGACGGGGAATGAGACACGTATCATCTCGGTGGTGCTGACCGTTACGCGGACGCAGCCCATCCTGCTGCCCACGCAGACGGGCTTCCTGTTCGTCGGAATAGAAGGCAGCCTGGTGATCGGGCCACAGAGCTTTGCCATTCAGAACGCCGGGCAGGGGCGGATGGACTGGCAAGTCCAGGTGAATCTGCCGGCCGGTGGCGACTGGCTGCGGGTCAGCCCCACCAGCGGCACCAGCGATGCCGCGGTGTCGGTCGCGCCGACCGTGACGTTGCTGGTGGACCCCTCGAAGCTGCGGGCCGGCGTGAGCGTGGGCCTGCTGACAATCACGGCGAGCGGAGCGCTGAATGCGCCGCAGACGGGGATCGTGCTGGTGAACATGCTGGCGCGGGGCTCATTGCCGGTGGGAACCATCAATCCGCTGGGGGTGATTTTCACGGCGGCCAGCGGGGCCAGCGGGGCGCTGACGCAGGGCATCTCGATTGCCAGCACGGGCGGGCAGGCGCTGCAGTACCTGGCGCGCACGCAGACGCAGGCCGGGGGCAGTTGGCTGTCGGTGACACCGGAGCAGGGCGTACTGCTGAGCTCGGCGGAAAGCGTGAGCTTGCAGGTGCAGGCCAACGCCACGGGGCTGGCGGCGGGCGTTTACTTCGGCACGGTCACGTTGAGCTTCGGCACCGGCGTGACGCAGGAAGTAGCCGTGGCCTTGGTAGTCTCGCCGGTCGCCACGTCACAAACAGCGGGCCCCCAACTTGAAACCTGGAACCTGGAACCTGGAACCTCTGCCGCAGCTTGCACCGCCCGCCGCATGGTGATCGTCGAGACCAAGCTGGGCAACCGCTTCTCGCTGCAGAGCGGCTGGCCCATTCCCATGCTGGTGCAGGCGGTGGACGACTGCGGCTCGGCGGTCAGCTCGGCCACGGTGGCCGCCGGCTTCACCGGCAACGAACCGCCGCTGGTCTTCCAGAACCTGCGCAACGGCAACTACATGGCCACCTGGGTGCCGGCCACCAAGGGCTCGATCGGGGTGACGATCCGGGCGGTGGCCAGCGGGCTGGAAGACGGGGTGTTCCAGTTCTCGGGGACCCTGGGGGAGGCCAGCAAGCTGCCGCTGGTGTTCCGCGACGGGTGGGTGAACGCGGCCAGCTTCGACCGCTACAAGCCTTTGGCACCGGGGATGATCTTCTCGCTGTTCGGGAGCAACTTGGCGGAGGGCAGGAACCTGGCCTCACAGATCCCGCTGCCGCGCTCGCTGGGCAACATTAGGGCGACGATCGGAGGGTACGAGGCGCCGCTGTTCTATGCCGACAGCGGGCAGGTGAATGCCCAGGTGCCGTTCGAGCTGACGCCGGGGGTAGCCACGCTGGTGGTGACGGGCAAGGACGCGGCGGGTGCGCCGGGCACGGTGACCATCGTGAACGCGCAGCCGGGCGTCTTCACGGTGAGCCAGAGCGGGACGGGGCAGGGGGTGGTGCTGGACGCTCTGAACAACCTGGTGGACAGCAGCCATGCGGTGAAGGCGGGGGAGGCGGTGGTGATCTACGCCACGGGCTTGGGGGCCACCAGTCCGGCGGTGGCCACGGGGCAGGCGGCGCCGGCGGTGCCCCCGCTGGCGCTGGTGACCACGCCGGTGAAGGTGACGATTGGGGGCGTGGAAGCGGCGGTGGAGTTCGCGGGGCTGGCGCCGGGCTTTGTGGGGCTGTACCAGGTGAACGCGCGGGTGCCGGCGGGCGTGACGGCGGGCAACGCCGTGCCGCTGGTGCTCACCCAGAACGGCGTGGCCAGCAACACCGTGACGATTGCCGTGAAATGAGCTGTTTTCTCACCACAAAGACACAAAGCACACAAAGCCTCACAAAGAAGGACCGTTGTAGCGCCGGCGGCCCGCCGGTCACTGTTTATTAAACGTCAATTTCTGTGTGGCCTCGCCCTGCGGGCTCTTCAGCTCCCGCTTGAGCGTCATCACGTTGCCATCGTCGCTCAGCTCGGCCGTCTCCTTGATGTCGATGTTCGTGCCGTTCTCCAGCTTCAGCGTGCCTTCCGTGATGAGCCGGTTCCCGTCCCAGCGGCTCTTGGAGGCGTATTCGTTGGGTCCCACGGTGGTCTTGTTCTCCTTGCCGTCGGTAGTGATTTCGCGGTCTCTCGTCCGCTCGCCGCGCTGGTCTTTGGTTGTCTCGCTGATCTTCAGTTTCGGTTCCTTGTGATCGATCACGCGCACCTGGCTGTCGGGCGCGGGCAGCGGCTCGAAGTTGCTCTTGGAAAGGTCCAGGACCCACTTGCCGCTAAAGTTCGGCTTGTCCTGCGCGGCGGCGAAGACCGCGGCCAGCAGGAGAATTGTCGCGTAATGAAGGGCTCGTCTCATACTTGCTCCGTCAAAGGAAGGTTGTGGCGCCCAACTTCCTAACCCGAGGCCGGCGCCGGAGTCGCATTTCTGAATGCGCCCGCCGCCTCTGTAGTGAATAATACACTGCCATGAAGAACGCGGATCTGACTCTGGCTTTACTCAGCGTGTGGCTGTTGTCGCTGTGCGGGTGCCAACCGCCCCGGCAGCCAGCCTCAGGTAACCAGCCGGCGGGGGCGGGCAAGATCATGGCCCGCGTGCACAACTCGGGGTTCGAGCTGGCCCACGACAGCTACAACTGCATGTCCACGGCGAGCGACGGCAGGATTTACTACGTGCTGTCCAGTGAGGTGCACGACGCAGGCGCGCGGATCTTCGTCTACGACCCGGCCGCCGACCGCATCCGCATGCTTGGCGATCTGACCGAGGCCTGCGGCGAGAAAGGCCTCAAGTCGGTCGCGCAAGGCAAGTCGCACGTGCCCTTTTGGGAGGCGGGCGGCAAGCTGTACTTCGCCACGCACGTGGGCTACTACATGATCAAGGACGGCATGGAGAAGATCGGCGATCCGCCGCCCGGCTACAAGCCTTACCCCGGCGGGCATTTCCTCAGCTATGACCCGGCCGGCGGCAAATTCGAGAACCTGGCCACGGCGCCCAACGGCGAAGGCATTCTGGCCATGACCATGGACAGCGAGCGCGGCCGGCTCTACGGGCTCACCTGGCCCACCGGCTTCTTCATCACCTACGACCTGCCCACTCGGAAGTTGAAGAACCTGGGACGGACGTCGCGGGATGGCGAAAACGGCAAGGGGGCCAGTTACCGCACCATATGCCGCGCCATCATCGTCGATCGCACCGACGGCTCCGCGTATTTCACCACCGGGGACGGCGCCATCCTGCGCTATCGTTACGACCGCGAGGCCATCGAGCCGGTCCAGGACGAGGACATGAAGAAAGACTACTTCGGGCTGTATGACCCGACCTCGCCCGGGCACATGGGCTACAACTGGCGCCAGGTTGTCTGGTACGCGCCCGACAAGGTGATCTACGGGGTCCACGGCAATTCCGGCTACTTGTTCCGCTTCGATCCCAAAGCGCCGCGCGTCGAGGTGCTGGAGCGCTTGACCTCGGAACCATCAAAGCGCAGCGGCATGTACGACCAGTTCAGCTACGGCTACCTGGGCTTCACGCTCGGACCGGACGGGCAGACCATCCATTACCTGACCGGCGGCCCGATCTACCAGGAGGGCAAGCGGGTGCGAGGGAAAGCCAGCACCGCCAAGGGCGAGTCCAAGGGCCGGGAGGACCTGCACCTGGTCACCTACCACATCCCGACGGGCAAGTATGCCGACCACGGCCCGATCTTCTTGCCCAACGGCGACCGGCCGGCCTACGTGAATTCCATCGCCGTGGGGAAGGACGGGCAGGTGTACACGCTGGCGCGTGTCACCGAGAACGGGCGCACGCGCGCCGACCTCATCAGCTTCCCCGGCCCGCTGAAATCGCCAAAGTAGTCTGGCTCAGGCTCCCGGGGGGCTCCGGCTGAAACCGTTTTCAGGGCCTCAATCTGTGTTAAAGTAGCCGGTTTGGACGGGCCCAGCGCGCCTTTCTCATATCACCATGAACAGAACTGAGAACATGATCGAGCTCAAACGGACGGCGAACCGCATCCGCCAGGACGTGGTGCGGATGATCGGCGAGGCCGGTTCGGGCCACCCCGGCGGCTCGCTGTCGGCCGCCGACATTGTCACCGCGCTTTACTTCAACGAAATGCGGCACGACCCGGCCCGCCCCGACTGGCCGGATCGCGACCGGTTCATCCTCAGCAAGGGCCACGCCGTACCGGTCCTGTACAGCGCGTTTATGGAAGCCGGCTACCTGTCGCGGGATTTGCTGCCGACGCTGCGCAAGCTGGGCAGCCCCCTGCAAGGCCACCCGGACCGGCGCACGGTGCCGGCCCTGGAAGCCTCGACCGGCTCGCTCGGCAACGGGCTCTCCATCGGGCTGGGGTACGCGCTGGCCGCCCGCCTGGACAACCGCGACTACCGCGTCTACGTCATGATGGGCGATGGCGAGAACCAGGAGGGCCAGGTGTGGGAAGCCGCCATGTGGGCCGGCTACCAGAAGATCGACAACATCGTCGCCATCGTCGATTACAACAAGCAACAGCTTGACAACTGGGTGATTAAAATCCTGGACCTGGAGCCGCTCCAGGCCAAGTGGGCGGCCTTCAACTGGCACACCATCGTGATCGACGGCCACGACATGAGCCAGATTCTGGCCGCCTTCCGCCAGGCGCGCGAAACCAAGGGAAAACCCACCTGCATCATCGCCAACACCGTCAAGGGCAAGGGGGTTTCCTTCATGGAAAACAACCTGGAGTTTCACGGCATCGCTCCGATGCCCGAGCAGGTAAAACAGGCGATCTCAGAGCTGGAACGGGAGGCAGCTAACCTTGGCTGATACTGCGGCGAGACCGAAATTCGAGCTGAAACTGGGGATGGCCACGCGCGACGCCTACGGCAAAGCGCTGGTCGAGCTGGGCCGCGTCAACCCCAACGTGGTGGTGCTGGACGCCGATCTGTCCAAATCGACGAAGACCAACCTGTTTGCCAAGGAGTTTCCCGGCCGCTTCATCGAGTGCGGCATCGCCGAGGCCAACATGGTGGGCATAGCCGGGGGGTTGGCCGCGGCCGGCAAGATCCCCTTCGTTTCCAGCTTCGCCTGCTTCCTGATGAACAAGGCCTTCGACCAGCTCCGCATCGCCGTGGCCTATCCGAAGTGGAACGTAAAGGTGGTGACCACGCACGGGGGCATCAGTATCGGCGAGGACGGGCCATCCCAGCAGAGCGTCGAAGATTACGCGTTGGCCTGCGCGCTGCCCGGTTTCGTGGTGACCTCGCCGGCCGATGAAACCTCCACGCGGGCCCTGGTCCTGCGCGCTGCCGAGCATGTCGGCCCCGTATATATGCGCACGGGCCGGCCTCGCGTCCCCATCATTTATCCGGACAAGAACGAGCTGTTCGAGTTCGGGCGGGCCAAGCGGCTGCTCGATGGCGGCGACGTGACCCTGATCGGGTGCGGCGTCACGGTGGCCGAATGCCTGAAGGCCGCCGAGGCCCTGGCGCAATCCGGCATCCGGGCCCGCGTGCTCGACATGCACACGCTCAAGCCGGTGGACCGCGAAGCGGTGGCCGCCGCGGCTCGTGACACCGGCGCCATCGTCTGCGTCGAAGAGCACCTGCTGGACGGCGGGCTGGGCTCGCAGGTGGCCCGCGCCGCGGCCGAGCTGGCGCCTGTGCCCATGGAATTTGTCGGGATTATCGACACCTATGCCGAATCCGGCACGCCCGACGAGTTGCTGGAGAAGTACGGCCTGACCGCGCCGCACATTGTCCGCGCGGCGGAACGTGTGCTCAGGCGCAAGAAATAATCACCACGCCCTCGCCTTTGGCGCAAGCTTGCTCAAAATAGGAACCATGCTGTAGCAGGCGGCACTGTGGCAGTTCTCAACAGTGGCGCCGCCCGCAGCCTGATGTATCATGTATCACCGCCTGGGGGCAAGAAGAGGGAGGGCTTGGCATGTCCATCGTCACCATTTCCAGAGGCACCTTCAGTGGCGGGAAAATGCTGGCCGAGTGCCTGGCCGAGAGGCTGGGCTTCCGCTGCATCGACCGCGACGTGATCGTGGAACGAGCGGCGGCCAGCGGCGTTTCGCAGGAAGAGCTGCGGGATGCGCTGCAGAAACCGCCCTCATTCCTGGAACGGTTCCAGCACAAGAAGTACATGTACCTGGCGCTGATCCAGGCGGCACTGGCCGAGGAGGTGCGCACCGGCCGGGTCGTCTATCACGGCAATGCCGGGCACCTGCTGCTGGCCGGCGGCAATCCCGTGCTGCGGGTGCGGATCATCGCCCCGCTCGAGTTCCGCCTGAAGATGGCCCAGGACCGGCTGAAATTCAGCCGCAACGAAGCGCTGGCCTACATCGAGAAAATGGACGAGCACCGCCGGAAATGGACCCACTACCTTTACGGCGTGGACTGGGGCGACCCCACGTTGTACGACTTGGTGCTCAATCTCGAGCACATCAGCGTCGAGGAGGCATGCAACGTCCTGGTGGCCACCGTGCGGGAGAGGTGCTTCACACTCACGCCGCAATGCCAGGTGCGGATGAACGACCTGGCGATCGCCTCACGGGTCCGCGCCAATCTCGCCTTGAACCCTCCCACCTCGGGCCTGGAGGTCGAAGTCACCGCCACCGAAGGCCGGGTGCGCATCCGGGGAAGGCTGGCCGGCCTCGAGCAACTCGAGGAGGTACGCCGGGTGGCAACGAACAGCCGCGGCGTTGTCGAAGTGAACCTCCAGGAATTGAGCCTGACCGCGCACAGTTGAGGTCCAGGGGTCCAAAGTCCAAAGTCAACGACCTTGGACCTTTGGACCAGTCGACCTTTGGACCTTGGACCCCGCGGTGAGCAGGCCGGCGGCCCACTCGGGAGCGCCGACTGCGTGCAGGTGGGTATAGCTGGCCCAGACGTTTCCAACGATGACCGCATCGCGCGCCGCGAAACAGCCGCTGCCGCGCAGCACCGCGCAGGCGGTCGACGGCTGCTCGCCCTCCAGCACGATTCTCGAATAGTGGAACTCGTGCCCCCGCAAGACCAGGCCTTCGGGGAAGAAAGGATTGGGGTGGTCAACCCGCAGTTCCGAATAACCGTGTCCTTGCGGCGAGGCCTGCATGTGCACGTCGAAGGGGAGCACGCCTGCCATGGCGTAGCGATTGCCCTGCCAGACGATGGCCCGCGACAACAGCATCAGCCCGCCACATTCGGCGTAGATCGGCAGGCCCGCCTCGGCCCGCCGGCGCAGGGATTCGAGAAACGGGCCGTTCGCGGAAATCCTGGTGGCATGGGTTTCGGGAAAGCCGCCGCCGATGTAAAGGCAGTCGAGGTCTTCGGGCAGCTCGCTCTGATCCAGCGAGGAGATCGCAATCAATTGGGCGCCGGCCTGTTCCAGCGCCTCCAGGTTGTCGGGGTAATAGAAGGTGAACGCGCTGTCCTTTAGATAGCCAATCCTCAGCCCGCCCCCTCCAGCTTCAACCGGCCGCTCGGCCCCCTGACACCTGGCACCTGGCACCTGACACCTGCCTTCGCCGGCGATCGCCAACAGCCGCTCGAGGTCGAGATTGCCATCGAGGAGGCGGGAAAGGTTGGCCTCCAGTTCCTCTCTGCCCGGATGCTCCGCGGGGGTCACCAGCCCCAGGTGGCGGCCCGGCAACAGCAGTTGCTCGGTTGCGTGCGGCACAACGCCGAGGACGGGAATGCCGCAAATGGCCTCGATCGACTCCCGCAACACGCGCTCGTGGCGGGGGCCGCTGACACGGTTCAGGATCACTCCGGCGATGCGCACCGCCGGGTCCAGCTTCTGGCAGCCGAGGACACAGGCCGCCAGCGTGCGCGTGACTTTGGCCGCGTTGAGGGCCAGGACCACCGGGGCACTCAGCGCCTTGGCCAGTTCCGCGGTGCTGTGCGTGCCGCTGGAATCAAACCCGTCGTGCAAGCCGCGGTTGCCTTCGATCAGGTTGAACCCCGCGGGGGCCGCATGGCGGGCGAACAGGGCCACGGCGCGCTCCATGCCCATCATGTAGCTGTCCAGGTTGCGGGCCGGCGAGCCGGCGGCCCAGGAAAGCCAGGCGGCATCGATGTAATCCGGGCCTTTTTTGAAGCCGCGCACGGTCAAACCGGCGCGCCGGGCCGCCTTCAGCAGGCCGGCTGAAATCAGCGTCTTGCCGCAGTCGCCGGAGAGCCCGGCAATGACCAGCCGAGGCTGGAGGCCGGAGACTGGAGGCTGGAAACTGTGATCCATTTCAGTGTCCCGGCCCAGGGGCCTTTGCTCTGGCCGCGGCGGCCTTGGCCTTGGCGGCTGTTTCCTGCGGCTGGGCGGCTTCGGGCGCCGGCTCAAGTACCACCGGCAGCCTCCGCCTGGCTCGCCGCTTGATCAGCCGGGAAGCAAGGAAATCGATGGTGAAGCCGGCCAGCACGGCGATCACCACGGCCATGGCGCCGTAAAGGGAACCGTGCTCGCGGGCCAGCCGGGCCAGGCGCGCCGGGAAGCCGACCGCAAGCACCTCGAGCGGGATCGAGGACTGGTTGATAACTTTGCCGTCCCGGCACTCGTAGACCCGCACTTCATAGCGTCCGGGCGGCGCTTTCTTGGGCCAGTGGAATTCAACCGAGAACGGCTCGCCGGCCGGGGCCGGAGGCCCCATCTTCACCGCGCCGCTCGCCACCTGCAGGCTCCCGTCCTGCCTCTTCAATTTCAGATAGTGCTCGCGGATGATCTCCTGGTCCATCGCCGGCGGCTCCACCCTCATCTGGCTTTTCAGCGCCGTCTCGTCAAGCTGGCAGCGATCGATTTCGCTGCGGTTCAGAAGCGCCGCGACCGGTTCCGGCGTGAAACACAAGAACAGGGAAGGGACCGCCGAGATTTCCACCTTCCCGGCGTTTACCCAGATGGGACCGACCCGGCCTTTACGGTTGAAGACTTCCTTGATGCCGGCGCCGCGCACCACCACCAGCGCCCTGGAGCCCGGTTCGGCCAAACCCTCGATTCGCACCCGGGCGCCGTCGTAAAAAACGCCCATTTCGATCGTGGGAGGCGTAACGCGAATGGGGGGCTGCGCGGCCATCAGCGAACCGGCGAGCACGGCGATGGCCGTGATCCAAACACGCGTGGCTGATCGTTGGTTCGCCATAGTTTCAGCCGTGCGGCACGCGATCTTGAACGGAGCCGTCGCGCCCCGCGGGATCAGCGGGCGGGCGCTTGCGCGGCGCCGCGGTTCCATTCAGTTTGAGCGTCGGCGATGCGCGGGCGCCCGCTCTTTCACGGTCGCGGCTCTGCCGGCCATCCGCTGCAGCGATCAGGACGCCGGCGTTGTACGCCTGCTGAGCGGGCAGAACTTGCATCCAGGCAGGCCGCCGCAGAAAGGCCTCTCCTTTGCTGCGTCCCAGGATGCAAGACGGCGTCACCAGGATGCTGACCAGCATTTTCGCCATGACGAATAGCACCAGGCTGGCCAGCACGATCATCAGTTGTTCGCCGCGCAACCGGCGGGTCAGGCGCGCGCCGATCTGCGCCCCGATGGTGGAACCAAGCGCCACCAGCAGCGCCAGCACCAGATCGACGGTGTGGTTGGTGGTGGCCTGCATGAAGGTGACGCCGGCGCAGGTGAACAGGATCTGGAACAGGTCGGTGCCCACGGCCAGATGCGGCGGCATGTGCAACAGGTAGACCATCATGGGCACCATGATGAAGCCGCCGCCCACACCCATGATGGCGGCCAGCATGCCCACCAGCAGGCACAGGAAAAACGGGACCAGCACCGAGTGCTGGATGCCGGAATGCGGAAACGCCATCTGCAACGGCAGGCGGGAAAGGAACGGGCGCCGCGGCCTGCGGGGGCCGCGCTCCCGAGGCACCATACCCTCGCCCCGCAGGCTCCGCACGCTCTTGACCACCATGAAGGAGCCGAGGCTGCCCAGCACCACGATGTAGGTGATGGTAATTACGAAATCGGCGTTCCCCAGCGCCCGCAGCAGCTTGATCAGTTGCACGCCGATGGCCGCGCCCACCAGCCCGCCGCACAGCAGGATGCTGCCCAGCTTGTAGTCCACGTTGCCGAGGCGGAAGTGGGCGGCCACGCCCGAAGAGGAGGTGGCGACGATGGCGCTGGTGTCCGAGGCGGCGGCCACCGTCGGCGGCACGCCCAGCATCATCAGGATCGGCGTCATCAGGAAGCCGCCACCGACCCCCACCAGGCCCGACAACAACCCCACCATCATGCCCGCGCCCACCACCAGGAACAGGTTGATGCTGATGCCGGCCACGGGAAGAAATACCGACACGCGTCCCCCCTCTCTCCCTCCCCCGTTGTACGCTACATCACTTCAAAATCACGCGGCTGAGCCACACCAGGACGACGATCAGCGAAAGCCCCAGCGCCAGGCTCCATCCGATCAGCTTCTTTTCGATGGGAAGCAGCGGCTCGTACTCCATCCGCTTCAATTCTTCGGCAAGTTTCGGCTGCTCCATATTGCCAACTCCGCACTCCGCACTCCGCATTCCGCACTCCGCATTGATCACGCCAGCGGCGGCTTGACGCCGTGGAAGAAAATCCAGGAAATCGCCAGCCCGATCCAGATGATGAACCCGAACAGGCAAAGCACATAGACGGCGGCCAGCCGCGCGATCCCTTCCTCCCACAGTTTCCGGAAATTGGAAACCACGCCGATGGCGAAGAACGTCATGACGAAGAACACGCCGCGGAACACGTTGGCCTGGCCCATCGCCGCCTTCATCTTGCCTGTCAAGGACGGCAGCAATGCCCCGATGGCCACCGCGACGAAGAATGTGGCCATATAGCCGAGGATGAACTTGGGGAATCGTTCCCAGATCTGGCGCGCCTTCATTTTTTCGCCCGCTTTGCGATCGATCTTCGTAGACCAGATCCAGGCCAGGATGAAGGCCCATATGGCGATGAAGACGTCAATGAATACCTTGACGGTGGTGGTCGTGGCGATCACCCAACCAGGCTGGTAGTTGATTCCCTGAACCGCCAGCGCTTTGGTGCGGATGAGCGATTCGGTGATGGCCCCGCTGGCGACGGCGGCGCCATCGGTTTTGACCGCCAGGCCCATCCACGCTCCCGCGACGATTGGTTCGTGGAAAAGCCAGGTTTGCGCAATGAACGGAAGCAGCAGGAGCTCGACGACCGCGAATATCACGACCAGCGACGACACCATGATGGGCACGACCGGTCGCGCCTTAATGGCCGCGCCGGTGGCGATAGCGGCCGAAACACCGCAGATCGAGATGCCCGACGCCAGCGGGACCGACCACTCCCGGCTAAACTTGAAATATTTCCGCGCGATGTAATATACCAGGGCCCAGTAAATCAGGTATGCCTCGACGATGGCGCAGAGCCCGCGGAACATCACCGAGGTGGCCAAACTGAGTTGTTCGG
>Ga0315286_10003925_pt1 | contig 14181 bp, 10 predicted proteins | sample YL17G10_0_MG_FD_205038 | JGI IMG/M metagenome (GOLD analysis project Ga0315286, IMG submission 205038) | Sediment microbial communities from Yellowstone Lake, YNP, Wyoming, USA - YL17G10_0 | ecosystem: Environmental > Aquatic > Freshwater > Lake > Sediment | place: USA: Wyoming | collected...
CACATTTCTTATGAAAGGCCAGCGCATCGTCCACGTGGCGAAACTTCAGCCCCGTCATCGACCGGCTGCCATGCACGGCGGCGATCCGCTCGGGGAACTCGGCCGCAAGCTCGCAGAGCTTCCCATAGTAGTACTCCTGGGTGCCGTTGATCTGGGGGCCATGTCTTTGCAGCAGCTCGATGTTGGCCAGAGCCACCAGGGCCGCCAGGGCGGCGTTGCCGTTCGTGCTGATCGCGTCATACTGCGCCAGCATATCCAGTTCCCGGCGGTAGAGGATGGCCGAGAGCGGATGCAAACCGGCGCTCATGCCCTTGCCGACGATGACAATGTCCGGCACGATTCCGTACTGCCGGTACATGAACAAGTCGGGCGTCCAGAACCCCGTCTGGATTTCGTCGATTGCCATCAGCGCCCCAACCCGGCGAACCAGCTTCCGCGCGAGCTGAAGGTACTGCGGCTCGACCAGGATCGCCTCACGGTTCATCAGGACCGGCTCGGCCCAGAAACCTGCAATTCGATCTCCGTGACGGGCAATGACGCTCTCCAGCTCATCGCCATCGTTCGGTTGCACCGCCACGACCTCCAGATTCCGGATGTACGGACCCCACATGCCGCGAAGGTACTGTGAGAAGAAGCCGGTGCCGTGATAGTTGCCGTCGAGCACGACGAAAATCGGCGGTCCCGGACGCTTGGCCCGCTCGTGGTGCATCAGCATGATTTTCAAAGCGGCCTCGCACGCAATCGAGCCGGTGGCGATCCCGAGCAGGACAGTGTTGAGCCGGGTCTTCGATTCCGTGACCTTCGAGAAGTCCCCCTCCCGCAATTCCGGCATGTCGGGGTTTGCTGCTTCGACCAGCTTCTGTGCGAGCCGCTTGACAGGCCATTGCGGGATGTTCGAGTGATTGTCGGGCACGATCCCGGCGGCGAGGCCATCGCGGATCACCTGCGTCAGGACCGGATGGCCGTAGCCCCAGCTCATCTGGTAGTGCCCTGCCGTGCAGTCGAGGAACAGCTTCCCCCGTTCGGTGACGTAGAACAAACCCCGGCCCGCGAGCAGGTCGTCCGTCTCGGCGAGCGTGCCGCCGCCATAGGACTTCTGCATCACGGCCTTGGTGATGGTTTTTCTCAAGGCCACCCCCTCAATCGTGTCCCCGACCAGGCCGAGCAGTTGCCCGTTGTCGTGGCTATCAAAAAACCTCTTCGCTTCGGACATGGCCCGGCAGACATCGGCCCCCAGCGGGCCCGCCAGACCGTCAATCGAAATACTCATGGATGCCTTTCTCATACTTGCCGTCCGCGTCATCACCCCCCAGCGGCAACCTCCACTTCCACCCCGTTTTGGGCTAATCGTTTCAGAACAGCGTTGCCGATCCCTGGATCGCAGATCATCAAGTCGTAGTCCTGAGGGCCGAGAATCTTGCACATGCCGCACTTGCCAAATTTGCTGCTGTCGGCAACGACGATGACCCGAGCGGCATTGGCCGCCATCTTCCGGTCGAGATTGACCACCTGCAAATCGTCGGCGTATGTATGGCCATCCTCGTCAATGGCGTCCGCCCCCATGAAGGCGACATCGGCTCGGAACATCTCGATGTTCTGCTCCGTCAGCGGGCCGTGCAAGTCCGGCGATCCGCCCCGCAGGAAGCCGCCCAGCAGCACGATCCGCACCCCGGCGGCGAACTGAAGCGCCGAGACGATCGCCAGCGAGGTCGTGATCACCGTCACGTTCCGGCGGCCCATCATCCGCCGCGCGATTTCCAGCGTCGTCGTGCCGGTATCGAGAATCACCACCTGGCCGTCTTCAATGTGCCCGGCGGCACGCTCGGCAATCTGCGACTTGGCTCGGCTGTTTCGATTCTGCTTCTCCCGGAATGAGAATTCGAAGGTCAGCCGCTTGGCGAGGGCGGCCCCGCCGTGCGTGCGAATCACGTCGCCTCGCGATTCGAGCAGCTCGAGGTCCCGGCGGACCGTCATGCCGCTGACATCGAACCGGCCGGCCAGATCGTCGATGGAGACCTCATCGGCCTTCATCAGCTCCTGCCGGATCGCCTCCAGCCGCTGCATTTGCGTCAATCTGCTCTTCGTGCGAGCCATGCGCTACTTCATTCCTGTTCGTGATGACGCCGTTGGCGCTCTCTTCGTAGGGCGAGCGTCCCCGCTCGCCTGAAGGAGTCGTGCGGGGACGCACGACCTACGAAGAATGGTACACCCATCCGGCTAATCGGCACACCTTCTCCAGCACATCCACCGGCGACCCTTTGACCAAGGCCAAGTGGTGACTGCCGCCTGCGCAGGCATATTCAGTCAGCATGTCACATACATTGTCACGATCCGGCTTGAACACGCCGCGAGGGCCGTCGATCTTCGGCAGATGGTCCTCGGTGATCCGGCCGCCGATACTCACCAACTGCCCCTGCCCATCCACTGTGGAATTCAAGTTCACAAGCGTCGCCGGACCCGGCTCGAACTCGAAACTGACAATCGCAAACTCGGCGGTGTGCCGGTCCGTGAATCGGCTGGTCAGCAATCGCGGCTTGGCCCGAGCCATGGCGAAGTTGCCCTCGCCCCAGTGCTTCAGCAGCAGCCGGTTATCATCGTATCCAATCGAGAAGACCTCGCTGAAGCTGGCCACGCCAAAGCCCTGCTGCATGCCCCGGACCAGGACCGCCGTCACCCAGTCCCCCTCGCCCGCATAGCCGAGTCCCTCGCTCATGAGCATCGACGCGGCGACGTGCAGCCCATCAGCGACCCGCTTATCATTGCACAATTCGAGGAAATTCAAGCCGCAGGCGTGGCTATCCGTATGCTCCAGGAGCGCCCGCAGAGCCGCCTCGCCCCTGCCGGTCTTCGCCAACCGCGAGGGACTCACCCCCGACTCGATGTCAAACGTCCGGCGGTACCACTCCACGCACTCGGCCGTCCGCTCTTCCATCACATCCGCCGTCAAATCGGCGAATTCAGAGGCCGAGACCACCTCGGGTACGATCCCCATGCGGCGGATGAATTCATCCTCGCCGATCTGAAGATCGAGCATGTGCGCGAAATGGCCGCCGACCTGGACAGGGTTGGCGCTCTGTATGGAGCGGATGATCCGCCCCGCCTGGGCCCAGACCTTGAGCCGGGTGACGAAATCGGGCTGCTCGTGGTGACCGTGGATCACACCGAAGGGCTTGGCGGTCTTGCCCAGCACGGTCGCAAGGTCTTGGACAGCGTGGACCCCATGATTCAGCTTGATGGCCTCGGCGTCGTACTGTTCCGGCTCGAGCCTTAGGATGCTCTGCATGGGCCAGAGCAACACGGGGAGGCGAGACTCGACCAGCGCCGGCGCAAGAACACCGCTGGGACAGTACGGCGCCATCGCGACGAGAAGAAGATCGACCCCTTTGTCGGCAAACTCGTTACAGGCTGCTGTCACCTGCTGTGGGACGCTGACGGCGGGACTGCACGAGACATCCAGGCCGGCACCTCGGAGCCTGTCTGCAACCTGGCCGGCCAGTTGCTCCAAAGCATGGTCGATGTCGGACCAGAGCCGATGGTACAGATCGGCCACAGGGAGCAGGACCCCAATCCGGAGTTGATCCGTCGGCGATATCATCTCTGCATCCTCCTTTCCAGCATCGGTTCCTGGCAGTCGTGATACCATGACCGATACTGTCGCGATTGACTGGGAGCATAGGTTCTGACGGTCGCCGAACGTGGGAACTGATGAAGTTCCGTCGGGCCAAGCACCGCCTCGCGCGCATGCAAAGCCGCACCGTAGGCTGTGAAGTGCGGACAATCGATGGCCTCGACGGTCAAATCGCAGATATCCGCAATGACCTGGGGCCAAAACCGGCTCCTCATCGCACCGCCGGTGGCGACGACCTTCTCGAGCCCTTGTGCCAAGCCACAGCGATCCAGCGCATGGGCCACCACAGAGCCGGCCCATTCCATGTACCGCCGTACAGATGAAGGAACATCGCCCGCCGGCTTGACCATGCCCGCGTCCAGATCGACGTCTACCGATCCCTTCGGCGCATCCAAGCCCGCAAGCCCGTCCTCAATCCGGGCCAGCGAAGCCGGTGTCACCCCGAGGCGGTTGAGCAACTTGTCGAATCCTGCCCCGATCTGCCACAGCGTGACGATGAAGCCGTAGCAGCCCGGGCGCAGGTCGCGGCCTGGATGAATCAGGAACGGCTCATCGTCAAGCAGGGGATGGCCCGTCCGGCCGTTGATTACCCACGCGGTGCCCGTACCCAGCATCACGCTCTTGTCTTTTTCGAGACCTGCCGCTTCTATCGCCGCATACTGGTCGTGCGAGCCGGTCGCCAGAGTCATCTTGCCCCACGCCGTCCGGACACCCTCCGCAACAATGCCTAAATGGGGAACCACCGGCGGCAGCAACTCCTCACGCACGCCCACCCAAGCAGCGATGTCCCGGCTCCACTGCGATCCCTGGAAGTCCGCCAGACCCGTGATTTGTGCGCTCGTGATATCGGTGGAGATGTCGCCCGTAAGCTGTGCATAGATGAAATCGGGGACTGTGGCGACCCAGCGAGTCTCCTCCGGGAGCCGCTCGCTCTGCACCATTTGCCTGAGCTTGCAGGCGGCCAGCCAGCCATGCGGAGGCCAGCCGGTCAGATGGTAGTAGGCGGCTTCGCCAAATGCGCCGACAAGGTCCCGGACAGTGTCTTCCTCCGCCAATGCGGTCCAACTGCACGCGGGGCTGACAGGTTGGTACCGGGCATCGGTCGGTACGAAACTCCCCCCCTGCCCTGTGACACTGCATGCGATCTCCTCGCCCCGGAACCGGCCTCTCGACGCAAAGAAGTCCATCACGCGGCAGAAGTGCTCATGCCAGTACACCTCGCCCTTGTCGCCGGCGGGCGCCGCAACAGCAGCCTCATCCATCACCTGACCGTCACGGCCAAGGAGGACTGCCTTGGTGCTGGTCGTCCCGATGTCAACGCCGCAGAAAACCATGAGAACCGGCCCTCAAAGAATGCCATAAATGAACATATTCGAACACAATTTAACATTCGACCGAGCAGCCTGCAACACGATCTTCGCAAGGATGTGGTTATTGAGCCTCAGGCAGTCAATCCGAATCTCCGGGTGGCATCGTCCGGCGCAGCAGGCTCCGCTTGCCGCTGCCACCCGGCGCTCACCATCCTTCAGAAGTGGCTGCCACTCCATCGCCGGCTTGCTGTGTCAGCACGGGGCGAAGGAATAGCCGACCCGTCCCCCCTGACCCGCGACTGAAGGAGGTGGTTTGCGTGGGAGACCCGCACTGTTAGCCTTTGGTTTCCTCAGGATCGATCTTCTTGTTTGGCCTCTCTTCTGCCTTTTTCAGGGCAATCATGCCGAATCGAAAGATTTTTTTGAGAAAATTCTATTTTCTTGTTGGCGCGCCTACACATGTAGGATATCCTGCTGCTATGACAACGACATCTGTAGGAGTAAGATTCTCATGACGAAGAGCAAACTACGCGCGATGAGCCCCACGGAGACGGAAGTTCTAAGGTTAGTCTGGGAACTGCACGAAGCGACCGTGCAACAAATCTGTAATGAGCTATCTCCTGGTAGGACCCTGGCCCACAATACGGTTCAGACCCTGCTCTGTCGTCTCGAGCAGAAGGGCTATCTCAAACACCACCTGAAAGGCAGGGCCCACGTGTTCTCCCCGTTGGTCGAGCCGCAGGAAGTCATCAAGACCACCGTTCGGGATTTCTTGGGCCGGCTCTTCGGCGGTGACCCGAAGCCTCTCGTTCAGTTCCTGGCTGAGGACGGCAAGATCGACGAAGAGGACATCAAGAGGCTCAGGGAGTTGATCGACAAGAGAAAGAAGAAGTAGTCAGGTTTGTATCGCGGAGGTTTTGACCATGGAACCCTGGCTGATCCGAAGGGCAGATTATCTGCTCGCGCAGAGTTGGCAGATCGCCGTCTTGACCATCGCCGTGGCGCTCGCATCAGTTCTGCTGCGGAACCGCAGCGCTCACGTTCGCTATCTTCTCTGGCTGATTGTCTTGGCCAAGTGTCTGGTGCCCCCTCTGTATTCGATCCCGGTCGCGGTCCTGCCTCCGCAAGGGCCGCCGGTCTACGTTCCTGCGCCGCCCAGAGCCGAGAGGATGTTTGCCGAGGATCGAGTGCCGCAAGCGGCTGTGACCGAATCCGCCGGACCGGCTTCCGTTCCATCTGATGCAGCGTCATCACCCAGAGTCATACCGAGACCGGCCGGGTACGATCCTCGCGCGTGGTTGGCCCTGGGATGGCTGGCGGGGGTTGTCGCTCTGTCGTTCTACTACCTGCTGAATGCACTGCGCACCCAGATATGGCTTCAGAGGCGGCGCAAAGCACTGCCGAGTGAATCCGGGGGCAGTATCGAGGGCTTCTTCACGGCGCACGGTGCCAGGCGCAGGCCTCGTGTCTGGTTGCTGGACCGGATAAGCCAGCCCTTTGTCTGGGGCCTGGTGCGCGGCAGTATCTATCTTCCCGCCGAGCTGCTGGACGGCAAGCACGCGAAGTTCCAGGCCAGCCTCCTGGGGCACGAGCTCAGCCACGTCCTCCGCTTCGATGCGCTGATCAATTCGTTGCAGGTCCTGGCCCAAACGGTTTTCTGGTTCCATCCGTTTGTCTGGTGGGCGAACAGGGAAATACGCGCTGAACGGGAGAAGTGCTGCGATGAGATGACGATTGCTCGTGGGAATACCCGGCCGGAAGAGTACAGTGAAGCGATCGTGGAGACTCTCGCCGCCAAATACGAACAAGCCTGGCCGGTCCCGTCGCTGGCGGTAGCCGGTCAAGTCAAAAACATCGAGGAAAGGATAGATACCATGTTAAGACCAGGCAAGAAGTTCCATCAGCGCCCGAGTTTCGTGGCCGTGACCGTCGCCTCGATCATCGCCCTCGTGACCATCCCCACCGCGCTCGTCCTGACCGCCCGAGGCCAAGCGCAACCGACAGCCCAGAGCGCAGACAAGCCGGCCCAATCACTCAACCAGACCGCCGCAGACAGCGAAAAGCCCGAGCAACCTCGTTATGCCGCGCGGACCTTCAACTCCAAGATGGCATTCTACGTCTGGGTTCAGGAGACTTCCGAATCCGAACAGAAGCCGATTGGGAGTACGCCGAACGCCGTTCCGCTCCAGATCCCGGCATGCTGGCTTTGGGGTGTACAGGCCCTGGGTGTGGTGCAGGACTGGGACTTGCTGATCCGGGAGATAAGCCTGAGTAGAGTCCCCGGTCTGGGATGGGCCGGATCCACAGATTCCGAGGTGAGCCGTTTGGCGGGTCTTACGGATTTGGTGCGGCTACATCTGCAGTACGCCCAAGTCACAGACTCAGGCATAGCCCGCCTCAAAGACTTGACCCGATTGGAATCTTTGGACTTGGATTCCCGCCGGGTGACGGACGCAGGGCTGGCCCACATCAGGGACTTGCCTCGACTGCGGCGGTTGGGTTTGTCCGGCGACAAGCTCACCGATGCGGGCTTGGAGCAGCTCATCAAGGCCCTGCCTGGCCTGCAGGAGTTGCAGCTTAGGGGGCCCCTGATCACGGATACCGGACTCGAGCATCTCAAGGGTCTGCTCGGACTGCGGACATTGCGTTTGTCCAACACGAAAATCACGGACGCGGGTCTGGCCCAGCTCACGAGTCTGACCAAACTGCGCAAGCTGGACCTGCGTTACGCGCAGATCACGGGTGCGGGTCTAAAACATCTCAAGGGTCTGAGCGAATTGTACGAACTTTGCCTGTCCGGCAGCCCGATCACGGATGCGGGTCTGGTCCACCTCAAGGACCTGACCAGTTTGCGCGCGTTGAATCTGGGCTACACGGAGATAACGGATGCGGGGCTGGCCCAGCTCAAGGGTCTCACCAACTTGCAGTCCCTGACACTTGGGAGCACCCCGATTACCGATGGGGGACTCGCGCACCTCAAGGACCTGACCACCTTGCGCGAGTTGGATGTGAGCCGTACGAAGATCACAGACGCCGGCCTGGCTCATCTCAAGGGCCTGACCAAGTTGCAGCGGTTGGATTTCAATTGGTGCGACCAGACCACAGGCGCATGCCTGCAACACCTCAGCAACTTGACGGAATTGCAGAGATTCGAGTTGCGGCCCTGCGCGGTCACGGATGCGGATTTGCAGCACCTCAAGGGCTTGACCGGGCTATTGTACTTGAACCTGCGCGGCCCTGGGATCACGGACGCGGGTCTGGAGCACCTCAAGGCCCTGACCCGATTGGAGCGACTGTCCTTGATGAAGACTCAGATCACGGATGCCGGTTTGGCGCATCTCAAGGGCCTGACCGCCTTGCAGAGCCTGGACCTGGAAAGCGAACGGATCACAGACGCGGGTCTGGAGCATCTCAAGGGCCTGACGAAGTTAAAAGGGATAGGGTTCAGCGGCGCCCGGATCACGGACGCCGGGCTGGAGCATCTCAAGAGTCTGACAGGATTGCAGAGCCTTGCGTTGGAAGGCAGCCCGATCACGGACGCCGGGCTGGAGCATCTCAAGAGTCTGAGCGGATTGTCCCGCCTTTATCTATCCGACGTCCCGATCACGGATGCGGGCTTGAAGCATGTCGAGGGCATGACGGGGCTCGCAACCTTGACAATGAACAACACGCGGATCACGGATGCCGGGCTGGAACACCTCAAGGGCCTGACCGGATTGCAGCAGGTGTCGTTGACGCATAACCGCATTACGGGTGCGGGTCTAAAAGACCTCAAGGGCCTGCTGAGCGGAGGAGGATCCGAACTTCGCCTGTCCGGCAGCCCGATCACAGATGCGGGCCTGGAGCACCTCACGGGCCTGACCAAACTGCGAATGCTTCACCTGGACGATAGCGCGATCACGGATGCAGGTCTGGAACATCTCCAGGGCCTGACCGGGCTGGAATATCTGGATTTGTCCGGCACCCAGGTCACGGATGCGGGTGTGCAGCAGCTCAAAAAGAGTCTGCCGAGGCTGGACATCAGAAGAAGCCAGGCAGAGTAGAGGCTCTACGGGATCTGCGGTTGAAGAATACCCAGATTACGGATGCGGGGCTGGAGCATCTCAAGGGCCTGACCGGACTGACATATCTGGAGTTGTCCGGCACACAGGTCACGGATGCGGGCTTGCAGCATCTTAGCGTGCTAACCGGACTGGGTTACTTGTGTCTAAGCGACACTCAGATCACGGACGCCGGTGTGCAACAGCTCAAGCAACATCTCCCCAGGTTGCATGTAGCAAGGGAAAAGGCAAAGTAGGAACGCTCCAGCGACTTCTGTCTGACAGTCAGAGATACTCCGAGGTGTGAGGCTCTGTCGCCGGTGACAATCAAAGCCTCGTTACGGCTTGGCCGACAGGGCCCTACGACGCCGCCGTACGTCCGGGCCCGCTTCTCCCTCCAACCCGTGCGCCGGGCGCAATCCCCTGAGATCGCCGCGAGAGTCAGCCATCTGCGGCAGAGGGGTGCACGACAGAAAAGTGGCGGTTGAGGCGGGTGGCATGGCCAGACTTGTTTGACCGTGCTTGCATGGAGGCGTTCTGTGGCCCGGGAAGACACGCCCAAGCTGCCGGGCTGTGCGCTTGGGCGTGGCACCCATCGACCTGGCGCCTGCCTTGCCACGATCTTGTCGTGCACCCCATCCCAGATCGCAGCAGGAAATTGCTCGCCGGCAGCGGCGGATTTGTGGTAGGATGGGTTCAACAGCGATCTTCTGGGTCCTGGATCGACAATGCCGTTACGGCTGCTGGAGCTCACGCGTATGGAACGCCTTTTCGCACTCAAAGGATCGACCTCCGAGCGGGTCCGCCCCAGGACTCTCAGACGCGTCCGCAGAGCCTTCACGCTGATTGAGCTGCTGGTGGTGATCGCCGTCATTGCCGTGCTGGTCGCGATCCTGATCCCGGCCCTGGGCCGCGCGAGAGAGCAGGCCAAAAAAGTGGTCTGCGAGGCACACATGGCCGGCCTCGGTGTTGCCTTGAGAATGTACGTTGATGACTTCGGCAAGACACACAAGGCACCGAATCAGGGTTTGTGGGACAACGCCTGGGAGCAGCCTGCGGTCGTCAGGAACTATCGGCCCGATGAGCCCTATGCCTACTGGGGCATCGCCTACGAGCCCTACGCCAAGAACAAGAAGATCTTCCGGTGCCCCAGCACCCGCCGGGTCGACGACTGGCCGGAGAACGGTTGGGGATTGGCCTACCAGCGGTACTTCAAGTACTGCTCCTACGGTTTGAACGGCTACATCACGAACAAGAAAATCGACCACGAATTCAAGAAACAAGATGAAGTGATCGCCTTTCAGGACCACGTCGAGCAGTTGCTGGACGACAATGGCGATCTGTTCTGCATCCGGCCCGGCGCCGCGATCAATCTCACCCAGTGGCGCAACGGCGGTACGCTGGGCAATTTTCCGGAGGCCGTGCAGGAGTGTTTCCGTCACATGGGCTGGTCCATGACTTGCTGGCTCGATGGCCACGTCAGCGGAATCAAGGAAACCACGGGCAAAGATGTCCCTCGCTATTGGTACACCGGGGTGCGGGATGGCTCGTAGCCCGGCCGCCGCAGATCATCCGTACGCGCGGCCTTCAGCGCGCGCCGGCGACCGCCGGAAGCCGTCCACGGAACGGGGAGCCCTGCAATGACAATAGAATATCGCAACCTCTGCCTGGCAGTCGCCGTCACCCTTATGACGGTGGCAAGCTGCAAGCCTCGGAACGATGAGAACCGTCAATCCCGAGAAGCACCTGGGGCGAGCCCTGCCGAGGTCACGGCCGTAAGAGACGCGATGACGCGAGGGATGCAGGAGGTTGCCTTCGACAGCCTGGCCGCCGTCCACGTCGGGAAACAGTGTGTTGTGACGGCCCGCGCGGCGGGTGATGGAGCCGGCAGCGACTCCGCCCCGCCTCCACTGGGCATGGTCCTCAACCTGGGGCAGACGACCATCTACAAAGGCGAGATCCAGGAACTATCGCCCGACCGCCTCAGGATCCGTGCTCCCTACCCGACGTCGGGCCGGTATAAGACCGTCGAGGTGCCGCGGTCCGACATCGAGTCCATTCATCTGGCCAAATGATCCTCTGAGTGGGCCAAGAGTGGCCGAGGCTGCCTCCGCGACGTGGCAGACCCACGGCCCCGCCTCCCAAGCGCCGCCCCTCCCGAATATCGCGCCCGGAGGGGCTCGAACCCCCGACCTACGGATTAGAAATCCGTTGCTCTATCCGACTGAGCTACGGGCGCAAAATCTGTAGCAATAAGGAGTTACGCCAAATTTCTCCAGTCATAAGAATTTTCAACTACAACCTTGACTACAACCGACGCGCTGTCTACAATTCGACTGCGTTGCGTTTCTCTACGGTCGCAGTTAAGGGTGTTAGTCATGACAGAATCCAATCACAAAAGAAAAACACGGTCCGACAAATTCCCCCTCACCTTACACAAGACAGGCCAATACTGCAAGAAGATCAAAGGCAAACTCCACTACTTCGGCTCTGACAAACAGATTGCGTTTCAACGTTATCTCGAGCAAGCGTCCTACCTGCATGGCGAATCCAGACCAACACGCGGCTGCACGAACGCCGGTATCTCCCTAAAGACCCTGTGCAACCTCTACCTGGAGCACCAGGAGGGCAGAGTCGAGGTAGGCGAACTCACTGCTCGCCACTATGCTGATCAGGTTGAAAGCCTCCGAAAGCTGGTACGCTTTCTCGGTCAGTACCGTGAAGTTGAGCAGATCTCAGCCTTAGACCTACAGAATTACAGGAGGAAACTTCAAAGAACGTATGGTTCAACACACCGGATAAACTTGCACCTGAGCATTATGAAAGCGATGTTCCGCTGGGCAAGGAAGAACGACATCCTGGAGAGCATTCCGAACATCGACGCCATAAGCAAGGTCAAGACCATCTACAAGGAACGACCTGTGTTTGCCCCGGCACAAGTACGCAGACTGCTGGATGCCGCGGACGTCCAAATGAAGGCTATGATCTGGCTGGGCCTGAATTGTGGATTTGGGTGTACCGACTGCGCCGAACTCAAATGGGGAGACCTGGATCTTGAGGGCGGGAGAGTCAAGCTTGCCCGCAAAAAAACGGGCGTGTCCAGGAATCTGCCCTTGTGGCCGGAAACGATAGATGCGATCAGGAACGTCCCCAAGGCCGGCGATCTCGTTTTTTGCACATCCAAGGGAAATCCATGGGTCAGGACAATACGGAGTGTTGATGCCGATGGCATCGCCAAGTATACGACTGACAATGCTATTAGTAAGAAGTTCGCCAAGCTTCTCGAAAAAGCGGACGCTAAGATTGAAAAGGGCATGGGCTTCTACACCCTCCGACGAACAGCAGCGACATTGGCAGCCAAATCCGGTGATCCGTTTGCAGTTCAAAGACTACTCGGCCATGCTGATCTGAAAATGGCAGCAACCTATGTACAGGACGTCTCGGAGCAGACAGACCGGGTTATCAACAACAGTCGGAAGGTCATGGTCGAAGGCAGTCCTTGACGTTTGGCGGTCTCGCCAACGACCTCCGGGTTATGGGTGAAATGGAGGCCGAACCGCTAAACCCTTGTCCACGCTGTAACTTACGCTCGTCGGCGGATTTACGCGATCCGCCCGACACGTCCCATGTGTACCACGTTTGCCATGTTTGTCAAGATTTGATGTACAAAGTGATGTACAATTTCCGTATGCCCCCCTTCTCAGGGAACGTCTGTGAGGAGTCCCGGTGCTGTGAGCGGTCCGATCCCCGCTTGACAGGCACAGGTTTGTCGCGAACGATCACCCGCGTGACGGCAGACACACGCGTCCGCCAGTTCATCAGCGTTTGCGGGATTTCCTGTTCGGTGAGGTTCCCAAGAGCGGCTGCGGCTAATCAATCACTTCCCGGAAGGTACCGAGGGGAGGCCGGCCAGCTTCTGCCGCAGGAACGCCACGCAGCCGGGCACCTGCGCCACGCTCAGCCCATGGAGCAAGAGCGGCCCTTGGAACCGATGGGTGTGCAACAAGGAAAGATAGCGATCATAGTCCAGCTTGCCTTGGCCGGCCGCGAGGTGGCCCGCGTCGCCATCGTGGTCGAGGTCCTTAGCGTGCGCCAGGACGACATCCTTGCCAACCAGGGCGAACGCCTCGTCGAGGATCTCGCGCATCCGCGGCAATTCGCCTGCATGGAACAGGTTCGCCGGGTCGATCGTGATTTTCAGGAATGGGGACGCAATCTCGTCCAGAAGTCGCCGCGCCTTTTGCGCCGAATTCACAACATTGTTCACCTCGGGTTCAAAGGCCAGGACCACGCGCGTCTGTCGGGCGATCTCCGTTGCCTCGCGTACGCAGGCGGCCATGTCACGCCACGCCTCCGGCGAGTCATTGTCCGGGTGGCGGCGCCACATGCTGCCGCCGTCACGCGTGCCGGTGCACAAGTGAATCTTCGAGGTGCCCAAATGCGGGCAGGCATCAGCGAGGACCCGCAGCCGCCGCAGGCCTGTCCGGCGATGTTCGGCATCGGGGTGACTCATATTGAAGGTGCCCTGCACGGACGCAATCGTGATCCCACGGGCGGCAGCCTCGCGACGAATCCGGCCGGACACTTCCAGCGGGATCTCGTCGGGCATGTCAGGCAGGCCGGCGCAGTCCAGGCTCACTTGCACACAATCAAGACCGCGGGCCCTGACGGCGTCCAAGCGCGCTTCCAGTGTGCCGCTTCCGAACGTGCCCAGCAGAATGCCGATCTGGATCGCTGCGGAGGCATTGGACTCCGCCGCTGCCAGCCGACTTCGCGGGCCAGTCACTCCCAGGGCGAAGGTGGCGGCTTGGGTTGCCTGCTTCAGAAAGTCACGGCGGTTCAGTTGCTGGCTTGCTCTGTTCATGCGATTAGCTCCTCTGGTCATCGAGAGTGTAGGTCCCCCGCCGCGATGGTAGCAGGGTCAATCATATTCGATGGCACCGCGCTGCAACAATGGTCGGGGATTCGTGACGCGCCCGCAGGGCCGTACCCCGGCCCGATCCAGAAGCGTATACATATTCGTCCCATGCGTCATATGGCGTTCCGGCTGGGCTTCAAGGGTCCGTGAAGCCGCTCCCGGCAGATCATTCAGACATCCTGCCGGCATCATCCAGAGCATTTGGAGAAGAGCGTCAGAAAGGGGGCCAGGAAACGCGCCCCAATGGGGGCCACCCAAGCCACACACCATAGCGTTTACAAGGAC